>OLQT01001087.1_pt1 | contig 17490 bp, 12 predicted proteins | sample 1672651 | NCBI WGS metagenome assembly OLQT01 (sample SAMEA3136709, study PRJEB25190) | human gut metagenome | biome: human gut; feature: human-associated habitat; material: faeces | place: Austria | collected 2013 | reverse complement strand
ACAACATTCGACGTTTTTCGCCAAAAACGGGAAAAGCATCGAATGTTGTGATGGTCTGCATGCTGAGGATGGGCTTGGAAAGTCCGTTTTGCTCGAAGCGACCTGTCCTGTCGTACGGGTGTCGGCATGATTCTCTCGTGGGGTATTATGTTTTCTGAAGAATAAAACGCCGCGTGAGGGGAGGGCTGCGTGGACGGGCACGTGCAACATGACGGCTTTGGCCGCGATATCAACTACCTGCGCATTGCCGTTACCGACAAGTGCAATTTCCGCTGCATTTACTGCATGCCGGCCGATGGCGTGGCACCCCGTGCACACGACGAGCTGCTCAGCGCCGAGGAAATTGCGCGCTTTGTGCGCCTGGTAGCGGGGGAGGGCATTCGCCGCGTGCGCCTGACGGGCGGCGAGCCGCTGGTCAGCCGCCGTATCATCCCGCTCATTCGTGACATCCGCGCGATTCCGCAGATCGAGGACATCTCGCTCACCACCAACGGCGCCCTGCTGCCCAAGCTGGCACCACAGCTCAAAGATGCCGGGCTTAACCGCGTCAACATCTCGCTCGACACACTCGACCCTACGCTCTTTGGAAAGATCACGCGCCTGGGTCGGCTCGAGCAGACCATGGCCGGCATCGACGCGGCGCTGGCTTGGGGCTTTGAGCCCGTTAAGGTCAACTGCGTTGTGGTGCGCCGACTCAACCAGGATGTGGCGGCCCTCGCGCGGCTCACGCTCGATCGTCCCATTCACCTGCGCTTTATCGAATACATGCCCATCGGCGACGAGCACACGAGCTCGCATTGCACTGTGGACCCGCATGCGCCCGCGCTCAATCCCGAGCTGTGGGACGCGAGCGATACCGTGCCGAGCGACGAGTTGCGGGCGCGCATCAATGCCGGGGCCGCCGCAGCGGGGCTGGGCGAGCTCGAGCCGCTCGACATCAACGACGCTCCTGCCGGCGCGGGCCCTGCGCGCTACTGGCACTTTCCGGGCGCGGCGGGAACGGTCGGCTTCATTAGCGCCATGTCCAATCATTTTTGTGCGAATTGCAACCGTCTGCGCCTGACGGCCGATGGCAACGTGCGTCCGTGCCTGTTTAGCGATGCTGAGTATTCGGTGCGTGAGGCGCTGCACCGTGGTGATGATATGCAGGTACTTTCGATTTGGCGCGATGCCGTGGCCCACAAACCGCAGGAACACGCGATAATTGAGGGCACGCAACGATTTATGTCCCAAATCGGAGGATGATCATATGGCCAAGAGCAGGTACGCCGATGCCACCAAGGCCGCTCGCAGGGCCGCGATGTCTGCCCATAAAGCCACGGCTGCGGCGAATGCTGGCAGCGCCGACACGTCCGTGCAACCGTCTGCCAGCGCTGTCGCCGAGCCCGCCCGTGACGCCCGCCGCGATGAGCTGACGCATGTGGACGCCAAGGGCGAGGTACGCATGGTCGACGTGTCCGACAAGGCCGAGACCCATCGCATTGCCATCGCCGAGGGCACCATTCTCATGCACCCCGAGACGCAGGCCATGGTGCTGCAGGACCGCGCCAAAAAGGGCGACGTGCTTGCCTGCGCGCGCGTGGCGGGCATTATGGCCATCAAGCGCACGAGCGACATCATCCCCATGTGCCATCCGCTGCTCATTACCAAGAGCAAGTGCGACATTGCGCCCATCGCTCCGGCGGGGACGCCGGCCGAGGACGTGCCCGAGGGCTGGGCGCCGGCGCGCGCGGACGGGCAGGTTGGCTTTCATGTACTGGTTACGGCCGGCGTGACGGGCAAGACGGGTATCGAGATGGAGGCCCTGACCGGCGCGAGCGCCGCGTGCCTAACCATCTACGACATGTGCAAGGCAGTCGATCGCGGCATGGAGATTGTCGACGTGCGCCTGTTGCACAAGGAGGGCGGCCGTTCGGGCGTGTGGGATCGTGCAGAGCGTCAGGCTGCTGCTGTTGAGGCTGCTGCCGCAGACGGCGACGCTCCCGCGAGCGCACCCGTCGCCGTCGCGCCCGCAGCTCCGGCACCGGCCGTCCCCGCGATCGCGTTTATCGGCTACCAAAACTCGGGCAAGACCACACTTGTCGAGAAGGTCATCGCCGAGCTCACCCGCCGCGGCCTGCGCGTGGGTTCGCTCAAGCATCATGGGCATCACGGCTTTGATATCGATGTGCCCGCTAAGGACACCTGGCGCCATCACCAGGCCGGATCCAAGCACGTGGGCCTCATCTGCGCCACGCGCTGGGCGGAGTACGCCGATACGCGCGAGGAGGACGAGATGCCCGCGCGCGAGCTGCTGTCGCGCTACAACGATGTCGATGTGGTGATCATCGAGGGCTACAAGACCGAGGGCTTCGACAACATCGTGGTCGCGCGCTCCGGTGTCGACCGTCTGCGCGGCAAGAGCTCGCTCGACCTGGTCGACGGTCACACCCTGGCCCTTGCCTGCAACGAAGCCCTGGCACTCCAGGCGTTCGATGCCGGCTTTGCGACCCGAGCCATCAACATCAACGACGCCCGAGCCATCTGCGATCTCATCCAAGACCACCTTTAAGGGCCGGCTCGCTGCGCTGCCATAACCTGCCAAATAGGGACAGGTTTGTTTTGGCAGGTTTTATCTGGGCAAACGTCATTTCCACCACAAAGGGGCCAGGCTCCTTTGTGGGGGATTTTGCTTTGGTAGATGTGTGGGGCATGCCTTACAATCTACCAAGTAGTTCATGACGGGCGAAAAACGGAGAGAAGGGGCTTGATGCGTCCTTAGTGTTTCTTGCGAATAGATTGATTTGACAGACGGTGGCGAATGCCCACCGCCCGTATTCGTATGAAACAAGGAGTCTCCATGCTCGCCTCTCTTTTCTCAAAGCCTCAATCATCGCTGTCCGCGCAGGCTAAGCACCTGGTGGCAATGCGCTTTCTCATCTACACCGGTTTTCAGACCAGCTATTTTATCGGCGTCATCGGGACGCTCACCTATGCAGACGATGCCTCGGTCGTCGCGACATCGCTGGCCGTCCTGTTTATAAACGTATTCGTGATCTTGGGATCCTTTGCGGGCGGCGCGGCACTCGACGCCTGGGGCCCGCGCCGTCATTTCTTTCTGAGCATCGTCGGCACGTTGACAACCGGCGCGGCAATCCTCGCCTTTGGCAGCGCGACCGGAACAGTCCTTGCCGGCGCGGTACTCCTGGGCTTTGTGATGGGATTCGCCCAGCCCATCGCCACGTCCTATCCGGCGTATCTCACCGACGACCCCGGCGAGCTCAAAGACATCAACTCCGCCATAACCATGTTCTCCAACGTGAGCATTATCGTCGGCCCCACACTGGGCGGCTTTGTCGCGGCGTCTGCGTCGTCGCGCATGGTGTTCGTGCTCATGATGCTCTTTACCATGCTGGCGCTCGTCGCCGGTTGGGGCTTTAGGCCGCAAGCAGGTCACGTCGCCACGCGCGAAAGCAGTCCCGCGGACAGCAGCGCAACGGCAAGTACCGCCAGTCAAAGCTCCGACTCCAGTAAATTCACCCGCGTCACCTTCGCGACCAGCATCAAGACAGTCTTTACCAACAGCGTTCTCGCCCTGCTGTTCTTCATCATCTTTCTTTCGTACTTTGGCTACGGTGCCTTCGACCCGCTGGAGTCGTTCTTCTACCGCGATGTCCTGCACGTCGGCGTTGAGTGGATGGGCTGGCTCTCGTCGGCATCCGGCGTGGGTGCGGTGCTGGGCGCCGTGGTCGCGCTCCGCTTGCCGCCGCGCTTCGTCAGCCTCAAAACGCTGCTCGTGGCGCTCATGTCCGTGGGTCTGGGAAGCCTGCTCTACGTGGGAACGCCGTACGTGGGCGTAGCCCTTGTCGGCCAGATTGTCCTGGGCGTGGCCTGGGGCATTGTCAACCCGCTTCATAACACCATCGTGCAAACGACGGCTCCGCTCGAGCAGCTTGGCCGCGTCAACTCGGTTATGGGCTTTGGCAACATGTTCGCCGGCGTGGCGCCGCTGGCGATTGCCCCGTGGCTGGCGGCGACATTTGGCGTGCAGCAGACGCTCGTAGGGGCGGGCATGGTCGTGACGGCGGTTCCCGCGGCGCTGCTGCTGTTTGGACGCCGGCATTTTGATCGTGCCGCAAGGCAGTAAATACCATCACAACATTCGATGAAAATCGCGATTTTGCCGAAAAACGTCGAATGTTGTGATGGTTCGCGCCCCGGGTCCGGCCACCCTTCGGGCCCGGTCACCACAAGGGGGGGCAGGCACCTTTGTGGCGATCGGGCCCCAACGGCCCGTGCCTTGGTATACCATGTACGCCGTTCACGAATACACCCCACACCGCCGCACAACCCAGAAAGGCCCCCATGGACACCACCTTCAGCCACATCAAAGCCGTACTCTGCGATATCGACGGTACGCTGCTCACGAGCCAGCACACGGTGTCCCCGCGCACCGTGGCGGCGATCCGCGCCCTGCGCGAGCGCGGCGTGCTCTTTGGTCTGTGCACCGGGCGCGACGCCCACGCGACCGAGGCCATGTACGAGCTCTGGGGCATCGAAGGCCTGGTGGACGTGATGGTGGGCTGCGGTGGCGCCGAGGTCATCGACCGCGCGCACGACATCAACGAGCTGAGCTATCCGCTGCCGGGCGAGACCATCGCGCGCATCTGCAAGCACATGGCGGACCTTCCGGCAACGCCCGTCTGCCCCCGAGACGGCGTGTTCTACGTGCCCGAGAGCAACGCGTGCGTCGAGCACCTGTCGCGCGTCGACGGCGTGCCCTACCAGGTGGTCGATTTTGCCGAGTTTTTGCGCGAGCCGCAGCCCAAGGTGATGTTTACCATGGCGCCCGAGGTGATGCCGCGGGTGATTGAGCGGGCGTCGACGTTTGCCGATGACACTGTTAAGGCGGCGGCTCTGCAAACCACGCAGCGGCTCTACGAGTTCATGGATCCGCGCGTGTCCAAGACACGCGGCCTTGTGCGCGTGGCGGAGCTCAACGACATGGAGCTCCAGGACATCTGCGTGTTTGGCGATGCGGACAACGACGCCGGCATGGTGGCCGACGCCGGCGTGGGCGTGGCCATGGCAAACGGCAGCGACGCCACCCGTGCCGCGGCGGACTTTGTAACCGCGAGCAACGACGAAGACGGTATCGCGATCTTTATCCAGGAGCACCTGCTGTAGTACTGCGCGCTGGACAAAAACCACCACGAAGGGGACAGGCACCTTTGTGGTGGTTCGATCAGGCGTCCCGGCAACCGATTGCCGGGACGCTTATTGTTCCGAGGCGAATCGACGCGGTGAACAAACGACCACTCGCAGCCAAATATCGACCGTTCACAGATTGAGTAGGTTAAAACAAAATGTTGTACAAATAACAACAGAGTGTCATTTCTCTATATTTGCCAGCAGTTCTACCTGCGGTTTTCCATAATTGAAAAATCGAATAACACAGCATGATTAAACAAATGTCAAGGAAAAGACTCTGAGAAAAGAAATTGACAGAATCGGGCTTTTCGTTGTTTAAACAATGAGTAATAATATGTATATCTTGCGCGAGCAATTATAGGTTGCGCGCTCTATACTAATTCGTGAAAGAGCAAGATCGCGGTCTCTTGGGGAGGAGACATCGATGACAGCAAATTCAGATAAATCTAAGCAGGACAATAAAGCGGCACATCGTGTGCTGGCAGGTGTTTTGTGCGGAGCTTCCGTTTTGAGCCTGGTACTGTCGCTCGTTATGCCCCCGATCTCGCAGGCCATCGCCAGCGACACCCAGACAGTTTTTACCGAGGAAACTGTAATGGGGTGCTCAAAGTGAAGAAGTTCGCCGCATGTAGCTTTATGGCAACTGTTCTCGTAGTGAGCACTCTGTTGTCGCCGTTTAGCGCGGTCTCCACCGCAAGCGCGGAAGATGCTGGACTCCTCACTCCGGGCATTCACAAGCCAACTTCCATCGGCATCGGTACGAATATCGATGTCTCTACCCCCGATCCCGGCGTGGCCACCTACGTCGGCCGCGACATGTATATCGGTGGTAAGCCGAGCAACACTAGAACTCTTGATGCGGGTAACGCTCCCACCGGTTCATATGCCGCTGAGGCGGAGGGCCTTACCGTGGTCCGTGGCAAGCTTGCCATGAATCCTATCAAGGCGAGTTGGAGCGGCGATGGCTTCCGTTTCGGCACCGATGGTTTTGGTTCTCAGTTTCGTCCTGTCGACCGTAGTACAGTGCTTGCGGTCGCCGGTATAAACAGCTCGATTCAGAACATGAACACCGGTCTGGGAACGACCTCAGATACTGTGACGGTTGGTGCTTGGACCAGGGGTGCCTGGGTCGGCAAGTCGAAAGAGGATACCGGCTATGACTACACCGCGCAGATCGCCGGTCTCATTACCTATTGGAATGCTGACAACAGGCGCCAGTCTGTGGTGAAGAAGCAGGGCAACTACTATGAAGGGGAAAATGCGGACGAAAGTTCGCTGTTCAAACAAGACGTCAAACAAGACGACATCCTCAAGATCAACGGTAAGGATTACACCAATTTCCTGGATTCCGAAGTAAAGGCGAAGATCTCCGCGCCTCTCGCAAAGCTTCCTGCTACGGGAAGATACGAGGTTGGGGTTGCGGTTGGTGTTGCCAAGGATGATCCCAAATACACCATTAAAAAGTACAACAACACGGAGCAGTACGGACTCACGTTCAACGACGATCTCAAGACCTTTACGCGCAAGACGAACTATACCGACGTTAACGGCAACAACGTTTCCGGCGAGGTGACCCTTGTCAACAACGAGAAGCTCATCACGTTTTACGGGGATGCGGATGGGAACGGCAAAGGTTCTCCGCTACAAGTCTTCAACCTGAAGGCGTCGGATCTTACCAACTCCTATAAAGGCAATATCTACCGTGGCGTGGACTTCAGCTTCAAGAATATACCCGAGGACGCTTCCGTGGTCGTCAACATCATCGGTGATGCTCCGGTTGAGTTCAACACCGGCTGGCGCTTCTGGTGGAATGATGTGGAAATCTCCCGCGGGTACGAGGAAGGTAGCGCCGTCGAGTCTCTGTACTCTACTGCCGCCCAGAGCATCCTGTGGAACTTCACTACGGCCAAGCAGGTCACCATCCGCGGTGGTATGGCCCTTGAGGGCAATAAAGCCCTCGGAGGTGCCGATGATAAGTGGACAGACGACGACCCAGCAGCCGCCATGTTGGGCAGCATCGTTGTTCCCGACGGCAGCTTCGAGGACCACGTGACCACTAACGGCCGTGTGTACGTGGGCGGCGACTTTGAGATGTACAACCCTACGAAAGCGTGGAATTTCAGCTTCGAGGGTGACTCGGCTTCCGTCATCGATATGGATCAGGAGCGTCACAATTTCCCGTGGTCCGGGTCGTATACACCGGACGGCTCTGCCATTGCGTGGAGCAAGGTCGACGCTGCGGACGGCAAGACGCTGCTTTCTGGTTCCTCGTGGAAGATATACGGAACTGTCGATGATGCCAAGAATGAGACGAATCCCATCGTTACGGTAACGGATGGCGGTGCCAACGATTACGCTTCGGATGATGGCGAGCTTCAGTTCAACTATTTGAATCAGAAGGCCAAAATTGGCGATCCTAACGATAAAGACTGCTTCAAGTACTACATTCGCGAGGTCAAGGCGCCGGCTGGTTATCAGAAGTCGGACACTATCTACTACGCAACCATGAACAGCACCGGCGAGCAGGTGAACTATGTTCAGGGTTATGTGGATACGACGAACAACAACTCGCTGGTTCCGTTCAAGAATAACTCCACGGGTGCCATCCGCAACACCAAGATCACCGGTACGGTGTCTTGGACCAAGGTGGCGGAGGGCGACACAGAACACAAACTGCCTGGTTCTGAGTGGAAGCTCACCAAGAAAAAGGACGCCGATGGTACGGCCGACCAGTCCTGGACCGTGATCGACCAGGTGAGCGACCAGTCGATTTCGAGCGATACCACGTGGGTAGACACTGACACCGCGCCTGGCAAGTTCACGCTCGAGGGCCTGCCGCCGGGTACGTACACGCTTGTTGAGACCCAGGCTCCGTTTGGCTACGAGAAGAACCCGACGGATTATCGGTTCACGGTGAACACGGACGGTTCCATTGCGTGGACGGATGGCAAAAGGCCGTCTATCGACAAGAGCGGCAACGCGTACATCTCTGACACTCTCACCACCACGTCCGTGGAGATCCCAGTGATCAAATCGGTTCGAAATATGGATTGGCCGAAGAACGACAAAGGCTATGTGCCGTTCGAGTTCAGCATTGAGGCTACGGGTGACTACGCAGACACACCCCCCATGCCCAAAGAGCCCAAGATTTCTGTTGCCCCAGAGGCAGGGGAGGCCGACGCCACCAAGCTCAACAACATCACGGCGGCCTTTGGCGCGATGACGTTCAACATGTCGAACCTGTCCGATGCCCCCGGTACGGCGGGTGACTACGCCAAGACCTACACCTACACGGTGAAGGAGGTCGCGCCTAACGCCGATGCCATCGACAAGCTTCGCTACTCCAAGGCCGAGTACCGGGTTGTCGTCACGGTGAAGGCCGAGCTGAATGAGGCCGACAAGTACACCGGCCTCACCACCTCCACCACGGTCACGCAGGTGAAGGACGACATGGGCAATACTGTGAGTAACACCATCGGCAAGGACGCCGAGCCCAACGCCATCCCCGCCTCCACCTTCACCAACGTGAAAGTCCTCACGGACCTCCCGCTCACCGGCGCGGGTTGGACCGAGAACTCCATGCTCCTCGTGGGCGCCGGTCTCATGCTTCTGGGCGGTATCGCCGCGGGAGCGTATTGGATCGCTACAAAGCGCCGCTAGGACGATTCGTCTGATGGCGCATGTAGATAGATGTTTATGAATGTCGGGCTTATTTCTGAAAGGGGAATCATGAACCGATTAGTACAAAAGCTGATCGCCGGCGCCGCCGCCGTAGCGATCGCCGTAACCGGCCTGGTGGGTGGAGCGCCCACGGCCAAGGCTGCGCCAGTCTACAGCATTACGATCAACAAGCAGTCGACGGATGCTGCCGATCACACGTTCAACGGCTGGCAGCTTGCCGAGCTGAAGGACGTTGTTGTTGGCAATGACAAGTCGATTGCCTATACGATTGATACCACCGATGCGCTCGTGAGCACCATCGAGGGCGCGATGAACTTCAATGCTGTCATTGATGAGACGGGCGATGCCCGGAACGTGCTTACTGCCTACAAGCAGGACAAGAACTTCTTTGTGTCCGAGGGCAACGCGTCGAACAACCCTATGGGCTTCCTGATCATGCGGGTGTTTAGCAATAGCGGAGCCCCTAACCTCTCCTCGCCTTGGAACAATGATGCCGCGCTGCGCACCTTTGCCCAGAACCTCGAGGACCAGACCTTCCCTGGTACTCCTGCTGCAACCGAGTTCACCACGTCTACGGCCGGCAACGCCAATGTGAAAACCTTTAACGTCCCGGGTATCTGGTTCCTGAAGGACGTTACCAATCCCGCTGCGGACAAGGAGTCCTTCTCGCTGCCCATCATTACGCCGACGAGCATTGCGGGCACCGATGTCGATGGCACCGTTACCGTGAAGAACGTGATTCCGACCATCTCTAAGCATCTTGCCAATGCTGACGGCACCTACAACAATGAGCCGTCCTTCTCCGTGGGCGACACCGTGTACTACACGCTTGAGACTACCGTTCCGTACTACACCGGCTATTCGACCAAACGTGTGTTCAAGATCAACGACACTGCTAGTTCTGCCATTTCTTCGATTGTCGGTAACGTCGCCACGGGCGTAAAGGTTGAATCGGTCAAGGTTGGAGACGTTACTCTTAAGGTGAGTAACGACTACAGTGTTTCCTATGCTGCCACTTCTGATACCGATAGTAAGTACGCCGGAGGTGTAGATACCGTCATCGACCTTGGCAAGTACGTGAACCAGGTTGCGGGCGCTACTGCGCTGAACGAGGGCGCAAAGGTGACCGTACTGGTGAGTGCTACCCTTGATGCAGATGCCAAGCTTTCTGACTCCACCGCCATCCAGGGCAACCCCAACAAGGACTCACTTACCTGGTCGCACAACCCCAACAACATCTCCGATGAGCAGACCATTCCTGGTAACGAGGTGAATGTCTACTCCTATAAGTTCAACATCGTGAAGACCGCCAAGGACATGACCACTAAGCTCTCGGGTGCTAAGTTCACGATCAAGGCGGGAAGCAGCTATCTCGGTTACGAGAACGGCGCATGGAAGACCCTGACCACGACTCCGACTAAGGATACTCAGGGTGGTGCCGAAGTTGGCGTGTTCGCCACCGACGATGGCGTCATCAACTTTAATGGTCTCGACGCTGGCACGTATGAGATCGAGGAGATCGTTCCTCCCAATGGTTACACCGCCGTCTCCCTGCCGAAGTTCACCTTTACGGTATCCGCTACGGTGAAGTCCGACAATCCCGAGGGCCAGAAGACCATCACTGCTGTCTCTTATGCCAAGGACGCTACCGATTCTCGCGTCTCCGTTGAGAACTCGACCATCAAGATTTGGAACGCCAAGAACCTCACCGAGCTGCCCTTGACCGGTGACCTGGGCATCAAGGTTTTCATCACCGTGGGCGTGCTGCTCATGGCTGCTGGCGCCGCCTTTGCCCTGAGTGCACGTATGCGCTCTTAATTCCCTAGCTTGATGACGCGGCGAGCGGGCGATCGCCGTCTCCTATCAGCGCCCGTGCGCCGCGTTCTCACATTCCCTTTCGCCGCACCCCGTCGCGCTTGGACCCGCGGCGGGGTGTGGTGCATTAACCGTGTCCTCGCACCCACACCCCCGGAGGTGAACCACATGAAGGCAATCAAGCCCGTATCGACGATGCGCACGCCGAGCGTCGGTTCGAACCCGGCTTCCCCCAGCCGACGTAAACCGCCCCTCGCCCTGCGCCTGCTTTCCCTTCTGTGCTTTGTCGCCGGCTTTGTTATCGTGGCCACGCCCCTCGCCCTGCGCGCCATGTCCCAGGCCGAGCAGACGGCCGCAGTTACCGCGGCCGCCAACACGGTTGATGGCTGGCCCTATCCGAAGGCGGAGGAGGCCCTCGCGGCCGCGCGCGCCTACAACGAGCAGTTGGCCGCCGGCGGTCAGGACGTTATCGGCGAGGTCGTGGATCCGTTCGGTAGCGCCTCCGGCGCCTCCACCGCCTCTGGCTCTGAGGATTCCATCGCCTCGCAAGATACAACCTACCAGGGGCTTCTTAACGCGGGATCGGGCCTTATGTGCTCGGTGCGCATTCCCAAGATCGACGTGAACCTGCCCGTGTACCACGGCACCTCTACCGAGGTGCTCGCTGCGGGCGCCGGCCACCTATATGGAACATCGCTGCCCGTGGGCGGCGCGAGCACGCACGCCGTGCTTACCGGCCACCGCGGCGTGCCGGGCTCGCTCCTGTTCACGCGCCTGGACGAACTGCAGGTTGGCGACTCGTTTTACATCGAGGTGATGGGCGAGGAACTGGGTTACAAGATCGACCGCATAGACGTGATTACGCCCGACGACGATTCCAAGTTGCGCGTGACCGCCGGCGAGGACCGCGTGACGCTCATGACCTGCACGCCCTACGGCGTGAACTCGCACCGCCTGCTCGTATCGGGCGTGCGTGCGGAGATTCCGAATGAGGTGCCCGTGCCCGAGGACGCGCAGGGCATCAACACCACCGCGGTGGCGCTGGGCGTTTTGGGCGCGCTGCTGGCGATTGTTGTGGGTCTCGTTGCGGCCGGGCACGTGCGCAAGAAGCGGCGCGCGGCGCAGCGTGCTGCCGTTGCCGCCGCGGTGACGCTGGACGCCGGCGCGGCTGCTGGCGAAGGCGGAAACGGGTGGACCGCGGGAGCCTCCAGGCCTGCGGTCCCCTTCTCCTCCTCTGCTTCAGCCTCCTCGGCTTCCCCCGATTCCGATGCTGATTCTCCCGAGTATCGCGGGCGACACCTGCGGTAGCGCCCGCATTGGTGCTCAATATCGCTCGAAGTGCAGCGCCTTCGCTCGCTTCCTGGTCATTTGCCAGAACCGCGGCGCTATCCCGAACATGCCGTACGACGCGATGGTCGAGCTTCCCGCCTACATCGGCAAGAACGGCCCCGAGGTCATCTCGCGCGACAACATCCCGCTGTTCCAGCAGGGCCTCATGATGCAGCAGCTCAACTCCGAGAAGCTCGTGGTCGAGGCGTGCATCGAGGGTTCGTATGAGAAGGCGCTCAAGGCGTTCACGCTCAACAAGACCGTGCCGTCCATGACGGTCGCCAAGGAGATTCTCGACGACATGATCGAGGCCAACAAGGATTTCTGGCCTGAGCTTAAGTAACGAGGCCTTCGACGGCCCGACTGCGAACGGTTCGCAGCGGCCTTTGAGGTCCATAGGCTCCCCCTGGGGTCCATCCTAGGGGGGAGCCTCTCAGAAGCGCCCCGAGGGGCGCTTCTTGTGTATATGGAGGCAAAAGGGATATACAGTCTTCATATACGGCCTCCTTTTAGTAGGGTCGATTTCTCCGGTTGATTTCTGATCTCAGCTGAACATACTGAGCGGATAGGCCGTTCCCGCAGTTAGCCGAAAGCCCCCGGGGTCCCTCCCGGGCTCCGGGGCGGCATTTTCCCAGTTGAAGGAACGGTGGAGATGTGTTTCGGTGGGTCCGGTGGCCATGCTCCGCTCTCCGCCCGGCACCTCTTCCAAGGGAATCGACGAGGGCGCCGGCGCCCAGTATGTCTAAGTGAACGGTTCTTTGGGCAATACTGCTTATGATTTTACGACTGATGATAAGGGCGAAATCAGCGTCAAGGGCCTCGATGCTGGCGCTTACACGGTCGAGGAGACCCATACGCTCCCCGGCTATAACACCGTGCCCAAATTCACGTTCACCATTACTGCCACGGGTCTTAATCAGAATGAGGGCGAGAATACGTTGACGGTGACCACATCCAAGAATGGTTCTGGTCTCGTCACCAATTCCTCTTCTGGTGGCGGCACCGTTACCCTTACCGTCAAGAACAAGAAAGGCTCCGGCCTCCCGCTGACCGGTCTTAACGGCGTGACCTTCACTTGGATCGCTGGCAGCGCAGTGCTGTGCATCGGCGTGGCACACCTCATCCGCAGCCGTAAGCAGGCTGAGGAGTCCGAGCAGGAGTAACGCTCACTCACCCATCCCTTTGGCAGGTGGGATGTGATGGCCATGAGACTTGCGGACACTTTTCTCGTCCATCGACGTTCTTGCTTTGCCATTCTCTTTTCGGGGCAGACTCCGCACTGGAGTCTGCCCCGTTTTTTGGACAACACAGGCAGCCTCCACCGTCCGATGCGGACTCATCCGTCATCGCGTTTCTTGACTCGTATGAGGTTCGGTTTAAGGTCCGTAGGCGCACGCGCGGTGCGGACGGTAGAAGGCATTTGCGCCGCAACAAGCGCAAATAAGAATGCCTGGGGTTAGAGGCCCGGGCATTTAACAACGTCGGAAACTGGTCGCCCGCGCTCCAAAGTACTTACGCGGGGTGCGTCGTTTCCTGTAGCTATTGTATCTCGAATCGCCCCGCCGATTCGGGACATTTTGAAAACGCAAACACGTCGGGCAAACCCGGATAATGCGGCCAGGCTCCGCTGGATGAGGAATCGTGTTTGTAACTATCGAACAAATGTTTGTCAAAATCGCGTTTACCAGCTGTGGGTGCATACACTCGCAGTAAAATGGCTTTGCGACGCATCCCGTGCGCGGGCGGCCGACGACTCGATCGGAGGTCACCATATGCTGAAATTCCTTAACGCGCTCGCCGCCCTCGCGGCGGTGGGCACGTTCGTCATCGCGTTTCTTGACTCGTATGAGGTTCGGTTTAAGGTCCGTAGGCGCACGTGCGGTGCGGACGGTAGAAGGCATTTGCGCCGCAACAAGCGCAAATAAGAATGCCCGGGGGTCGGATCCCGGGCATTTAACAAAACCAGAAAACTAGGCCGCCCGCGCTCCCAAACATTTACGCGGGGTGCGTCGTTTTCTATTGATATTGTATCCCGAATCGCCCCGCCGATCCGGGACATTTTGAAAACTCAAATATGGACTTAAGCACGAAAGGAATCTCGTCAATTCCGAGAATTATGTATAATTCCAATATAAACTGGAATCAAACAAAAAAGATGGAAATGAACGAAGCGCTAATCTACTTACAAGAAGCACTAGGCCTCTCCGCCAAGACCAAAACTTGGCCTGGATCCGCACGCTTGCCGCTGCATTTGCGGGCGATTGAGGTCCGCGCTGTTGACGCAAACGGTTTTTCGTTTTTGCTTGCAAGCTTGCCTACGGGCGTCGGGCTTCCCGAGGCTAAGAGAGTCTATAGTCAGCTAGCCTTGCGCGCGGAGACTCCTGTTGTCGTTTCATTTCCTGATGCCGATGCACGTCAGCGCAAAGCATTGGTCGCACAAGGGATTCCCTTTGTCTGCCCGGGTAGACAGGCTTTTCTTCCATTTATGGGCACAGCCTGCACGGAGAGGGGCGGTGTCCGGTTTCGCAATCACGCGACCAAGATGTCGCCCAATGCGCAGGCTGCCGCAATCTGGGGAGCAACCCAGGAGCCATATCGTCCCTATGACCTTTGTCGTGCGCTTGGGATCTCGGCAAGCCGTGCGAGTGAGGCCATAACCGAGCTTGTCGACAGGGGGCTCGCGAGGCGCGAGCGTCGCGAGCGGCGTGTCGTCGTGTTCCCTGTTGCCGTTGATCTTTTGCTCAGCGAGCACATGGCAGAGCTCTCCTCGCCTGTCTCGAAGGTCTTTTTTGCAAGGAAGACGCCGCAGATCGACTATCTTGTTGACGCCGGGGAGACGGCGCTCGCTGCGCGTTCGATGCTCGCTGCGCCGGGCATGGAACAAAAGGCCGTCTTAAGAAGTGCATGGCGTCAACTGAGCGACCTCGAAGTCGCAGACGGGGAGTTGCCGGATAACGAAACGGCAATGATCCAAGTGTGGCGCTATGTGCCCGTGTTTGCCGACTCCTCCCGCGTCGACGACATTTCGCTTGCGCTATCTTTGGTGGCAATCGACGATGAGCGAATTCAGCTCGAAGTCGATCGCATGTTTGGAAAGGAATATCCATGGCAAGAAGCGCTGTAGAAGGTCTCCAAGAATTTCAGCAGCATATGCAAGAAGCCGCAGGATCGTATGCCCTTATCGGCGGCACGGCATGCGACATTTTGCTCGCGGAGGCGGGACTTCCGTTTAGGGCGACTCACGATTTTGATGTGGTAATTGTCGCCGATGACCGGTTGCCTCAGACGGCAGAAGCTATATGGACTTTGGTGCGTGATGGCGGTTACCGCTGCGGCTGGGGCGAAGGCAAAGGCTCATGTTTTTATCGGTTTACAGAGCCTAAGATGCCGGGTTACCCCCATATGATTGAACTCTTCGCGAAGTGCCCCGACTTTCTAAAGGGTCGTGAGGGGATTGATGTGGCGCCAATTCACGTTGATGAAAACATAAGCAGTCTTTCGGCAATTTTGTTGGACGATGCTTACTACAGCTTGTTCCTTCAGGGAATTCGAACCGTAGGCGGCGTTTCGGTCCTGGGGACGGAATACATTGTCCCGTTCAAAGCGAAGGCGTATCTCGACCTAAAAGCTAGAAGGGAAGCGGGGGAGAACGTTGATTCGAGGAAGGTAAAAAAGCATAAACGCGATGCGCTGAGACTTGCTCAGCTGCTTGGCGAGTCGGAAGGTGTCGACCTGCGCGGAGAACTGAAGGACGATATGCTTGCGTTTGTCAAAGATTGTGAGGTGGGCGACGTCAATCTGAAACAGATTGGGGTTGCGGGCGTAACGATGGCGCAGTTGCTCGAGACGATGAAAGCAACATATGGCTTGATTGGTTGAGTGGGGTTACGTGGCCCGGACGGTGCAGCCAAGCTGCGTTGTCCGGCGCATGAGCTCGCTAATCGGCTATTATTTGTTTAGACAACTTGAGTTGTAGAGGAGTGACCGGCGATGGTGCAGGGCGCCAAACATATGAAGAGCAATAACGCCGCGGCCAACGGCGGATCAAGCCCTCAGCCCAAACCTCAACCAAAGTCCAAACGCCGTCGCAAGCGACTGCCGCGCTGGGCCGATCGGCTCATCACCATCGTTATCATCCTTATTGGCGTGGGCCTTATGACCTGGCCGTGGATCTTGGACCGGCTCGAAGCCTCGGGCGTGTTTAACCAGATCAGCACCGTGTCCAGCACCGTGGACGCGCTGTCTGCCGAGGAGCGCGAACGCATCCTGCTCCAGGCGCGCTCCTTTAACGAGCAGCTGGCGGGCGAGGCCACCGAGCTCCCCGCCGACCAGATCGAGCCCTACGCTCAGCAGCTCATCTTTGACCGCGACCCCATGATGAGCTGGGTCGAGATCCCCTCCATCGACGTGAGCATGCCCATCTACCACGGCACGAGCGAAGAAGTCCTCATGGCGGGCGTCGGCCACCTGGAGGGCACGAGCCTACCGGTGGGCGGTACCTCGACGCATTGCGTGCTCACCGCGCACTCGGGCATGCGCAACCTGAGCATGTTCGACGACATCCACTCGCTGGAGCCCGGCGACCTGGTGCTGATGCACACTATGAACAAGACGCTCGCCTACAAGATGGTGGACTCCGAGGTCGTGTTGCCCGAGGAGATGGAGTCGCTGGCCATCGAGCCCGGAGCCGACAAGGTGACGCTCGTCACCTGCACGCCCTATGGCGTGAACGACCATCGCCTGCTGGTGCATTGCGTGCGTACCAAGTACAACAAGAAGGACGTTGACAAGCAAAAGTCGCTGGCCGGGCGCCACTGGGGCAAGCGCGAGTTTGCCGTGCTCATCGTGGTCGTGGCCATTGTGCTGTTGCTGGTGGACATCGTGATCCACGCGGTCCGCAAGCGCCGCAAGGCCAAGGCCTCGGCATAAGACATTCTCCAGAACCACCGCAAAGGGGACAGGCACCTTTGTGGTGGCCGGGGGCTTCCAAACCATCACAACATTCGATGAAAATCTCGATTTTGGCGAAAAGCGTCGAATGTTGTGATGCTTCTCGTTGTGGGCGGGATGGTTTTCGTTGTGGGCGGCGCGGTTTTCGTTGTGGGCGGTGCGGTTTCGCTGCAGAACCGCCAACCCGCCGCCTGTCAACCGCCGCCCTCGTTACGTTTTCGCTGCATTTGGCTAAAGCGCCTGCTCCAAGCCGGCGTTGCCCTGTATACTAGAGCGGTTTAACTGTTATGCGGAAGGGAGCGCCTATGGCACTCAGCGAGAAAGACGTGCGCGGCATCGCCGGGTACGCAAAGATCGCACTGACCGATGACGAGCTCACCCAGATGACGTCCTACATGAACGACGCCGTCCAGATGCTCGAGCCCGTCTTGCAATATGACTTGCCCGACGTGGAGCCCACGTTCCATCCTATCGGAAGCCTGTCCAACGTGATGGGCGATGACCTGCGCGAGCCCGAGCGCGACC
>OLQT01001073.1_pt1 | contig 17634 bp, 13 predicted proteins | sample 1672651 | NCBI WGS metagenome assembly OLQT01 (sample SAMEA3136709, study PRJEB25190) | human gut metagenome | biome: human gut; feature: human-associated habitat; material: faeces | place: Austria | collected 2013 | reverse complement strand
AAGACATGAGTCGGTTGGATACGCTCAAGCAGGTTGTCCAACATGAGGTGGAAGCCATAAATGGCATTGGTATGAAGGCCATTATTGTTACGAAAACGGTCAATTTGATTATAGAGTGCGAAAAAAGCACGAAAGGCAACGGACGAACCGTCGATTAATAGTAATTTTTTTTGATTAGTCATAGGTTTATTATAGCATAGATGGGAGCATTGGTTTTAATTGAAAATCTCTTATTTTGAGAAGACTGTTTTGTAAAATAAACATTCATAAATAATAAGCCATAAGGAAAATTATCCATCGACAAATTTTAGAACGAATCAGTCAACAGTATTGTTACAGGTATTTCCCAGCTCCACGTCCTATAGTAAAATATGCTATAATAGGAGCTATGAACACAAAGATTTTAGACCAATTAGAATTTAACAAGGTCAAGGACCAGTTCACAGAATACCTGCAGACCGAACAGGCTCAGGCGGAGTTACGTGACTTGGTGCCTATGACCAATCCAGAAAGAATTCAAAATCAATTTACAGAAATCCAAGAAATGTCTGAGATTTTCGTAGAGCATCATAGCTTTGCCATTGGGAGCTTAAGAGATATTTCTGAGCCCTTGCGTCGCTTGGAACTGGATGCTGACCTCAACATCCAGGAGCTCATTGCTATCAAGAAGGTCTTGCAAGCTTCAGCTGACCTTAGCCGCTTCTACGCTGACCTTGAAAATGTTGAGCTCGTCGCTCTAAAACGTCTTTTCGAAAAGATTGAAGCCTTTCCAAGTCTACAAGGTAGTCTTCAAAGTATAAATGATGGTGGTTTTATTGAGCATTTTGCTAGTCCTGAGTTGCAAAATATCCGTCGTCAACTTAAGGCTTGTGATGATGCCATTCGCCAGACCTTGCAAGACATTCTCAAGAAATCTGGGCACATGTTAGCTGAGAACTTAATTGCTAGTCGTAATGGCCGTTCAGTACTTCCTGTCAAAAATACCTACCGTAACCGTATTGCTGGGGTTGTGCATGACATCTCAAGCTCTGGAAATACCGTTTATATCGAGCCACGCGCCGTTATCCAGCTTAACGAAGAAATTACACAATTACGTGCAGACGAGCGCCATGAGATGGCACGTATCCTACATGAACTGTCTGATCAACTCCGTCCACATACTGCTGCCATCGCTAACAACGCTTGGATTTTGGGCCACATGGACTTCATTCGAGGAAAATACCTCTATCTCCATGATAAAAAAGCGGTTATTCCAAAGATTAGTGACAACCAAACACTCCAACTGCTTAACGTTCGTCACCCTCTTTTAATCAATCCAGTAGCCAACGATTTGCGCTTTGATGAGGATCTCACGGTCATTGTCATTACAGGTCCCAATACTGGTGGTAAAACGGTCATGCTTAAAACTCTAGGACTAGCTCAACTAATGGCTCAATCTGGTCTGCCAATTTTGGCTGATAAGGGCAGTCGTGTAGCCATTTTTCAAGAGATTTTTGCGGATATCGGAGACGAACAGAGCATTGAGCAATCCCTTAGTACCTTTTCCTCCCATATGACCAACATCGTGGAGATCATCTCCTGCGTTCAGGACAACGACCTGGTGCTCTTTGACGAGCTGGGCGCGGGCACCGATCCCACGGAGGGCGCGGCGCTTGCGCAGAGCATCCTTTCCAGCCTGCTGGAGCGCAAGGTGCGCACCATGGCCACCACCCACTACAGCGAGCTTAAGGCCTTTGCCCTGAGCACCCCCGGCGTGGAAAACGCCAGCGTGGAATTTGACGTCGAATCCCTCCGGCCCACCTATCGCCTGTCCATCGGCATTCCGGGCAAGAGCAACGCCTTTGACATCTCCCGAAAGCTCGGCTTGCCCGAACGGCTGATCGACGGGGCCAAGGAGCTGCTTTCCAAGGAGGATATCCGTTTCGAGGACGTGATCGCAAACGCGGAATATCATCGCCAGATCGCCGAACGCGAGCGGGAAATCGCCGAGGAAACCCGACGGGAGACGGTGAAGCTGCGCGACGAGGCCGAGCGCCTGCGCCGCGAGATCGAGCAAAGCCGTGACAAGAGCCTCAAAAAGGCCAAGGACGAGGCCCGCCGCGTGCTGGAAAACGCCCGGCGCGAGGCCGACGGCATCATCCGCGAGCTCAAGGCCATGAAAAAGCAGACCCAGACTCCGGAGCATGAGGTGCAGCGCCTCAAGAAGCGCATGGAGGACGGCATCGACGCCCTTAGCGAGGGCCTGAGCGAAAAAAGCTCCGTCAACTTCACCCCGCCCAAGAGCGTGCGTCCCGGCGATACCGTGGAAATTGTGCACCTGGGCACGAAGGGCACGGTGCTTTCCCCCGCCGACCGAAACGGCGAGGTGCAGATTCAGGCCGGCATCATCAAGATGAAGGCGCATATCAGCCAGCTGCGGCTGGTAGAGCCGGACAAGCCCAAGCAGAGCCGGGTCATAAACCGGGTATCCGCCGCCAAACCCGCTGTGCCCATGGAGGTGGATGTGCGGGGTATGACCCTGGATGAGGCCATTGCCACCGTGGACATCTACCTGGCGGACGCGACGCTGGCCGGGCTCAACGAGGTCAGCATCATCCATGGCAAGGGCACGGGCGTGCTGCGCACCGGCATCCAGCGCCATTTGCGCACGCACATGAACGTAAAGAAATACCGCGACGGCATGTATGGCGAAGGCGAGCAGGGCGTGACCGTCGTGACCCTGAAATAACGCGAAAGGTGGGTTACAACCGATGTCCGAAAAGCAACGCATCCTGCTGGTGGACGACGACCCCAACATCAGCCACCTGGTGAGGCTCTATCTGGAAAAGGAAGGCTTTGACGTAACCGAATCCGCCCGCGGAGACGAGGCGCTGGAGGCTTTCCGGCGCGAATCGCCGGCTCTGGTCCTGCTGGACGTGATGCTGCCCGGCATGGACGGCCTGCAGGTGCTCAAGGAGATCCGCAAGACCAGCAAGGTGCCCGTCATCATGCTCACTGCGCGCGACGAAACCTTCGACAAGGTGCTGGGGCTGGAATTGGGCGCGGATGATTATGTGACCAAGCCCTTTGAGACCAAGGAGCTGGTGGCGCGCGTCAAGGCCGTGCTGCGCCGCGCCCCTGCTGAAAGCGCCACCGCCTCCGGGGACGCGGATGATACGCTTCGCTATCCGGGGCTGACGGTAAGCCTCGCGCGCTACGAGGTGACATACGAAGGCCACGAGCTGGAGATGCCTCCCAAGGAGCTGGAAGTGCTGTTTTACCTGGCCTCTCACCCCAATATGGTCTTTACCCGAGAGCAGCTGTTGGAGCGCGTGTGGGGATTTGACTTTTTCGGCGACAGCCGCACCGTGGACGTACACATCAAGCGGCTGCGCGAAAAGCTGCCGGGTTGCGAAAAATATGGCTGGGAAATCCACACCGTATGGCGCGTGGGCTACAAATTCGAGTACAAGGCCAACTGATGCTTTCCCGGAGAGGATGACCCCATGTTTCAAACCATGTTTGACCGCCTGCTGGCGCTGTTCATGTGCGTCATTTTGCTGGTGGTGCTCATCAGCGGCGCATTTTCCCTGTTTTCCATCCGCTCGGCCATGATCGACAGCCGCATGGAAGGCCTTCTGATGCAGGCCCGCGAAATCGCCTTTCTGGCCAGCCGGATTGATGACAGCACCATCGCGGATTATCTCAACATCCAGTCCTCCACCATGGCCTACCTGCAATGGAAGGCCCGCACCGTATATGAGGACTATGGCGCCTACATTCTCATCGTGGACCGAAACGGCCGCGTCATGGACAACATGCAGTCCGCCATCGAGGGCAGCGTGGACGCGCTGCAGACGCTGGATGCGGAGGATATGTCCGCCGCGCTGATTGAAGTCCTCAGCGGCCGCGAGGTACAGACGCAGATCACCCACGATTCGCAGGGTCCCGTCTTTACTGTGGCTGTGCCCTGGATTCAGGATGATACGGTGCTGGGCGCGGTGTTCATCCACACCAGCTCGCAGATCATCGAAGCGGAATACCATGGCCTCCTGCTGCAGATTGGCATTGGCTTCGCCTTTGCCGCGCTTGCCGCCATCATCGGCACGGCGTTTTATACCCGTGGCATCGTAAAGCCCCTCACCGTCATCACCGGCGCGGCCGAGGAAATGAGCCGTGGACGCCTCAACGCCCGCGCCCAGGTGACAGGCGTCAACGAGGTGCGTCAGCTGGCCGGGGCCTTCAACGTGATGGCCGAGAAGCTGGAGCAGGTGGAGGAAAGCCGCAGGGAATTTGTGGCCAACGTCAGCCACGAGCTGCGATCGCCAGTAACCAGCATCCACGGTTTTGTAGAGGGCATGCTGGACGGCACCATCCCGCAGGAAGAATATCCGCGCTATTTGCAAATCGTCTTTGACGAGACAAACCGCATGAAGCGACTCATTGCGGACCTTTTGCAGCTGAGCCGCATGGACAAGGGCGTGGACAAGCTGACCTGGAGCGACTTTGACCTCAACGAACTCATCCGCCGCGTGCTCATCGGCCGGATGAACGATATTGAGGAAAAATCCCTCAATGTGCAGATTGACTTTTGTACCGAGCCCTGCCTGGTACATGCCGACAGCGACCGTATTTCGCAGGTCGTGCACAACATTGTGGATAATGCCCTCAAGTTCATATTTGAGAAAGGGAACTTGACAATCCGCACATCCTTGTTGCATGATAGTACGGTAGCCGTCGTGATCCAGAATGATGGAGAACCCATCGCGCCGGAGGATCGCGAGCACCTGTTTGAGCGTTTTTACAAAGCGGACAAAGCCCATACTTCCGGAAAGGGAACGGGACTGGGGCTGAGCATTTGTAAACAGATCATGGAAATGCACCGTCAAACCATCGAGGTGCTGCCGCTGGAGAGCGGGGCGGCCTTCCGCTTCACGCTCCAGCTATCGCACAAGCAGGAACCGCAGAAGCTGGAATCACGCTAAGCGCCTAAAGGCACAAAGGAGGACTGTAGGATGGAACGTCATATCTTTTTGGTGGGTATGCCCGGCAGCGGAAAAAGCGCCCTGGGGCGCCGTGTGGCCCAAAAGCTGCAGATCCCCTATCTGGATACGGACGTTTATCTGACCGAAGCCACGGGCATGAATACCGCCCAGCTCTACACCACCTTTGGCGAGCAGGCCTTCCGCGACGGAGAAACGCGCCTTTTGCAGCAGCTTGTCAATGCCACGCCGGGCATCATCTCCACCGGCGGCGGGGTGTGCCTGCGCGAGGAGAACCGCCGCCTGATGCGCAATCATGGCCTGATTGTGCTCATCGACCGTCCCATCGACGACATCATGCTGGACATCCGTGCCGAAAAGCGTCCCTTTCTGGCCCAAAAAGGCCGTGAAGAAATCGAGCGCATCTATAACGAGCGCATGCCCATCTACAAAAGCGCGGCCGATGTGGTGATGGACAACGGCAACGGCTTCCATAACGGCCTGGCCTCCCTGGAGGAGATCGTCCGGCGGTATGCGTAATAAACAAACAGGCTCCGGCGTTTTCCGGAGCTGATTCTGTCCGCCAGAATCCCCCTCTGCCCTGTCGCAAACAAGCGGGTTCTCCTCTCGAATAGCCGTTCCCGCTGCTCAGATCACCATGCATGCCGGCGGAACCTCCGCCGGCCTTTGAATGTTTCCGGAAAGGATGAATTCGGTTTGACAGCGCTGCTGGTTCTGATCTATGTGGCTTTCATCAGCCTGGGGCTTCCGGACTCGTTGCTGGGGTCGGTCTGGCCTGCCATGCATGCCGATCTGGGAGCGGATCTTTCTTTGGCGGGCGTGCTCGGCGCGGTGGTATGCGCCGGTACGGTGCTCAGTGGCCTGTTCAGCGCGCGGATGATCGCGCGCTTTGGCACGGCACGCATCACCGCCGTAAGTGTGCTGATGACCGCCGCCGCCATGCTGGGCATGGCGATTAGCTGCTCGTTCTCCCTTACGCTGCTTTTATGTGTGCCGCTGGGGTTGGGTGGAGGAGCCGTAGACGCGGCGCTCAACAACTTTGTGGCCCTGCATTACCAGGCGCGCCACATGAACTGGCTTCACTGCTTCTGGGGCCTGGGCGCCACTCTGGGCCCGGCTGTGATCGGTCTGCTGCTGCGGCTGACGGGTCAGTGGCGGGGCGGGTATCTGGCGATGGCGGCGGCACAATGCGTGCTGGCTGCTGTGATGTTTGCCTCGCTTCCGCTATGGCGCAAGGTGGAAGGCGGTACGGATCACCAGAGCGAGGCGCCCGGTGTCCGGCCAATGAAGCTGCGTGAAGTGCTCAGGCTGCCGCTCGCAGGGCCGGTATTGGTATCGCTGTTGGCCTACTGCGGTGCGGAAAGCGTGATGAACCTGTGGTGTGCCAGCTATCTCGTCGGCGCGCGCGGCATTCCGGCGGACAGGGCGGCCTCCTGGGTCTCGCTGTTCTTCCTGGGCATCACGCTGGGGCGCATGCTGGCGGGATTTCTTTCTGTGCGGATGCGTCCGGAGCAGCTTGTTCGAAGCGGCGCGCTCTGTTCCATCGCAGGCATCGCAATGCTGCTTGCGCCCCTGAATGGCCTGCTGCCGGCTGCCTGTCTGCTGGTCGGCCTTGGATTTGCGCCCGTTTATCCCTCCATGCTGCACCGCACGCCAATCCTCTTTGGGCCGCAGGCCAGCCAGAGCGTGATGGGCATTCAGATGGCCTTTGCCTATCTGGGCAGCACGCTCATGCCTCCATTGGCCGGCGCGCTGACACGTCTTTTGGGCATGGGGTTCCTTCCGGCCTATGTGCTTGGACTGGCTATTGTGCTGCTGATTCTAAGCGAGCATGTCAACCGCTGTCTGCGCGTGCGGGATGGGAGCACAGCCGTTTAATGCAACAGAAACAACCGGCGTGGTTTTGAAAATCACGTCGGTTGTTTGTTATTCAAAGTTTTCAAAGCGCCTGCACCAGACGTACTTGGAAATGGCGCTGTTCTGTGCGCTTTTTACGCAGGTGCAGAGCAGGTCCCGGATGTAGGGCGGCATCACGCGGTTGAATTTGACCTCCAGAATCATCTCGTCATGATCGAAGGTGGGAAGGGTGGGCACATAGGGGTTGAACAGGTCGATGGAACCAAGGCCCGTATGCAGCTGCTTGTCAAAGGTGATGCGCACCTCCTCGGCAGGATGCACATAGGCCTCGCGCACGTAGTCCACGATCACAACGGGATGCAGGCCGTTGATGGCCATCTCGCGGTATACGTCGCGTAAAAGGCCGCTTCGCGTGCGTTCCAGGCCCGTGGGATCGGCAGCGATCAGCTGCTCGGCCAGGAGCTTGGGGATGGCGATGGAACGTTTGGAAATCAGCTGCCCCACCTTGGTTTTGCATTCCATGCGGATGAGCTTGTCCGAAAAATTATAGATGCGGATGCGGAATTTGTCACGATCCTTGACGCCGTTGATCTTGTCCAACAGCGCGTCATTGAAGCGGGTGTCGAAGTAGAGCGAGCGAATGTGGTATTCGTTGTTCTCGTCGCCGTTCCGATCGCGCCAGAGCACCCGGTCCAGCGCCCGGCTGAGCACCTGGTATTCCAGCGGCGATATGAAGAACTTCAGCTCATGCCGAAGGGGTACGGAAATCGCCATGGCGTTTTCCTCCTTTACGCGCCGACCTCGCTCTGGCAGGCGACCAGCGTGGCGTCATGCACGCCCTCGATGTCCAGCATGCGGGTGACGACCTCGCTGCGTTCGCTGATACGGACCTCGTAGGTCATCTCGGCGCCCGCACGGGTGAGGGTCTTGGAGCGCAGCTTGCTGCTGCGCACGCTGCGGTTCAATTCGCTCTGAATCGCGGCCTCGCAGAACTCGTCATAATGCACCACCAGCAGATAGGCATTGGGCGTGGTCAGTTTGGCAAAGGAAATCACGAACATCAGAATGGCGATGCACAGCACCACGATCACGGCGATCAGGTACAGCCCTGCGCCCAGCAGAATGCCCATGGTCAGCGCCCAGAACATATACGCCGTGTCCAGCGGGTCCTTGACGGCGGTACGGAAACGCACGATGCTCAGTGCGCCCACCATGCCCATCGAAAGCGCAATGTCGTTTTTAATGCACATAACCACGGGCGTGGTGATCAGGGTGAGCATGATCAGCGTCAGCGTAAACGACGGACTGTAGAGCACGCCGCGATACGTTTTCCGGTAGACAACGGCAATGACAATGCCGATCAGAAATCCCAGTCCCAGCGCGATAAACAGGTCGCTGGGCACAATGGATTTGAATTGCGCGGCCAGGCCCGTGGCCTCAACGATGGAGCTGGCGCTGGTAGCAAGGGACAGAGCGGTGGATGTCATGGGCGGGTAACCTCCTTCGTGGCTTGAGCCTATAGAATACCTGACAGCAGGGGCTTTGTCAACCGGCGATGCCAGTTCCGCATATCTCCTTATAGGATGGCGTCCGCAGGCATCTCGGGTTTCGGACCAAAGTAGATGAGCATCTGGTCATCGCTCAGGTTCCAATAGTCCTGGACCATTTCATAGAAATAGGTGGGACGCTTTTTCAGCACATTGCGCGTGTAGTCCAGGCGGGTGTTCCAGTAGCGCATCGCGCCTTCCGGCGTGGTGGGCGAATCCATGTTGATGTTCTTGTCATTTTCCTCGGCCCAGCGCGCAAAGTGCAGCGCCATTTCCGGCTCCAGCGTAGCGGCCATCTCATCGAAAAGCTCGGTCATGAAATCGGTGGTAAACACCTGGAAGATCTCGCCCAGCCTGGTGAGGAACTTGTGGAGCATCTCGTCGTTTTCCAGCAGCTTACGAATCAAAGTATTATTGATCTGCTGCTGTCCTGCGCCGGATTCCTTGAGATAGCTGGTGGGGCTGTCAAATTTGCTGTTGAACAGGCCATAGTCGGCATCGTAGAAAATCCACTTCCACTTCTGCCCCTCCCCGTCCAGCTTGTAATAGCGGATGTTGCCGGGGTCGGAGTTGCCGAAGAACATTTCAAAGGCCATATAGTCGAAGTAGTTGTCCACGTCGATGTTGTCAAGGATGTATTGTAGGTCCTCCTCGTTGGTGCCGGGCGAGGAAGCCTCCACCTTCTTGATCATGGCCTTGTATTCCTCATTGCTGCCATAATTGACGGTGCCGCTGGCCTCCAGAATATCCATGTTGTCGGCTTCCTCCAGCGAGAGGCCCTCGTGCTGGGCCACGAAAAAGCGGTCCACGCGCTCACGCATGTTATAGTGGCCCCAGTACACGCCGTTCAAATAGACCACCACGGGCCTCCATTCCTGATAAAGCACGTCGCTGGGATTGTCGCTGACTTCATTGAAGCGTTTGATGAGCTGGCTTTGGAACGCGTCATTGAAGCGCGTCCATACGCTGTCGTTGCCGCCCATGCGCAGCACGAAACTTTTGTACTGGGTGAAGGGCAGGTCCTCAAAGAGCTTGGCGTCAAAGTACTTGTTGCCATATTTGGCCTTGGCGCGCACCTTAAAGGTCTTTTGCGGCATATCCAGACTGTACTGGCCCTGAAGGCCGAACTCGCAGTCCTGAGCGATGAGGGTATTTCCCTCCTTGTCATAGAACTCCACATGCCCGGGACGCGCCTCCTTGCCGACCGTGCGGTAGAGCGGATATTCGCCGGTGGTGAGCTTGAAGGGCAGCTTGCCCGGCTCCTTGTACAGCTCGCCGCCAATGGCCAGCATGCCGTCCTCCTCGTTCCACAGCTCATCCGGGTCGGTGACCAGGCTGACGATAGGGAAGGCGTGATAGAGGTTCATCAGGTAGGTGGCGGTCGCGGTTTCGCTGGGCTGCAGCGTTCCGCTGGGGTCGAAGGCGCGGGCGCGCAGCACCGTCACCTTGTTAAAGGTGAACGTCTCGCCTTCGTATCGGATGCCGGTTTCCTCCGTGGGAATGGAGGAATCCAGGGTGTAATAGACCACGGTGCCCTCCGGCACATTGATGGTCACTTCGATTTCGCCTTTATATTCGCCGCCGGGCAGAGACAGCGTGGGGTTTTGGGCATAGCCATAGTACCCCGTGCCATTTTCCGCGCCGGGCGTGGGAACGTCGTAGTAATAAAAGCCGCTAAGGCCAAGGGTGCGGCCATAGCTGTGGTCGGTAGGAATCAGGCTGAGAGGAATCCGGTCCAAAACGCGGCCCGTAGGGTCACAAAAGCAGATGGTTTCGCCGCCTGCGCGCGCGATAGAAAAATTGGTGTGAAAATCGGTCACAGTGGTCAGTTCCGACTGTCCGTCCAGATAGATGATCTTGTACTCCCCCGGCGCAATGGCAGCCCCCTGCGGGAACTGCCATTTGCGCGGGCGGCCGATGCTGTCGCTCAGACCGTAGCCACTGAGGTCTACGGTCTGATCAGACGTGTTATAAAGCTCCACATAATCGGTAGTGGCCGCAGTAGGGCCCAGGCCGATGGTATCGTTGGAGGCCATGACTTCGCTGATGATGACGCCGGTGGGATTGTAGGCGCGCATCATCTCGTCGCTGCGCGCCTGTCCCTGTGCGTTGTTGGGCTGGCCGGGCGTGCTGAGCTCAAACAGCTTCCATTCTCCCGTGTCGCTGCGTCCGTAGGAATAGTCCTCCGGCACGTTTTCAATGCTGACGCGATCCACCAGACGGCCGTAGCTGTCGCTGAGCACGACGCTCTCACGCTCGGCGGAGATGGAGAAGTTGGTATGGGGTACGCCGTTTTGCTGCAGCTTGTCCTTGCCGGAGCAGTACACCAGATAGTAGCCGTTCGCCGGTATGGTCGCACCGTCCGGGAAACGCCACTTGGTGGGCTTGTTTTCCTTGTCGCTCAGGTAATATCCGGTCAGAGAGATGGGGCTGTCGGTGTTGTTCTTCAGCTCCACCCAGTCCACAATCTCGCCGTCCTCGTCGGGAATACCCACCTTGGGATCGGGACATACCTCGTTGATGACCAGCGCGCCGCTCTCCACGGAATTGGCCGAGCGGTACTCGACAAAGCCTTCCTCCGTGTTCTCGTATCCGGGACTGTAGTAGGTGGTGGTTTCGTAATGACGCACGCCATCCTCATCAATACCGGTGAGGGCATAGCTGGTATCCGCCGTCAGCGTAGGCGTGGCCAGCTCGTCGATGAGGTACATGTCAGGGTCATAGAGGTAGAGGTGGTCTCCCGCCGAGGAGATCTTGAACTTGCCATGGAACGGCTTGGACGGGTCCAGCTGGTAACTGTCGCTGGCAAACACAATCACCCGTTCCCCTGCCTTGAGCGTATAGCTGGGAAATGGGAAGGTGATGCGGTCGGTGCGGTTGGTAATCATCACGCCTTCCATGTCCAGGTCCGCGCCGGTGCCGTTGTACAGCTCCAGCCAGTCGCTAAACTCGCCGTTTTCATCCGGTACGGCGCTGTTGTTGGCGGCCATCACCTCGCTGATAACCAGGCCGTCAAAGCGGCTTCCCCCGACCCGCCTGCCAGCCTCTTTGGGGCTGATGAGATAGATCACAATCAGCAGCGCCGAAAACAATAGCAGCAGCGGCAGCACCTTTTGCAGCTGGCTTTTGCGCTTTTTGGGCGTGTAGTCCTTGTGCGGCCTCGGCACGGTGGGCGTGGCGGGGTCCATTCGCGTGGGACGGCGCTCCTGCTGCGGCGTGTTGTACTGCATGTGAGGGATCGGCCTCCTTTCCTGTGTAGAGAATGACACGCAGCCGCCTGCCCGCTCAAAGGGGAAACGGGCAGGGACTCTGGTTAGTATACCATAAACGCACGGGGTTGGAAACGTCCAAATTGTATCAGTTTTATGACGGCTGCCCGTTGCCCCAAAAAAACCGGCGGCAGCATTCCTGCAAACCGCCGGTAAAAAGGGGCTGATGAAAGGCTGCACCTGCCGGAGCACATGCCGGCGGGAGTGGCGACGATGCGCCGTCTTTCCTGTATACAAGGAAAGCTGCCGCCGTACGCTCATACCACACGCTTGGTCAGCCACTTGGAACCGAGATAGCGCGTCACAAAAAACGCGGCGCGTACCACCCAGTCGATGAACATGGCCACCCAGATGCCCAGCAGGCCCATATCAAACGAATATACCAGCAGATAGCTCGCGCCGATGCGGAACACCCACATGCAAAAGACCGATACGCCCATGGTAAAGCGCGCGTCTCCCGCGGCGCGAAGTGCATTAGGCACCGTAAAGCTGGCCGGCCAGAAGAGAGCGGCCGCCACCGCATACCAGCGCAGCACCTCCTCGGAAGCATCCAGTGCTTCAGGACTCAGGTTGAAAATCCCCGCCAGTGGACGGGCAAAGATGAACAAAGCGATATCCACCGCGATGGTAAAGCCATACACCAGCAAAATCAGCTTGTTGGCATAATAACGCGCCTGGCGCACATCGCCCGCGCCCACACACTGCCCCACCACCGTCACAATAGCCAGGCCGACGGCGGTGCCCGGAAGGTTGCACAGGGAGGAGATGTTGTTGGAAATGGCGTTGGCCGCGATGATGGACACGCCGAACATGCTCACAATACCTGCCACCATGAGCTTACCGATTTGAAACATGCTGTTTTCCAGCCCGTTGGGAATCCCCTGGCTTAAGATACGGCGGATCATGGGTCCATCGGGTTCGGGGTGCATGGGTCGAATCAGGTGGATGGGGGCCGAGCGGTTGAGCAGCAGCCATACCATGATGCCCGCCCCCAGCATACGCGCCAGAAGCGAGGCCGTACCCGCACCCGCGACCTCCATGTTCAGGCCATAGATGAGCAGGGCGTTTCCGCCGACGTTAAAGATGTTCATCATCAGCGAGGTATACATGCTGGCCTTGCTGTTGTTCATGGCACGCAGCAGCGCCGCTCCGCCGTTATAAAGCGCAAGCGCCGGATAACTCACCGCCGAGAGGTACAAATAGGTGCGGCAGTATGCGAGCGTATCCTCAGGCAGCGCGCCAAAACACAGCCTGAGCAATGGATCGGCAAAGACGATGGCCAGCATGCCCAGCACCGTTGCCAACGCGGTCGCCACATACATCAGCTGCTTGGCCGCACCGCAGGCGCTGGCGTTGTCCCTCCTGCCCAGGTATTGCGCGGCCACCACAGCGCCTCCTGTAGCCATGGCCGAAAAGAGCTGGGTAAGCAGCACGTTGATGCTGTCCACCAGCGAAATTGCGCTGACTGCACTTTCGGATACAGTACTGACCATCACGGTGTCCGCCATGCCGATAAACAGCGCAAGGAACTGCTCTATCACCAGCGGAATAATCAGCCTGCGCAGGTCCCGGTCAGAAAACAGCCTTTCCTCAACAGCCCTATTCGTTGGAAACACCCTCCCGCTTTTCTTGCGTGCGTCTTTTGCGCAGCGCTCCGAGGTTTTCCGCCACGGTCAGGGCCGCGCCCGCCAGTATGCTCAGATAATAAGTAGAAAACCGCCAGATCAGCAGTGCCACAAACAGCTGCGCATCCGGAAAGATCCCGCGGAACAGCACCGCAAAGCCGCCTTCCTGTGCGCCGCTGGCGCCGGGCAGGGGGGTATAGCTGGCGCTGAGAAAGAGCAGGAACGAAATGGTCAGCAGCTGGTACCAGGGGGTGCCCGACTCCCCAAAGGCGCGATACACAAACAGGATGACCGACATCAGCCCCAGCACGCTCAGGGCGGAGAGGCCCAGCTGGATGAGGATCTGGCGGGGGTGACGGCTCAGGCGCAGGACGCTGGCATGGTAGCTGTCCAGCGCGGTATTCACGCGCAGGGCGGCCACTTCGGGGTCCTTGACCAGGCGCATACGGTGTCCCAGCCGGATGAAAAAGGCGGCAATGCGCTGCACCAGCGGCCGGTGAAAGGCCACCAGCAGAATCAGGGGCACGGCGGCGAAGTTGATCAGCCAGCCGATGACCACCACCCAGCGCGCCCCGGCGAGCTGCCGGTCCACAAAGGACGCATTCCACAGCCACAGGGCGGAGGCCATCAGCACGGTCATCAGCTGGTTGGCGATGAACTTCATGGAAATGCCGGAGGTGCCAATGCCGATGGGCACGCCCTTTTTGTTCATGTAATAGATCTGCATGGGCTGTCCGCCGCTGGCGCCGGGGGTGATGTTGCTATAGTAGAAGCCCATCAGGGAAATATAGAGCGCAAAGGACAGTTTGACCCCATACCCCTGCTTGCGCAGAAAATAGTGGTAACCCAGCGCGTCAAAGAACAGATAGGCAAACCAGCACCCCGCCGCGCCCAGCAGCCACCAGGGATCCAGCGTGAAGAGGGCCTCCCAGGCGTTTTCCAGGTCGCTGTTGCCAAAGGCGAGGATACACACCAGCGCGATGGTCACGCCGATGAAGAGAAAGTTGATCAGTTTGCGGATGCCGGGCTTCATGCGGGGCTCCTTTCAGCGTGCCGCGCGATCAAGCGCCGGTAACGCTCCAATACTTGTTCCATCAGCAAGGCCCATGGGATGGGAATGGTGTCGCGGGCGCGCGCGCCTGCGCGGGCCGCGCGGGGGAGCGCCTCCATGATTCCCGAAGCGATGCTGGCGGGATCAGCCTCGCACAGAAAGCCGTTGTCCCCATGCGTCACGCCCTCGGCCGAGCAGCTGCCGCGCACCAGCAGGGCGGGCGTACCCATGGCCGCGGCCTCGCGCACCACCATGGGCGCATTGTCGTATACCGAGGGAAAGACCAGCAGATCGGCCCGGCGGTAGAGCGAGAGGATCTCCTCCCGGTCGCCCACAAAGCCGGTAAAAAGCACGCGGTCCTGAAGGTTCAGGGAGGCGGCCAGGGCCTTGAGCCGCTCCAGATCCTGCCCCGCGCCCGCCATGACAAGCCGGAAATCCTCCCCCTGATCGCGCAGCAGCGCGCAGGCGCGCAGAATCAGATGCGGGTTTTTCTTGAAATCCATCTGCCCCACGAACAAAAGGGTGCTGACGCCGTCGCGCAGGGACCAGCGCGCCAGTACGCGACGGTACGTCTCGTCGCTGACGGACTGCGGGTCGGTGCCGTTGGGCATGGTAATGACCGGCCCCCGGTAGCCGTACTGGCGCAGAACGTCCGCGGTTTTGTCATTGACGGCCCACACCTCGTCGCAGGTGTTGTAGAACGACACCACGTATTTCAGCGCCCACAGCGACAGGCGGCGAGAATGGGTGACGCGGTAAAAATCCTCGTAATACTTGCTGTGAAAGGTCGCGACCAGCGGTATCCTGCGCCTGCGCGCGATGCGGCGCGCCGCGCGTCCGGCCAGAAAGGGGGTATGGGCATGGACCACGTCAAAGGGCACGCTGCGCGCGGCGCGGCGAAAATCCCGGCCCAGCGCCGGGATGCCCACCCGGTAGGGTTCGCCCGGAATGGGCATGCTGGGATAGAGCAGCGTTTCCAGGCCGGGAACCGACGTGGCGGCGGCATCGCGGGGGGCGATATACAGGCACCGGTGCCCCATGCGGGACAGCGTCTGGCAATAGGCCAGCATCACCCGGCCCACGCCGTCCAGCGCCGGGGGATAGGTTTCGCAAAATTGGCCGATGATCACAGGGGCCTCCTAAAAAATCAATCGCACGGGATCAGCCGCAAAAAGGGCGGCACGCCAGCATTATAGCAGAAGCGCGGGGCGGGCGCAAGGCGGACGGGTTGCGCCGCAGCCCGCGTAGGGATATACTGGGAAGGTGTACAATGCCGGAGGAGGACAGGATAGCTTATGCCCAACATCCAGGATCATGCCTTGGCGACAGGCGGTTATACACTGGCGCAGCGCCCGTTTGACGCGCTGGACAGCCTGGTGCTGACCCAGCTGGTTTACATGCCCATGGAAGGGCTGATGGACCGGGGCCAGCGGCCCACGGTAGCACAGGCCTGGGCCTACATCCGCGAGCATGTGGACTATGAGCGGCTGGACACGTTTCAGAAAAAGCGCTACCGGCTGTTCGAATGCTGCGCGGGCCTGAAGCGGTACCGCGACTTGCCCATGCACGATTATGTGAACATTATCGACGGCGCGATGGAGATGCAGTTTTGCGCCTGCACATGGGATCTGTCGCGCGGAGAGTGCTACATCGCCTTTCGGGGAACGGACCTGACCATCGCCGGCTGGAAGGAGGACCTGAACATGTCCTTCATGACCGTCCCTTCGCAGAAGGAGGCGGTCGCCTATACCGAGCGGATGGCCCGCCGCGGCGTGGCCCTGCGGCTGGGCGGACACAGCAAGGGCGGCAACCTGGCGGTATATGCGGGCGCGCGTGTGGCCCCTTCCGTGCAGGAGCGCATCCTGCGGGTGTACAGCTTCGACGGGCCGGGCGTGGATGAGGAGACGCTGGGCTGTCAGGGATACGAGCGCATCAGTGCCCGCATAGAAAGCTACATTCCCCAGAGCAGCGTGGTGGGGATGCTTCTGCACTATCATCCCCGGTACACGGTGGTGCGATCCACATCCCTTGGCATTCTGCAGCACGACGCCATGACCTGGCAGGTGGAAAACGGCGACTTCGTGCGTCAGGACGATCTGGACATGAGCGGCAAAATCACCGACGAGGCCATTCATACCTGGCTTCAGGGCATGGACATGGACCAGCGGCGCGAACTGGTGGATACGCTCTACCACGTGGTAGACGCGTCGCAGGCCGAGCTTGTGACCGACCTGGTGGACGACTGGCGGGACAGCGCCGTGAAGGCGCTGGAGGCGATCCGGGAACTGGACCCGCAGACCAAGGCCAATGTGCGGCGGATGCTGCGCTCCCTGTTTTCGTCGGGCGCGGGCGGGGCGGTGCGCACGGTGCTCTCGCACCTGGCGGGGCCGGCGAAACACGGGGACGGCGAGCGGTAGGGATGCGCGGAGGGAATGTTCAGCAGCAAACGGGCGTGCTTTTGCATCCACCCGGCCATGCTGCGAAATGGATTCCCTGACGGGCTGCGGCGGCTTGGCCCCGCGGTTGTCCGAGGGTGTCGGAAAAGCCCGCTTCCGGAGGTCTGAGCGTCCGGGGGACCTCGCCGCCGGACCACCTGCATGTTTGCGCCGGGCGGGAGGGTCCGGCCTGCGCATCGGGCGAAATCCCTTGCTTTTCCGCAATTTTTTGGAAGAAAAACATTGACTTTTTTGTTGACACCGTGCTATTATGGTATGGTTGTCCGCAGTATGCGTTTTTCGCATGCCCTTTTTGCGCGAGAAAGGCGCGAAAATCAGGCGGCGCAAGGCGCACAGCCGCGGACCGGACTTACGCGGCTTTGAACGCAGAAGGAGGCGTGGCTCAAATGGAAGAAGCGCTGCTCAAGCAGGCCGGCAGGCGCGTGGTGGGCACCAAGCAGGTGCTGCGCGCGGTCGAGGAGGACCGGGCCGCGCGCGTCTTTCTGGGCAAGGACGCAGACGGCTTCATCTACCACAGGCTCAATGCCCTGTGCGAGGAGAAGCATGTGCCGGTCACCGTGGTGGACAGCATGCAGGAGCTGGGAAAGCTCTGCCAGGTGGACGTGAAGGCGGCGTCCGCCGCCGTGCTCAAGTAAGGCGCGGCATTCCCCATTCAACTATAAAGACGCCAGGGTTGCGGCGGTTTTTATAGCACATCAATTCGGAGGTGTTTCCATGCCCACGATCAATCAGTTGATCCGCAAGGGACGGAAAAAGGTCGAAAACAGGTCTACGGCTCCTATCCTGCAGGGCTGCCCGCAGAAGCGCGGCGTGTGCCTCAGCGTTAAGACCACGACCCCCAAAAAGC
>OLQT01001072.1_pt1 | contig 17656 bp, 9 predicted proteins | sample 1672651 | NCBI WGS metagenome assembly OLQT01 (sample SAMEA3136709, study PRJEB25190) | human gut metagenome | biome: human gut; feature: human-associated habitat; material: faeces | place: Austria | collected 2013 | reverse complement strand
AGATCAGTAAGCCGTATGCGCGCAAGTGTCCGTGGCGCGAAGGTAGCCTGCTGGCTTATCAGATATTAAGTCCGGAGATGAAAAATTCAGTGTACTACCAGAAGTATGTTCTCGTCCGTGTAGTCGATATCTGGCGGCGACCAGCCGTGCGGCTTGCCCCGACGGAACGATATAGTGAAACCATGTGTATTGGCTTGTACGGTTGGTGGGGTGATCAAATACCGGATGCCGCTATTGTAAAGGACCTGAAATTTGTTCCAATGGATAACGTTGGTTCGACCAAAATGTGGTGTGTATTTGATTGGGGCCTGTGCCGCGGAGAGAAACCGCATATCACCCTGTTGGAAGAAGACCCGTCGTGGAAAAGGGAGGATTATCCGTTCTTTAATACGGATTGTAAGCTTTGTATATACACACATTATGTTCCTTTTGACATTGATTTATGTTGCAATATACTTCCAAATTTGTAATTGCAAATTGCGATTTAAGCCGTAACGAGCAAGCGTAGGAAACCTGTGAAAGGAAAAGCTCCCCCTCTGACTCATCCCGAGCCCGCTGCAGGGGGGGACACGCCGCTGCAGTCAGATTTGAGGCAGCTGCAGGAGCATCACATCAAAATCAATGTCCTGCCCGCCGATGCGGAAGAAGGCCGGGAAGGTGCACAGCTTCCGGAAGCCGAATTTTTCATACAGCCGGATGGCGCGGACATTGTCACTGCGCACCTCGATATCGAGCTGGGCAAAGCCGTTTTCCCGCGCAAAGGCAAGGACGGCCTCCGTCAGGGCCGAGGCCGCACCGCAGCCCCACCACGCCCGCTTCAGACTGATGCCGAACACGCCGCGGTGGCGCATCCGGCCGGGCTTGCGGTTCAGGCTGGCCGTGCCGATGAGCTCGCCGTCCACCCTGGCAAGATACTGCACATGGTCCGGCGAATCGACCTGTGTGCGCAGATAGGCCTGCTCCTCCTCCGGCGCAAGCGGCACGCCATCTGCGCCGAAGCTGAGGTTGTCCGTCTCGCCGCCCACGATCTTCAGGTAGTCCAGCAGCGCCGCGGCATCCTCCGGCCGGGCTCGCGTGATCGTAAATGCGTTCTTCTTTTCCATGCTTCTTCTCCTTTCCGATCATACGGCGGGAGGTCTCCTGCCAGAATGCAGCTCGTCAAAAAGTCTTTACGGACTTTTTTTGACAGTCCAAGAATTCTCCGCGCGGTCTCAGAGCACGAGCCGCGCGATCTCCATGGTGGCGATCTTCAGGACCGCGCCGCCGGACATCACATAGAACCAGAGCTCCCGCATTTTCTGCGTTCTGGCGATCGGTGTGGCGATCGCGGCGACGACGATCAGCAGCGCACCGGCACAGCCGACGACGGTCGGAACGCTGACGAGCGGAAACACGCCCGGCGCGCAGCTGCCGTCGATGGTGTGCTGGATGGTCTTGTCCAGCCCGTCCCGCGCCGCCGCAAAGCAGCAGACGACCAGACCGAACACCAGCAGGAGCAGCGTTCTCCTGCCCCAGCAGGCGATATTGCCGCGGTTCCAGACGGAAACGCCGATGTAGCCCAGCAGAGTAAGGATCATCAGTGTCGTTGCCGTCGTGACGGCGTTTCCAAAATACAGCTTCATGGTAAATTCCCCCTTTCTCTCATTGCGCTCTTGACGTTTCGGCGGCGACGGCCGCCAGCAGGACGCCCATGGATACCCACGGCGCTGCCGCGCATAACGCGCAGTGCTGCGGTGCTCGTGGGATAACGAATTGCGTTCATAAAATCTTCCTCTCAAAAAACAGACGCAGCGCATGATCGGAACCGCGATCAGCACTGCGTCTTTGCGTCTGGCTGTTTATGTAACCGTTCGGTTACTTTCTATTATAGGGACTGTCGGCCCCTTTGTCAAGGCCTTTTTCCGATTTTTCTATGTGCCGCATACAAAGTGCCCCGGGTCTCCCCGGAGCACTCGTTCGCTGCTTATGCGTAATTTGCTTCAGGCGTTCTGCAGCGCCGCAAAGCGGAACAGGATCGTCGCCAGCTCCGCGCGCGTTGCACCGGCCTTTGGCGCAAGCTCCGCTGCGCTGCGGCCATTGACAAGGCCCTCTGCAACGGCCCATGCCATGGCATCCTGCGCAAATGCGCTGACCGCGTCGGCATCGCCGTAGGCGCTCAGGTCGGCGCGCTTCTCGGTATTGCTGCCGAGATAGCCCGCAAAGCGATAGAGCATCATAGCCATCTGCTCGCGCGTGAGGGAAGCATCCGGATCAAACAGTCCGCCGCCGACACCGTTAACGATGCCGTTCTCCGAGGCCCAGATCACCGCCGCGCCATACCAGCTGTCGGCAGACACATCCGTGAAGCTGCTCTCGCGGCCCGCCATGTCCGGCGTACCCGCCATACGGTAAAGCACCATGACCAGCATTGCGCGGGTCGTCTCGCCGTTCGGCTCGAACAGGCCGCCGCCGACGCCGTTCATCACGCCGTTCTTCAGCGCCCAGTCAACGTACTCGTGATACCAGCCGTTCCGGTCGAGATCCGTGTAGGCTTCGCTCGGGCAGGTCTCTGCCGTAGTCTCACGCTGCTCAGTCTCGCCGCAGCGGCCGCACTTGCGCTCTTCCAGACCAGTGTGGAAGCAATCGGCTTCCTTCAACGTCGTCCAGTCGCCGTAGTCGTGGCCCAGAGCAGGGATTTCCTCGCCCTTGCTGTGCACCTCGCCGCAGCGCGTGCAGACCATGTCGCCCGTGTAGCCCGGCTCCGTGCAGGTGGCTTCCTTCGCGCCGGTCAGCTTGTCGTCATGGCCAAGCGGCTGGCGGATCTCGCTGATATAGGTGTAGTCGCAGTGCTTGCAGTGATTCTCCGTGTAGCCGTAGCCCTCGCAGGTCGGGGCGACTACCGTCGCCTCGCAGTCATGGCCCGCTGCATCCACGAAATCGGCCTTGTAGCTGTCGCCGCAAACAGAGCAGGTATAGGTCGTGTAGCCCATATGCGTGCAGTCCGGATCCGTCCTGACCGCCTCATAGCTGTGGGCGATCATCGGGATGGACTCGGTATAGCTCTTGCCGCAGTTCATGCAGGTGAAGGTACGAACGCCCTCCTCCGTGCAGGTCGGCTGCTTCGTCACCTCGCTCGTGTAGCTGTGATCCGCTGCCTGCGTATAGCTGTCGACGTAGCTGTTGCCGCAGCGCGTGCAGGTATGCGTCGTATAGCCCATGGCGTCGCAGGTCGGAGCTGTCACAACGGTCTGATAATCATGGCCGAGCGCATCGGTCATGGTATCGACATAGCTGCTGCCGCAGACGGAGCAGGTGTGCGTCGTGTAGCCGCCCTTTTCGCAGGTTGGGGCCGTCACAACGTCCTCATAGCTGTGGCCCGTGGCCGGGAGCATCGCGTCGACATAGCTGTCGCCGCAGACGGAGCAGGTATGCGTCGTGTAACCGGCGGACTCACAGGTCGGAGCCGTCACGACGTCCACATAGCTGTGGCCCTTTGCTGCCACATAGTTCGTGCGGTAGCTGAGGCCGCAGCGCGCGCAGACAGACTCGGTATAGCCGTCCTTCTCGCAGGTCGGCTCCACGACCGTCACGGTCAGATCGTGGCCGAGCGGCTCGCCGACCTTGACCGTCAGCGTATTGCTGACCGCATCGCAGTTGTCACACTTGACATAGTAGACCGCGGCTTCGGTGCAGGTAGCTTCCGACTTGATGACATCAGAGGCAGTGTTCGCGAAGGTATGCTCCGCGTCGGCCTGCCACAGGAGGATCGGATGCTTCGTCGCGGTGCAGCCGCTCGTGAAGGCAGCCTCTGCCAGATCGGCGTTCATCGTGGAAACGAACTCCGCGTTCGCAATTTCCTCTGCGGTCCTGACAGCGGCAGTCTGGGTCTCGGCATTTTTCACGGCGCCGATGCCGCCCTTCTCGCAGGTGCCCTCGAGGTAGTAGAGGTTTTTGATGACGGCATCTGCGCTGCTCACCGTGCCAATGACAGAGCCATAGGTAAAGGTTGTGTTGCAGGTGACCATGCCGAGGTTAAAGCAGCTGCGGACCTCGGAGTTCGCGCAGTAGCCGACGATACCGGCGGGATAGTTGCCACCGGCCTTGATCGTACCGGTGTTGTAGCAGGCCGTGACCTTACAGCCGTTCGGCAGATTGGAAACAATGCCCGCTGCGCAGGTGCTGGGTGCGGTGATGCTGCCGGTGTTGACGCAGCCGGTGATGGTGCTGGGCTGGCTGCCGCTGGAAATGTTGCCAACGATACCTGCGCAGTAGCGCCAGCCGGTGACATTGCCGCTGTTGGAACAGTTGGTAACATTCAGGCTGTAGTAAGCACCGCCGACAACGCCGCCGACGCTCTGCCAGTAGTTACCGGCCGTGCGCTTGATGGAAACATCGACATTCGAATGGAGATTCGTCAGGTCGGCATAGTCCGCACGGCCAACGATACCGCCGACGTAAGCATCGTTAACAGGCTTGTTGGAACCGGCGACAACGGTGCCGTTGACCGTCAGGTTCTCAATCTTCGCGCGGTTGGTGGCGTTGGCGCCGGAGACCCAGCCGAACAGGCCGCGATAGAGCGATATCGGGGTCTTGCTGCTGTAGTTGATGGAAAGATGATCAATGGTGTGATTCCGGCCGTTGAAGGTACCGGCAAACTTCTTAGAAGCGGTGCCGATGGGCGTCCACTCGTAACCGGCGAGGTCGATATCGGCCGTCAGGATGCCGGAGAGCTTGGCGCTGCCGCCGTTGACCTTCTGGGCGAACCATGCCAGCTCTGCGCCGGTGCCGATGAGGTAAACGCCGTTTTCGTCGGTGGCAGGTTCCGTGGTGGTCTTGCCGTCCCAAGCGTTCTCGGCCGCCTTGCGGACGGTGAACTTGATGGTCAGGACGCCGTTTTCGACCTTTGCTGCGTCAGCAGAGCCGAGCTTGAAGGAGCCGGTGGTGCGGACATAGCCGAGCTGCTCGACGGCGTAGGAATACGGGCCATAGCCGAGCTTAAAGGTGCCGTCGGCCTCGGCGGTCACTGCCTTGTTGTCACGGTCGGTGAACGTGGGGGTGAGGCCGTCGATCGCGTTGCCGTTTTCGTCCACGGGGACGAGCTTGACGTTGTAGGTGACCTTCGTGTTGACCTCGACGGAAACATCTGCCAGACGGCTGGCAACAAAGCTGGTGGTGACCGCGGAGAAGTTCGTGCCGACGCCGGTGTCGGTCATATTGTACAGCGTATCAAACGGGCTGGCGGCGGAGTACATGCCGCCGGAGATATAACCGTCGGTGACCATAACGGTCGTTTTGTCTGAGCCTTCGGGGAAGGTGATGTCTGTGGGCATCTCCACGGTGACGGAGGCTCTGTCCATCTGCCAGTACTGAGTCAGCTGGCCCTTGGACTCCTCTTCCTCCGCGCTGTAGTTCAGATATAGCAACGTGGGGTTGAAGATACCGGAAACCTTATCCATGCCGCGATACAGGCCGTCGAAGGAGAGCGTGACCTTATCGCCGGGCATGATGGGCTCGCCGTCATTCGAGGCATTCTTCACGGTGACGCTCATCTGCGCCACGCGCGCCAGACGGTAGGACGTGCCGGTGGAATCGGTCAGCTTCAGGATGACGGTGCCGCCGAGCGTCTTTGCCGTGCGGAAGGGCAGGAGGGAGGCGTGGAACATGCCGTTCTCGTCCGCCGTAAGCTCCGTCCAGCCGGACAGGGTGCTGTTCAGGGCAGCGTCGGTGGTGACGACGGCGTAGCTGGCCGTCGCGCCCTTGGTGGTAGTAAAGTCCAGCGTGGGGGCTTCGTCGGTGTCAAGGTAGTACCACGTGTCGTAGTTGTAGTCCCACTCCGCACCGCGGGGGCTGGTCGTGCCGCCGTTAAAGCGGATGACGGCGTCAGCCTTGCCGGCTGCCTTGTTCGTGATAACGAACACACCGGTGCGCTCGGGGGCGGTTGCCGGGAAGAGACCGCCGTGGGTTCCGGCAACGTCCTTGTCGTTGTACAGGTCGATGGCGTCGTAGGTGACGGCCACGATGTCCGTGCCGGTGGGCGTCACGTCGAGCCAGTTGCCTACGGCGTTGCCGCCGCTGACCTGCGTAACGTCCGCCGGATTGCCCTGCAGCACCTGAATGTTGAAGCTCGGCTCGACCATGATGTTGCCTGCATCGTTATTGATTAGCTCCCACATACGGTACGCGCGGATGCGGTAGGTGTCGCTCACGCTCATAAAGCCGCTGTGGCTCAGGAACACCTGAAGGTCGGCCTCGTCGCGGGAGGATACCGTCGTGCCAAGGTCCTTGAAGCTGTGAGACTTCCTGTCGGTCGGCGCGCCGGAGTCAAAGGTGATCGTCTTTTCCGTCTTTTGGTTGAGGCTGGACAGCCAGCCGGCCTTGGTGACGTAAGCACCGGCCTTATCGACCAGCCGCCATGTGTAGTTGCTGTTACGTTCGGAAACGCGGTAGAAATAAGTGGTCATGCCGGTCGCGTCGTCCTTCGCAGTCTTGTACGGCTCCACCGCCTTGGTGTTGAAGTTGTTGTACTGGAAGAACAGGGTGAACTCTGCCGTCGTGGGCGCAGTGATATCCAGCTCCACGGCGTTGGCGATCGTGATGTTCTTCGTTACGACGTTGTAGGAAGGCGCCGTGGTCTGGTTGATCTGCTGATTGAACATATACTTTTCCGTGTTCGTCGGATAAGCATAGATGTTGTACAGCGAAGCGTTCTGCGCCTCCCACGACAGGAAGGGGAAGGCAGTGTAGTCGCTGCTGTAGCGGGTGTAGGTATAGGGCGTACCGGAGTGGATCATGCTGCCGGTAACGGGCATGATCATCTCGACATGGTAGTCGTCCGTGCCGAAGTACTCGTTCTTCTCGTTCCTGGTCGTAGCATAGACGCTGACAACGCCGAGATGGATGTCGTTGCCGCCGCCGCCGTAGATGTCCTTCTCCATCGGCAGAGGCAGGCTCTGACCGCCAAGATAGATGTCATAGGCCTCGGTCGCAGTGTTCCAGCCGTAGCCGCGCGTGGAGTAGCGGCCGGTGCTCAGGGTGGCGTAGAACATGTTGTAATTGTTCACGACCGTGTTGCTGGCCGTCGCCGTTTCGTCGGCTGCGTCAAAGGCGCTGTTGGTGAACCGGACCTCCTCGTAGTCGTGCAGCTCGTACTTTGTGCCGTCGATCTCGACATAGTCCTTCTCTTCGCCGTCGATGATGGTGTAATCGGCGGGGTTGTAGACGTACACGGTCTTGCCCTCGGCATCGGTAAACCAGCCGACATAGTCAAACTGATTTTCGTCGATGCCCGCGGTCTTGTACATCTTGAGGATCGGGTACTTGTTGCCGTTCGTTTCGTAGTTCTGGTCACGGCCGACGTAGAAGTTGATATTCGCTTCGACGACATCGACGAAGGTCAGCGTCAGCGTCCAGGTATCGGCGGAGTAGCCGGCGTCGTTCTTTGCGCGGAACTTATAGATATATGTGCCTGCCTTGCTCTGGATCAGGCTCTTGTTCACGCCGCCGAACATCGCTTCCTCAAAGTGCTGCTCCCCGCTCCACGTCGCACCGCCATCGGAGGACATGGTGTAGAAGTAGTTCTTGTAGGTCAGCGTGCCGTTTTTCACGCCGAAGATCTTGCCGTCCATCAGATCGTCGAGCTGATAGCTCTTGCCGGTCTGAACTTCCGCAGCGGCATCGGTCACACCGTCGAGCAGATAGGGCGCTGCAGGATCCTTCGCGCCGCAAACGGTGCAGACGCCGTTTTCATACTGATGCCCGCGAACCTCCTGCCACGTCAAAAGCGGATAGCCGCCGCAGCCGCTATTCTCCTTGAAGCTGCTGCCGAGCGTCGGTGCCAGCGCCTTCAGCTCCTCTGCGGTCTTCGCCGTGGCGTTCTCGTCGCCAATCGCGGAAGCGCCGCCGAGGTAATACACATTGGAGACCTGATCCGCACTGCCCACGGCTGCGCCGATCGCGCCACTGGCCGCGGCTGTTGTGACCTTGCCGGTCGTGTAGGCATTTGTCAGCGCAGATTTCTCCATGACGCCGATCAGACCGCCCACGAGCGTCTTTTCGGTAGACACATCACCGGTGTTATAGACATTGGTCACAGTCGCCTGCTTGGCATAGCCCATCAGACCGCCGACATAGGTACCGGTCGCCGTGATCCTGCCAGTGTTATAGCAGCCGGTCATTGTGCCGGAATAGAGCTCATAGCACAGGCCGCCGAGGTTGTTCACGCCGGTGACATCGCCTTCATTGCCGCAGTTCGTCACAGTCGTGTCGATCATGGCACCGGCCAGACCGCCCACGGAGGAGGTGCTGCCGACCCTCTCGTCGGCCGTCACATCCACGCGGGAAATGACCTTGGAAAGCTCCGCATTCCGAGCAGAGCCGACCACGCCTGCGACATATCCCGTGTAAACGGAGAATTCGCTTGCCGCGTTCACGCTGCCCGTGACCGTCAGGTTCTGAATGACCGCATGTTTTTCGGGCGTGCCCTCGACCTGACCAAACAGGCCGAGATACAGTCTCTCGCCGGAGGCCGCCGTGGTATAGTCCACCGTCAGGTTGGAGACAGTATGCCCTGCACCGTCAAAGCTACCCGCGAAAGCTATGCTGCCATTGCCGATCGGCGCCCAGACCACATTGGCCAGATCAATATCCTTCGCCAGAACGGCAGAGATCGCATTCTCACCGCCGTTGACCTTCTTGACAAACCAGACAAGCTCGTCGGCATTGCCGATCTGATACACGCCGTCCTTCTGCGCAGGCTCCGCAGGAGCCTTGACCGTCACAGCACACTGTGCCTTTGCCTCGCCGCAGCTGGCCGTGATCGTGGCCGTACCGGTCTTTCCGGCAGTCACGACGCCGTTCTGCACGGAAGCGACCTCTGCATCCGTCGTCGTCCAGGCAATGGTCGGATCCGTCGTATCCTCCGGCTGGATTGCAGCGGTCAGGGCCGCCGTGTCGCCGGTATACAGGTTCAGCTCGGTCTTATCCAGCGTTACAGCCGAGGCCATGACCGGGGGCGTGACCGTAACGGCACATTCTGCCTTCACGGTGCCGCACGTCGCAGTGATGACAGTCTCGCCGGCCGCCTTCGCCGTAACGATCCCGTTTTCCACCGTTGCGACCTCTTCCTTCGAGGAGCTCCAGACAATGGTATCCGTCGTGTTCTCCGGCTGGACCGTGGCCTTCAGGGAAGCGGTCTTTCCCGCCGTCAGCGTCAGCTCCGTCTGGTCCAGCGTCACGCCGGTCGCCGGAGTGACCTCGCGGGTCAGCTCGAGATACAGCTCATACGTCGTGCCCGCCATGACATCCATAATGCTCAGATAGGCGACCTTGCTGTTTTCCGCAGGCGTGAAGGGCTTTTCATCCTTGTCCGTCAGCAGGGCCGTTTCCAGCTCCGCAGCCTTCAGGGTGAAGGGATTCGCGCCAGCCTCGTTGAGATAATTGCTCTTCTTGTCCGTCACGAGCAGGAAGCTCGCATCCGCCACATGGATCGTCACATCACTGCCGTAGGGCAGCACGGCACGGTACTTCGTCTCGCCCTCGCCGCCAACGCGGGAAAGGGGGCTGGTCTTGCCGCCGACGCTGACCGTGAGCGGGCTGGCCGTGACCGTGACGGTGCACTCGGCCTTCACGCTGCCGCACGTTGCCGTAATGACGGTGCTGCCCGCGCCGACCGCAGTCACAACACCGTCCGCGACCGTAGCGACCGCCTCATTCCCGGTCGTCCAGGTCAAGGTATCCGTGGTGTTTTCCGGCTGTGCCGCTGCCGTCAGAACGGCAGTTTCGCCCGTCATCAGATTCAGCGTGGTCTTGTCGAGCGTCACGCCGGTCGCCGGGACGACCGCAGCCGCCTTTTCAAAGCGGACTGCCACATCGTCATAGGCGAAGTAGGCGGGCTGCGAGAAGCCATAGCCGTTATCGCTGGAGCCGGTCACATTGAACGTGACCTTCAGGACCTTACCAAGGCCGGACAGGTCCCACTTTGTCCAGTCCATCATGATGTTCTTCGGACCGTTGCAGAGGTAGATGCTGGCCGTTCCGGTCTTCTCCCCTGCCGCGTTATAGCCCGTTGCGACCAGCTTGACCCAATCGTCGTCGCCGATCTTGGCAGTCAGACCGTTGCCGTCGATGTAGCAGTTGAGCGCATAGTCCGTGTTGTTGACATACATATGGTCAATGACACGGGCGGTGCCGTCGGCAAAGGTTAGGGTCGGCAGGGAGGCCTCGGTCAGGCCATAGCCGGAATTATCTGCATAGCCGTAATGCACGGCAAAGTTATTCGAGCCGTTGTGGCCGCCGCCGGTCCGCTCCAGACCGGAAACGTCCTTTTTATAAACGGTAAGCTGACTCTCGAAGCCGCCGTACTTGCTGATCTCACCGGAAACATAGTTGGAAACGGCATGACCGCCGCTCCAGTAGCACCAGGAGCCATAGCCCTCGGACAGGGTGTTGCTGAGCCAGGTATTGTTCTTATCCGTCCACTTGTAGGCAGCGTCGACGGAGTCGACACCGGCGCCGCTCTCTCCGTAGAGCATCTTGCCGCCGTACTGCGGGCTGTCAATGAGACTCGTCCAGTTGTTTCCGCCTGCGAAGTTCGTTCCGCCCTTATAGTCGGCATCCTCGAACGTGAGGACGCGCAGCTCATAGTCGGGCTCTGCTGCGAACGCACTGACGGGCAGCAGCGAGCAGACCATCACAATGGCCAGCACGAGCGCCAGCAGGCGCTTTCCGCACGCTGCGGGTTTCGTTTGCATAAGCGATCTCTCCTTTTACTGATAATGTGTATCGGCAGCCGCCGGAGCGGCAGAAGCAGGGTTCAGCCCCGCCACAGCTGAGCTGCAGGGGGCGCTTTGTTTTCCCTTCGGAAAACAAAAAAACGGCTGAAGGGATAGCATACCTATCCCCTCAACCGATTCGGGCTATGGAAATCTCCCAGTAGGTCTTCTGAGTTGCGCCTCCGGCGGAGCATCCGCCACGTCTGCCGCCCTGCCTTCTCAGTTTCCCAATGACCGGCTTTCGCCGACGGACAGCAGCCTCAGCGCTCACAGCGACGGTCATCCAGAAGGCAGCTGCCTTCTCGGGGTATTATCCCCATTCCCTTGTTTACCAACGCGCCTGACGGATCCTCCGCCGTTGCGGCCACGCGGTCTCTGCGAGTCGTGTGATTCAATTTTATGGTCCGGCACCAGCCGGACCATCCTTGATTATATCGTCCCGGATTCAGAATGTCAATCGTATTTTATTCGAAAAGGCAAAACTCCCCGCGCCGGATCCGGCGCGGGGAATCGCTGCATTGCAGAATTACTTTTCGGCAGCCTTATCCTGCTCGATGAGGATGCGCAGCGCACCGACGGCAACCTCGACGCTCTTCGGCATCTCGGTATAGGCCATGACGGAGGAGGCGCGGCAGCCACGGATGGAGGAGATGACAAAAATCGCAGCAGACTCCATCTCGGAGCTGATGACATTGCCGCGGCGCCATGCTTCCCAGCGGGCCTTCAGCCACGGCTCGGCGGGCATGTTCTCCGGCTCGTGCTGGCCATAGAAGGAGTCCTTGGACTGGGTGATGCCCTCGATGAAGTTGTAGCCGAGCTGCTTGGCGGAGTCGGCCAGAGCCGCGACAACGTGGCGGTCGGCGACGGCCGGGTACTCGATGGGGATGTAGTGCTTCGTCGTGCCCTCATCGCGGACGGCAGCGGTGTTGATGACGCCGTCGAGCGTCGGGTCGAACGCGCGGTCGCAGACGCGGCCGGCCGTGCCGACGCGGATGAAGGTGTCCGCACCGCAGGCGATCAGCTCTTCGAGACAGATCGCGGTGGACGGGCAGCCCATGCCGGTGGAGACGACGGAGACGGGAACGCCGTTGAGCGTGCCGGTCCAGGTCTTATGCTCGCGGTTGTGCGCGACGAGCTTTGCATCATCAAAATAGGATGCGATCAGGTCCGTGCGGAACGGATCGCCGGGGAGCAGGACATAGCGGCCGATGTCGCCCTTGCCCACGCGAACGTGATAGGTCTTGCCCTCATCCGTAAAAACAGCCATGGTAATTTACCTCCAAATATTATCTCTTGCTCTTATCATAGGGAACGCCAATGACGCCGGGCGCATTGGAACGCTTCGTGGAGAACGCCAGAACGATCAGCGTCGCCACATAGGGAAGCATCTTGAAGAAGGCCTCCGGGATGCCGAGGTTATACAGGAACGGGATAACGGAATACGACGCGGCAATGGTCTTCGTCAGGCCAAAGAACAGTGCGCCGAGCGCGATGCCCCACGGCTTCCACTGGCCGAACACGACGACGGACATGGCGAGGAAGCCATAGCCGCTGACGCTGGCGGTATAGGTTGTGGTCGTCGGCAGGATGAACACGAGGCCGCCGAGACCGGCCAGAGCGCCGGAGATCAGGACGCCGGAATAGCGCATCTTATAGACGCTGATGCCGACACTATCGGCTGCCTGCGGGTTTTCGCCGCAGCTGCGCAGGCGCAGGCCGAAGCGGGTACGCTTGAGGATGAAGGCCGTGACGATCAGGACGAGGATGCCGAGATACGTCGTGACATAGGCCTTCTGGAACAGGATCGGGCCGAGGACCGGGATCTTGCTGAGCAGCGGGACGGCGTCGATACGGAACGTGTTGCGGAAGACGACCTGCTCCGTGCCGAGCATGACGCGGGCATAGAAGATGCAGAACGCCGTAGCAAACGTGATGATGGCCGTCGAACTGATGGTCTGCTCCGCCTTCAGGTGGATGGAGGCAAAGGCGTGCAGGGCGCTCAGGAGTATACCGGCAAGGATCGAGATCAGGATCGCGATCAGCAGAACGAGCCATGAGGGCATGGCGGCACTTGCCGAGCGGATGAACATGATGCCCGCGAACGCGCCGAAGACCATGATGCCCTCAAGTGCGATGTTCAGAACGCCGCTGCGCTCGGAGAACAGGTCGCCGAGGCCGACGAGAAGCAGCGGGACGAGGAAGATCAGCGTCTGCTGGCAGATAAAGATAAACAGATTCATTTATTTCTCCGCTCCTTTCCCGGTGTGGTGCACATCCGTCCTCTGGCGAAGCTGCCATCTGCGGATGCCTTCGCGGATGATGAAGGAGAATGCGCTGAAGTAGACGATCACGGAAACGATGATGTCGACGATCTCCGTCGTGAAGCCGTAGGTCTGCATGTAGAAGCCTGAGACCTGCATATACGCGATGAAAATACCGGTGAATATGATGCCGATCGGGTGGTTCATGGCAAGCAGGGCGACCGGAATGCCGTTCATGCCCTCTGCCGCCTGTACGTCCTCGACCTTGATGTACTTACCGGCGGAGGAAAGGTACAGCAGCGCACCACCGAGGCCGATGAGAGCACCGGAGATGAGCATGGCGGTCATGATCATACGCTTGGCATCGACGCCGAAGCCGATGCTGGCGTCGCGGTTCTTGCCGCAGGCCTTCAGCTCGAAGCCGAAATTCGTCTTCTCCAGCAGGATGAACACGATGATGGCCACAACAATAACGATGAAAATGCCGATATTCGCGGAGCTGTCCGGGAAGAGCTTATCCAGGCCGGCCGTCGGGAGGCGGTGAGCCGCCGGCACGGGGCGGGTCTGGTTCTTCACATTGTCATAGATCGGGGCGATCTTGATGAGATAGTTCACAAGATACATGCCGATGTAGTTCATCATGATCGTCGCAATGACGATATTCACGCGGCGATAGGCGTGCAGCAGGCCGGGAAGCAGGGCCCACAGGGCGCCGCCGATCATGCTGGCCAGCAGCGGAACGATCCATCCGAGTGCTCCGGGGAGATTCCAGATGCTGGCAGTATAGACGCCGCAGAAGGCGCCCACGATGAACTGGCCGGCGCCGCCGATGTTGAAGATGCTTGCCTTGAAGCCGAAGCCGACGCCAAGGCCGGTCATGATGATCGGCACGGCATAATACAGCACGTTGCCGAAGGTCTTCATGCCGCTGTAGAAGCCGCCCGTGATGAGCGCACTGAAGGCCGGGAATGCATTCGAGGGATTCGTCGCCAGCAAAACAATGAGGCCGACGAGCAGACCGGCCAGAATGGCCAGAATGGAGGAAAGCACGCCCGCGTAGTCTCTCTGGCGGCGCGGAGCAAGGGGACTTGTCTGATTTTTCATTTTACCGCTCCTTTCCGCTTGCTGCCGGACATGTAGAGGCCCAGCTCATTGACCGTAACCTCTTCCGGACGGACATCGGCAACGATCTCACCCTCGTAGAAGACGATGATGCGGTCGCTGATGTTCATGACCTCTTCCAGGTCGAACGAAACGAGGAGAACAGCCTTGCCAGCGTCGCGCTGGCGGAGCAGGTTCTTATGGATGTTCTCGATCGCGCCGACATCCAGACCGCGTGTCGGCTGCATGGCAAGAATGACGTTCTCATCCGAGTCGATCTCGCGGGCGATGATCGCCTTCTGCTGGTTGCCGCCGGACATGCTGCGGGCCGTGCTCTTCGCGCCCTCGCTGCTGCGGATATCGAACTCTTCGATGAGCTCCTCCGCCAGCTCGCGGCGCTTATGGAAGCGGATGAAGCCGTGGTTCTGGAATTCCTTGCGGAAATACTTGCGCATTGCCAGATTTTCTTCCAGCGTATTGTCCAGGATCAGGCCGTACTTGTGGCGGTCCTCCGGCACATGGGCCAGACCGTGCACATTGCGGTAGCGGATGGAGGCATGGCTGACATCCTCGCCGTTGAGCAGGATCTTGCCGCTGTTCTGCTTCAGCAGGCCGACGATCACGCGGACGAGCTCGCTCTGGCCGTTGCCTTCGATACCGGCCACGCAGAGGATCTCTCCCTTGTGGACGGAGAACGAGACCTGATTCAGAATATTCTTGTTCGGGTTGCGCTCCGACTTGAGCGTTACATTTTCAAGCGTCAGGACAGCATCGCCTGCATGCTCAGGAGCCTTCTCCAGATGGAAGTCGATCTTACGGCCGACCATCATTTCGGAAAGGTCCTCGACGCTGGCGGTCGAAACGTCGCAGGTGCCGATGCACTTGCCGCGGCGCAGGACCGTGCAGTAGTCCGAAACTGCCTTGATCTCATTGAGCTTATGGGTGATAAAGATGATCGCCTTGCCCTCGCGCTTGAGGTTCTGCATGATGATCATCAGTTCGTCGATCTCCTGCGGCGTCAGGACAGCCGTCGGCTCGTCGAAGATCAGGATGTTGTTGTCCTTGTAGAGCATCTTCAGGATCTCTACTCTCTGCTGCATACCCACGGTGATGTCAGAGACTCTGGCATCGCAGTCGATATTCAGGCCATAGCGCTCGCTCAGGGCAAGCACCTTCTTGCGCGCTTCCTCCATCTGCAGGACGCCGTGCTTTGCGGTCTCGACGCCGAGGACGATGTTCTCGAGCACGGTGAAGTTCTGCACCAGCATGAAGTGCTGATGAACCATGCCGATACCCAGCGCATTGGCCGTGCGCGGATTTTTGATCTCTGCCTTTTTGCCATTCACGAGGATCTCGCCCTCTTCCGGCTGATAAAGGCCGAACAGGACGCTCATCAGCGTCGATTTACCGGCGCCGTTCTCGCCCAGAAGGGCGTGTATCTCGCCATAGCGGACGCGCAGGGTGATGTCGTCATTCGCGACGATGCCAGGAAACACCTTCGTGATGTGCAGCAGCTCGATCGCATAGTTGTCCATAAAATGATCCCCCTAGTTGGTAAACCCGGCAGGGAAACGCCACAGCGCTCCCTACCGGGTCCGCCTTATCTCATAGTCGTTTACTCGACGACCTGAACCGTCACATACTGCAGGGTCGCTGCAACATCCTCGATGGTGACCGTGTTGCCATCCGCATCGACATCGCGGCGGATGCCGGAGGTAACGCCGTCCTTGTCAGCCTTCAGGACTTCGACGATGGCATCATAGTCAGCCTGCGTGAAGTTCTTGAAGCGGGAGGACTCCATGGGAAGACCAACAGCGTCTTCGTTGATGGTCAGAGTCTCGCTCGTGCCGCCGGGGAACGTGTCGTTGTAGTAAGCCTTAATCGCGCCGTAGACAGCCGGAGTGAGCATCTTCATGGCGGAGGTCAGGCAGGTCTCGGTGATCTGGGACATGTCGGTATCAACGCCGATGGAGACGCAGTCGCCGCCGGTGGCCTCGCAGGCCGCGAAGACGTTGTCCGGGCCGCCGCAGCCGAAGATGCACTCGGTGCCGGACTGATACCATGCAGCAGCCTTCGCCTGGAAGTCAGGAGAGTTGCCGAAAGCACCGGTATAGGTGTACTTCATCTCAATGGAGCCAGCCTCAAGGCCGAGCTCCTTGGCAGCGTATTCCGCGCCGTCCACGAAGCCGTAGCCGAAACGAACGACAGCAGGAACAGCCAGAGCGCCGAAGAAGCCGAGCTTGCGATAGCCTTCCTTGACAGCAGCGTAGCCCGCCAGGAAGCCGGACTGCTCTTCCGCAAAGAAGATGGAGCAGGTGTTGTCTGCGATGACGGTGTCGTCATCAAGGGTCGGGGTGGCGTCGACCAGAACGAAGTGGACGTCCGGATACATGGTCTGAGCCTTGTAGATGGCTTCGCCGAACAGGAAGCCCGGGGTCACGATGAGCTTCGCACCGTTGTTGACAGCGCCCTCAATGGCGGAGAGGTAGCTCTGCGTGGACTGGTCGATCGGGGTGTAGTAGGTGTAGGTCTTGCCGTTCTCTTCGGCGTACTGCTTCAGGCCTTCCCAGGAGAACTGGTTGAAGCCGCGGTCGTCGATAGAGTTGGCATCGGTGATCAGGGCCAGCTCAGCCTCGCCGCCGGAAACCGGAGTGGTAGCTTCGCTGCCCTCAGTGTTGGTCGTGGTGTCCTTGGTGTTCTCGGTGTTGTCATTGCCGGAGCCGGCGCAAGCGGCCAGGGACAGGACCATGACAAGCGCGAGAATCAGACAAAAGATTCTCTTTTTCATGTTGCCTCCTAAATGTAATACATTTTTATACTCAGTCCGCAAGCGGACCAAATACCGTTGTTATTCAGCCTGCTGTCAGACTAAATGTCATGTTATTTTGTGAATCAGGGAGCCGCTGATTCAATTCTCAAGAGCGGACGGCGAGGAATTTTTCGTCGAGTCGAGGTTTGGAAAGTGCAGGCGTACTTTGTGTACGTCAAGCTTTTCGAACCGATGGATCGGCGGAAAAGCTCCGTCATACGTCGCAGATGATCGAGGCAGAGCTTCCCCAAAAACAGGACTTGCAATTTCGAACACTTCGGAGTAAAATGGAGCGTATTTTGAGACGCGGGAGGGACGGGACATGATCCTCTATGAAGATGCGCAGCTCGTCGTGTGCTGCAAGCCGCGCGGCGTGCTTTCCGCCGCGGACAGCTCCGGGCAGGAGAGCATGGCTGCGCTGCTTGCGCCGCGCACGGTCTTCCCGGTGCACCGGCTCGACCGCGACGTGCCCGGCGTGATGGTCTTTGCCAAGACCCGCGAGGCGGCGGCCTTTCTCTCGGCGCACCTCACGGCCGGCAAGGAATATCTCGCACTGGCCGAGGGCGCGCCGTGCAAAGAGCCGGAGGAACTTTATGACCTGCTGTTCCACGACCGCGCGCGCAACAAAACCTACGTCGTGCGGCGCACGCGGGCCGGGGTACGCGAGGCGCGCCTGATCTGCACGCCGCTGCGTCTGCTGCCGGACGGCCGCGCCGCATTGCACCTGCAGCTGCTCA
>OLQT01001069.1_pt1 | contig 17687 bp, 10 predicted proteins | sample 1672651 | NCBI WGS metagenome assembly OLQT01 (sample SAMEA3136709, study PRJEB25190) | human gut metagenome | biome: human gut; feature: human-associated habitat; material: faeces | place: Austria | collected 2013 | reverse complement strand
TCGATATAGCCACGTATGTCCACGATCTTGCCGTTGCCGCCAAGGCAGCGTCGGCATCGCTTGCCACGGCGAGCGATGAGCAGCGTCAGGAGGCCGTGCGCGCCATGGCCACAGCGCTGCGCGACGGTGTCGATTCCATCGTTGCCGCCAACGAGCTCGATATGTCTGCTGCACGCGATGCGGGGACTTCGGCGGGGCTTCTCGATCGCCTGTTGCTGACGCCCGAGCGCGTCGAGGGCATGGCCGCCGGCCTGGAGAAGCTCGCCGAGCTGCCCGATCCTGTCGGCCGCGTGCTCGACCACCGCGTGCTTGCAAGCGGCGTGGACCTCACCCGCGTGAGCGTGCCGCTGGGCCTGGTCGCCATGGTCTATGAGGCGCGCCCCAACGTGACGGCCGATGCCGCGGGCATCTGCATCCGCACAGGCAACGCCTGCATTCTGCGCGGCGGTTCGCTGGCCTATCACTCGTGCGCCATGATTTCCGAGTTGCTGGCCGATGCGCTTGAGGCCCAGGGTTTCCCGCGCGAGGCCGTCTCGATGATCGAGTCTACCGACCGCGAGGCCACCGGCGAGCTCATGAAACTCCGCGGCATCGTCGACGTGCTCATTCCGCGTGGCGGTGCGGGCCTGATTCAGCGCTGCGTGCGCGAGTCGCTTGTGCCGGTGATCGAGACGGGTACGGGCAACTGCCATATCTACGTGCATGAATCCGCCGACTTTGACAAGGCGCTCAACATTATCGTCAATGCCAAGACCCAGCGCGTGGGCGTGTGCAATGCCGCCGAGTCGCTGCTGGTCGACCGTGCCGTTGCTGATCGCTTCCTGCCCGCAGTCGTTGCCGTGCTGTACGACCGCGGCGTGCTCATTCACGGCGACGAGGCCACGTGCACCGCATGCGCCGACGCTGGGCTTGCCGAGGGCGACGACTATGTTGCCGCGACTGAGGAGGACTGGGGCCGTGAGTACCTGGCGCTCGAGATGAGCGTGAAGGTCGTGGCGAACGAGGACGAGGCCATCGCACACATCAACCGCTACGGCACCATGCACTCCGAAGCCATCGTTGCCGAGGACGAAGATGCCTGCGAGCGCTTCCTGGATGCGGTCGACGCCTCGGCCGTGTACGCCAACGCCAGCACGCGCTTCACTGACGGCGGCGAGTTTGGGCTGGGTGCCGAGATCGGCATCTCGACCCAAAAGCTCCACGCCCGCGGCCCCTTTGCCGCCGAGGCCCTCACCACCTACAAATACAAGCTCCGCGGTACCGGCCAGGTCCGTCCCTAAACCTACCAAAAAGGGACAGGTTTATTTTGGCAGGTTTTATCTGCGGTTTTGCCGGGCGACACGTTCGCCCGGCTTTTTTCTCCGCATGCCTTTTCTACCTTTCGGCTTGAGCCGCGGCGATATACGATAGTGACACCGTGTCCTAGCACCGACTCACCTGGAGGTATTGCCATGTCCCAGACGCTTTCCGCCGGAATCACCCGCGACCGTGCGTTCGAACTGCTCAACGAGCACAACAAGGACCCGTTCCATATCACGCACGGCGAGACCGTCGAGGGCACCATGCGCTACTTTGCGCGCGAGTTCGACCCCGAAAACGAAGAGTTTTGGGGCATTGTCGGCCTGCTGCATGACCTGGATTGGGAGGAGCATGAGGATGACCCCATGAATCACACCATCTATGCCGCCGAGATTCTCGAGGGTGAGGGTGCGACTCCTGAGCTTATCCGCGCCATCCAGACGCACACGTCCGATTTCAACTCTTCGCTGCCCAAGCCCGAGCTGCAGATGGAGAAGATCCTGTTTGCCTGCGACGAGCTCACCGGCCTGATCGGTGCTGCTGTGATCATGCGCCCGAGCAAGAGCGTTATGGACTTTACGGCCAAGTCACTCAAGAAGAAGTTCAAGGACAAGCGCTTTGCCGCCGGCTGCTCACGCGACGTGATTTCGCAGGGCGCCGAGATGCTGGGCTGGGAGCTTCCTGAGCTCTTCGACCGCACCATCGCGGCCATGCAGTCCTTCGCCCCCGACCGCGACATCTTCCAGGCCTAACCTGCCAAAAAGGGACAGGTTTATTTTTGGTAGGTTTTATCTGGGAAAACGCTTCCGTTGGACGTTATTCAGCGGAAGCGTTTTCTGTTTGACATGGTGATGCTGGCGAATGGCGGCGCCTCGCGGCAGGAAGCTGCGCTTCGCCGTATCCGTGACTCGGCAAACGCGACGCTAGGACGCGTTCTTGATAATCCATGTTCCCAGTCCGGTCAGCAGCTGAACCTGCTTAATCGTTAATCCTTCTTTTCGAAGCGCAATAATCGCCTCATTGCGAAGTGGCTTGGAGACGGATTTGAGTTCCGTCGGAGCACATCCTGCGACACTCTGCACGATTGCCGTGCCAAATTCGTATAAATCGTCCTCGCGAACCTTGGCTGTTGCGCTGGGGCGATAGGGAAGCGACGGCGTGCTTTCCATGAGCTGAAGGTATGAGCGAGGTGTTGGGAATAAAACACCGACAATGCTGCCGGTGACATGCGGCCGTGACCTGGCACTCATTAGATACTCGCGATGGCTGCTCCAGGGATATTCGTCATATGCCGCCAGTCCTGCTTTTTGTGGATTCAGATGAATGTATCGAATTGCCTCGAGTAAATATACTTCCGACTTAATGGGCGAATCCCAAAATCGCTCCTGAAACACGTGGCCGATATGCCCTGTCCGCGCATTGTATCTACCCGCAAACGACACGGCTATCGCTTGCATCGCGTCGCTCTTGCGGTCGTCCGGATCGTCGATGAGGAGATGAATGTGGTTTCCCATAAGGCACCAAGCGATAAGCTCAATATTGTGTTTAGGGAGGATCGCATCGAGGATCTGAAGCATGGCGATTCGGTCCTCGTCGCCGTCAAACAACAATTGTCCTCCGTTTCCACGCAACGTGACGTGGAAATAACCAGTCGGTGACTTTGAACGAGGTTTTCTCGGCATGGCCCCTCCTTGAGCTTGGATGGGCTGAAGATACCGCATCCGGAGGCTTTGGTTGTCGAGATTCAGTTCACCGACTATAGCTGCTACCTGCCGAAATGTTATTGCGTTTTCAAATTGATGCTTTTTAATGGTAATTGAGCAAGGCAAGCGCGCCTGCCGTGGATGCAGGCGCTCGTTACGTCGAGCAGGATGGCTCTCGTGTGAAAGAAGTCGCAAATTGGCATCAAACTAATCTGCGGCGATCAAAAAATGGCCGGGCGCTCACAAACAAAACGGAGCACCCGGCATTTACTAATTGTTCATTGACGTTTGGCCAGATAAAACCTGCCAAAATAAACCTGTCCCTTTTTGACAGGTTAGTTGAGGGCGGCTTGGGATAGGCGGGCTTCGGCGTCCTCCTCGGTGACGCCCAGGGCCACGGCGAACTCCTCGATGGAGCGGCGCTTGGCTTCCTTGAGTACGCGCATGTAGTAAGAGCTGGGCTTTTTATCTGCTTCCTCGGCCTGGCGAATACGGTGCATCATGGTTTTTGCCACGCGGACCGTCTCGGGCGCACCCAGCTTGAGCTGCTGCTTAAAGTGCGTCTCTTCAAGCGAGCTGTTGCGCTCGGTAAAGGTGTCGCACTCCAGCTCGTCGTAGTGGCTCAGCAGGTGCTCGGCATCTTGCTGGGAGATGGCGGCATGCAAACGGTCGGCCTGCGCCACGGGGTACATGAGGATCGTCTGTGCATGTCCCTGCTTGGTCTCGAGCAACAACATGGGCTGCGGCGTGTCGTCCCTAAAACCGACGACGGTGCAGACTCCCTGACCCGGATGAATGACGTGTTGACCGATTGAGAACATGCTACCTCCAACTTATACGAATTCACGTATGTTAAGAATACCACGCTGACGTGCGTAAACCCTTACTTTATGCAGGAAAAGCACACAACTCCGATAGGTAAGAGTATTCGATAAAATGCACTGCCCATTTATATGTTTATGCAGTTCCAACGCGTGCATAATCTGCAGGCAAACCGCCAACTTTGTACTGCCGCGCAGGAGCAGTAGTCATTTTTGTGCATATGCAATATCTATTAGCTTTACCCTGCGACAGTGTGCGTCGCTTGTGATAGAGTGCTACAAACTCTGGCTTTTGCCCTACGAGTGACCAAGAGCTCGGGGGCTTTAACACAAGGAGGATCTATGCCCGAGAAGATTGAAGAGCTGGTACGCGCTGCGCTTGCTGCGGCCCAGGAGGCCGGCGACCTTTCCGCATTTGAACTTGACGATTGCGCCATCGAGCGACCGGCTGACACTTCTCATGGCGAGTGGACCTCCACCATGGCCCTGAAGTCCGCCAAGCTGGCCCACTGCGCCCCGCGCAAGATTGCCGAGGCCGTCGTTGCCCATATGCCCGAGGATCCCGCGATCGAGAAGGTCGAGATCGCCGGCCCTGGCTTCATCAACTTCTACCTCTCCGTTGCCGTCAAGAACGCCATCTTTGGCGAGGCCCGCGAGAAGGGTATGGACTTCGCTAAGTCCAACGTCGGCGGCGGCCTGAAGACCCAGGTCGAGTTCGTTTCCGCCAACCCCGTCGGCCCCATGCACATCGGCCATGGCCGCTGGGCCGCGCTGGGCGACTCCCTCTGCCGTGTTATGGACCACGCCGGTTACGACATCCAGCGTGAGTTCTACATCAACGACCACGGCTCTCAGATGAACACCTTCGGCAACTCCATCAGCACGCGCTACATGCAGCTTGCCGACATCATCGCCAAGCAGGGCGTGGATATCGACGAGGCTCACAAGATTCTGATCGCCGACCGCGACGCCTTTGTCGCCGACGAGAACGACGAGCACCCCGAGACCCATCCCTACCAGGACAACTTTGCCGAGACTCTGGGCAAGGACTCCTACGGCGGCGACTACATCATCGACGAGGCTGCTGAGTTCTGGCGCACCGACGGCGACAAGTGGGTTGAGGCCGATCCGCAGGAGCGCATGGAGAGCTTCCGCGAGCGCGGCTACGTAAAGATGGTCGACAACATGCGCGACCTTTGCCACGCCGTCAACTGCGACTTCGATCGTTGGTTCTCCGAGCGCTCGCTGTATGTGAAGGACACCGAGGGCGAGACTGCCGGCACTTCCGCCGTCGACCGCGCTTTTGAGAAGCTCGACAAGATGGGCTACCTCTACACCAAGGACGGCGCCCTGTGGTTCCGCTCCACCGATCTGGGCGACGACAAGGACCGCGTCCTGATCAAGTCCGACGGTGAGTACACCTACTTCGCCTCCGACGTTGCCTATCACTGGGATAAGTTCCAGCGCGTCGACCACGTCATCGACATCTGGGGCGCCGACCACCACGGCTACATCGAGCGCGTCCGCTGCGTTTGCGACGCTCTCGGTTACCCCGGCAAGTTCGAGGTTCTGCTGGGCCAGCTCGTCAACCTGCTGCGCAACGGCAAGCCCGTCCGTATGTCCAAGCGCAAGGGCACCATGGTGACCCTGCAGGAGCTCGTTGACGAGGTCGGCTCCGACGCCGCTCGTTACACGCTCATCTCCAAGAGCTCCAACCAGATGGTCGACTTCGACATCGAGGCCGTTAAGAAGCGCGACAACTCCAACCCGGTGTACTACGTGCAGTACGCTCACGCCCGCGTGTGCTCCATCCTGCGTCGCGCCGCCGGCGTTACCGCCGAGCAAGCCGCCGAGATGGGCATGAAGGCCGTCGCCGAGAAGGCCATTGGCGAGAACGTCGATTACTCGCTGCTGACCGACCCGACCGAGCTCGCCCTTTCGCGTAAGCTCAACGAGCTCACCGACCTTATCGGTAGCTGCGCTCGCGACCGCGCTCCGTTCCGTCTTACGCACTTTGCCGAGGAGCTCGCCGGCGACTTCCACAGCTTCTATGCTGCCTGCCAGGTGCTGCCGAGCGAGGGCCGTCCCGTCGACCCCGAGCTTTCGCGCGCCCGTCTGGCCGCTTGCGACGCCGTCCGCGTGACGCTCGCCCTGGTGCTCACCCTTGTTGGCGTGACCGCTCCCGAGCAGATGTAAGCTGCGGGTCATTTGACCGTGTAGGTTCGGCTTTGCTGAGCCCTATAAGCCCGATCTCCATGCGGAGGTCGGGCTTTTTGCGTTTGGCGGGGCTTTTTGGTGTGTTGGGAAATGCTACTAAATCGCAACTATACCGGTTTACTACGATGAATTTGGGGAATCCAACCACACGGGCTTTTCACCGAAAAGTGCAAGCCGTCTAGCTGGGGTTTTACTTTTTCGGGTTTTGGTGTGGTCGCGGTTGAGCGATTCATCGTAGTAAACCGCCATATTTTTGAAAATGACCCCTTTGGGGACGGAGGAAAACGGATCATTGTTGTCCCGTTGAGGAACGGCGGAACACCTTCTGCCAATAACTAGGGGCATCTACTACGTTTAAGTGCGTACCTCGAACCACGCCGAAAATCGCAATATTAAACCCGCAGGTAGCTGGCTTGTGACTTTCAAAAAAATAGCGAGTATGGTCAGGGGTGCAGGGGCAAACGTAGTAGATGGGCTCGATTCGTGGTGTATTGATATTGGGACCGATGGCCTTGCTCTTCAGTTGTCCCGTCTTCTTGAGATTTGAGGTTTGATCTGCCTCCTTCTGATGGGTTGCGGTGGAATAGTTCCTGTTTGAGAGGTGTCTGCCGGGAGTTGGGAACTATTTCACCGTAACTTATGACGTGGCGATGGCATACGCTGAAACTTTGTAAAGAGTGTTCCTTTTGACTGGTCGTTTAAGAACGTCCCCGATGACTAAGTTGCAGGTGGTGGCGGTTGTGTTACACTGATGCTGCGAATTTGACGCAATCATCTCGATACAGATCAATGATGCCCGTCGCTTTTTGGACGGAGCTAGACTGTTTAGCCGCCCTGAAGGTATATGCAGGGAGCATGTGATCGCAGGGCTTGAAAAGAAAGTTGAGCAAACACTGTGTCTGATCAACAACAAGATAACGAAATAACGACGACGCAAACGGCTCCCGCTGCACCGGTTACGTCGGACCAGACCGTGGTGCCCGCGCCGGCGCAGGTCTCGGCTCCCGAGGCGCCTAAGGCCGCCACGCCCACCACGTCCGCTGCTATCGAGGAGGCTGCACCCGCTAAGCCCAAGCGCACGCGTCGTGTGGCCAAGCCTGCTGCGGACGGCGAGGAGGCTACAAAGCCCAAGCGTCGCACGACGCGCACCACGCGCGCGAAGCGGCCCGCTGCCGCCGATGCTTCGGCCCCCATTTCCGATGAGGTCGCGCAGGCCCGTGCACTGGCACAAATCAGCGAGGCCCAGGTTGTGCGTGCCCGCCGTCGCGCTGCCGAGCGCGAGGCCGCGGCATTGACCGAGCTTGCCGCGCCGGTCGCCCCCGAGGCCCCGGCGGCCAACGAGGCTCCTGCTGCCGAGCAGATGGCCGAGAAGCCGGCACCGCGCACGCGTCGCCGTGCGGCAGCCAAGACGCAGCAGCCCGTCGAGCAATCGACTCCTGAGGTCGCTGAAGCTCCGGCTCGCTCTGCGGCAGGGGAGGGCGCTCCCTCCGCTGAGTCCGTTGCACCCGCTGAGACCAGCGAGGTTCCCGCCGTTGACCCGGCTCTGCGACCGCATCGTCGCGGCCGCAAGCCCAAGGCGTATGTTGAGGCCGAGAAAGCCGCTGCCGCAGCAGCTGCTGCTCAGAGCGCAGCGGTGACGGCCGAGCCCGCGGCTACGGCCGATACCCCGGTCCGGGACGCTCCGTCCACCGAGGCTCCCGCATCTGTCGATGCCGAGCCCGCCGATGTTCGTCCCGGCCGTAGTTGTCGCACTGCGGCAAAGCGCTCGACGAAGGCGAAGGCCAAGCCCGACGCCGAGGCCAAGCCCGTCGACGATAAGTCCTCTGACGCAACCGCCGATGCCGCTTCCGAGGCCGAGAACGCCGATCAGCTGGCAACTGAGAAGCCCAAGCGCACGCGCAAGAAGTCCGCAAGGGCCAAGGTTGCCGAGCAGCAGGGCGACGCCGATTCCAGTGCTCATGTCAACGCCGACGCCAAGGCAGAGGGCGGGGCCTCGTCCGGTACCGATGCGCCCGCAGCCGCGGCTGACGGGGGCGTCGAGACCGAAGAGGGCGCCCGCCCCAACCGCCGTCAGCACAAGCGCAACGACGAGCGCAACGACCGCAAGGACGATCGCAACAACGACCGCCGCAGCCGTCAGCGCGACCGCAAACAGCGCAACAAGGAGCGCAACGCCGCCCCCACCGAGCCCACGCTTTCGCGCGAGGAGCTTGCGGCCATGAAGGTCGCCGAGTTGCGCGAGAAGGCAAAAGAGTTCGAGATCGAGACGACCGGCAAGAAGAAGGCCGAGCTCGTCGAGGAGATCTACACCACCGCCGCGAAGGCCGAGGGCTTCCGCGATATTAAGGGCATCCTGCAGATTCGCCCGGACAGCTCCGGTATCATCCATGCCCACGGTTACATGAAGTCCAACGAGGATGCCTTCGTCCCCGCTTACCTTATCCGCTCCGCACGCCTGCGCACGGGCGATGTCATCGAGGGCTCGCTGCGCCCCTCGCGCGGCGGCGACAAGCGCGCCGGCCTCGCCAAGATCACGACCGTTAACGGCATGGATCCCGAGCAGATCCGCAACCGCCCCAAGTTCGGCGACCTTACCCCGGTCTATCCCAACGAGCCGTTGCGCATGGAGCACGGCAAGGATTCCATCACCGGTCGCGCTATCGATATCGTGTCGCCGATCGGCAAGGGCCAGCGTGGCCTGATCGTGTCGCCGCCCAAGGCCGGCAAGACAACTATCCTTAAGAAGATCTGCCAGTCCATCTCGATCAACAACCCCGAGGTGCACCTCATCTGCCTGCTCGTCGACGAGCGCCCCGAAGAGGTCACCGATATGCAACGCTCCATCAAGGGCGAGGTCGTGGCCTCGACCTTCGATATGCCTGCCGACAACCACACCCGCGTGGCCGAGCTTGTTATCGAGCGCGCCAAACGCATTGTGGAGCTGGGTGGCGATGTCGTGGTGGTGCTCGACTCCATCACACGCCTTGCCCGCGCCTACAACTTGGCGGCACCCGCCTCCGGCCGCATCCTTTCGGGCGGTGTCGATTCGGCGGCGCTCTACCCGCCCAAGCGCTTCTTGGGTGCAGCCCGCAATATCGAAAACGGCGGCTCTCTTACCATTCTCGCCTCCGCCCTCATTGACACCGGCTCCAAGATGGACGAGGTCATCTTTGAGGAGTTCAAGGGCACCGGCAACATGGAGCTCAAGCTCGACCGCGATCTTGCCGACCGCCGCATCTTCCCGGCCATCGATCCCGTTGCCTCCGGTACGCGCAACGAGGACCTTCTGGTTGACGAGCAGATGCGCCCGTTTGTCTTCGGCCTGCGTCGCATCCTCGCCGGTATGAACAACACCGAGCGCGCGGCGGCGTCGTTTATCAAGGGTCTTAAGGGCACCAACACCAACCAGGAGTTCCTGGTGCGTTCGGCCAAAAAGCATAGTGACTACGAGCAGACGTTTTAGACTATAAACTGCACGCAAAACCGCCATACGAATGGACAATCGGGCCGGGTTTATGCCCCGGCCCTTTCTTTACGGCGCCACTCGACAACATTTTTTGACCTTATGACCGGCAGGCAGCAGTTTTCGAGCCACAATCCGGCCTCATCGCTTGCAATCGGAGGGTCGGTTTCGCATAATAACTTTTAAGCTTCGCGACGGAAAGCGCAGATGAAACGAACCATATACCGTTGCTTTGGGACGCATGTCCCGCTTCATCTTCTCTCGCGCAGCCAACTAAATGATGCGATTTGGGTGCTGGAAGATGGGGAGAGCTCATGGCTTCTTCTGATGCAACACAACGAGCAGTCCTTGCCGGACTTTCCTGTGGGATCGGCCTTGCCGCCCCCGTGGTGATGTATGCCGCGACGTTGCCGTTCTCGTCGGTCAACGAGACGGTTGTCGCGGGCGCGGTTCCCTTTGCCGTTGGTGCGGTGGTGGGCGTGGGTATCTACGCCGCCTCGCTGGGCATCTCCGAGTATCGTGCCGAACACGATGGCCGCCTGTTTGAGCCCGATGCCGTGGGCGGCGCAGCTCAGTTTGGCCGGACCCACAACGAGTTCAAGACCGCTTCGATTCCCGCGCAGCAGCAGGGGGCGATGCCTCAGCCTGCGGCACCGGCTGATCAGGCCAATGCCGCACAGCCTTCTTCCGCATTTCTCTCCGGCCTGACCGGTGCGTTCCAGCGCCGCCACGCCGACGATGGCGTTCCCACCATCGCGCGCGCGGCTAACGCCATGGATGAGGCCGAGGCTTGGTCTATGATCGACAGTATTCTCGATGACGATTCCCCGGTCAGCTGCGATCCCGCGCGTTCGCGCGATGTCTACCAGGTTGCAATCGACGAGCTCACCAACGGTGGAAAGACCGGTTCTTACAATCGCGATGACATTGCCGCTGCCGCACGCGCCGTCTCGGGCTCTCACGCCGCCCCTGCGGGTAGCACCGCAGCCTTCGTGGCGCTTGTGGCCAACGCCGCCAACAATGCCGCCTATAACGGCGCGTCGTCGGCTGCGTACACCTCTGCCGCGGCGGCCGCTTCGACCGGTCAGCAGGGTGCAGCTCAGGCGGCTCCCTCTGCCGATCCCTTTGCCGATGAGCCCCTGGCTGTCGACGAGGAGACCATCGCCGCTCGCCGTGCTGCCGAAAGCTCGCTTTGGGGCGCTTCGGCTCAAATGCAGGCCGCGGAGGCAGTGCCGTACAACGCCAAACTCGCCAGCATGCCCATCATTTCCGATGCCAAGGGTGCGGATCTTGCCGATTTGGACGAGCCCGCCGCTATCACTGCTTCTATCGATATCCAGGATCGCGTGGATACCGGCAGCCTCCCCGATGCCTCTCTTGAGGAAGATGTCCCCATGGCCGATTATTCGGGCCACGAGGACATGTGGATCGCCGCCATAGCGATCATGGACGAGGTCGCCGAGCCCGCCCCCGTGGCGGTGCCCACGCCTGCAGCCTCACCTATCTCGGTTGCCTCCGTCTATGTCGGCCGCCACAGTTCCGTGCTTCCCGAGGATACCGCGCGTATCTCGCGCGAGGGTATCGAGCGCGCCGAGGCTATCGCTGCCGGCGTTATGGAAAACCGTCGGCATGAGCGCGTCAATCAGATTCTCGAGGAAGAGATCAACCGTCTGCAGTCTGCGGCCGTCAAGCGCACGGGCCGTGCCTATCTGAGCGTTATCGAGGGCGGTACCGCCAGCTTTACGCCGCTGCGTGCGGAGGCATAATCGCCGCATGGTTAAGGTCGATCGAACATGGGCGCTTGCCGCCTGCGTCATGGTGCTCGTCATTTGGGGCAATTCGCTGGTTCCCGGTACGGGGTCTGGTTCGTTGAGCCTGTCGATCATGGAATCCATTCGCGGCTTTTTGCAGGCCCTGGGGCTTCCATACGAGTGGGTGACCAACTTCGTCGTGCGCAAGTGCGCTCATTTTACCGAGTACATGGTGCTTGGCATCTTGGCGACGCACGCCTTTGACCTCGAAGGCCGGCGCACGTTTGATGCGTTGCTGCCCACGGCGGTGTTCTTGCTGCTTGTTCCCTCTATCGACGAGACGATCCAGCTTTTTGTGCCCGGTCGCGCCGGCATGATTACCGATGTGATGATCGACTGCTGTGGGGCGACGACAGGTGTCGTGCTCCGATATCTCTTACGGTCGCTGATATGTACCAAAAAGGCCGCCTAGGACGTTTTGCTTGGTCCTAGGCGGCCCTGTGCGTTTGAGGGCTCCTGCGGGGCGTGACGGCTTTGTCCAGGCGTTTTGCGAGCTTGGCTACGTCGCGCCCCGTTGATGTGTCCTTTACTGGAGCGCCTGGGCGCCCAGGGCGAGGCAACCCATGATGCCCTGCTTGCCCTCGAGGCTGTTATTGACAATGTAGGAGTTGATGTCGTTGACCTCGGGCGTGACGATATAGCCGTGGAGCATCTCAGCGCACTTTTTGCGGGCGAGCGGCACGATGGGGGTGTGGTCGGCCACGCCGCCGCCGATGATGATCTTTTGCGGCGCGTAGCACAGCGTGTAGGTCATGAGCGCCTGTGCCAGGTAGCCTGCGAGCAGGTCCATGGCCTCCGGGTCATCGGCCATGTCTCCGGCGCTCTTGCCATCCCAGCGCTTTTTAACACCGGGGCCGGCGATGAGGCCCTCGAGGCAGTTGTCGTGGAAGGGGCAGGCGCTATGCTCGCCAATGGTGTCGCGCGGGTCGCGCGTGACCAGGATGTGGCCGGCCTCGGGATGCATCATGCCATGCACGAGCTGACCGCCCGAGAGCACGCCGGCACCCACGCCGGTACCGATTGTCAGGTACACCACGTCGGTGAGGCCCTGAGCGCAACCAAAGGTGACCTCGCCCAAGCAGGCGACGTTGACGTCGGTATCGTAGCCGCAGGGGACCTTGAGTTCGTTTTGGATGGTGCCCAGTAGGTCAAAGTAACGCCATGCGGTCTTGGGCGTCTCCAAGATCTTGCCGTACTGGGGCGAGGCAGGGTTGACCGCGGTGGGGCCAAAGGCGCCGATGCCCAGGGCGGCGATGCCCTTGTCGGCAAACCATGCGTTGACGGCCTCGACGGTTTCCTGCGGGGTCGTGGTCGCAATTTGCTCGCGCTCCAGGACCGTACCGTCCGCATAGCCCGTGGCGCAGACCATCTTGGTACCGCCGGCCTCGAGTGCTCCGATAAGCTGCTGCTCTGCCATAGTATTCCTCTCTCTGGGACGAGTTGCTCCGTGACTAAAGTATGGAGCTCTAAACCATTTAAGAAAGCGCTATAAAAAGAAGCCCTGCAACGCGGCGGGCGGTGCGGGGCTTCTTTGGTTGCTTTAGTTGCCGGGCCGTCCTTACCCGCGCGGCTTGATTTTATCACGTAGCGACTTGAGGTTCTCCAGCGCCGCGTTAAGCGTCTCGTCTCGCTTGGCAAAGTGGAAACGAATCAGATGGTTGACGGGCTCACGGAAGAAGCTCGAGCCGGGAACGGCGCCCACGCCAACCTTGGAGGCGAGATCCTCGCAGAAGTTGAGGTCGCTGTCGTAACCAAACTCAGAGATGTCCATCATGACGTAGTAGGCGCCCTGCGGCACGTTATGCTCAAGACCGATGCTGTCGAGTCCCTGACAGAACAGGTCGCGCTTGGCGGTGTAGAGGTCGAGGACCTCATCGTAATAGCTGTCGTCGAAGTAGAGGGCGGTAACGACGGCTTCCTGCAGGGGAGCGGCGGCACCCACGGTGAGGAAGTCGTGGACCTTCTTGATGCGCTCGGTAATCTCGGCCGGGGCGATGGTGTAGCCCAGGCGCCAACCGGTGATGGAGTAGGTCTTGGACAGCGAGCTGCAGCTGATGGTGCGCTCGAACATGCCGGGCAGCGTGGCCATATAGACATGCTCGTGGGGCGCGTAGACGATGTGCTCGTAGACCTCGTCGGTGATGCAGTAGGCATCGTACTTTTTGCACAGGTCGGCAATAAAAGTGAGCTCCTCGCGCGTAAAGACCTTGCCGCAGGGATTGGAAGGGTTGCACATGACGATTGCCTTGGGATCGTTGTCGCGGAAGGCGGCCTCGAGAACCTCGCGATCGAAGTCGAACGTGGGCGGGTTGAGCGGCACATAGATGGGCTCAGCGCCCGAGAGAATCGTGTCGGCGCCGTAGTTCTCGTAGAACGGCGAGAAGATGACGACCTTGTCTCCGGGGTTCGTAACCGTCATCATGGCGGCCATCATGGCCTCGGTGGAGCCGCAGGTGACTACGATGTTCTCGTTGGGGTTGATCGGCAAGCCCATAAAGTGCTCCTGCTTGGCCGCGAGCGCCTCGCGCACGGCCTGGGAGCCCCAAGTGATGGAGTACTGGTGATAGAGCGGCTTGGGGTCGGTCGCGATGGTGCTGAGGCTCTCGAGCAGCTGTGCCGGAGGATCGAAGTCAGGGAAGCCCTGCGAGAGGTTGACGGCACCGTACTTATTGGAGATGCGCGTCATGCGGCGGATGACCGAATCGGTGAATGTCGCCGTACGGTTGGAGAGTTCTTTCATGCTTGTCCTTTCGAGCATTTGCAGTGGGGCAAGTTTACTCCTATGAAACCGGTGGGAATTGCTCGAAACGCGTTCGAAAAACTCTTTTCAAAATTCTTGAAAATTGGGGCTTGCATCGCGTGGCGTTCCTTGCAATAATAGTCGAGCGCGAAGCGCACAGGACACGGTGGGTGTAGCTCAGTTGGCTAGAGCGACGGGTTGTGGTCCCGTAGGTCGAGGGTTCGAGTCCCTTTACCCACCCCAGTTCTTGCTTCGTGTTGATATCGGGTCGTTAGCTCAGTTGGTAGAGCAGGGGACTCTTAATCCCAAGGTCCAGGGTTCGACCCCCTGACGGCCCACCACACGATATCTCCTCTAAAGTCCGCCACAACGGACTTTAGCTTTGGGTCGTTAGCTCAGTTGGTAGAGCAGGGGACTCTTAATCCCAAGGTCCAGGGTTCGACCCCCTGACGGCCCACCAAAGCATGTTAAGACGGTCAACTTCGGTTGGCCGTCTTTTTTGTTGTCCTTTCATGGGGTCGAACCCGAAAGGGCGCGGAGCTGAGGAAATGCGTAAGCATTTACCAGCGCAGCGCGCAAGGCGCGAAGCGCCGCAGCGGCCGCCTGCGAAGCAGGCTGACCCCCTGACGGCCCACCAAAGCATGTTAAAGCGACTGGCTTCGGCTGGTCGCTTTTTTTGTTGACCTAGCATGGGGTCGAACCCGAAAGGGCACAGACGCTTTACAAGTCGAGCCTGCCCTGGGGGTCGGTGAATCCGTCTGTGCCCTCCTTGAGCTTTTTCTCGTCTGCTTTCACGCGACGTTCGAGCTTCTTTGTATCCTCGGCAGGCGGTAGATTCTCGGGGACAATTCCACGGTCGATGAGGCTGCCACGCACGCTTGTGTTGTTCTCGATGTGCTCTTGCTTGATCTGGTCCAGGCCGTACAGATCGTGTTCCTCGGCGTTGAAGGCCGTCATCGAGTTCGTAAGGTCCTTTGCTTTGATGAGGACATCGGCTAACCTGTCCGCCAATGCCGCTCTCTTGGGTACGCCGAGCTGCTGCTTCATTTCCGCCGTGCTTCTGCCGCCGAATAACGCCTCATCGCCCTTCGACTTGATGATCGCGAATCCTTTGGAGTCCACGCCGCGTTTGAACGCAATACCCGAGAGCTGTTTCTCTGAATCGGATAGCGAGTGACGCGCCTGCAAGCGCTGAATCTCTGCGAAGCGCTGCTCTATGAGCTCTTGGCGGCGCGTCTGCACGGCAAAGTATGCCTGGGCGAGCGCGATCTCTGGCTTGTTTGAATCTCCGTTCTGTGCGATTAAATAGCATGCATAGCGCGTAAGTTTGTAGTCTTTAACCGCGCGAGCGGCGACACCGGCAGTTACCATTTTCGTGGTGTCACGAAAATGGGAATCAACTGGAGTTTTGTTTGTTTCGCATGAGACTTTTGCCCTCTTAACAACTTCGGCGAAGTTCTCCCATCGAGTGTACCCCATGGGTTCCATTAAATCGCGTGCGAGCCAATACTCAACGCCGTCTTCCACATTGGCGTAGCTATCAAGTTCGATACGCCACTTCTCGATATCTCTACTGTCCATATCTCCTCCTCGCTGGTCTATTTTCTATGCGGGCTTTGTCCGCTCTGTATTCAGAATAAGGATACGCTGTCGTGCGGACACGAATGGGCCCCGTGCTGCTTCGAGCTCACGGGGCCCATGGATATCGATTGGTTGTGTTCTGCTTTAGATAGGTGTCCGGTTTAATCCGCTCGATAGTGCGACCCGAGACTTTCGGTTCGCTTGCGCATGGCTTTGACCATTTCCTGTGCCAGCTGAATCTGCGATTGCAGGCGGGCGAGGGCTGCGACTTCGCTGTCCTGGGCTTTCTGTGTGCTCAAGGTCGTTGCCTCCGTCTTCAAGCCCTCAAGCTCGTGTAGTGCCTCGGATAGGCCTGTTTCGGTCCTGTTGATCATGCAAAAGGTGCTCATCGTGTGCCTAAGGCTGTGTGTCAGGCGTTCGGCATCTGTTGTGGCAATGCCGTACTGGGGGAGGGTGATATCCGCCTTCAGGGCTGTCTCAGGCTCTTTCTGCGCTGCAAGGGCTGCCGATGCGCCTGCGATACGTCCGAATACGATGCCGTTGGCACTTGATAAGCCACCAATGCGGTCGGCGCCGTGCATGCCGCCTGTCGCCTCGCCGCAAGCGTAGAGGCCCTCAACGCCCGTGTACGCGGTCTTATCGATCTTGATGCCGCCGTTAGCGGCATGGGCATACATCGCAACGCGCATCTCGTCAGTCGGGGCGATGCCGTGCTCGTCTTGCAGCCAGGTGGCAAAGGTCTGCACAAACTCTGGGACATCCTCGCAGGGGAAGTCGTAATGGAGTGCCAGGCCTTCGGCACCTGCCTGATCGATGACGAGATCGATAGCACGGGAGGCCAAGCGTGACGTGAAGGGACCATATCCAGAGCGCTGCTCGAGCAGGTCGTCCAGCTTGTCGTCGGCAATATCTACCGGCTGGTCTACATGTACGTAGCGCCAGGTTTTCTCGTTGAAGACCAAGTTACGCCTGGGCTCGATGAAGCCGGGCATCATCTGCATGAACTCTATATTAGTAAGCGATGCGCCGTGCGCCAGTGCGATGGCCTGCGAGGAGCTGAGTACATCAGCCGACGTAAGGCTGCGCTCGAACAGGCCGCCTGTGCCACCGGCTGCGATGATCGTGGCCTTGGCAGCAAAGGGCACGATTCGATTTTCGGTAAGGTCGTAGAGTGCGGTTCCGGTTATTCTGCCGTTCGTGTCCTCAACAAGGTCGATAAGCTCATGGCGGGGGAGCAGGCGAATGCCGAGCGACTCGATCCAGGTCGTCAGAGCGTCCTCAAGGGGCTTGCGGGTGAGGCCGCGCCACATGCGCGTCTTGTGGTCAAAGCAGGGGATAAACTGATTTTGCTGAGCGCTCTCAGCGCTTTGCGGACGCTGGAGCTCAACGCCCAGGTCTTGCTCGAGCCAGTCAATCGCTTGGGGAATGCCGTGGACGAACGCTTGGACGAGTTCGGGGTCGGCAACGCCGCCGCTGACGGCCAAGATGGTGTCGATGAGGTCCTGCTCGTCGTCTTCGTCGACGGGACCGATGAGGCCGAGGCCCCAGGTACCCGGGAAGAAGCTCGATCCACTCATGGTCTTGCCGGCGCTTGCCACAGTGACGGCTGTACCCGTGTGTGCCGCTTCGATGGCGGCACAAAGGCCCGCAATGCCAGATCCAATTACCAGTACATCAGTCGATTCCATCGTATTCCTTTCTCGTCCGGCGCATTGTCGCACGGGTGATCGGCAATGGGGCCGCAAAGACTCGGCAAATCGGTAAAGGGTAAATATGGCAGGTGGGCGTCAGATGGACTCGGCCACTTCGGTCGGCCTATTTGATAAGTTGCGGTGGAATACGGACTGTTTTGGCCTGTATGGATGCAATTCAGTCCGTATTTCACCGCAACTGATACATCGGACCTTCTAATAAGAGTAACCAATTTGAGACGGGGCAAGCAAAAAGAGCCGCTACCTCGAAAGGTAGCGGCTCCAAAGCTCAACTATATGAGCATCGCGCGGGCGCGATTAGGCCTTGAGGGCCTCCTCGACGGCGACAGCGCAGGCGACG
>OLQT01001067.1_pt1 | contig 17703 bp, 12 predicted proteins | sample 1672651 | NCBI WGS metagenome assembly OLQT01 (sample SAMEA3136709, study PRJEB25190) | human gut metagenome | biome: human gut; feature: human-associated habitat; material: faeces | place: Austria | collected 2013 | reverse complement strand
CCATATCGACGCCGGTAAAACCACCACGACCGAGCGCATCCTGTTCTACACGGGACGTACGCACCGTTTGGGTGAGACGCATGAAGGTTCGGCCACCATGGACTGGATGGAGCAGGAGCAGGAGCGCGGTATCACCATTACCTCCGCTGCCACCACCTGCCAGTGGAAGGGACACCGGATCAACATCATCGACACCCCCGGCCACGTGGACTTTACCGTTGAGGTAGAGCGCAGCCTGCGTGTTCTGGACGGAGCCGTATCTGTGTTTTGCGCCAAGGGCGGCGTGGAGCCCCAGAGTGAAACCGTTTGGCGTCAGGCCAGCAAGTACAATGTACCCCGCATGGCTTACGTCAACAAAATGGACATCATGGGCGCGGATTTCTTCCGCGTGGTTGACATGATGAAGGAACGGCTGGGCGCCAACGCCGTGCCGATTCAGCTGCCGATTGGCAAAGAAGCTGATTTCAAGGGCATCATCGACCTCGTCCGTATGAAGGCGGAAGTCTACTACGATGACGAAGGCAAGGATGTTCGCGATGAGGAAATCCCCGAAGACCTGAAGGAAATGGCCGAAGAGTATCACCAGAAGATGATCGAGGCCGTCGCCGAAAGCGACGAAACGCTGCTGGAGAAATTCTTTGAGGGCGAAGAACTCTCTCAGGACGAGATCAACGCCGCCATCCGCAAGGCCACCATCAACTGCACCATGACCCCTGTTCTGTGCGGTACTTCCTACCGCAACAAGGGCGTGCAGCCCCTCCTGGACGCGATCGTGATGTACATGCCCTCCCCGCTGGATATTCCGGCCATCAAGGGCGTGGATCCCCACGATCCCGAAAAGGAAATCGACCGTCATCCCTCCGATGACGAACCCTTCTCCGCTCTGGCCTTCAAGATCATGACCGACCCCTTCGTGGGCAAGCTGGCTTTCTGCCGCGTTTACAGCGGCACGATGTCCAGCGGCAGCTACGTGTTCAACTCTACCAAGCAGAAGCGTGAGCGCGTGGGCCGTCTGGTCATGATGCACGCCAACCATCGTGAGGAAGTCGAAACGGTTTACACCGGCGACATCTGCGGTATCGTGGGCCTGAAGGACACCACCACCGCCGATACCCTGTGCGATGAAAAGAATCAGGTCGTGCTGGAGAGCATGGTCTTCCCCGACCCGGTTATCCAGGTCGCCATCGAGCCCAAGACCAAGGCCGGTCAGGATAAGATGACCATGGCGCTGGTCAAGCTGGCGGAAGAAGACCCCACCTTCAAGACCTTTACCGATCAGCAGACCGGTCAGACCATCATCGCCGGCATGGGTGAGCTGCACCTGGAAATCATCGTGGATCGTCTTCTGCGTGAATTCAAGGTGGAAGCCACCGTCGGCAAGCCTCAGGTTGCCTACCGCGAAACCATTCGCCGCGCAGCCAAGGGCGAAGGCCGCTACGTCCGTCAGACCGGCGGTCACGGCCAGTTCGGTCACTGCTGGATCGAGATCTCTCCCGTGGAGCCCGGCGAAGGCTACTCCTTCGAGAACAAGATCGTCGGCGGCGTGATCCCCAAGGAATTCATCGCCCCCATCGATGCCGGTATCCGCGAAGCCGCTCAAGCCGGTCCTCTGGCCGGTTTTGAAGTGGTGGACTTCAAGGCCACCGTGTTCGACGGCAGCTACCACGAGGTGGACTCCTCTGAAATGGCGTTCAAGATCGCCGGTTCCATGGCCTTCAAAGAGGCGATGGCCAAGGCTGATCCCTGCCTGCTGGAGCCCATGATGAAGGTGGAAGTCATCATCCCCGAGCAGTACATGGGCGACGTGGTGGGCGACATTTCCAGCCGCCGCGGCCGCATCGAAGGCATGGAAGCCCGCGTGGGCGAGCAGACGGTGCATGCGTTTGTGCCGCTGTCCGAAATGTTCGGCTATGCCACCGACCTGCGCAGCCGCACTCAGGGCCGCGGACTGTTCACCATGCAGTTCGACCACTACGAAGAAGTGCCCAAGAGCATTGCCGAGAAAGTCACCGGCAAGAAGTAATCCAAATCAAAGCAGCAATGCTTCAAATTGATTCTACTATCCCTATCCGACAACAAGGAGGAACACTCAAATGGCGAAAGCGCATTTTGAACGTACCAAGCCCCATGTAAACATCGGCACCATCGGTCACGTCGACCACGGCAAGACCACCCTGACCGCCGCCATCACCATGACGCTGGCTCAGCTGGGCGAAGCTCAGGCCATGAAGTACGAAGACATCGACAAGGCTCCCGAAGAAAAAGCGCGTGGAATTACCATCAACACCGCTCACGTGGAGTACGAAACCGCCAAGCGCCACTATGCGCACGTGGACTGCCCCGGCCACGCTGACTATGTAAAGAACATGATCACCGGCGCTGCTCAGATGGACGGCGCTATCCTGGTTGTGTCTGCTCCCGACGGCCCCATGCCCCAGACCCGCGAGCACATCCTGCTGGCCCGTCAGGTTGGCGTGCCCTACATCGTCGTGTTCATGAACAAGACCGACATGATGGACGACCCCGAGCTGCTGGAGCTGGTGGAAATGGAAATCCGCGAGCTGCTGAGCGCTTATGACTTCCCGGGCGACGACATCCCGATCATCAAGGGTTCCGCTCTGAAGGCTCTGGAGTATGTCCAGAACGGCGGCACCGACGTGAAGACCGCTCCCGAGTGCCAGTGCATCTGGGCTCTGATGGATGCTGTGGACGAGTACATTCCTTCTCCCCAGCGCGCCACCGACCAGCCCTTCCTGATGCCTGTTGAAGACGTTATGACCATCACCGGCCGCGGCACCGTTGCCACCGGTCGTGTGGAGCGCGGCGCTGCCAAGGTTGGCGACACCGTCGAGATCGTTGGTCTGATGGACAAGCCCCGTTCCGTGGTTATCACCGGTCTGGAAATGTTCCGCAAGACGTTGGACATGGCCGAGGCTGGCGACAACGTGGGCGCTCTGCTGCGCGGCGTGCAGCGCAACGAGATCGAGCGCGGCCAGGTTCTGGCCAAGCCCGGCTCCATTCATCCCCACACCCACTTCATCGGCCAGGTGTACGTCCTGACCAAGGATGAAGGCGGCCGTCACACCCCCTTCTTCAACGGCTATCGTCCCCAGTTCTATTTCCGCACCACCGACGTGACCGGCGATATCAAGCTGCCCGAAGGCGTGGAAATGGTGATGCCCGGCGATAACATCGACATGGAAATCAAGCTGATTACCCCCATCGCCATCGAGCAGGGCCTCCGCTTCGCTATCCGCGAAGGCGGCCGTACCGTCGGCTCCGGCGTTGTTGCCAAGGTGATCGAGTAATTTCGAAGCTGACAACAGCATCGTTTCAAACAGCCCCACGTTCGAAAGAACGTGGGGCTGTTTGTGTGAAAAAGGCGTTCTGTTTGTATGAAACAGAACGCCTTTTCGTCTTACGGGCGGTCAATAACCGCCACAGCCGCCGCCATGCCGCCTTCATGGGTCAGACTCAGAAAAACGCTTCCGCCGCCCATGGAGCGCAGCCGGTCCGCTGCGGCCCCGGTCAGTTTATAGCAGGGCGCGCCATTTGTATCGTGGCATACGCCGATTTCCCGCAGGGAGATGCCGCTGCTCAGGCCGATGCCCATGGCTTTCAGCAGGGCTTCCTTGGCGGCGAACATGGCGGCGGCGCTTTGCGCACCCACGCTGCCCCGCTGCGCAATGTAGGCCTGCTCTTCCTCTGTATAGTACCGGGAAAGAAAATTCGCGTGAGCCGCTATCGCCTTTTCAATGCGCTCCACCTGACATAGATCGATTCCCAGCCCGATCATGCGTGCTGTACCGCCCAGATCGCATTCTGCACCGCGCGGGCCGTCACTTCCGCCGCGGCGGCGCAGAGCTGCACCGGGTTCACGTCCGCGTCAATGCGGCCGGTGCCCAGCGCAAAGACGGTGTCGCCGTCCATCTGGGTATGCACCGGGCGGATGGTGCGGGCATAGCCGTCGTGGGCGCAGGTGGCCATGCGCAGGGCCTGTGCCTTGGTCAGCACCGCATCCGTAGCGACTACGCCGATGGTGGTGTTCTGACCGGAGGGAGTGCCGATCTTCAGCATTTCCGGGATCGGCGCGCTGCCGTAGAGCAGGTTTTCGCACAGCACCGGCTTGCCGTCGGCCAGATGGCCGCAGGCCAGTACCTTACCGGTATTGGCTTCGTAAACGTCGCCGCAGGCGTTGACCGCAACGATGGCTCCCACGGTCACGCCGCAGCTCAGCGTGATGCTGGCCGTGCCGATACCGCTGGGCGCGGGAACCGTTCCGGGAATCAGCTTGCCCACCGTCGCGCCCGTCCCCGCGCCGAACGCGCCCTGACGGACTTCCTTGCCTGCCTGTTTACAGGCTTTGTAGCCCATATCCGCATCCGGACGGACGTGCGCATCGCCGACCTTCAGGTCGAACAGCACCGCCGCAGGAACGATGGGCACCTTGCAGACCCCCATGTCCACTCCGGCTCCATGCTCCTCCAGAAAGCGCATAACGCCGGTGGCGCTGTCCAGTCCGTAGGCGCTGCCGCCGGAAAGCACCACGGCGTTGACCCGTTCCACCGTGTTTTCCGGCTTGCAAAGGTCGGTTTCCCGGGTGCCCGGAGCCGCGCCCCGCACATCCGCGCCCATGACCGCGCCGTCGTGACTGCAAAGCACGACCGTTACGCCCGTCTTGGCCGCGTCGTTTTGAGCCTGCCCCACGCGGATGCCATGCACTTTGGTAATGCTGCCTTCAAAAAGCTGATTCATGTGAAAACCTCCTTTATCAATTTCAAAATGGATGGGAATAAGGGATTGCGGGAGAGTCGTTTTTTTGCTGCCCATGAGAAGAAACTCCGGGCGCTCAAGTTCCCTCCGCATACCCCATCAGCCCCCGGACGGACACGTCGCCGCAGACAACGGTGCGGAGAACGCCGGAACCGTCCCGAACGAGGAGCGAGCCGGAAGCATCCATGCCTTCCGCCTGACCGATGTATTCTTCCGTGGGCGCAATGACCCGCACGGCAGAGCCGATCGTCACCGAGCGGGCGCGGTATTCCGGCAGGATGGCCGGAAGTCCGCCTTCTTCCAGACGGTCAGCGGCCTTTTCAGCGGCTTCCAGAAACGCCGTCAGCAGCTCCCGCAGGATCACCGGTTCGGCGTCGGGGTTCTGCCGCTGCTTTTCCAGAAAAAGCGACGTGGCGGATGCGGCCAGCTCCGGCGGAAAGGCTCGCTGGTTTCCGTTGAATCCTACGCCCATAATAACGCAGAGCCGCCCCGCCGGGTCGAAAGCGCCCTCGCAGAGAATCCCCACGCATTTCCGTCCGCCGATGACAACATCGTTGGGCCACTTGATCCCGGCTTTCAGCTCAGGGCAGACCTGCTCGATGGCCTGTGCAGCCGCAACTGCCGCCCCCAGCGTGCAGAGGGAAATCTGTTCCGGGGTCAGACGGGGCTTGAGCAAAAGCGAGACGGGCAGGGTTTCGCCTGCCGCCGCCTGCCAGACCCGCTGCAGGCGGCCTCGTCCGGCACTTTGAAAATCGCAGACCGCCACGCTGCCCGCAGGCGCGTCCGCCCGGGCCAATTCCTTCAGCAGGGTGTTGGTGGAAGGAATCTCCTCCCGGTAGATCACATCGCCCTTGCCCGCCCAGCGGGTGTTCAAATGTTCCTTCAGCCATTGGGCCGAGGGAAGCAGACGGGGAGACTCGCTCATTTTCCGGCCTCCTCCGGCTGGGACGCAGCCTTCTTTTTGCGTTTGCGGTAGCGGTCTTCCTCGCTGAAAACGCAGCCGCAGTATTTCTGCATGTACAGACCCAGCTCCCGTGCCTTGTCCTGCCCCTGACGGAACCATGGCCGGAAGTCCCGGTATAAAAGCTCCACCCCGTACCGGGTCGCTTCTTCCTCCGCCACCTGCCGCAGCAGCTCGTGGTTCTGGTAAGGGCTGACAAACAGCGTGGTGCAGATGTGGCTGAAGCCGTTTTCCGCGGCATAGCGGGCAGTCGGCTCCAGCCGCATGCGGTAGCACTGGACGCAGCGACCGTCGATATCATCCGCCACGGTCTGCACAAAGGGACGCAGGCCGTAATCGCCGTGAAGGATCAGCTCCAGCCCGATGGTTTTGGCATAGTCGGTCAGGCAGTTCTTTCGGCTTCGGTATTCGGTGTAGGGGTGAATGTTGGGATTATCCCAGAAGCCCACCGGCTCAATGCCCTCCTGCCGGAGGGTCTCGATGCACATAATGGAGCAGGGGGCGCAGCAGATATGCAGGAGCAGTTTCAAAAAAGTCCTCTCCTTTCTTCCCGCCTATTTCTTCCAACATGATAGCACAATCGTCAACCCATTACAAAGAAGATTTTGTTTTGGGACAGTTTATGGTATAATCGAAAGGAAAACACGGAGGGAGAGATCGTTTTGCGCAGAAAGGGATGGGTCTTATTTCTGGCGGCGCTGCTTCTTTTGGCGGAAATTCCGTCGGCTGCCGCTGCGGCGGATCTGACCGCCTATTTTGAGGAAGCCCGCGCGGCTTTGGAAACCCCGGCTCAGCAGGCCTTGACGGACGGCGTTTGGGAGCTTCGCACCGGCGAAACGGCGCCCGCGCCTTTTGTATCCACGGAAGTCATTCCCTACGACGAACAGGCGGAGCGGCCCCTGCCCGCCCCGGAAGGCGAGCTGTCCGCAGGGGATGAGAGCGTTCTGGCTGTTTCGGAGGACGGCAGGGTCACGGCTCTTTCGGCGGGCGAAACCACGCTAACGTACCGCGATGCCAATGGGGAACAGGTGCTGAAGGTCACTGTTGCGGATGACGCCATGCCGCAGCTGATCCGCAATTATCTGTATGTGCTTCGCCGGGAGTTTACGGAGGTGCAGCGCGCCCGTCTGCCCAAGTACAACAAGTATGCCAAGTGGTATTACCGCAAGAAGAACGAGGTAGGCTGGTGCTCGGTCTTCACCATTTACTGCGCCAATGCCGCCGGGGCAGAGCCCGTCAAAAAGGGCGAAGTAGATCTGGAAAACCCGCCGGAGGTGCAGTTCCTTCGGGAAGGACAGGTGGGCAACCAGTACGACGGCTTTATGGACATGGGACGCTTTGCAGGCGTGCCCAAGCCGGGCTATCTGGTGATCTACGCGGACATGAGCAACGAATACCGCACCGTTCATATCGGCTCTGTGGTGGAGGTGGAAGACCGGGGCGACGGCGTGTACGCCGTTACCACCATCGAGGGCAACATGTCCAACTCGGTCAAGAGCTACTCCTACCTGTACGACAGCAAGGCGGACAATCATCTGGTAGGCGTGGAAAAAGGGCTGCGCCTGCGCAGCAACATGGCCGAGCGTCCCGAAGCGGAGCAGACCGATCCGCTGATCCAATACGCCCTGCATACAGACCACTGGTCCGTCTTCGGCTTCTGCCAAACATGGTAAGGGCAAAGCGGGAATTTTTGGAAAAAGCCGTTTCGCCAGCTTGTTTTTCGGAGAAAATAGAAGAAGGCTGAAAAGCTTCGATGACAAGGAGGAAAAAGAAATGAAAGCATTGCAGGGAACCAAAACGGAAGCCAATCTGATGACGGCCTTTGCCGGGGAAAGTCAGGCCCGGAACAAGTATACCTATTATGCGTCCAAGGCCCGGAAGGACGGCTATGTGCAGATCGCGGAGATCTTCGAGGAGACCGCCGCCAACGAGAAGGAACACGCCAAGCTGTGGTTCAAGCTGCTCCATGGCGGCGAAGTGCCCTCTACTGAGGTCAATCTGGAAGACGCGGCCAACGGTGAAAACTACGAGTGGACGGATATGTACGCCCATATGGCGGAAGAAGCCAGGCAGGAGGGCTTTGATGAGATCGCCCGACTGTTTGAGGGCGTGGGAGCGATCGAAAAGACGCACGAAGAGCGCTACCGCAAGCTGCTGGCCAACGTGCGGGAGGGGCTGGTCTTCAGCCGGGACGGCGACCGCATCTGGGAATGCGGCAACTGCGGCCACATCGTCATCGGCCCCAGCGCGCCGGAGGTCTGCCCGGTCTGCCGCCATCCGAAAGCCTATTTCAAGCTGAAGGCCGAGAATTATTAAATGGATGAATTCAAAAGCGCTTCGGGGCGCGGCAGACCCGAACAGGGAGCGGCGCTTCCGAAGCGTTTTTTTCGTTTTCTTCTAAAGAAAAAAGAACATCGAAACTGGAAATAAAACCTGAAAGCAGAACTTCAGAACAGAACTTGAGAACAGAAGGGAGCGCCCGCTCATGAGAATCGTTCACATCAACGTGACCGCCGCCTTCAGCACCGGCCGCATTGCCGTAGAGCTATGCCGTCAGGCCATGAGGGAGGGACACCGGGCGCTTTTGTGCTATTCCCGGGGCGTTTGCCCGTCGGATGTGCCCAGCTACCGCATCGGCAGCACGGTTCAGACGGCGGGCTATACGCTGCTTTCCCGGCTGACGGACCGGCAGGGCTTCTTTGACCGTCGGGAAACGGAAAAACTGGTGGCCCAGCTGCAAAAGTTCAGGCCGGACATCGTTCATCTGCATAATCTGCACGGCTCCTATCTCCATCTGCCTACGCTGTTTGCCTATCTGAAGGAAAACGATCTGCCCACCGTGTGGACGCTGCACGACTGCTGGGCGTTCACCGGGCACTGCGCCTATTTTTCGCTGGGAAAGGACGCTGCGCCCGGGGCGGAAGCAGGCGGACGCAGACGGCGGCATGCGGAAGCCTGCGGCGAGGGATGCCTGCGCTGGCAGGGCGGCTGCGGTTCGTGCAGCCTGTTGCGGGAATATCCTCGAAGCTGGTTCCGGGATCAGAGCGCCCGAAACTGGCGGGAGAAGCGGGCACTGTTTAGCGGCCTGCCCCATCTGGTGCTGACCACGCCCTCGGAGTGGCTGAAAACCCAGGTGGAGCGCTCCTTTTTGGGGCAGTATCCCGTGTACGCCCTGCCTAACGGCATCGATACCGACGCTTTTGCCCCCTGCGCGGACGAGGCGTTTCTGCGCAACGCGGCCCATTATTATGGGCTGGACGAGGCGGAGGGACGGTATCTGGTGCTGAGCGTGGCCAGCACGTGGGAGCCCCGCAAGGGGCTGGAAGACCTGCTGGAGCTGGCGGAAAAGCTGGGCCCGGAATACTGCGTGGCGGCGGTGGGGCTGGACGAATATCAGATTCGTTCCCTGCCGGAACATTCCGTGCTGGGGCTTCCCCGCACGGGCAACCTGAACGACCTGTGCGCCCTGTATACGGCGGCGGATCTGTGCGTCAGCCTGAGCCACGCGGAAACCATGGGCATGACGCTGGTGGAGGCGCTGGCCTGCGGCACGCAGGTGCTCTGCTGGGACGTGACCGCCATGCCGGAGATCGTCACGGAACAGGTGGGCCGCGCAGTGCCCATGTGGGATTTCGATGGGCTGGCGCAGGCCGTGCGGCAGCTGTGCGCCCAGCCGAAAGACCCGCAGGCCTGCCGGACCCGGGCGCTGGAATACGCCGCGCCACGGCGGTTCCGGGCATATATGCGCCTGTATGACGGTATGTACCGAAACGGCCCCGGCTATTTGCAGGCGGTGGAGGAAGCCTGCCGGGTGCGGGCGGAAGAAGACTGACGGATGCGAACGATGCGATACGAAAGGAGACGGCTGCGGATGAAAAAGCCCCGCTGCGCAGGAGGAAAGAAGCTGGCGCTCTGTCTGCTGGCGCTTGTGCTGCTCACCGGCTGTTCCCGCTGGAAGGTGGAGGGACGAACGGTGGAAGCGGCCCCGGCGCTGGAGCTGCTGTCCATGCCCGCCTATGAAGACAGCGAAGAAGGCGTACCTGACGCCGCATCGACTGCATCGACTGGAGAGACGGCGCTGCGGGTGGATCTGTGGCTGGACGCTTCGCAGGTCATGGGCGGCGTGAACGAGCATGCGGAAAGCATCTACCCCCGTGCCAGCGCCAAGTACCGTCAGGGCGGTTTTCATTACCGCTATCAGGGGCAGGTGGGCTGGTACGAGAACGTGCTTCAGGAGGCGCTGGCCGCCGCCGAGGGTTCCCGCGTCCGGCTGCTTCGGGCGGGAAACGAGCGCCTGACGGACGATTTTCTTCGTTCGCAGGACTTTGACGGCACGGAGGAGCAGGTGCGTTCCTTCCGCCGGGATCTGCTGACCTATGCCGTTGACCCCATGCCTGACGTGTTTTCGTCTTTTTCTTCCGAAAAAATGACGGACAGCTTTTACGCGCTGGGCTCGCCTCTGATGAACCAGATGGAGCGCTTCGCCGGGGACGGCGGCGCGCTTTTGGAAAATCCGGGCCGAGTGGAGCAGATGAACGGCGCTTTGCAGACGTTTGTCGCGGCGTTTCATCAAAAAAAGCAGGAGCCGCCTGCGGAGTACAGCGCCGTGGAGAAGGACGACGATTCGCCGCTGTTCTACGCCCTGCAAAATCTGGATCTGTCCCGGCTGTCGGTCATCACCTGCGACCCGGCGGCGCTGCGCCGCCTCAGCGGCACAGAAACGGACGGCACGCCGGTCGATTATCTGGAACAGATTCTCAAGGAGCGGGGCGTGTTCGATCAGGGGCTGATGGCAGGGCTGTACGTGATGCAGCTGGATTACATGGGCCAGATGACCAGCTTCGGCGCGGCGGACTTCGCCGAGCCGCTGCTCTGGGGACGACCCGACTATGCGGAAACCCGGGCGACTCAGGGAGCCATGCCCATGCCGCGCCTGCTGCTGGCGCTGGTGGTGGGTCAGCCCGCGCAGGTGCGCGCCTATACGGAAAAATGGAACAGTCTGCTGGATCAGGACGAGAAATTGCAGGAAACCCGCGGCCCGGAAAAAGGCCAGCTTTGCTATACGGCAAACGGAGAAACGGTGACGCAGCAGCCCTTTGCCTTCTTTTACGAATATACGGACATTCAGCGGCCCTCGGCGGGGCTGTATACGCAGCGGGAGGAAGGCTTCGCCGTACAGGCGGAAAGCGGCGCGGTCAGCCGCGAAAACGGTCTGTACACCGTCCGTCTGACAGGCCGGGAGGGCAGCGCAAGCCTGACGCTCCGCTGGCCGCTTCAGCAGATGGAGGGCGCGGAAACGCTGGACTTGTCCCAGCTGACGGAAAAGAGCGTCCGGGTGATCGATTCGCTGCTGCTGGATTCCGTTCTGCCCAACACGCCGGAAACGGCAATGGAAAGCGGGGCGGACAGGCAGGAGCTGACCCTGCGGGACAAGCAGTACGTCTTTGTCCGGCAGGAAAATCCTTTTGACGATGCGCCGGAACAGAGCCCCTTTGCGCTGACGGGACTTCGGTGGAATGAAGAAAACCACTGTCTGGAAGCAGAACTTCAAGTGGAACGGGAAAAGCTGAAAAGCGGCTATTATCGCCTTGAAGTGGAAGCAGAGCTGTCCGGACGGCAGATTTTGTGGCCGAAAGTGGAATGGGAGAAACGTCTGGGCACGGAAATCACCAACAGTCAGATCAGCACATGTGAGAGCTTTACCCAGCATTTGTACCGCTGCGGGCGGCGGCTGAAAAACGTGCCCAAGCAGTTCGACCACGCCTGGGGCCCGGCCACATCCAAGCCCTATCAGGACGTGACGATTCCCGATTTCCCGCCGGTGTACCTGGCGCTGCACCTGCAAAGCCTGCTGGAGCAGCTTCGGGAAGGAGCCAATGTGGAAAACGTTCCGCTGATCCGCTGCGTTCTGGATGTATTCGTGGCGGACGTGCCCAATCCGTAAGGCAAAGGAGAACTGGGAAACCATGGGGAACAGAAGAAGCCGTCTTCGCTATTCCAATCGGACGAAAGTGCTGCTGTGCTATCTGGCGGCGTTCGGCCTGCCGGTACTGTGGCTGCTGGCAGGATTTTTCTGGGGCTATCCCTATAAGCTGGCGGGAAGCGCGCCCCATATCGCGGAAACCCTGCTGGGGCTTTTCCCGGGGCAGGCCCGGCTGACTGCCGCCGCTTCCGCCGCCGAAACGCCCGCAGGGGCGGCGCCGGAGCTTTGGCGGCTGGCGCTGCGGCAGCGGGAGGAACAATGGCTGCTGTTCTGGGCCGCCGTTTGGGCCGCCGCGTGGCTTTTGACGCTCCTTTTGCAGCTCGGCTGGCGGCTTCGGCACAGCAAGCCCTGTTTTGCCGCCCGGAATACCCTGCGGGCCATTCGGGATTACCGCCTGACGCAGACGGTGATCTGGGCGGTGAATCTGGCGGGCGCGGCGGCGCTGTGGCTGCTGGGCGTGCAGTTCGTGCAGGGCCGTACCGGCTGGGATTATGCGATTTATTTCAGCCCGTTTCTGCTGAACGCTCTGGCGGCGGTCGGCTGCTTTCGGCTGGCCGCACCGCCGGTTCTGAGCGGAAAGGGAGCGTTTTTCAAGCGCCTGTAAGAAAGTTTGAGAAATTTTTGGGAAAAGGGGAAGCGCCATGGGATGCTATGTGCTGGCGGTAGGCGGCACCGGAAATAAAATTCTGGAAAGTCTGGTCTATCTGGCGGCGTTGGACGGGCTGTATACGCTGGACGAAGCCGGGAACCAAACACCGCTGCCGGAAGTCACGCTTCTGTCCGTGGATGTGGACGCGGCCTGCGGCAACACCACCCGGGCCAAGCGGGCCGCGGAAAGCTACAGCCGCCTGCAGGAGGCGTTCCGGCGCTATCCGGCGGAGCATCCCGGCTTTCACACGGCGCTGACGCTGGAACGCTGGAACATGAACCTGTCCCGGCGGGCCATGTCCGTGGATAAGATGGTGGAGAACCACCGCCGGGATCAGCTGCTGAGCCGCACGATCTTCAGCCGCACGGAATCCGCGCTGGAATACAGCGAGGGCTTTCGCGGTCATCCCGATCTGGGGGTGCTTTTCTTTCATGATCTGCTGAATTCGCTGGACGATCTGCGCCGGGAAGGCCAGCCCGACGAAATGAACCGCCTGCTGGATCGGATCCAGGCGGAGCTGGACCGGGACGAGCCGGTGAAGCTGATCCTGTGCGGCAGCATCTTCGGCGGCACGGGCGCGTCCGGCATTCCCGCCGTGGCCCGGTTCCTCCGCAAGCGCTTCGCTGCCCGCAGCCAGCGCTTTGAGATGGGCGCGATGCTCATGCTGCCCTATTACCGGGTACCCGATTCATCCGCTGACGAGAACGCGGAAATCGTCGTAAAGAGCGATGATTTTCTCGACAAGGCCCGCACGGCCCTGCAATACTACGGCATGGAGGGCATGATTCGGGACGGAGAGCAGGACGAAAACGGCGTGTTTGACGCGCTGTACCTGCTGGGTCTTCCCCCGGAGGGCTTTGTGCCGCCCCGCCGTTACTCCACCGGCTCCCAAAGTCAGGAAAACGACGCCCATATGCTGGAATGGCTGGCTTCCCGGTGCATCGCCGCGTTTTTCCGCACCGGCTTCCGGGGCGCGGAGCAGCACCATATGGACTGCTATTATTATCAGCTGCATACGCCGTCCTTCTGCTGGCAGAGTTTCGATCAGGAGGAAAAAGCGTACCGGCGGGGCTATGGATCGCTGCTGAAGGCGGCGGCGCTGTTCTTCGCCGAGTGCTATCCTACGCTGAAAAGCTGCATTTCGCTGGACAGCCGCCAGAGCGCCCGGGTCAACTACTGCGCGCCCTATTTTGCCCGCCGTCCGGCAGCGGAACGGGAAAAGCTGGAAGAGCTTTTGCAGACGCTGTACCGTTTCCTGAATTTTTACGCCAACTGGATGATTCAGATCGTGCGCACGCTGCCGCCCATCCTTTGCCAGCCGGCCGAGGAAGGCCGTCTGCCCCAGAACGAGCTGCTGGATGCCAACCTGCTGGAAGAGCTGCTGGTTTTGCTGACCCAATACGGCCTGAAGCCGGAGGAACGCAGCCGCGCTGAAAAAGATCAGGCGGCGGAACGCCTTCAGCGGGAGCTACACCGGCTGGTGATCCGCCGGACGCCGGACCGTCAGACGGCGGCGAAGATCATCGCCGGGCTGGGCGGCGGTCAAAGGCTGGGAACCGGGGCAGAGGGCGCCGTCTGCTCCTTTTTGGCTGCGATTCTTCGCTGCGCCGGAGAGGAGGAAGACCAATGAAAAACGACCTGAAAAACGCTCTGAAAAGCAATCTGCAAAACGACGAAAAGCGCCGGATGGATCGTCAAACGCCCTATCTGAGCCTGCTGCCCGAAATGGACGAGGGGATGCATATCGGCTACCAGGAAAAGGCGGGTCTTCAAAGCGACGGCAATCAGAAGCCCAGGGAATGGCTGGAAAATTTCGCCCGTTTTCTGAAAACGCCGGGCCGGGAGGTGGGTTATGCCATCCCGGACGTGCTGGCCAGTGAACAGCAGCTTCGCCGATTGGCCCGTCTGCCGTGGGAGCAGGCCATGGCTCATCAGGAAATGCGGGACTACCGGGGCATTCTGGCCCTGCTGCTTTTGTGGGATCTGCTGGCGGAGGAGGGATCCTGCGCCGAACTGCGGCTGATCGCCATGGAGCCGGACGGCCGGGGCGGCTTTGTCCGGGCCGTAGAGGAAGCTCTTTCTCCGGCCCGGGCCCGGGAAGGGCTGCAGGTGTTCACCCTTTGCCGCACCCAGTCGGAGCATCCCGAGCCGGTGCCGCTGTGCCTGCTGTCCCATTCCATGGTGCTGATGCCCGCCGCCAATCTGGGCGACCTGAGCCGCCTGCTGCCCACCGCCGTCCGCTGGTACGACCGGGAAAAACGCAGCTTTCTGAACCCCTGCGGCTATCTGGACGAGCGGATGATCTCCGTGCTGATTCCCCGGCTCCGGCTGCTGGCTGCCCTGAACGAGGACGCAGCCGCCCACAGCCCGCTCTATTCGCCGGAAGCATCGCTCTGCGCCCTGCTGAACCGAATGATTCGGGAAACCCTGCAAAGCCGGGAAAGCTGGCGGCAGCGGCTGAACGCGGGAGAGGAAGAGGCGATGCGCCAGCTTCGCACCCGGGTACTGGCCGTTTACGGGCTGGGCCGTCAGGAGACGGGGCTGCGGCTGACAAGGGAGCATCTGCCCTGTCAGCTCAGCGGTTGGGAGAACAATCCCCTGCTGAAGGCGCTGGTGAACCCGGACGCGCCCCTGCCGGAGATCCCGGAGGGCGAAGAGGTGCAGCTCTACCTGCTGGACGGCGCGGCCTTTGCCCGTCAGTCCGACGCGGCGCTGCTGGAGCCTGCCGGGATAGAGGGGGAGGAAGCGCTGCTTCGCCGCATCGGGGAAGAGATCGTCCTGCTGGATCAGTGCGATGAAAACTGGCGGCGGCAGATGAGCCGGACGCTGGCGGAACTGGCCGGGAAAGTGGAAAAGCGCACCGGCCTTTGCCCCTGCATTCCCGGCCTTCTGCGGCAGTGGAGCGCCGAATATGCCGCCATGCCCCGTTACGGGGACAATCGCATCACCCTGCGTTTCCCGGAGGATACGTCCGTTCAAAGCATCGGGCCGCTATTGAAGGAGCTGCTGGGCGATGGGGTGGAGCAGTGGCTTGCGGAGCCTTTTTCTCAGGGAATGCTGATGGCGGAGGGGGAGGAGTCTCCCTTTGCAGCGGAGATGTCGCCCTATCTGCGGGTGGAGGGAACGAAGAAAACCACCTGGTTCGCGCCGCCCCTTTCCCCGGCGCTGGCCCGCTGGCTGGAAGAAGCCGGGGAACGCGCCGGAGAAGCGGTTCCCCATCTGATCCCGGGAAGCCTGCGCTGCCGCATCCTGCCGGAAGGCGGGGAGGCGGAGGCTCGCTTTGCGTTGGGCTGCTGCGATCCCGCCCCGGAGGAACTGCGCCGGGGACAGATCACCTTTGTGCGCCGTTACCGGCTCTGCGCCCTGCCGGAAGAGGGCGGAGCGTCGGTGCTGGACGCTTCGGCGCTGCCGTCCGTCACGGTATGGCCCAACGTGCGTTTCAGCGGCGGCCAGTGGCGGCAGCATTTCATTCATACGCATCAGCCGGAAAATCTGGATGTGTGGTCGCTTTCGCAGGAGGGATGGATTCAGGGCCCGTGGAAAACGGCGGGAAATCGCCGCTGGCAGACGGCCTGCGTAGAGTGTTTCCCATCGATGATCGTGCTGAAGCGGGGCAGGCTCAGTCTGGGCACGCTGGTGAACGACCGGCCCGTTACCTTGATTCGCCATGAGGAAGAAGCCGTTGCCGGACTGGATTTCGGCAGTATCGCCACCACCGTGATGCTGCGTGTAGGCGAAAAAACGCAGCCCGCCGTTTTGCCGGAGAAACTGCACGGACGGCTGCTGGGTCGTGCGTCGGAGGAATGGCTCACGGACGAGTTCCTGCCGGAAACGACGGAGGGAAGCACCTGCTACAGTGTCATGGAAATGTTCGGAGACGAGCCGAACCAATGGCGGAATGTTTTGCGGGACGGGCATATCTACTATCCCGGCAGTTTAGAGCGGCTTCTGAACAAGTCCGGCCGCAGCCTGTACTACGATCTGAAATGGAGCGACGAAACCTACGCGCTGCGCTGCCTGCGGCTGTTCCTGAAGCAGGTCATGCTTCAGACGGCCCTGTCGGCCCGGCTCAGCGGCGCGCCTGCCCTGAACTGGCGGGTCAGCATGCCCGGGGCGCTTCCGGCCCACCGGCAGGAGGCCTATCTGGAAATGATGCGGGGGCTGGCCCGGGAAGTAGCTAAAGAAACAGGCATGCCGCTGAACGCCCGCTTCCCGGCGGTGCTGTACGCGCTGGAAAATCAGGCGGACGGGTGGTATTTCCTCTCCCGCAGCGAGGTAGACGCGCGGGGCGGCTATCTGAATCTGGACGTGGGCGGCTCCACGGCGGATCTGAGCCTGTGGCTGGACGGAAAGAATCGCGCTGCAGCGGAATGCTCCCTGCTGCTGGGCTGCCGTCAGATGCTGTACGCCTCCTTTGCCAACGGGCATGGGGCGGATTTTGCGGCGGATTTTGCCAAGGGCACAGGCCCCATGGCTCAAGCGACTGCAGCGCTGGCGACCCGGCTGGAATGCCCGGAACCGACCGGGCAGGAGGCCCGGAAAACCATGCTCCTGATGGACGGCTTTTTTGCCGCCTATGCGCCGGAGATCCGGCAGGCCATGGAGGAAGCGCGGGCCGAAGGACGGGTCAGCTATACGGAGTGCCTGCTGCTGTTCCACTTTGGCTTTCTGTTTTCCCTCTGCGGCCTGATGATGGAGCGGGCGTGGCAGGAGCCGGAGCTGCGGCCCCTGATGCCGGTGAAGCTGGTGGTCTGCATTGCGGGAAACGGCGGTCAGCTGATGAAGGCGCTTTCCAAAGAGCAGACGGACAGCCTGTGCCGTCTTGCGCTGAATACGCTGAGCCGGGAACATCCGACCGAAGCGCTGATGACGGTGCAGAGCGACGCGCCCAAGCGGGAGGCAGCGCTGGGACTTTTGTATGAGGACGGCGATTTTCAAAGCACCCTGCAAACCCGGGAGCGGTGGAACGGCACCTTTGCGGGGGAAGCCCTTTCCCAGCCGGAGGAAAACCGCCTGACGGCCTATTTGCTGCACTTTGCCGAGACCTTCCCGCAGGCGGCGCAACGGCTGTTCGGAAACGTCTGCTCGGAGGATCCCATTCATGGGGGTCTGCGGCTGGCCCCGTCCGCCCGTATGGAGCTGGAAACCATCCGGGGAAACGAACGGGCCAAAAATCCGGAGGACGATTTCGCCGCATGGGTCGGCTGTCTGATGGCTTTGAAACGGCTGTGGAAAATTTGAAGAAGAGAAAAAGAGAAAAAGGCCAGCGTGAATCAGACTCACGCTGGCCTTTCTGACAGCTTTCGGGCTTTTATCCCTTACGAAACAGCCCGAAAA
>OLQT01001047.1_pt1 | contig 17904 bp, 20 predicted proteins | sample 1672651 | NCBI WGS metagenome assembly OLQT01 (sample SAMEA3136709, study PRJEB25190) | human gut metagenome | biome: human gut; feature: human-associated habitat; material: faeces | place: Austria | collected 2013 | reverse complement strand
GCCGCTTCGCCGCCGGACCTGAGCCAAAATACCCCCGCTAACTTTTTTACAAGGCCGTGAGGCCATTATACGCCCTCTGGGGAGGTGGTTTTGTACCGGTGCTGATACAAAACATCATCCCCTACGAGAGGAACGCCCGCCACAACGAGAAGGCCATACCCGTCGTGGCTGACTCCATCCGAGAGTTCGGGTTCAAGGGCTCGATCGTGCTGCGTTCCCACGACGACCCGACCATTGTCTGCGGCCACACCCGCGTCGAGGCCTGCAAGCTGCTCGGCTGGACGGAGATACCCGACGAGCACATCCAGTGGTGCGACGACCTCACCGACGAGGAGGTCAGGGCGCTGCGCATCGCCGACAACAAGAGCGGCGAGGTTGCGACCTGGAACATCTCGATGCTCAAGAGCGAGGTCAGGAACATCGCCAAGCTCGACATGAGCCGTTTCGGGTGCGACTTCAAGAGCAGGGCGCTCGACTACGGGGCCGAGCGGCTGAAGACCGACCGGGCTTATAACCTTGATTTGGTCAGCCGCGACGACTGCGGGCGCGACGGCATGCCGCGACTCAAGGGCTGCATGGCCAAGCCGCGCTACCTCATGGGGTTCAACTACGCCAAGACGGCGTCAGACGCCGACAAGCGCGGCAAGGCGTGCCACTTCTTCATCGACGACTACCAGTTCGAGCGCGTGTGGAACAGCCCCGAGCGGTATTTGGACTGCCTCAAGGGCTACGACTGCGTGCTGACGCCCGACTTCTCGCTCTATATGGACATGCCCCTGCCGATGCATGTTTGGAACCTGTACCGCTCGCGCGCGCTGGGGAGCTTCTGGCAGTCGAGGGGCATCCGCGTCGTGCCGACCCTTTCGTGGGCGCAGCCCGAGACGTACCCCTGGGCGTTCGGCGGACTTCCCAGGCGCTCGACCGTCGCCGTGTCGACCGTGGGCGTGAAGGGGGACGGCGAGGCGACGGCCGTGTGGTTCGACGGCATGGCCGAGGCGATGCGTGCCCTGAGGCCCCGGCGCGTCCTGCTCTACGGCGGCCCGATCGGGTTCGACTTTGGCGATGCCGAGGTCGTGGAGTACTCCAACCCCGTCACGGAGAGGATGCGCAATGGGCGGTAGGGGCGCATACAGCATGTCGGGCAGACAGCGAACCGGCAGCATGCGAAACGTCGGAGGAGCGCCAGATAGAAGGTCCGACATCCAGCAGATGTTCAGAGAAGTCGGTTTTACCGATGTTACCGGAACAAACGGAATCGATGCGGCGGTTTTGGGTGCATACGCAATCGCGCTGAATCGGCTTGAGAGAGAGTACGGCGCGATTTCCGCAAGCGATGCCCCTGTATTCACGACAGGCAACAGTACGAACGTCAAAGCGGCGGTGTTCTACTACGATGACCGTCCGTCGAACCAGTACATCGCCATCAGCTCAGACCTCATGGGGTCTATATCGACCAACGTCGCATCGCAGAGAAGGGCCGTACAATCTGGACACCATGCCGCAACCGACGGTAAAATAACAAGCGATGCAAGGTATACGATCACGCACGAATACGGCCATATGCTAAGCAACGCGCTTGCGGCACGGAACGGCATGAACGCAACCGCCTTTTCGAGCAAAGCCGCAAGTGAGATAAGATCTATCGCGACATCTCGATATGGAGCGAAAAGGGGCAGCAGTGTTTCAGGATACGGTCGTACTGACTCTGCCGAGTTCTTCGCTGAGTCGTTCGCCAGTTGCCATTCTGGATCACCAAACGCATTCGGAAAGGCAATGAGAGACTGGCTTAAGGGCAATAAGCTGTAATCACGACGAGGTGATGATATGTTTGCCGAAGAGCCGCTATTCCTCAAGAACAGGGAGTGGTACGTCGTCCCGGAGGATGAAGGCCTTGACGATATGTTCTTCCCAGACGGGCGCGGGTATCACATCAGGGACGACGCCCCGGACGAAGCAAAGCGCTCGTACGACGCTTTTTACAATCCCGACGATATGATCGGCGAAGACGGAAAGCCCCTGAGAAAGAAAGGCTATTCCGTCCATTACTGATGCAGTTCGCAAAGGTGCTTGCGACAGCCGCCCCACGGGGCGGCTTTTTTCGTTTAGGGGGTGCCCCGTGCCCGTCTCCAAACCTCCCTCGGTCGCGAACGACCCGTTCAAGAGTGCCAAGTGGGACGAGCTGACGGCCGGTCGCGACTTCTCGCAGGCAGACGTACCCACGCTGGAGCTTCTGTGCCAGTGGCATGCGGTCGTGAAGACGTGCATCGACGACATAGACGCCGTGGGCCAGGTCGCGTACACGAACGACATGGGCGACCTCAAGGCCCTGCCCCAGATATCGACCATGAAGCAGGCGAGCGCCGAGATCAGGCAGCTCACAAAGCAGCTCGGCATAGCCGACGGCGGGCGCGGAGAGGCGGTGGCGGGCGGTGGCGACAACGTCCTCAAGCTCGTCGCGGGCAAGCGCCAGGAGAGGCGCGCAAGAGCCGCGAATTAGGGTCGAGCCCGCCGCGTGGGACTACTCCGACGGGCCCGACGCCGCCGACCTCATAGGCGCGTACGGCTTCTCGCTCGACCCCTGGCAGCGCCTCGTGCTCGACGCGTGGGCCGCTCGCGACGACTCCGACGGGCCGATGTACACCACCTGCGGGACGTCGTGCCCGCGCCAGAACGGCAAGAACGGCATCATCGAGGCGTACGAGTTCTACAAGATGCTCGTGTGCGGCGAGAAGATACTGCACACCGCCCACCAGGTGAAGACCTCGAACAAGAGCTTCCAGCGACTCGCCGCCCTGTTCACCAACACGGCCCACCCCGAGGTCGAGTCGATGGTCGTCAACGTGCGGCGCACGAACGGCGAGCAGGGCATCTACCTGTCCAACGGAGCTTTCGTCGAGTACTCGGCTCGCTCGCGCGGCGCGTCGCGCGGCAACACCTACTCCATCGTCGTCTACGACGAGGCCCAGGAGCTGACCGACGAGCAGGTTGAGGCGCTCATGTCGACCATCGCGGCGTCGCCGACCGGCTACCGCCAGCTCATATACACAGGCACCCCTCCCGGCCCCAACTCTCCCGGCACGGTCTTCCCGCGCATCCGCAAGGCCGCCATAGCGCGCCCCAGCAGACGCACGTGCTGGCACGAGTGGAGCATCGATGAGTGCCCGCCCAAGGACGCGTCGTTCTCCGACGTCCTCGATGACTGCTACGCGACCAACCCGGCCCTCGGGATACGCCTCGACGAGGAGTTCACCGAGGAGGAGTTCAACACCATGTCGCGCGACGGCTTCGCGCGCGAGCGCCTTGGCTGGTGGAGCGAGCAGCGCGCTGCGTGCGCGATACCGCGCTCCATGTGGTCGGCGTGCTCGGTCGCGGGCGATGACCGCCCGACGTCCGGCAAGCGTTCATTCGCCGTGAAGTTCGCGCCGGACGGCTCACAGGTCGCCCTGTGCGGGTGCCGCATGCCAGAGGGCGGCAGGCCCCACGTCGAACTCGTGGGCTCCTCTCCCATGGACGAGGGGCTCGGGTGGCTCACCGACTTCCTGTGCGACGAGCGCCGCGCCGAGACCGTGGCGGCGGTCGTGGTCGACGGACGGCAGGGGGCCGACGCGCTCATCGACCGGCTGCGCGAGGTGTACCCGCGCCAGGCGCTCGTCGTTCCCGGATCAAAGGGCGTCGTGGCGGCCGCGACCATGTTCCACGAGGCCCTGCGCGACCACGCCGTCACCCACTGGGACGACCCCGGAGGAGGCCAGGCCATGCTCGACGAGTCGGCGCTGTCCAGCGTCAAGAGGCCCGTGGGGAACGACGGAGCGTGGGCGTACGGCGGAGAGTCGAGCGCCCCCGTTGAGGCGGCGAGCCTTGCGCTGTGGGGCGCGAAGACGACGAGGAGAGACCCCGAAGGGGGGTGCGTGATACTGTGACGCAGGCGACGCTCTACCAGGTGAACCCGGCCGTCATCGGCATGACGGGCGCTGAGGCCGCTCTGTTCAACCGCCTTCTGCGCGAGTGGGGGCGGCACGTCTCGTCCAACGCGCGCAACGAGGCCTATTACAACGCCAGGCACCTCCTGAGAAACGTCGACATGGGCGTGCCCGAGCAGCTCAAGGGCCTGAGGACCGTGTGCGGCTGGCCCGCCAAGGCCGTCGACTCGCTCGCGTCGCGCTCGGTGCTGAACGGGTTCGTCTCCGACGGCAGCGCGGCCGACGACCTCGCGGAGGTCGTGCAGGCCAACGACATGCGCGAGCTGTACCGCCAGGCGCTCACCAGCGAGCTGATCAGCTCGTGCAGCTTCCTCACGGTTTCGCGCGGACTGCCCGGCGAGCCTCCCGTTCTCGTGAGCGCGTACAGCGCCCTGAACGCCTCGGCTATATGGGACGAGCGGCGCAAGCGCATCCGCGCGGGCATCGCCGTCGTCGACGTCACCGAGGACGCGGGCGGACGCAAAACGCCGTCGTGGGTGAACATGTACACCGACGAGTTCACCTACGTCTGCCGCAGGATGAGAAACGGCCGCTGGTCGGTCGACCGAGCCGAGAACCCGCTGGGCCGCCCCCTCATGGAGCCGCTGCGCTACCGCCCCACGCTCGACCGCCCGTTCGGCAAGAGCCGCATATCGCGGGCGGTGCGATCCATCACCGACGAGGCGGTGCTCGCGACCACCAATGCGGCCGTTGCGGCGGTCTTTTACACCTACCCGCAGCGCTACCTCCTGGGCGTTGACCGCAAGACGGCGGAGACCTACGCTGCCTCCAAGCTCGAGGCGTACATCGACCGCATGCTCATGATCACGGCTAACAAGAACGGCGACATCCCCCAGTACGGGCAGCTCGCCCAGATGAGCATGCAGCCGCACAGCGACTACCTCCAGACCCTGGCGAAGCGCTTTGCGGGCGAGACGAGCGTCCCGCTGAACTCGTTGGGCATCGTGTTCGACAACCCCAGCTCCGCAGAAGCAATGTACGCCTCCCAGAACGACCTCATCATCGAAGCCGAGTGGCTGAACGCGTACAACGGGGCTGCGCTTCGCACCGTGGCGCTCATGGCACTCGCGCAGCTTCGCGGCACCGACCTAGGAGGCCTGTCCGACGACGACCGCTCCATCGAGGCGCACTTCGAGAACCCCCAGCGCCCCTCGATGGCGGCTCGGGCCGATTTCGCCCTCAAGGTCGCCAGCGCCGTGCCCGAGTACGCCCAGACCGACTCGTTCTGGCGCGACCTGGGATACGAGGAGGCCGAGATACGCAGCATCCGCAAGGAGCTGCGCTACGTCAACGCGTCGCGCTTCCTGGCGCAGCAGCAGACCAGGGCCGGGCTACCGACGGCAACGCAGCAGACACAGCAGCAGGCGGGCGGCCAGCAGCCGCAGCAGTGAGGCGGTGAGCGGGCGTGGAGATGACTTCCGGCGAGCTGGAGGCCTACGACGCCCGCGTTGTCGAGCAGCAGAGGGCGGCGTACGAGTTCGTCGAGAAGGGCCTGCGCGACTTCATCGCGCTCAACGGGGCCGATGACGTGGCGCTTCTGCGCGACTACGCCATCGCCCTGCTCGAGCAGGCCCAGGCCAACTACGGAGATGCCGCCGCGAAGGTCGCATGCGACGCCTACGACGAGGTCGTGGCCGCCCTTGGCGTCGAGGCCGACCCCGCCGAGATGGCGGACGCGGGCGACTACGACCCCGAGGGGTTCGCCCGCTACCAGGCGGGCAAGGTCGCATCCGGTGACATCGAGGGGTTCATAGCCGCCGTCGCCGCCGAGGCGGAGTACCGTGCCCGTCTGGCGGCCAACCTGACGACCTCGCACAACGCCGAGCGCGACCACGGGAAGGGCGTCCGCTTTGCCCGCGTCCCGACAGGCAGGGCAACGTGCGGGTTCTGCGTCGTCATGGCGTCGCTCGGGTTCTCGTACACATCGCGCGAGGCGGCCGGAGACGTCGGGGCGCGGTTCAACTCCTACCACCGCCACTGCGACTGCCGCGTGGTCGCCGGGGTCGAAGGGACGACCGTCGAGGGATACGATCCGGAATGGTACGACGAGGTGTACCGCGACGCTATGGAGACGGTCGGTTGCGGGCCGTCGGACATCGACGCCATCGCCAAGGAGATCAACACGCGCTCGCCCGACTGGGTGTACCGCAAGCAGCCGGGGAAGATAACGAAGGACGACGGTGCAGAGCCGAGGCCCAAGGAGCTTCAAGCGGCGGAGTGGCTTTCAAAGAAGGGATTCGACGTCCATTTCAGGGCAACGAGGGCAAACGAAGGCAAGAAGACGTCGGATATCTTCATCGGCGGGCCGGAAGGCGTGCCGTGGGAGATGAAGCAGCCGACTGGGGACGGCAAGCGAAACATAAGCAACCAGTTCAACGAAGCAAAAGGACAGAGCGGGAAGATTGTTATCGACATTTCTAAAAGCCCGTGGGACGTGTCTGACATAGAGGCCGAAGTCGCGAGGCAACTCGAACTGAGGGATGATTTCGATGAGGTGCTCGTTCTAAACGATGGGTATCTCAGAAGGTTTTCGAAAACGTGAGTTAAAAATGATTAGCCCGATGCTCTGTCCCCCCCAGACACTGGCGGGTTTCGCATCGGGCTAATCGCGGGCAACGCAGTAGGTCGTTCCCGCACATCGGCAGGTGCGCTATCGCATTGCCCCTTGTGCTAATTCTAGCACATACACCGCAACCAACTCCAACCAGGGATGACAAATCCAACCCAGGCGACACGCGACCGCCGCACGGCGGCCGCTCGCATACGCACGTCCCGGCAGCCGCACGGCGCTGGGAAATCGGACGGGCCGCATGGCCGACGAGAGCAAGGAAAGGAAGCCGCATGGCCGACGAGAGCAAGGAAACCGAAGAGCTGGAAGAGACCGAGCCCCCAGCCGAGGAGCCCGAGGGCGACGGCGTCGACTGGAAGGCGCTCGCCCGCAAGTGGGAGCGCCAGGCCAAGGCCAACGCCAAGAAGGCCGCCGAGGCCGACGCGCTCAAGGCCGAGAAGGCACGCGCCGGGTGGGTCGCCTCGGTCGCCAAGGAGACGGGCGTTCCCGCCGACGTGCTCAGGCAGTTCTCCGCAGACAGCGAGGACGACCTGAAGGCAAAGGCCGAGGCGGTAGCCGAGCACTTCAAGAAGGACGCGCTGCCGATAGTCCCCGGCGACGGCAAGCAGCCCAAGGAGGCCGCCGCAGACGACAAGCGCTCGTTCGTCCGCCAGCTCATGGGCAAGGAAGACTAAGAGGAAGGCACTGCAATGGCCCTTACCGCAAGCAAGGTAAAGCTCCCCACCTCCGTGGCGGTGGAGATCGTCAACAAGGCGCGGGACACCTCGACCATCGCGACGCTGTCGCCGTCGAGCCCGCAGCTGTTCACCAACTCCGAGTACATGCTTTTCAACGGCAACGCCGAGGCCGAGGTGCTCGCCGAGGGCGACAAGAAGGGCTCCCACGAGTACTCAACCACCAACGTCGCGGCCAAGACCTTCAAGGTCCAGACCACCACGCGCGTGACCTCCGAGCTCCAGTGGGCCGACGAGGACAACCAGCTCCAGATCATCAGCCAGATTCAGGAGGACCAGGCCCGAGCCATGGGCCGCGCCCTCGACTACGTCGTCTACCACGCCATCAACCCCAAGACGGGCAACACCCTGAGCGGCTACGAGGCGCTGAGCGCGACCGCCAAGCAGGTTACCGCATCGGGCGACTACGTTGCGGACATCGACGCCCTGTGCGACGCGCTGAACGACGTCTATGACATCAACGGCTTCGCGCTGTCCAAGACCCTCGCCGGTGCCCTGCGCAAGGTGCGCGTGCCCTCCACCGGCATGCGCATGTACCCCGAGATCCCGATGAACCTGAACGTCGGCTCCATCGAGGGCATCAGCGCGGCCACCTCGGGCACCGTCTCTGGCCGCCTTGCGACGACCCCGACGAACGTCCTGGCCTTCATGGGCGACTTCTCGCTCATCAAGTGGGGCATGGTGCGCGACCTGACGGCAGAGATCATCGAGTACGGCGACCCCGACGGCACCGGCGTCGACCTCAAGGCGTACAACCAGATCGCCTACCGCACAGAGGCCGTCTACGCCTACGCGGTCATCGACCCCGAAGGCCTGGCCGTGCTGAAGGGTGCCGCGTCCGGCATGTCCGCCGCGAAGGCCTCCAAGGCATCGGCCAAGAAGGCCGCCGCCGAGACCGCAGAGGGGGCGGAGTAGCATGGGCGTGTTCGACGAGACCATCGTCGTCATCAAGGACGAGGAGCCCGTCGCCGTCGGCACATTCGCCCGCAGGGCGCACCTGGTGAACGAGGACGGCACGGCGTTCTCCGGCGGCTCCGGGGCGTCCGACGTCCCCGACGGCAGCGTGACGACCTCCAAGATCGCCGACGGCGCTGTCACCTCCGAGAAGCTCGCCGAGGGCGTCATCCCCGAGGTTCCCGCAGCGCCGACCGCCGACACCATCGAGGGGGCGACCGAAACCGGCCGCTCCCTCATGAAGGCGGAGAGCGCCGAGGCGGCCAGAACCGCCATCGGGGCTGGCACGTCGAGCTTCGGCGGGTCGTACAACGACCTGACCGACAAGCCGACCATCCCCGAGGCGTACGTGCTTCCCGCCGCCACCGCCGAAGCGCTGGGAGGGGTCAAGAAGGCCGCCGCCGTGGCGGACGCCACCGACGACGCCGTCGGCACGCTCAACGCGCTCCTGGCGTCCCTCAGGGCCGCAGGCATGGTAGAGGCGTCCGCCTAGGGGGTGGTGCGCCATGGGCAACGAGTTCGACCCCGACAAGCCGTTCGCCACGGCGTGCGACCTCCAGGCCGCGTGGAGGCCGCTCAAGCCCGAGGAGTTCGCCCGCGCCGAGAAGCTGCTTTCATACGCCGAGCGGCGCATCAGGGCGATGCTGCCCGCCGGGTGGCAGGACGACCCATCCATAACCTCGAACCTGGAGATGGTCACGGTCGAGTCGGTGCGCCGCCAGATGGCGTCGTCGGCATGCGGCCTGCCGGTAACGCAGGTGTCCCAGGCGGGCGGCGGGTACACCGCGAGCGCGACGCTCCAGAACCCGGCCGGGGACTGGTACCTGAAGGCAGACGAGAAGGAGGCACTCGGCATCGGCGGGTGCCAGGTCTTCTCGGTGGCGATGGGGGCGGTGCCCGATGGGCGCGCTTGACGGGCTGTTCGACGGTCTGTCGCTCCTCGCGACGTGCACCGTGCGGGTGCTCAGGCGTCGCAAGGTCGGCGGCGACGAGTACAACGCGCCCATATGGGGCGCGTGGGAGCCCGAGGACGTGCCGGGCGTCATCGCCACACCGGGCGCGACCGCCGACCTGGAGGCGTCGCGGCCCGAGGGCGTCACGGTCGCCATGACGTTCCACTTCCCCAAGGGATACGGCAAGCCCCTCAAGGGGTGCCGCATCCTGTGGGGGGGCCGGGAGTACCGCGTCGTGGGAGACCCGCAGCCGTACATGGCCGAAAACGTCCCCGGCCCGGTCAACATGCCCGTCGAGTGCGAGGCGTGCGATGGCTAGCGGGGCGTCGGTGAGGACGAACGCGCGCGGCATCATCGAGACGCTCAAGTCCTCCGGCGTCAAGCAGTTCCTGAAGGGCCAGGCCGATGCGGCGCGGGCGCGGTGCAACGCGGCCTACTCGTACAAGGTCGACCCCGACATCGAGCCCTACGGCAGCAACGTCGAGGAGCACCGCGTGACGGCGGTCGGCCGCATATACACGTACACGGAGCTGGGCAGGCTCGACAACCTGGAGAACAACACGCTCAAGAAGGGGACGGGGTGGTAGGGATGGCGTTCGACGTCGTCGGCGCGCTCGTCGCGCTGATCCCGGAGAAGGTTGGGTGCCCGGCGTTCGCCGAGGTACCCGAGCGCCTCCCGCACCGATTCGTCACGGTCGAGCGCACCGGCGGAGGCTCCACGCTCGGGGTCGACCGGCCCGCGCTCGCCATGCAGGCGTGGGGCGAGGGCAACGCAGACGCGGCCCGGCTCGCCCTCGAGCTTCGCGACTGGCTTGTGACCAGGTGCGCGCTCGAGGTGCCCCAGGTGTGCCGCTGCACGGTCGAGGGGCTGTACGGCTTCCCCGACCCGTCGCAGCGCAGGAGCCGCTACCAGCTTTCCGTCTATCTCGTCACGAGACCATAGGAGAAAACGAAATGGCAGAAGAACCCATGTTCAACCCCGACAACGTCGGCGTCGGCAAGGGCAACCCGAGCGGCTACGCGTGGGTCGCACCCAAGGGCACGACGCTACCGACCGACGCCAAAGCCGCGCTCGGCGAAGAGTTCAAGGGCCTCGGCTACGTCTCCGAGGCAGGTCTGGTCAACTCGCAGGAATCCGACTCGACCGACCTCAAGGACTGGGCCGGGAACGTCGTGAAGAAGTCTCAGAACAGCTTCGCAGAGACCTACCAGGTCGAATTCATGGAGAGCAAGGCCGACGTCATGCGCGTGGTCTACGGCGACGCCAACGTCGAGGACGACGGCCAGGGCGGGGTGTCCGTCAAGCACAACGGCAACTTCACCGAGGAGCGCGTCTACGTATTCGAGACGCTGGTGAGCGAGACCATCATCAAGCGCGACGTCATCCCGAGGGGCTCCATCCTCGAGAAGGACGACGTCGAGGCGACCAGCGAGGACGCGCTCGTCTACCCGGTCACCATCTCGGCACTGCCCGACGAGGACGGCAACACCTCGTACACCTACTTCTACGACTCCTCGAAGGCGTCCGCCGCGCTGTCGTCCGCGAGCGTCCCGGCCGACACCGATACCTACGGCGAGTAAGGGGGACACGTGGCTGCTACCAAGAAGGCACCCGTCCATCGCGACGGGGTCGAGGTCGAGGCGATGGGCGTGCGCGCCGTCGTGCTCCCCGACGCCCTGGACGACTACGACGTCATGCGCAAGCTGTGCGACGTCGGAGAGAACTCCGCGCGCGGACTTTTCGTCATCATGGAGGCCATCTTCGGGGACGACCTGAAGCGCGTGACCGACGAGCTGCGCGACGGCGACGGCAAGCTCCCCATGTCGCGCGTCGGCGAGTTCATGAACGAGGTCACCAGGCAGGTCAACGAACTAAAAAACTGATCTTCCTGTGCATGTCGGCCCGGCTGCACCCCTGCGAGCTCGAGGCCGACATGCACGAGGTCTACGGCGTGGACGTCAGGAACCCGGGCTGCTCGGTGGCGCACCTTGCGTGCTTGGCCGCGCAGCTCGGTCCGCGCTCGCGCCTCGCGCGGGCCTACGACGAGCGCCTCGCGTGGGACGAAGCCGACTACCTGCTCGCGCACATCGCCGACAGCATCGCGTACCTGCGGTACGAGCTGGCGGGCTGCAAGGGCAAGAAGCCAAAGGCGATCGACAGGCCGAAGAGCGCTCCGAAGAAGGACAGGCCGAGGTCGCACCACGTGCCCCGACGCAAGCTCGACCGTATCCTGTCCGCTCCGCGCGTGTAGCGCGCCGGTGAATTGAAAAACGAATAGCGGAGGTGGGCCATGGCCGAGGTCGCGAGCGCCTACGTCACCCTTATTCCGAAGTTCGACAACCTGACCGCCTCGATAGACAAGGCGCTCTCAGGGGTCGAGTCCTCCTACTATTCCGCGGGGTCGGGGGCGGCGAAGGCGTTCGGCGGTGGCTTCTCCGCGTCTGGGGCCGTGGTCGGTGCCGCCGCCTCCGTGACGGCGAGCGCCATGAACGCGATCTCGTCGTCCATGGACGCCGCCATCGCGCGCGTGGACACCATGAACAACTTCCCACGCGTCATGGAGAACCTCGGCTACTCGTCCGAGGACGCATCGGCGGCGATCGAAGAGATGGCGGCCCACATCGACGGCCTGCCAACCTCACTCAACTCTCTTACGTCCATGACCCAGTCGCTCGCGCCGATCGTGGGCGACCTCGACGAGGCGACCGAGCTCTCCATCGCTCTCAACGACGCCTTCCTCGCGGGCGGCGCATCTGCGTTCGACGTCGACCGCGCGATGCAGCAGTACGCCCAGACGCTCGCGAAGGGCAAGCCCGAGCTTGACGACTGGCGCACGCTCCAGGAGGTCATGCCCGGACAGCTCGACCAGATAGCGAAGTCGATGCTCGGTGCCGAGGCCGGTTCGATGGACCTCTACGAGGCCCTGAAGGACGGCACCCTCACCATGGACGACTTCAACGAGGCCCTCGTGACCCTCGACAAGGAGGGCGCAAACGGCTTCGCCAGCTTCGAGCAGCAGGCGCGCGACGCCTCAAACGGCATCGGCACAGCCATGGAGAACGTCCAGAACAGGATATCCAAGGCGATAGCCCAGGTCATCGACGCCATCGGTGCCGACAACATTGCCGGTGCCATCAACGCGTTCTCCTCGAAGTTCTCCGTCATCGGGTCTGCCGCCGCCGGTGTGGTCGGCGTCGTGAAGAACGCGTTCTCCAACATCGCGTCGGGCATCGACCCGTCCGTTGTCCAGGGCATATCGGACGCGTTCGGGGGCATCGTCGAGACCGTGCAGGGCGCGGCGTCCGGAATATCTGAGTTCGTCGACCAGATCACGTCGAGCTCTGCGGCGTCGACCGTCGCCAACGGGGCGCTGTCGGCAGTGCGGGACACGCTCGTGTTCCTGGGCGACGCGCTGTCCGGTGCCATCTCGTGGGTGTCCGAGTTCTTCGGCGCGATATCCGACTCCGGCGCGCTGACGACGCTGGGCGACGCGCTGACGACGGCGTGGGACGCCGTGAGCGGGCTCATGGACGAGTTCATGGGTTCGGAGAGCGGAGCGTCGACGTTCTCGACGTCGCTCGTGCCCGCTCAGGACGCGGCGAACGCCCTGGCAACGGTAGTCACGACGGCGTCGACCATCATCCAGACGGTCGTGACGACGGTCGTTCCGCTCATCCAGTCGGTCATCGAGACGGCGATGCCCATCATCCAGACCGCGTTCGAGACGGCGTGGACGACGGCGCAGACGGTCGTGGAGACCGCGATGCCGATAATCCAGTCGCTCGTGGAAACGGCGATGCCCATCATCCAGTCGGTCGTCGAGACCGCGCTGCCCGTCATCCAGACGCTCTTCTCCACGGCGTTCACCATCATCCAGACGCTCGTGCAGACCGTGCTGCCCATCGTGCAGTCGCTGTTCGAGACCGTGCTGCCCATCGTGCAGACGGTCGTGGAGACCGCGATGCCCGTGGTGCAGACGCTGTTCGAGACCGCCCTGACGGCGATTCAGACCGTCGTTGAGTCCGTTCTTCCATTCGTCCAGGCCCTGTTCCAAGTCGCCCTTCCCATCATCCAGGGTCTGTTCGAGACGGTCTGGCCCATCGTGCAGACCTGCGTCGAGACGGCCATGAACGGCATCCAGACCATCGTGAGCACGGTCCTTCCGTTCATCCAGGCGCTGTTCCAGGTGGCCATACCAATCATACAGGGCATATTCGACGCCGCTTGGCCTGCTATCCAAACGGTCGTCGAGACGGTCATGACGGCGGTGCAGACCGTGATACAGACCGTCGTCCCATTCGTGCAGGCGCTCATCCAGGTCGCCATGCCGATAATCCAGAACCTGTTCCAGACCGCGTTCACCACGATCCAGACCATCGTCGAGACGGTCATGCCCGTGGTGCAGGGAATCATCCAGACGGTCGTCCCCCTCATCCAGGCCCTGTTCCAAGTCGCGATGCCCATCATCCAGTCGGTCGTCGAGACCGTGTTCAACGTGATCCAGACGGTCGTGCAGACCGTCATGGGCGTGGTGCAGGGCGTCATCCAGGTGACCATGGGCGTTATCCAAGGCGACTGGGACAGCGTGTGGAACGGCATCAAGTCCATAGCCGAGACCATATGGAACGGCATCCAGAGCGTCATCGTCACCGTCGTTGGTATCGTCCAGAGCGTTATCGACACGATGCTGGGCACCGTGCAAAGCATCTGGGACGAGACGTGGGGCGCGATAAGCTCGTTCGTCAGCGAGACGTGGGAGGACGTTAAGCAAGCCGTTTCCGAGGGCGTCGACAACGTCATCGAGTTCGTTGAGGGCCTTCCGGAGGACATCAAGGGTTTCTTCTCCGACGCCAAAGAGTGGCTCGTACAGGCTGGCAGCGACCTACTCGAGGGCCTGTGGAACGGCATCAACGACGCCGTCGGGTGGATCTACGAGCAGATCAGCGGCATGGTCGACGACGTCGTCGGGTTCATCAAGGGCCTGTTCGGCATCGCGTCGCCATCCAAGGTCATGCGCGACGAGGTTGGCCGGTGGATCCCCGAGGGCATCGGCGAGGGCATCGACCGCAACGCGGAAAGCGCGCTGTCTCCGCTCGACGACCTCTCCGACGAGATGACGAGGCGCATGGAGGCGGCGTCGCTGCGCGCCTCGGTGGGCTTCGACGCCCCGCGCGCAAGCCGCCTGCGCGCCGACCTCCCCAGGGGCGGCCGCCCGTCGCAGGTAGTCATCCAGAACATGAACATCAACGCGCGCGACCTCAGGGACGTGCGCACCGTCGAGCAGTTCAGCGCCCGGGTGCTCGGGCGCGAGCTTGCCGTGCTGTAAGGGGGCGATAGCGTGGCCGAGGCGTACGGCAACACCGTCCACCACTGGAGGGCCAAGGTCACCGGCACCGTCGACGCGACCTCAGAGGCGACGGCGACCGTCACGTCGCTTTCGTCGTGGTGCTCCATCGGGTACGGCTACGACGTCCACGCCAGGGCAACGGCGGCGGTGTCGGGGCAGCCATCCGACACGCTGGCATTCGAGGCCCAGTCGGGCTACGGGCAGAGCGTCGAGATCCCGGTCGTCAGTAGGACGCTCGTGCTCGACCGCCTGAAGGATGACTACGGCGTCATCTGCTCGGCGAGCGTCGAGCTGACCGGGTGGGTCGAGGCGAATGGCGTCTCCGAGGCGTCGGTGTGGGTCACCGTCCCCGCGCGCGTGCTGTCGCGGCCCGGGAACCCCAAGCTCAGCGTCTCCAAGACGAGCGTCGGCCCCGGCGAGACGGTTACCGTGAGCTGGTCGAAGGCGTCGACCCAGGGAAACGCGGCCTTCACGCGCTTCGAGCTGTACGAAAACGGCGAGCGCGTCTACTCGGGCACGGGCACAAGCGTCAGCAGGACGCCGTCGCAGGCGTCGCAGACCGAGGTCGACTACGAGCTGCGCGAGGTGCACACGTGGTTCGACGAGGAGCTGTACACCTCGGCCACGGCGTCTGTGTCCATCAAGCAGTTCACAGCGCCCGGAACCCCGACGCTGCGCGCGTCGAAGCAGTCGGTGGGCATGGACGAGGAGGTCGAGCTGACCTGGGAGGCCAGCCCGAGCCCGGGCAGCGCCCCCTTCACGCGCTTCGAGCTGTACGAGAACGACGTGCGGGTGTACAGCGGCACCGGGAAGTCGGCAACCAGGACACCGTCGCTCGTCGTCGGCGACTCGGTCGCGTACACGCTGCGCGAGGTGCACACCTGGTACGGCGACGAGGTGTACAGCTCGGCGACCGTGCGCGTCCAGGTCGTGCGCGAGTCGGCACCGACCGCGCCCGCGCTCGTGTCCCCGGCGTCGGGAGCTACGGTGACCCATCCGCAGGGGACTGTCGGCGTCGAGTGGCGGCACAGCCCGACGGACGGAAGCGGCCAGACGGCCGCCCAGGTGAGGTACGGCGCGTCGTCGTCGGGGCCGTGGGAGACCGTCGATGTTGACGGGTCGTCCCAGAAGGCCTCCGTGCCGGTCTCATCGGACGGCGACGTCTGGTGGCAGGTTCGCACCAAGGGAGCGTTCGACGGGGACGGCGTCGAGGAGGCCGCGTGGTCGCCCTGGTCGTCGGTCGGCTACTTCAAGGCGCGCAGCGCACCGCGCCTTGCGCTGTCGGTGCCATCGGAGCTGACCGACATGCCGCTCGACGTCTCGTGGACGTTCGAGGATGCCATGGGCTCCCAGGCGTCGGCGACCGTCACGGTGTCGTCTGGCTCCCAGGTGCTCGCGTCGAGGTCGGTCGCGGGCCAGCTGTCGGCGAGCTTCGGCAAGGACGAGCTGGCCGTGACCGACGGCCAGACGCTCACCGTGTCGCTCCGGGCAAGGTCGACGACCGGCCTGGAGTCGGCCGCGTCGGCGCAGACAGTCGTCGACCTGCTGCCGCCCGCACCGCCGACGCTCAGGATCGCCGTCGACGACGCCGCGATGGCCGTGCGCGTCTCGGTGTCGCCCGGGTCTTCCGACGGGGCGGCGGAAACGTCGTCCATCGACGTGTGGCGCGGCGACAAGCTTCTCGCCTCCGTCTCGTCTCAGGCCGAGGTCGTCGACGCCACGCCGCCGCTCGACGAGCCTGTCTCCTACCGCGCGCTGGCGCGGGCGGAGTCGGGGTCGTCGTGCGAGTCCTCCGCATCGGTCACGGTCCTGTCGCGCGGAAGGGCGGCGCTCAACTGGGGCGACGGCCTCGGGGAGTGCGCGGTGGCCTGCTACAACGTCGAGTGGGACGAGGAGCGCGGACGCGAGAGCGAGCAGTTCGACGCGGCCGCCTACGAGCTCCCCGTCGAGGTGTACGGCACGCACCGCACCCACGAGGGCAAGCTGTCGTTCACGTCGACCAAGCGCGGCAGGAAGCACGCCACGACCTCGGAATGGCGGGCCGCCGCAGTCTGGGCGGGAGGCTACGCGCTGAGGCTGCCGTTCGGCGGGTCCGCCATCTGGGTCAAGGCCGACGTCTCGGTGGGCGAGCCGGGCGGCGGCACGAACGACGTCGACGTCGACTGGGAGGAGCGTGCCCATGACGGCGTTCTCTAGCCCCGGGCGCACGACGTCGATACGCTACGCGCTCGTCTCCTGGCCGGACTTCGGCGAGGTCGGCGAGGTCGAGGGCGTCACGGAGTGCAGCGTCGAGGAGAACATGGAGTCTACCCTGAAGGCTTCGGGCAGCATGTCGCTGAGCGGCCCGTGGCCCGGTGGCCTCGACGACATGGTGCGCGTCTACTCGACGTCGTCGGCACCGGGCATGCCCGACGAGGAGGTATGCCACGGAACGTTCATGGTGAGCCTGCCGACGTCGTCCCACGCGTCGGGCGTCGAGACGTGCGACGCCGACCTGTACAGCGTCCTCAAGGTGCTCCAGGACACTCTCCTCGAGGACGCGCTGTCCATGGACGCCGGAGAGCCGACGGTCGAGTTCGCCGCCTCCCTCGTCAGGGGCGCGGGCCTCACGGTCGTAGCGGACACCTCGCAGCACAAGGTTTCCTCTGCCCACTCATGGGACGTCGGCACCGACCTCCTGAGCGTCGTCAACGACTGCCTGGGGTGGGCCAACTTCTCCTCGGCCGACGTCGACGGCTACGGCAACGTCGTCTTCAGGGCGTACCGCGAGCCCTCCGACATCGAGCCGTCGGCGACGCTGTCCGACACGGAGCGCGGAGGCCCCATCTGCGGCGTCGAGGTCGTGCGCGAGCACGACCCGGCGGGCGTCCCGAACGTCTCGGTTGTCGTCTACTCGCCCGACGAGGGCGAGCCGCAGGTCGCCGTCGTCGTGAACGACGACCCGGCAAGCGAGTTCTCGACGGTCAGGCGCTCGCGCAGGATCACGTGCTTCGAGGAGGTCAACGAGCTTGCGGGCAGCGCGCGCGACAGGGCCCTGTCGAACCTCAAGTCGAAGATGCGCGTCGTGGACAAGTACGAGGTCAACATGCTCTGGTGGCCGTGCTCGACGGGCGACGTGCTGACCATCGACTACGCCCGCGACGGGATACGCGCCGACTGCTCGCTCGTGAAGAGGTCCTACGACATGACGCCGCTGCTCAGGTGCTCGTGCACCTTCCGCCGCAACGTCGACTACTTCGAGGCGACGGAGGTCTCATGACGAACAACGGGGAGATGGCGCGCGCCGCTCGCGCGATACGCGCCGAGGCTGAGCGCGCGGCGTCGCTGGGCCCGACCGTGCGCATGGCGACCGTGACGCAGGCCGAC
>OLQT01001040.1_pt1 | contig 18017 bp, 9 predicted proteins | sample 1672651 | NCBI WGS metagenome assembly OLQT01 (sample SAMEA3136709, study PRJEB25190) | human gut metagenome | biome: human gut; feature: human-associated habitat; material: faeces | place: Austria | collected 2013 | reverse complement strand
TGTGGGCCGAGCTGGACGCCGTGGAGCAGGACGCGCAGACGCAGTCCGCACAGGACGGCCCGGACCGGACGCTCGCGGCGGCGCAGGCCGTGGCGGAGGCAGTGACGGCCTCCGACCTCTATGTGGACGGCACGCTGCAGTGGCGCGGCGCGCAGTTCAGCTTTGAAACGACGACGGGCGTGACGTGCGCCTACAGCCCGCGCCTGCGCGAGCTGGCCCGCAGAGCCGCCGGGAGCAGCGTTGAGACAGAGGCAGTCGAGCCACAGACATCCACGACGACGAGCGCGGACATCACGCTCATCGAGCCGTATTACGGTCTGGACCGCAGCTTCACGATGCAGTATCAGAACGAGGTAAAGAAGCTGGCCGCCGCCACGGGCGGCAGCTCGCAGGTCCTGAAGACGACGCGCGCCACGATCGACGCCGTTGCTGCCGCCGTCGAGTCGAGCGGTCTTGTCATCTTCGACAGCCACGGCTCCACAGACTATGAGAACCCGTGGAACGAGGAGGACCTTGTCTCCGGCGCGACAACGTCCTACCTCCTGCTGCAGACCGGCACCGGCCTGACGACGGAGGACTATGCCAAGGACGGCAATACCTACCACGCGCAGTACATGGGCTCCTACGGTACGATAAAATACTACGCCGTGGACGGCACCTGCATTGCGAACCACATGACAAAGTCCGCCCCGGACAGCCTGATCTGGAGCGCCATCTGCCTCGGCATGGCGACGGACGGTCTGTGCGCCCCGCTGCGCGCCGAGGGCGTGAGCGTGTTCTACGGCTATTCCCAGGCCGTCACGTTCGACTATGACTACAAGTGGGAAGAGGTCTTCTTTGACCGTCTGCGCGCGGGCGACACCGTCGCACAGGCCGTTGCGCAGATGAAGACTGAGGTCGGGCAGTGGGATTACTGCTCGGAGTACCTGACCATTGAAAGCGCACGCCGGAACTACTGCGCCTTCCCCATCGTCTCCTCCGCACTGGATACCTACCCCGGTAAGGGCAAGGTTGATGCCCTGCAGGAGGTCCATTCCGACTGGCAGCTCTTCGGCAAGGCGCAGTTCACCGTCACGGCCGTCTCTGCCAACACGGCCCTCGGCACAATCGTTCCGCTGAATGACCTGACGTTCGAGGCAAAGCCCGCGGAGAACGCCGCCGTCTCCGGCTGGTCGCTTCAGCCCGAGGGCGCAGCCGCCGTCGCGCAGGACGGCAATGTCTTCACCGTCAGCGACGTGCGCGAGGACTGCACGCTCGTGGTGGAGTTCCGCCAGCGCGTCCCCGCGACCGTCGTATTCTCCACGCCGGAGGGGGCTTCCCAGCCGATGCAGCGCGGCTATGTCGGTGAGGAGATGGCGCTCACCGCCCCGGAGGGCAAGCCGCTGGCCAATGCGCACGACTATGTCTTCGCAGGCTGGACGGACGCTCCCGTGGCCGACGCCGTGCAGGTGAGCACGGTCTACACGGACACCTACACTCCCATCCGCGCCATGGTCACGCTCTATGCGCTCTATTCGTGGCCGGACGGCGAGACGACCCGCTATACAACGCAGCCGCAGAATAAGGTCTGTCCGTCCGAGGCCTTCTCCGACCTCGACGTCACGCAGTGGTATCATGAGCCGGTCGACTATATGCTGGAAACGGGCATGATGAACGGCATGAGCGCCACGACATTCGAGCCGAACGGCACGCTGACGCGCGCACAGCTCGTGACCGTCCTCTACCGCCACGCCGGTTCCCCGGACGTGACTGGCCTGCCGAATCCGTTTGCGGACGTCGCGCCGCAGTCGTGGTATGCGAAGGCTGTCATCTGGGCAGCCGCCAACGGCGTCGTCAAGGGCACGTCCGCCGCGACGTTCGCCCCGGAGGACGCCATCACCCGCGAGCAGATCGCGGCCATTCTCTACCGCTACAACGGCGAGGCCGTTACGGGAGACCTGCTCTCCTCCTTCCCGGATGCAGATGCGGTCTCCGGCTATGCCGTTGAGGCCATGCAGTGGGCCGTCAGCCGCGGCCTGATCTCGGGCGACCCCGCCTCGGACGGCACGCTGTGGCTCCGTCCGCGCGACGGCGCGACCCGCGCCCAGATTGCCAAGATCCTGTGGGTCTGGCTCGGCGCGTAAATTCTGGATCTTTGAGGAAAAAGCCATGATGAAAAAACTGATCTCCGGGCTGGTTCTTCTGGCCATGCTGGCCTGCCTGGTGCTCCCCGCTGCGGCGGCGGAGCCCACGGCCCTTCCCATGACGGTCGCCGAGGCCGTGGACGGCGTCTCCGCCTACTGCACCGCGGCGATGCAGGCCGCCGGGACCTACAGCGATTGGTCCATCCTGCAGCTGGCCCGCAGCGGCAATCTGACGGACGCCATGCGGCAGGACTATCTCGCTTCTCTGGCGGAAAAGCTCCGTGCCTGCGGCGGCGTGCTGGACAAATCCTATTACACGCAGTATTCCCGCACGATCCTCGCCCTGACGGCCTGCGGCGAGAACGCCCGCGACTTTGCGGGCTATGACCTGACGGCCCCGCTTGCAAACTACGACCAGACCGTCTGGCAGGGCGTGAACGGCGCGGCCTTTGCCCTCATCGCCATGGACTCCGTGTCCTACGGCTTCGCAGCCTCCGGCACGAGCTCCCGCGCGCGCCTCGTGGCCTACCTGCTGGCGCAGGAGCTGCCGGGCGGCGGCTGGGACTATTCCGGTAAGACGGCCGACCCCGACCAGACCGCCATGGTGCTGCAGGCCCTCGCGCCCTACCGCACGCAGGCAAACGTCTCTGCGGCCATCGACCGCGCCCTGAACGTGCTCAGCGGCATGCAGAAGGACGACGGCAGCTTTGACGCGTGGGGCGCCTCGTCCTCGGAATCGATCTCGCAGGTCCTAGTGGCGCTGTGTGCCCTCGGCATCGACCCGGCGAAGGACAGCCGCTTTGTCCGTGCGAACGGCGCGTGGCTCGTCAGCGCGCTGATGAGCTTCCGCGTGCAGACGGAAACCGGCCTTGCCTTCGGCCACACGAACCGCACGGCAAACTACATGGCCACAGAGCAGGCGGGCTACGCCCTCGCGGCCTATGAGCGCTTCCTCGCGGGCCAGCCCGCCCTGTACACCATGACGGACACGACCTACGGCACACACACCTGCGTCCGCTACCGCGACACGGCCCGCCACTGGGCGCAGCCCTATGTCTGCGCGGTGACGGAGCAGGGCCTCATGAATGGCGTCGGCAACGACTGCTTCGATCCCGAGGGAACGCTGAACCGTGCCATGCTCGCCACGATCCTCTGGCGCGCTTCCGGCAGCCCCGCAGCAGACGGCGGCAGTTTTTCCGACGTCCCGGCCGGGCAGTGGTACTCCACGGCCGTTTCGTGGGCGCAGCAGAGCGGCATTGTGCAGGGCGTGGGCGAAAACCGCTTCGCGCCGATGGACAGCATCACGCGCGAGCAGCTCGCCGTTATGCTCTGGCGCGCCTCCGGCAGCCCCGGGAGCACGCAGAGCCTTGCGGCCTTCCCGGATGCCGGGACGTGCTCCGACTGGGCGAGCACGGCGCTGGCGTGGGCCGTGGAGCGCGGCATTCTGAACGGCATGGACGGCAGACTGGCCCCCGGCGGCACGGCGACGCGAGCGCAGGCAGCGGCCATGCTGACGCGCTACCTGCAGTGAGGGTCCTGCCATGAAGCTGTTTCATTCCTGGAAGCGCTGGCAGCTCATCGCGCTGGTGTGCGTCGTTCTGACAGCCGTTCTGACGCTCGTCTTTGTACTGCAGGGCGGCGGCGGGGACACGCAGCCCACCGGCGGCACGGAGGGGCTGCAGCTGGCCACGGAAACGCTGGGGGACGTCACGGAGCCGCCCGAAACAGCCGCTCCCACAGAGAAGCCCCCAGCCGCCCCGACGGAAGCCACAGAAGCTCCGACCGAAGCGTCTACGGAGGCCACAAAGGCCACAGAAGCCCCGACCACCGCGACGCAGCCTGCCACGGAGGCCCCGACGGAGCCGCCCGCGACGGAGCCTGCCGCTCCCTCGTGCACGGTCTCCATCTCCTGCACGACGGTCCTGGACAACTGGGACAAGCTCTCGGAGGCCAAGCGTTCCATCGTCCCGTCGAACGGTATCATCCTCGGCACCGTGACAGTCGAGCTGCAGGAGGGCGACACAGTGTTTTCCGTCCTGCAGCGCGTGGTGAGCGACTACAATATCCAGATGGAGTATTCCGTCTCGCCCCTGTACCAGACCACCTACATTGAGGGGCTCGGCAACCTCTACGAGAAGGACTGCGGCGCGCGCTCCGGCTGGATGTTTGCCGTGAACGGCGTTTTCCCGAACTACGGCGCATCGGACTGCACCGTACAGGACGGTGATTCCATCCGCTGGCTGTATACCTGCGACCTCGGAAGCGACCTTTCCTGAATATCGTCTCCCATGCGGCGCATCCCGAACCGGATGCGCCGCTTTTTGTGTGCTGAGGCATGGTAGGGGAGCGGCATGCCTCGCCCCTACAAGGCGCTATCCCGGTCACGAAAAACTGCCCGGCGCTTTCGCGCCGGGCAGCCATTTTCTTATGTGCGGGACATCAGCGGGTCCTAGCGATCTCGATGGTGTTCGTCTTTTCCTTCAGGACAAGGACATCGCCGGTGTCCGTGCTGATGTGGGCCAGATCAGCCTGCGTCAGCTTGTAGTCGTCCGTTCCGGCGGCGATCACGGTGCCCCACATCATGAGGTTACCGGTGATCACAACGTCGTGGTCGAGCGCGCCGCCGATGGTCACATAGCCGTCGGAGGTCTTGCTGAGGTTGCCGTCTTCATCGCTCTTGGAGTTGCGCAGATAGATATCGCCGTTCAGCTCCGCGGTCTGGCCTGCGGGCGTGGGATTCAGGACGATGCTCGCCGTGGCGTCGCCGTTGACAGCCGCGAGATAGCCGATGTCGTTCTTCATCGTGATATTGCGGAACCTGCCGCCATTGATCTCGATGGTCACGAACTTCATGGCATGCAGCAGGCCATAGGAACCGGTGACATTTTCAACAAGGCAGTCGTTCACAACGCAGCGCGCAGGCACATAGGTGCTCAGGGACATGCAGTTTCCATAGACGATCAGGCCGTTGTAGCCGGTCAGGTCATGGAACCAGCCGCCGTTGATGGTCAGCAGGGTCTCCGTCTTGCTTGCGCCGAGATTGAACACTCCGCCGCCTGCGCCGAAGATCATGTTGGCGATCTCAAAGCCGTCGTTCACAGTGACCTGTGCGCCGGAGCCGATACTGAAGGAGGCATTGACACCGCTCTTCAGATACTTGCTGTTGCCGTCCACGCGGAAGTTCTCGATGGTGACGTTCGCTTCCTTGATGTCAAACATATAGCCGGAGGTGTTCGTAGCATCACGGCGGACCATGCAGCGCTTGGCATTCTCGCCGAATTCGTTGAAGTTCAGCGAGCAGTCTTCCTTGATCTGGATGCGGTAGACCAGTGAAATGACGAAGTTCGCGTCATCGGGGATGGTCTCCATGGCATCGACACGGGCCTTCAGGATCTCCTTGGCCTTCTCGAACGTCTTGACCGGCGTCTTAACGGTCAGGCCGTCGTTCGTGTCATTGCCGTTGCCGCTGAGGTAGACGACGATGTCGTTCGTCTTGACCTCGGCAAAGACCGCCGTGTTGTTCTCATTGACCTCGAGGTAATAAGCGCCGTCGATGCCGTTGACAACATGTACTTTCTCCATGTCGCTCGGCTGCAGGGCATGAGCGCCCTCGCCCGTGCCGCCGGAGATGGTGGCTGCGCCGACGAATTCCTTGGCCAGCAGGATGGGGAGCTTGCCCTTCAGCTTGATCAGGCCCTCCGGCACGCGAATCGCGACGTCCTTGGAGGACCCATAGGCGTTGTTGATGTAGATCGGGTCCTGGAAATCGGTATCCTCCGTCGGAATGAGGGTAACGTTGTGGGTTGAAAGGGTCAGCGCGTTGATCGTCTCGCCGTTCTTGTTCGTGTTGCCGGCAAACTTCACACCGCCGAGCACGACGGTAGAGCCGTCATTCGTGGCAGAGATGCAGGCGATGTTCGCGCCCGTCGTCGACATGGAGTTGTTCACAACCGCGCCGCCGAGCAGGTTCACTTCCACAGGATAGCTGCCCATAACGTTGATGACGCCCGCAACGGAGCCGCCCACGTTATGGGACAGCTCGCCGCCATTCATTGTAAAGACGGTCTTATCGTCCTTCGTGTTGGACTTGAGGTAGATCGCGCCGCCGGTGTACTTGGATGTGTTGCTCGAGATCTTGCCGCTGTTCAGGACCAGGGTAGAGTTTTCCACATAGAATGCACCGCCCTGTGCACCGAAGCAATTCGTGACAACGGCGTTGTTCATCGTCATCGTCGCATAGTTCAGCAGATAGATGGTGTTGCTCGCGGGAGCGGAAGCGGGCAGTTCGGAGAAGACCTCGGCATTGCCGTCGATCGTGATGTTCGACAGCGTCAGGCTGCCGCCGTCCACGGCGATCATGTTGCCCGTGCAGGACGGAGCGCGCTTGACGATGCAGTCGCGGCCCTTGAGGTCCCACGTCTGCTCATCGAGCACGGTCACGGTATGCGTGACCCAGATGACACCATCGGTGACCTTCGGAGAGATGAGAGCCGCAGCCGCAGCAAACGTGCGGACCGGGGTCTCCTCCGACAGGCCGTCGTTGGAGTCGCTGCCCTTGACACCGTCCAGATAGACCGTCGCGCCGACATAGGTGTCGTTGAGCCAATAGGCAAAGAGCGTCATGTTGTTCGTGACCGGAGTCGCGAAATCCCATTCCGCGCCGCTGGCGGTGTGCCAGCCGAGGAAGGTATCGTCAGTCTTGACGGGATCGGCGGGCTTTTCGACCGTGCTGCCGTGCTGGACCTTGACCTGCACCGGTGTCGTGCCGTTGACGGCATTGAACGTGACGGTATGCTGGATCAGGCCGTCAGACAGTGTGACGGTGACGTCCTCGGTCAGACCGGCCAGGATGTAGTTGCTGCCGTGGCTCGCCAGACGGCCGCTCGTTGCGGAGACGTCATAGACCTCATAGCCTTCGTCAGCGCGGGCGATAAACTCGACAAAGTTCACATTCTCCGGGAGCGTCAGCTCCGTGACGGCCTTGCCTTCGACATAGGCCGCGCTGTGCTCGGAGACGAAGGTGACGTGGATCGGCTCCTTCGGCTCGGTGGGCTCGGGCTCGGTAGGCTCGGGCTCCGTGGGCTCGGGCTCCGTCGGTTCGGTCTCCGTCGGCTCCGTGGGCTCGGTCTTCTCCTCCGCAGCCTTCAGGAAGCGGCACAGGAGCGTAGCGGCCTCAGCGCGGGTCAGAGGGTTCTGCGGCAGGAAGCTGCCGTCCGGATAGCCGGTCAGGACACCTGCCGTCTGCATGGTCTCCACAGCCTCTTCCGCCCAGGCGGCGATGTCGGCTGCATCGGTGAAGGTCTTAACCTCCTCGATCTCGGGGAGGGTCTTGTTCAGCAGCTTCAGCAGCCGCAGGAAGATGGTGGCAGTCTCCTGCCGGGTGGCCGCGCGGTCCGGGGCAAACGTGCCGTCGCCGTCGCCGGTCACAACGCCGTTCTCGGCGGCCCATGCGACAGCGCCCGTGTACCAGGTGCCCACTGCCACATCGGAGAAGCCGGTAGAGGCATTGTCGTCCGTTTCCGCACCGGCGGCGCGCGCCAGAACGGTCACAAGCATGGCACGGGTCAGTGTGCCCTCGGGATCAAACGCCGTGTCGCTCACACCCTTGAAGTAACCGGCGGCAACGGCTTCCGTGATGGCGTCATACGCCCAGTGGTCCTTTGAGACGTCCGTGAACCCGCCGCCCTCTGCCGCGAAGGCAGAGGGGAGCGCGGAACACAGGAGGCACACGACCAGCAGGACGGACAGCACCCGTTTCATCAGTTGATTCATGGTTTCCTCCTATTCTGAGCTTAATGCTCCAGCGTGGGGAGGCTCCCGGCGGGGAGCGCCACGGCGTCCTGACTGCTCAGCTCGGTCTGGGCCAGCGTGCAGGTCTCGCTGAAGTTGAAATCGCCGGTGCGGTCGAGATCCATCGCGCCGCTCTTGGAAGCGAACAGGCCGACAACGGGCCATGCAGCCTCGTCGAACGTGCCGCGGAGGACGACCTCCTCGGTCTCCTCGTTGATCGCGATGATGCTGGAGGAGTCCTCGCCGTTGAAGCGTGCCCAGTAGATCCAGCCGGTCTTCATATCATAGTACAGGGACTGATACATATGCTGGCCCGTAATAGCAAGGGACTTGTCCGTTACGATGGTGTGCAGGAGGCTCAGCGTGTAGCCGTCACCGTTCGGAGCGATGCCGATGAGGTGGATCGTGCCGGAGGCAGACAGCATATAGAAGTAGTTGTAGGTGCTGTCATAGCCCGCATAGGCAATGCCCGCAATGGCGGTGAACGCACCCTGCAGATTCCATAGGCCGCGGTAGCCGTTCTCGGTGGTCGGATCGACGAGTATCAGGTAGTAACCATAGGTGCCGAGCGTGAGGTCAAGGTTCGGGCTGTAGGCCATATCGGACATAAACAGGTCGCCGGTATAGCACAGCTCCTTGGCTGCGTAACCGTTTTCGGCATCAAGGCTGTAGAGGTTGCCGTCGCCGGAGGCCAGCAGCGTATCGCCCGTCTGAACGACGGAGTAGTAATCCTGCTCCAGTGCACCGGTGAGGTACTTGTAGTTTGCAGAGTCGACATCGATGTCGGCAACAAAGCTCTGGCCGTCTGCATTGTGAACGATGCCGGTCAGCGTCGTGTTGTTCTGCATGACCGTGATGGTGCACTCGGCCTTGACGGTGCCGTCGAGCTTAGAGGCGGCGGTGATGACTGCCGTGCCCTCGCTGACTGCGGTGACAACGCCGTTTGCATCGACGGTGGCGATCTTCTCATCGGAGGAGGACCAGACGATGGAGCGGTCGGTCAGGTTCCACGGGGTCACGAAGGCCTCGAGGGCGGTCTTGTTGCCGCTGTAGAGCGTGGCGCTCGTCGTGGTGAGCTGGACCTTCTCAGGCTTGTCGGTCTTGCCGGTGGAGCCGCCCTGGCCGCGAACGATATACAGGCCGGTCATTTCGCCGGGCAGATCGGAGAGTGCCGTGCCGGCACCGGTCGTGAGGTCAAGCTTCACGAGCTTGTAGGTCGGACGTGCCCAACTGGAGGCTCGCACGAACTGTGCCCAGTAGAGCTCGCCGGTAGAGTGGTCAAAGGCCATGGACTGCAGATAGTTTGCCTTGAAGCCGGTCTTGCCGACGTTCGTCAGCTCGCCGATCTTGCCGTCCTCAGTCAGACGGAAGCTGTAGAGGTAGGTGTTGCGCGTGGAAGCGTTGATGACATAGAACGTACCGTCGTCACGGATGGCCAGCACCTGCGGCACTTCGCCGTCGCGGGACGAGGGCATCATGTCGCTCGTGATCGAGCCGACCTCGGTCAGCTCGCCGGTAAACATGTCGACGGTGACGAGCTTGCCGTACTGCGGCTCGCCGTTCTCGTCATTGAGAGCCGCCATGGCGTACAGCTTGCCGTCGGCCTTGTTATAAGCCATGTCGATCAGAATGGCGTTCAGGTAACACACGGGCGTCGGCTCGAACTTGCCGTGCTGCATAACGTACAGATAGCCATCCGTCGTGCAGGCCACGGTGTAGCCGTTGACATACTCCGCAGAAGCGAACTGGACATCGGCCTCTGCTGCAGTCTCCGGGGTCTTGGCTGTATCCGGCTCAAAGCGCGCCCAGGTGTTGTTCGTCGAGTTGAAGGCGAAGAAGCCATTGAGCTCCAATGCGGGCTCTTCGTCGCCGTCGTCGCCGCCGAGGCCAAGCTCGAGCTCATAGGCTCTTGCGTTGCCCGCATAGTCCACGACCGCAACAACGACCTTGTCCTGCTTCATGGAAGCGACGTTGACAGAGAGGCTCAGCGCCTCGTTTGCCGTCTGCTGGTTCGGAGAGAGCGTGCCGATGAGCTCGCCGTCCGTCGTGAGGAACTGGATGGCAGAGATGTACTGGTTATCCTGCGCCGCGATGTTGATGAGCTTGCGGCCTGCGGGATCGCTGGAGAAGAACATCTGGGTGACAGTCGGCGCCTCGTTATCGACGGTAACGAGCGTCTTCCACGCTGCGCCCTTGCCGAGGCCGGTGTAATTGCCGTTCTCGTCGGCGGTGTAGTACTCCGGTACGGCAGTCAGGACGAGCTCGAGCTTCGTGTTGTTCGGGAGCGCATTGCCCTCGTTGTCCGTGAAGCGCCAGCTGATGCCCTTCGTCGTCATGGTGTAGGCCCAGGAGCCGTTGTTCGTATGGTAGAAGGCGCCGGACTGCTCGCCGTAGTCCTTGCTGAAATAAACCTCGCCGGTCTCTGCATTGCGGATGACGTAGCTGACGTCCTGCGCATTGCGGATCAGGTTGTAGTTCATGGTCATGAGCGTATCGCCCGCGCGGACAGCCGTGCGGTCAGCAAGGAACGCATCATCGTTGGCGTAAAGGTTCACGCCGAGGATGAAGGTATTGCCGCTGCTCGCCTTCTTCACATTGTAGTAGTTCTCCCGCGCGACATTCAGGTACTTGTGCGGCATCTCGTTGAAGAGATCCTCGGCATAGACGCTGGTATCGAACATGGAGGAATCCGTCCAGTTGCCCCAGAAGGCCAGGAACGGGATGGACTGGCTGACGCCAAGCTTGCCCTCGGCATCGGTCTCGGCATTCAGGTAGACATAGCCCTCGAGGTAGTTGCCGTTGGAGAAGTTCTCCTCCATATACTGCTTGCCTTCCTCGTTCAGGCTCAGGGTCGCATGGACCTGCACACTGCCGTTGGCCGGGACGGTCACGACGTCGTTGCTCTGCAGGCTCTCAAGCGTCTTGCCCTCATAGGAGCCGCCCTCGAGAATGTCGTTAAGGATCTGCGCATCGACCTCGTCGGCAGTACCGTCGCCGTTCAGGTCGGCCAGAGAAGCGTCTGCAAGCAGCTCCAGTCCGGCGGCATGGTTCAGGATCGCCATGACGTCGCCGTCGTCGAGCTTGCCGTCTCCGTTGAGGTCGTAGCCCGCCGCATCGGTCGTGAAGACCGCATTTGCGCCGACTGCAACATCGTTCATGGCGATGAACTTCGTGCCGGACTCTTCATCCGTGACTGTTTCCGGCGCAAGCACACTGGCGCTGAGCCTGTAGGAGACGGACTTGTCCGTCAGGTTGTTGACATGGAACGAGAAGCTGTAGGTACCGGTGCGGGCGGGATCGTCGCCGAACTCCACCTTGACCTTGCCGTCGTCATTGCCGTCAATGGTCACATAGGCGGGGCTGTTCACGGCGTTCTCCACGTTGCCAAGGCCGGAGCCCTGTCTTCTCGGGGAGTACTCCACGTCGGAATCCGGGTCCATGATGGGAACGGCCGTGCCCATCATCAGGCTCTGCGCCAGAGCGCGGACCGTCAGGCCGGCCTTTTCCGCAAGGCCGTTCTCACGGATGTACTGCGCGACAACGGCTGCCTGACCGGCAGCAGACGGAGACGCCATGGACGTGCCGCTCATCAGGCCGTAGGTGCCGTCCGTGCGCGTGGAATAGATGTTGCCGCCGGGGGCGGTGATCTCGGGCTTCAAAGACAGATCGCCGGGTACGCCCCAGGAGCTGAAGGAGCTCATGGTGATAACGCCGCCGGTGGCGTTCATGTCGGTGTAGACGCCGCTGCCGTGGACGGTCAGCTTGCCGCCCCAGACGCCGTTCTCGTCCTGCGTGGCCGAGGCGAGGATCGCCTTCATCTGGTCGAGGCGGATTGTGATGAACGGGAGCTTCTTCGTGCAGGCCGCATAGATGGCATCGAAGCCGTCAACATTGTTATAGACGATAATGGCGGCAGCCTTCGCGGCATCCGCATTGATCTGCTTATCGGTGAAGGCAACGCCGTTGCCGCGGGAGACAAGGACGATCTTACCGGCCGTGTTCGCAAAGTCGGACTTCTCGCCGCCGTACTTCACGGTGTCGTCCGGGTCGGTCGGATCGCCGATGAACACGAAGTCATACTCCGTGCCGCTCTTGTCCTCGGACTTATCGAGCGTCGTAAAGGCTGCGCTCTTGCAGGTCGCGCCGCCGGTGAACGTCTTGCCTGCGCCGTCGGCGTAGGTGTAGTTCGCGCCGTTGACCGTAAAATACTCCGCGGTGTTGGCGATGTTGTCGGCACTGGCGACGGCCAGAGAATTCTCATAGGCGCCGGGGGAGCCGACGCGGCCGGTGTTGGAATCCTCGGCAAACAGCAGGCCGTTGACGGAGTCCTCAGCCCAGTTGCCGGAGTTGCCGGCGGAAATGCACACGACGGTGTCCGTCTCGTTCAGGGAGGCCATAACGCTGTTGACATACTCGTTCTCGCTGTCGGTCGTAAAGCCGACCGCCGCGGAGCCAAGGGACAGGTTGACGCTGTCGCAGTCCAGAACGATGGCATCCTCGATGGCGGCGATGTAGTCATCGGCATAGGCGCCGCCGTTCTTGCCGAACACCTTCATAACGACGACCTGCGCATCGGGCGCAACGCCGACGACGCCGTTGTCAGCGTAGGTGTAGGTGCCGTCCGCATTTTCCACATAGCGGTTGGCCGTGGCGATACCGGCAACGTGCGTGCCGTGGTCGCCCTGCTGATCGTTGTCATGCGTGATGTCGAGAGTGGCGTCAATATAGTTGAAGCCGAAGGCGATCTTGCTGCTGACATACAGAGCATTGCCGGTCAGGCCCTCATAGCGCTCTGCGGCATGCAGCTGCGGCAGGACCTCGTTGATCTTCGCGGCGGTCAGCAGATTGTAATCCGCGATCTGCTTGCCGTTCTTCGTCGAGGTAACCAGCAGGCTGTAATCGAACGCAGCGCTGTTGAACGACGGATGGTCTGAATCCAGGCCGGTATCGACAATGGCGATGCGGCTGCCCGCACCGGTATAGCCCTCGAGCCAGGCGTTGTAGCTGCCGATCATATTGCCGGAGGAAATGGTGTTGAGATCGGCCTGCTCACGCGGATCGATGCTGTACTGCGGAACGAGCATGACGCTCTTAACGCCCTTCAGCGCTTCGACCTCGTCCATCTTGCCATAGGGCAGGTCGACGGACATGGCGTTGGCGGCCAGCGTCAGGTTCCAGTGAACGTTCAGCGTCTCGCCGGACAGCACGTTCGCAGAGATCTCTGCGGCCAGCGCCGCCTGCTTGGCTTCGAGCGCCTTGGAGGCTGCCATGGCGGCAGCATTGCCGGCGATGCCGCGGGTAGCGTAGCCCTGCTGCAGGACGGGCTTGTCCTCCAGCACGACGAACACACGCACGACATCGGTGTCGGCATAGGGAGCCTCTTCCGTTTCGGTCTCGTCCGCAGCGGCATTGTCTTCCGTTGCAAGCGTCAGGCCGTCGGTGGAGATCTCATGATAATTCGCGGTCTGATCCTCCGCCATGGCGGAGACGCCGGACAGCAGGCCGGTGACCATGCACACGACCAGCAGCAGCGAAAGGACCCGTTTCAGATTCCAGTGCTTCATTCTTCTATCCTGCGCTCCTTTCATGCGAGATTCTCAAGGTAGACCATGATGATCTTCGCAAACTGTGCGCGCGTTGCCTGGCCCTGCGGCTCCAGCATGCTGTCGCCGACGCCGTTGACGACGCCGTTAGCAGCAGCCCAGCGCATGGCGGGAAGCGCCCAGCTCGAGACCTTTGCGGAATCCTTGTATGCATTGAGCGCGGTGACATCCGTCTTCCAGGTGTTGCCCTCGCTCTGCCAGCAGCGGAACAGCATGGTGACCATCTCCTCGCGGGTCACATTCTGCTCCGGCTTGAACGTGCCGTCTTCATAGCCCTTGACGAGGCCCTGCTTGCTGGCCCACTGCACATAGGGTGCATACCAGCTGCCGGCCTTGACATCGGAGAAGCTCGTTCCGGCATAATCGGCCGTCTTCACACCGGCCATGCGGCCGAGGACCGTGACGACCATGCCGCGCGTCAGAGTGGCATCCGGGGAGAACGTCGTCTTGCCCGTGCCCTTCATCAGGTCATTGCCGAGGACATAGTCCACAGCATTGTGATACCACTGCGTCTGATCGACATCCTTGTAGCTCTTGGACGGGCAGTTCTTACCGTTGCAGGCCACATAGATCCTGATCGGGAAGTCAGCGATCTTCGTCGTCTCATAGTTCTTGTCCGTCACCTTGGCGCCGGACACCTTGAAGGTATAGCTCTTCGTCGCTGCGTTCGTGAACGTCAGCGTCAGCACGGCCTGATCGGCCTCGGCTGCGCCGCCGACCCAATTGCAGACGACCTTTCCCTTCTCCTTTGTGTTTGCCACTGCAAGCGGCAGACCCTTTTCGGTCTTGCTGAGCGTCAGCGAGCTGTCGTAGCTGAGCGTGAAGGCTCCGCTGCGCACGGCGCTGCCGCCGCGAAGACTGAGTGTGACTGTGACCGTGCCGTCCGCTGCATTGGCCGTGCCGAAGAGCGCCGGGACGTCCGCAGCGGACACCGGCAGGACCAGGCAGACCAGCAGCAGGCAGGCCAGCAGCAGCGCAGTCAGTTTTTTGCGCATTGCATATCCCATCCTTTCCTTTTTGCTCGTTAGCGCTTTGCTCCGCTAACGCGTAATGAACTGCGACTCTAATTATGCCACATGCTGTATGGAAATGCAAGGAAAAATTTGCCAGGCTTTCTGTTTTTCTGTCGTGGAGCATCCACATTAAATGTCCTTATTTGCCAGCTAATCATAATTCGTTCCCTTCTGGTGTGCTGATCGCTCTATTTTCTCTCACAAATATTCTTACACTTTCGCGTATATTCGTCTTACATTTCGTCTCTCATTTCAGCCACAGGCAGACAGCTGTCCGTGACACGGAGACGCAAAAAGCTCCTGCGCATGCAGTGCACACGCAGGAGCTTTGGATATTTGGGTTCAGGGAATATCGCGCAGGACTTCCTCGGGCGGAAGATCGAGCTGCTCCGGCTCGCGCAGGAGCTTTTCGAAGTACTTCATGACGGTCGCGTAATAGAAGCCGTCGACGATGCGCTCGTCCGTATTCATGACGAAGTCGACGTAGCGGCGCGTCACGGGCTTGCCCTGCAGGTCGAGCTCGACCTTGCGGTACTTACGGCCAAAGGCGACGAAGACAGGAAGGTTGCCGAAGTTATACAGGTGGTGGACGATGGGCGGGATGCCAAGCGAGCCCATGGACGTGAAGATGACCGTGCCGTGGAAGGGGCTGAGGTCCGTCAGGAACGTCGGCAGCATGCCGAAGTAGTCCAGCGTCTTCAGGAACCAGACGACAAACTTCAGCAGGAGACGCGGCATACTGGCCAGCAGAGCCGCGACATGGTCGAACGAGCTGTTAAGGGGGGTGTTTTTGACCTCGTCGATGAGGGCGTTCAGCTTCTCATAGACCTCCTTCGTCGTGTCCGTCGGCTTGAGGTGGAGCTTGATGGTCGTCTCCTCGCCGTCCGTGCGCATGTCCTTCTTGATGGTCATGGTGAACTGGACATCGTCATCGCGCTGATAGACGCGCTGGCCGGAGAAGAAGCGGTTCACGCCGGGGTACTTTGCGATGCAGCGGACATAGGCCGCAAGCAGCACATGCGTCAGGCCGAAGGACTCCATGCCCTCCGCGCGCTTCTGGCGGATGTAGCGCTCGACCTTCGAAATTTCGAACGTTGTCTGGATGGAGTTGCAGGCATCGTTGCGTGTGGGCATGATGTAGCCCGCGACGATGTTCATCGGGCTGAGCGTGCGGATGAGGCGGCCGTCCTTCCGGTCCCCCCACGTCGGGTGGTAAGCCCCGTCCGTGAACGGCCGCATTGCGAGCACGGCGACGACGGCGCTGCCGGCCATGGCGATGTTGGAGATCTTGACAAGGCGGTACCACACGGGGATCGTGCAGCCGGCCATCGCCAGATCATAGATGAGGATGGCCAGCGGGACCAGCAGCGTGAACAGCAGCGGATAGGACACTGGGATCTTGCCGGTGATGGTCAGGCGATAGATCAGGTAGAGCAGCAGGTACAGGATCCAGCACATCACGACATAGCGCATATAGCCGAACAGGGCATAGCCGCCGTGCAGGTGCAGGTCGAGCGCCGCCTGTCCGAAGTAGACGCAGGCCCAGAAAATGGGCTTCGACGTGCGATAGAACCGCGTCTCCCCTTCCAGCACGAGCTGGAGCGCAAAGCCGAGGCTCACCGCCATCGGCAGGACCTTCTGGAACCAGATGTTCACGGTGCTGATCACGGCTCCCTCGCCGAGGCAGAGCGCGAGGATCTGCAGAACGATGGAAGCCAGCGACAAGGCCGCGGCGATCCAGGTCAGCGGGTTTTTCCGGCTGACATAAAAACGGGTCTGTTGTTTCATGGTTTCCCTCTCTTTCTAGGGAACCTCTGAATAAATCGGATGCGGCGCTCAGCGGGTCTTTCGCCCCAACTTATCGGTTTGAAAATCTTGAAATATTGCGCAGCCGTTGGCGGCTTTGCCGCCTTACGGATGCGGCATGCCCCTTGCGGGTACACAAAGTATTCCTGCAATTTCCAAACCTCAATTTGGAACAAAATCCCTCGCTGACCGCTCTTGCAATTGAATCAGAGGTTCCCTAGGGTATTTCAGCTTGTTGAAAAATGTCCTTCCGGATCTTTTTCTGCCAGGCTGCAGTCTGTTTCCTCATTTCTGTGCGTTCATACATTATTAAAGCGTAATTCCAGCCGTGTGTCAACCTGCAAACGGCCGCAAATGCGCAAAAAACCGCTGCAAAATGGAGCACATTTTGCAGCGGTTTGTTGAATTTTGTCAGAGGGCGCGGAAGATCAACAGGAGCAGGAAGCCCATCAGCAGCAGGATGCCCAGACAGATCGGAACAATCGTAAACAGGGCGCTGAAGATCATCGTGGAGACATCGTGCTTTTCCAGCGGGATGCCTTCCTCCGGCGCTTCCTCGGACTCACCGCTGCGCTCCTTCTGGAAGGCGCGGGCCCGGGCGAGCTTTTTGCGGAACATCACGCCGCCCATCAGGCTGCGGCGCTCCGGCAGCTCCGGAAACTTCAGTGTTCTTCCCTGCGGCTCGTTCTGCTCGGCGGCCTCAGGCTGCTCGGCATCCTGACGCTCCCCACTGCCCGTTTTGCGCTCACTCATTGGTGTGCAGCTTGTGGTGGCAGGCTACAAAGTGGTTCGGCGTGACCTCCTCCCAGTCAGGGACGACGTGGGTGCAGATCTCGGTGCAGTACTTGCAGCGCGTGTGGAACTTGCAGCCCTTCGGCGGGTTCGCCGGGCTGGGCAGGCTGCCCTTCAGGATGATGCGCTTCATCTTCACGTCCGGGTCCGGTATCGGAATGGCCGAGAACAGCGCCTCCGTGTACGGATGCTTGTGCTCGTAGAAAATCTGCGCGGTCGTGCCGGTCTCGACCACCTTGCCCGCATACATGACGGCCACGCGGTCGGCAATGCCCGCAACCACGCCGAGGTGCACAACCTCTACCGCAAAAGCCTGCGGCTCATCGCCGTGGTGGCTGTGACCCTGACGCTGGCTTCCATGTTCATCATCCCCTGTGTGGCGCGCATTTTCGTGGGCTACGATGCGGAATTGCTGGCCCTGACCAGCCGGGCTTTCCGGCTGTATGCGCTGAGCTTCCTCATCATGGGCTTCAACATATTCATCACTCCCTTTCCCGTTGCCTCGTGCAAGCCGCTTCGCACTCCGCCCTTCCCGACGAAGCCAGCTTCTATCGATATTGTGCCTTGCGAGGTCACGTTTACGAAGTGACCAGCGGCCCAAACGATGCGCACATGTGCACCGCACGGCCAAGATGCGAGTGGGAAAGAGTCTGCCTGCCCCGTTTTCGGGACTTCAGGCATAGAAAAAGGCGGGTTCCCGTGCGAGGAGCCCGCCTTCCTAAAAGGATTGCTAGAAGTTGGCGCTTACACGATGCCCTGAGCCATCATGGCGTCGGCAACCTTCTTGAAGCCGGCGATGTTGGCGCCCATCACAAAGTTGCCCTCATGGCCGTATTCCTTCGCCGTGTCGTCGACGTTGTGGAACATGCCGCGCATGAGCGTCTCGAGCT
>OLQT01001037.1_pt1 | contig 18056 bp, 19 predicted proteins | sample 1672651 | NCBI WGS metagenome assembly OLQT01 (sample SAMEA3136709, study PRJEB25190) | human gut metagenome | biome: human gut; feature: human-associated habitat; material: faeces | place: Austria | collected 2013 | reverse complement strand
TGCCCGCTATGGCGGCGAGGAGTTTGCCATCATATTTAAGGGAGCGGGAGTCGGACAGGCGGAAGAGATGGCGGAGCAGATCCGGCAGGAGTTTGAACAGAAAATGTTTACAACGCCGCAGGGGGAGCGGTCGTTTTCCGTGAGCATCGGTGTGGCGGAGTACGACAGGGCTTATCCGGGTGCCAGCGCGTTTTTTGAAGTGGCGGACGCTGCTCTTTACTGCGCAAAAAGAGAGGGCAAGAATCAGGTGAGACGATGAAAGTATTGTTGACGGCGGTGAATGCAAAATACATTCACTCAAATCTGGCAGTGTACGATCTGCGTGCCTATGTGGAGGCTTATGGCACCGGCGGGGCGCAGGTGGAAATCGGGGAATATACGATTAACCATACGATAGACTACATATTGGAAGGAATCTATAAGGCAAAGCCAGATGTGCTTTGCTTTTCCTGTTATATCTGGAATCTGGATTATGTGGAACAGCTGATGGACGAGTACCACAAGATCTGTCCCGAAGTGCCGATCTGGGTCGGAGGCCCGGAAGTGTCTTATGAGACGGAGGCGTTTCTAAAAGCGCATCCGCAGGTGACCGGGGCAATGGTCGGCGAGGGAGAAGAGACTTTTCTGGAACTGTGTGAGAACTACGCAAAAGCGGGTGCCGGAGCGAAGGCGGGGAAGGTGGATTTCCCGGGAATCAAGGGAATCATGTACCGTGCCGGAGAGAGCCTCGTAAAAACCGGAGCGCGCGAGCCGCTGGATTTAAACCGGATTCCGTTCTGCTACGGAGCCGTTGAAGATTTCCGGAACCGCATCATCTATTATGAATCGAGCAGAGGATGTCCGTTCCGGTGCAGCTACTGTCTTTCCTCGGTGGAAAAGACACTGCGGTTCCGGGATGTGGAGCGGGTGAAAAAAGAACTGGCATTTTTTTTGGAGCAGGAAGTCGCGCAGGTGAAGTTTGTGGACCGCACCTTTAACTGCAGGCATGAACATGCCATGGAGATCTGGAAGTTTTTAATCGAACATGATAATGGCGTGACCAACTTCCATTTTGAGATATCTGCCGATCTTCTGACGGATGAGGAGATTGCGCTGATCGGTCAGATGCGGCCGGGACTGATCCAGCTGGAGATCGGCGTGCAGTCCACGAATGATGTTACAATACAGGAAATACACCGGACCATGGATTTAGAAAAACTAAAGGCAGTCGTGAGACGGATACAGGCACCGGGCAACATCCATCAGCATTTAGATTTAATTGCAGGACTGCCGTATGAGGATTATCAGACCTTTCAAAAGTCATTTGATGAGATTTACGATTTAAAACCGGAGCAGCTTCAGCTTGGATTTTTAAAGGTGTTAAAGGGTTCGTATATGTTTGAACATGCGGAGGAATACGGACTGGTTTATCAATCGAAACCACCGTATGAGGTGATGAAAACGAACTGGCTGAGCTTTGATGAAGTCTTAAAGATCAAACAGGTGGAAGAAATGTTAGAGGTGTACTATAACAGCCACCAGTATGAAGTTACAATGAAAATCTTAGAGCAGTTTTTTGACGGTGGGTTTGAGATGTTCCAAAAGATGGGAGAATTTTATGAAATGCAGGGTTATTTTCATTTGAAACATACAAGGATACGCCGCTGCGAGATCCTGTTAGAGTTTGCAAAAGAGTATGTGACGGATATGAGAATGTTAGAACAATCCCTGACCTTTGATCTATATTATCGCGAGAACATGAAGAGCCGTCCGGCATTTGCCACAGATTTAGAGCCGTATAAAGAGATCAGCCGGAAAGTCTGCAAAAAAGGCAAACAGAGCCATTTAGAGCCGTTTACCTATCGATTTCCGACCGAGCAGGAGCGGAGTATTGCAAAACTGCCGGAGTCCTGCAACGAGTATTTTGTACTGTTTGACTATGAACACAGAAATCCGCTGACGAATCAGGCAGGAATACAGGTAATAGAGAAGGGAGAATTGCCATGACAAAGAGAACAGCCGAAATCTTAAAAAGACTGGATGAAGCATATGGAACGGAGTATGTCTGCTATCTGAACCATGAGACACCGTGGCAGCTTCTGATCGCCGTTATCTTAAGCGCACAGTGTACCGATGCAAGAGTCAATATCGTAACAAAGGATCTGTTTCAGAAATATCCATCGTTAGAAGCCTTTGCCAATGCGGATTTAAAAGAGTTAGAACAGGATATCCATTCGACCGGATTTTATCACAATAAGGCAAAAAATATCATCTCCTGTGCCAGAACCTTAGTGGAAAAATACGACGGAGAAGTGCCAAGGGAATTAGAAGAGCTGACCGCATTAGCGGGAGTCGGCAGAAAGACCGCAAATGTCATCCGTGGAAACATCTACCATGAACCGAGTGTGGTTGTGGATACCCACGTCAAACGGATTTCAAAAAAATTGGGCTTTACCAAAGAGGATGACCCTGTCAAGATTGAATACGATCTGATGAAGGTACTGCCAAAAGACCACTGGATCCTCTACAATATACAGATCATCACGCTGGGCAGAAGTATCTGTACTGCACGGAATCCGAAATGTACCGAATGTTTTTTGTCAGACTTATGTAAGGGAAGTGGAAAATGATGTTAGAGGACTACTGCGTCATTGACTTAGAAATGACGGGACTCAATCCAAAACATCATAAGATTTTGGAAGTGGCGGCAGTACGGGTCAGAAAAAAAGAAATCGTCAGCGAGTGCTCCATGCTGATCCGGCAGCACCAGCTATTAGAGGAAAAGATCACGGAACTGACCGGGATCGATCAGGAGATGTTAGCAGGAGCAAAAGAAGAGGATGAGGTGTTAGATCACTTTTTTGGATTTCTTGGGGAAGATATTTTAGTAGGACAAAATGTGATCTTTGATTATAGTTTTTTAAAACAGGCTGCGATCAACCGGAAGATGTCCTTTGAACGAAAGGCGGCAGATACGTTAAAGATAGCCAGAAGATGTCTGCCGGCGTTGGAAAAAAGGACGCTGGATGCTCTTTGCGGATACTATGGAATCGAGATCGGACACCATCACCGTGCCTTAGACGATGCAAAAGCGACCTATCTGCTCTATGAAAGGTTAGAGAAGGAATTCGGGGCGGTGCAGGCAGATGTCTTTGAGCCTAAGCCACTGATTTATAAAGCCAAGCGGCAGACTCCGGCAACAGCCAGACAAAAAAAGCACTTGAAAGAATTGGCAGATTATCATAAAATAAACCTTAATCTGGAATGGGAAACACTGACAAGAAATGAAGCATCCCGCCAGGTTGACCGGATCATCAGCCAATATGGCAGGATGCCCCAAAATAACGATGCTAAGCTAACAATGTTAAAATAAAAATCCTAAATAGAAATTCTAAAATAGAAGTCCTAAGACAGTATCTCTCTTAATTTTTTCCGGATAGTGTCTTTCGAAAGCGAGTTTAAGGAATCGGCACTTTCGATAAGATCAGAAATTTTGGCGGTTTCGCCTTTTTCCTGATAGAGTCCGGCTAAGAGCGTATAGTTCTCCGTAACATCACTCTTGATGCTGACACCAAATTCTAAAACGCGGATAGCATCATCGATGTGTGCATGTTCGGCAAGGCCTTTTGCATAATCTGTTAAGAGGCGAACGAGCGTAGTAAAGCGTTCATCACAGTCGCTAAGAATAGCCAGGTTTGAAACACCGTACTGCAGTTTTAAATCCGTGTTTGAAATGCCGGTTAAATTCAGGATCTTCTGTTCGGAAAGAGCAAGTAACTGCTGTTCCGTTTCCTCGTATCCTTCGTTTGGATAAGCACCGACAGGAAAAGTATCAACAGGAATTTGGATATAATCTAAATTTGTGATATCCTGTTTGCGTGTACTGTTTGCATCGTTTTCACGCTGCCAGAAATCAGATTCTTTTTGTGTATTGACTTTGTCAATCTGTTTACGCCGATAAGCGTAATATGCTAAAAATAATATAAAAGTAATTAGAACAACAGGGACCATTGTGTGTCTCCTTTCCATAATCATAAAGTGAGGTGAAAAATATGAACTACCGTAATTCTAAAAGAAACCGCATCATCGCCAGCGTGATCGTGATCATCTTAGTGGCATCTATGCTTCTTTCTTTATTACTTGCAGCATTCTAGGACATAATATACTAAAACAGAGGATGGGTGTCAAATTAATTAGGCGTTCTGCATCTTGAAAAAACAGATTTTTATGATACAATAGAAAACGAACGTTTGAGAACATAGAAAACCAGCATAGAAAGCCGACTTTCGGATAAAATGATATCAGAGGCGGCTGTATTAAAGGGGTAACAGAATGAGAAATATTAAAAAAAGATGGTTTTTGTTTGCAGCAGCATTTGTGTTAGTGGCAGCAGCAGGAATCCATATGGGTGTCAAAGCGGAAGAAGATGAGAATCGTGTCATCGCAGACCGTGTTTATATCGGAGATGTTTCCGTGGCAGGAATGACAGAGGAAGAAGCAACTGCCGCAGTAGAGGATTACATTGAGAGTCTGCAGGATACGGCAATCACATTAAAAGCCGGTGAGAACAGTATAGAAGTAACAGCAAAGGATTTAGGTGTTACCTGGGGAAACCCGGAGTTGGCTGAAAAAGCAGTAAACCTTGGAAGAACCGGAAATCCGATCGCAAGATATAAAGAAAAGAAAGATTTAGAAAAAGGCGACAAAGTCTTTGTACTTTCCTATGCCATTGACGAAAGCAAGACAGCAGCTTTGTTAAAAGAGCATGCAAAAGAGTTAGATCAGGAAGCACAGGATAACGGACTGACCCGTGAGAACGGACAGTTTACCTTTGTAAAAGGACATGAAGGAATTAAAGTAAACGCAGAGAAATCCATTGAGCAGATCGCATCACATATGCAGAATCAGTGGGATGGAAAAGCAGCCTCTATTGAACTGAGTGCAAAACTCGTAGAGCCGCGCGGTTCCGAAGAAGAGTTAGCAGAAGTCAAAGATTTACTTGGCGGTTACAGCACAAACTTCAGTTCCTCATCAGCAGGACGTGCAAAAAATGTGCGTAATGGAGCAAGCAAGATCAATGGAAGCATCATCTATCCGGGCGAAGAATTTTCCGTACATGATGCAGTCGTTCCGTTTAATGCAGAGAACGGATATGAGTTAGCAGGCTCCTATGAGAATGGAACAACCGTTGAGACCTATGGTGGAGGAATCTGCCAGGTGTCTACAACTTTATATAATGCAGTGATCCGTGCAGAACTTGAGATTACCGAAAGATCTGCGCATTCCATGATCGTAAGTTATGTAGAGCCATCTATGGATGCAGCAATTTCAGGTGAATACAAGGATCTGAAATTTAAGAATTCCACAAAATATCCGGTATATATCGAGGGTTATACCGACGGCGGTATCATCCACTTTAATGTCTATGGAAAAGAGACAAGAGATGCAAACCGTGAGGTTGAATTTGTCAGCGAGACCACCGGTGAAACAGATCCGGGTGTAAAATATGTTGCTGACGGAACCTTACAAATCGGTACCATTTCCACACAGCAGTCTGCACATATCGGTAAAAAAGCCAAACTGTGGAAAGTTGTAAAAGTAAATGGAAAAGAAGAGAGCAGGGAAGTATTTAACACTTCTAATTATCAGGCATCACCGAAGATCGTCAGAGTAGGTACTGCTTCTGACAGTCAGGATGCGATCAATGCTGTTATGGCAGCGATCGGAACACAGGATGAGGCAACCATTCAGGCAGCAGCGGCAGCAAACTGTACGGCAGCCCGTGATGCGGCAGCGGCACAGCAGGCAGCAGAAGCAGCGGCAGCGGCAGCAGCACAGCCTGCAGAACCGGCACAGCCGGAGCAGCCAAGCCAGCCGGAAGAAAATAACAAGGATGACAAGAAGGATTCCGATAAAAAAGACGAAAGCAAAGATGACAATCAGAAGGATACCAAGGAAGAAGAGAATAATCAGGGAAATGATTAAAACAGCTCTATAGAATCCAAGAGGCTGCCTCAGCAATGAGACAGCCTTGAACTATAAATAAGAACAGGCGGAAAATCAGGATGAAAGTTGGAAAAGTTCCGGAAAACGTATTAAAGCGTTCCGTTTTTAAACAACTGCATACAACACGGAAAGAAGTGCTTTTAGGGGCAGGTGTGGGCGAAGACTGCGCAGCGATGAAATTAGCAGAGGACGAAGTCTTTGTCATTTCTACGGATCCGATTACCGGAGCAGCGAAAGACATTGGGGCATTGGCAGTACAGATTACCGTCAATGATTTAGCAAGTGCAGGAGCGGAACCAATAGGAATTATGTTAACTGTCCTGCTTCCAGAGAACGCCGAAGAAAAAGATTTAAAGACAGTGATGGCGCAGGTAGAAGAAGCCTGTGAAAAAAATCACATTCAGGTCATGGGTGGACACACAGAAGTTACCAAAGTGGTCAACCAGATCGTAATCTCCGTAACCGGTGTCGGAAAAGCAAAAGAAGGCAGAGTCATTTCTACTGCGGGTGTGAAACCGGGCATGGATATCATTGTCACAAAATGGATCGGTATTGAAGGAACTGCCATTTTAGCAAAGGAAAAAGAGGCGGCGTTACGGGAGCACTATTCCCAGCCGTTTATCGATAAAGCAAAAGAACTTGACCGTTACATATCAGTTCTGTCGGAGGCCGCGACCGCCGTTAAGTCTGGCGTTGCTGCTATGCATGACGTTACAGAGGGCGGCATTTTTGGCGCACTTTGGGAGATTGCAGAGGCATCCGGCGTCGGACTGGAAATTGATCTAAAGAAGATTCCGTTAAAGCAGGAAACAGTAGAAATCTGTGAGTTTTTCGGCATAAATCCTTATGAACTGATCTCAAGCGGTTCTATGCTGATGGCAGCCGAGGATGGAAATGGTCTGGTCATGGAATTAGAAAAAGCAGGCATTCCGGCAGTTGTCATTGGAAAAGCAACCGACAGTAATGACCGTGTGCTTTTGAATGAAGAAGAACGCAGATTTTTAGAGCCGCCGAAAACGGATGAATTATATAAAGCATTGAGTAAATAGAGAGGTTGGAGGACCATCATGCGTGAAAAGATTTTAACGTTTATTGAAAAGAACAGCCGTGTGGATTTGAAAGAACTGGCAATCATGCTCGGCGTAAATGAAGTAGATGTAGTGAACGAGTTAGAGGCAATGGAAGCAGAGCACATTATCTGCGGTTACCATACGCTGATCAACTGGGAAAAGACAGGAATTGAAAAAGTAACAGCCATGATTGAGGTGCGTGTAACACCGCAAAGAGACATGGGATTTGATAAAGTAGCAGAGAGAATCTATAATTATCCGGAAGTAAATGCAGTATATCTGATCTCCGGCGGTTTTGACTTTATGGTCATTTTAGAGGGAAAGACACTGCGTGAGATCGCACAGTTCGTATCCGATAAACTTTCTACTTTAGATTCCGTATTAAGCACAAAGACAAACTTTATTTTGAAAAAATATAAAGACCACGGAACCATTATGGCTGAGCCGAAAAAAGATGAAAGGATTTTGATGATACCATGAGAAATCCATTATCCAAAAGAATTGTTGAAATAGAACCATCCGGTATCCGTAAATTTTTTGACATCGTAAATGAAATGGAAGATGCTATTTCTCTCGGTGTAGGAGAACCGGATTTTGATACACCGTGGCATATCCGTGATGAGGGAATTTTTTCCTTAGAAAAAGGAAGAACTTTCTACACATCCAATGCAGGTTTAAAAGAGTTAAAGCAGGAAATTGCAAAATACATATATCGCAAATGCAATATTACCTATGACTACAAAAAAGAGATCATGGTCACGGTAGGAGGCAGTGAGGCAATTGATATTGCCATGCGTGCCATGTTAGATCCGGGAGATGAAGTACTGATCCCGCAGCCAAGCTATGTATCTTACGAACCATGTGCCATCTTAGCAAATGGAACACCGGTCGTTATCGAATTAAAGGAAGAAAATGAATTCCGTCTGACAAAGGAAGAGTTAGAAGCAGCAATTACACCAAAGACAAAGCTGTTGGTGCTGCCATTCCCGAACAATCCGACCGGAGCAGTCATGGAGAGAAAAGATTTAGAAGAGATTGCAGAGGTTATCAAAGAGCATGACATCTTTGTTTTAAGTGATGAGATTTATGCAGAGCTTACTTACTGTGGAGAGCATGTGTCGATCGCTTCTCTTCCGGGAATGAAAGAGAGAACCGTACTGATCAACGGTTTTTCTAAGGCATATGCAATGACAGGCTGGCGTTTGGGTTATGCCTGTGCTCCGGCAGAGATTTTAGAGCAGATGTTAAAAATCCATCAGTTTGCCATTATGTGCGCACCGACGACAAGCCAGTATGCAGCCATTTCCGCACTGCGTAACGGTGACGATGATGTGATGAAGATGCGTGAAGAATACAACGAAAGAAGACGCTATTTAGTGCATCGTTTTAAGGAGATGGGCTTACAGTGCTTTGAACCGTTTGGAGCATTTTACATTTTCCCAAGTATTCAGGAGTTCGGTATGACATCGGAAGAGTTTGCAAACCGATTCTTACGGGAAGAGAAGGTTGCGGTTGTTCCGGGAACGGCATTCGGTGCCTGCGGCGAGGGATTCCTTCGGATCTCCTATGCGTATTCACTGGACAATCTGAAGATGGCATTAGAGCGTTTGGAGCATTTTATTGCACATTTGCGAGAGGAAAAGAAGAATGGCTAAGCTCAATATCGTATTATATGAGCCGGAGATTCCGGCAAATACAGGAAATATTGGAAGAACCTGTGTGGCAACAGGAACAAAGCTGCATCTGATTGAACCGCTTGGATTTTCACTAAGTGAAAAGGCGTTAAAACGTGCCGGTATGGATTACTGGTCGCAGCTGGATGTGGAACGTTATGTAAACTACGAGGATTTTTTGCAGAGAAATCCGGGAGCTAAGATATATATGGCAACGACGAAGGCCAAGAAGATTTATTCGGAAGCATCTTACGAACCGGACTGCTATATTATGTTCGGCAAGGAGAGTGCAGGAATCCCGGAGGAGATATTGGTAGAACATCCGGAGGAGTGCGTGCGTATTCCGATGATCGGAGAGACACGTTCTTTGAATCTCTCTAATTCCGTAGCAATTGTGTTGTACGAAGCCCTCAGGCAGAATCAGTTTGACCACATGAAATTAGAAGGAGATTTACACAGACTTCATTGGGAGAATGTATAAATCAGCAGGAAAGGCATAATCTGGTGCATAGGATGAAGATTATTAAAGCAGAAAAATTAGTACATGAATATATACACCGGGATGAGGACAATCAGGTGGAGTCTATTCAGACTGCATTGAACGGCGTGGATATCGAAATCGAAAAGGGACAGTTTGTGGCAATTTTAGGTCACAACGGTTCCGGAAAGTCCACGTTGGCAAAGCATATGAATGCGATCTTAGAACCTTCCGGCGGCGAAATGTGGGTAGATGGAATGGACACCTCCGATGAAAAACATCTTTGGGATATCCGTCAGTCTGCCGGCATGGTATTTCAGAATCCGGACAACCAGATCATTGCCAGTGTGGTAGAAGAGGATGTCGGATTCGGACCGGAAAATATCGGTGTTCCGACAGATGAGATCTGGGAGCGTGTCGAGGAGAGTTTAAAGGCAGTAGGAATGTTGAAATTCCGCAGTCATTCTCCGAACAAGCTGTCGGGAGGACAGAAACAGCGTGTGGCGATTGCGGGAGTCATGGCAATGCAGCCGGAATGTATTATCTTTGATGAGCCTACGGCAATGCTTGACCCGAACGGACGAAAAGAAGTATTGCAGGCGGCACATCTGCTCAACCGGAAAAAAGGTGTGACCGTGATCCTGATCACACACTATATGGAAGAAGTTGTGGATGCTGATCGGGTTTTTGTCATGGATAAGGGCAAGGTCGTGATGCAGGGAACTCCGCGTAAGATTTTTTCACAGGTGGATGAATTAAAACGTCACAGACTGGATGTTCCGCAGATTACGCTGTTAGCAGACGAACTCAGACAATCCGGTCTGCCGATTCCGGCGGGAATCCTGACAAGAGCAGAACTGGTGCAGGAATTGTGCAAATTAGGACACAGGTGAGTGAAATGTCAATTATTGTAGATAAAGTGAATTATGTATACAGCGAAGGGACTGCGTACCAGATCCAGGCGTTAAAGGATGTAAACTTAACGATCGAGGATGGACAGTTTATCGGCGTGATCGGGCATACCGGTTCCGGAAAGTCCACCTTGATCCAGCACTTGAACGGTCTGATGAAGGCGACATCCGGGACGATCTATTTTCATGGTCAGGATATTTATGAAGATGATTTTGACCTGCGTGAATTGAGAAACCGCGTCGGGCTGGTATTTCAGTATCCGGAGCATCAGTTGTTTGAGACAACGATCTTTGACGACGTGTGTTTCGGACCGAAAAATCAGGGATTGTCGAAAGAGGAGGCAGGTCTTCGGGCATTTGAGGCGCTGCGGAGTGTCGGACTGCCGGAGGAGCTTTATTACCAGTCTCCGTTTGATCTTTCCGGTGGACAGAAACGCCGTGTTGCGATTGCGGGCGTGCTTGCCATGAAGCCGGAGGTATTGATCTTAGATGAGCCGACGGCGGGACTTGATCCGGCAGGACGTGATGAGATCTTAGATCTTGTGGAGCGGATGCACAGGGAACGCGGTATTACGGTTATTTTAGTATCGCACAGCATGGAGGACGTCGCAAAATATGTGGAGCGTATTATCGTGATGAATCACGGCAGTGTGATGTTAGACGGTGCGCCAAAAGAAGTATTCCGCCACTACAAAGAACTTGAGGCGGTTGGACTTGCAGCACCGCAGGTGACTTACCTGATGCATGAACTGAAGGAAAAAGGTCTGAATGTGGATACAGATGCAACCACGGTGGCGGAGGCAAGAGCTTGTCTGCTCGAGGCGCTGACCGGAATTGATTCTGGAAAAACAGACTTTCATATGTAACGGTTCGGAGGAAGAAGATGTTAAGAGATATTACACTGGGCCAGTATTATCCAGCGGATTCCGTCATTCATAAACTGGACCCGCGCGTAAAACTGTTTGCTACATTTATTTATATTATATCATTGTTTTGTTTTAAAGGGATTGCGGCACTTCTGGTTGCGACTGTATTTTTGATCTTCTGCATCAGAACGTCCAAAGTTCCATTTAAGTTTATGGTAAAGGGCTTGAAGGCGATCGTGGTGCTGATGCTGATCACGGCGGCATTCAACCTTTTTCTGACACCTGGTACGCCGATCGTGAAATTCTGGATCTTTAAGATCACGGCAGAGGGGGCACAGAATGCGATTCTGATGGCGATCCGTCTGACCTACCTGATCCTTGGAACCTCGATCATGACACTTACGACGACACCAAACCAGCTCACGGACGGTCTGGAAAAATCACTGATGCCGTTATCAAAGATCGGTGTTCCGGTTCATGCGATCGCGATGATGATGTCGATTGCACTTCGTTTTATCCCGATCCTCATCGAGGAGACAGACAAGATCATGAAGGCACAGATGGCGAGAGGTGCTGACTTTGAGAGCGGAAATCTGTTACTGAGAGTGAAAAACATGATTCCTCTTTTGGTACCGTTATTCGTCTCTGCGTTCCGTCGAGCAGACGACCTTGCGATGGCGATGGAAGCGCGCTGCTACAATGGCGGCGAGGGCAGAACCAAGATGAAACCTCTGCGTTACGCAGGCGTGGATCATAAAGCATATGTGCTTGTGATCGGGTATTTTGTGGTTATTTTGCTGTGCAGGTTCTTTTTACCGTTTCCGCAGTAAGGTAAGTTATGACGCGGGAAATTTTTGCAGTGCCGGCAGGCTGAGGTTCATGATGGAATGCCGGCAGGGCAGTTTGTCATTTTGGAAGGGTATTGCACAAAGCTGGAAAATAGGAGCGGCTTTGTGCAATTTGACAACCACTAAGTTGTGTGCCACCCTTTGCCACCCGAATCTTATGAATGAAAAAATCTCACAGGAGGAATATTCACCTGGCTAAGAAGAAGTTCCATCCATACAAAGTTTGAACATGGGCGAAACAGATGAAAAATAGAAGTAATTCATCCATTTGTTGATAGAAAATCAGTCAAAATACAGGAAAATGGGCGAAAATGACATGAACCAGCGTAAATAGCCCGCAAAAATGAAAAATCCAGGGTGAAACGGGAAAATAGAAGAAGATTTCGCCCAAAACAGTGAAAAAGATGTTGAAAAGAAAGAAGGAATGGGCGAAATGATGCTGAGAGATTAGGTTTTCACCCATTGGATATTGAAGTGCACGGACTATTCTGTTCTACGGATTTTATAAACAGAACAGAAAGTCAGCGTGAAAAATAAGCTTGATTCCAGGGATATTTGTCTGTTGGAAAAACAAGCGGCTTTTACGGCAATATATAAAAATATGTCTGCGGGAAGGTCAGATTGTTGCCGCTTTATCGCAGCATGCGGCTCAGAACAGGAGATTACTATGCGTGTAAAAATGATCGTGGCGTATGACGGAACGAATTACAAAGGATGGCAGGTGCAGCCGAACGGTATCACGATAGAAGAAGTGCTAAATAAGAATCTTTCGAATCTTCTGGGCGAGCAGATCGTGGTGAGCGGTGCGAGCCGGACGGATTCGGGTGTACATTCCCTTGGAAATATTGCAGTATTTGATACAAACACGAGGATGCCGGCAGATAAAATTGCATTTGCACTCAATCAGAGACTGCCGGAAGATATTGTGGTGCAGGGATCCTGTGAGGTGGAGGATGGCTGGCATCCGCGCTATCAGAACAGCAGAAAAACTTATGAATACCGTATTTTAAACCGGACATTCCGTATGCCGACAAGACGGCTGGATACCTATTTTTATCATTATCCACTGGATGTGGAGAAAATGAAAAAAGCGGCATCTTATCTTGGGGGAGAGCATGATTTTAAGAGTTTTTGTGCGATCGGTGCACAGGTAAAGACGACGGTGCGCACGATCTATGCCTGTGATGTGGAAAAAGAAGGAGATATCATCACGATCCGCGTGACGGGAAACGGTTTCCTTTACAATATGGTACGGATCATTGCAGGGACATTAGTGCAGGTTGGCGGTGGTGCGATCGAACCGGAGGCGGTAAAAGAAATTCTTGCAAAGAAAGACCGCAGCGCGGCAGGGCCTACGGCGCCGGCACACGGGCTTACGATGATGGGGATCGAGTTTGAAAACGTAGAATGAGAAAGAAGTGCACTTTGAAAAGATGTTACAACAGGGCAGGATGTTTTTGAATGATGCAGAAGTCAGTTTAAAACAGGCTCATTCATTTCTTCTAAAAGCACGTTTGTGTCAATCACGGACAGCTTTTTCCCAAAAGCAAAAATGAGGATGGAATCCCGTTTGTTTTTGGAATAGAGCTGTCCGTTTTTTGTGAGCGTGAGAGCACGCTGTGTTTCCGGGAGCTCAAGCTTTAGTGCAAGGCAGAGAGAAATGACTTTATCACGGGAGGGACTTCGCCTGCCGTCTAAGATCTGATAGCCGTAATTGCGCTGAATCTGGGCTGCAGAGATCAGTTTTGAGGCGGTCACGCCGCGGGCATGCATCAGTTCATTTAAATATTCCGGAAAGGTCACGGAAGATGTCATGTCTGCAAGTGCGTCAGTGTATTGTTTTAAATCGGAAATATTTTTGGCGGAAGAGAGAAGCTGCATCAGTTCGCCGGTCGTTTTCTGATCCATAAAGTCTCCTTGAATTGTACTGTAAAAAATAATAAAATATTTTTATACTACAAATTGTAAATGCTGGTTTGGGCGCATGAACTGCCCTGACATTTATAATATCGTGTTGTACAGATGAATGCAAGAAAATGGTGGGAAATTATATGCGGTTAGATGAGGAGTACTGTTTGTCAGAATATGTGGATCTTGGCAGACTGGGTGACAATGAAAAAGTACATATCGTAAGAAACCAAGTGAATGGTGTGATTGGTGTGCGAAAGTATGTTGCATTGGACCTGGAGGAGATTTATCTTTTTTTAAAGGAAAATCCGAATGCGTATATACCAAAGATCTATGAGTGTATTCAGACCGATACGAATCTGATCGTGATTGAGGAGTACTTGAGCGGAAAAAATTTGGAAGAAATGTTAAAAGAAAAGAATTTTTCGGAGAAAGACGCTGCTGATATCATAATCTGTCTGTGCAATGCGCTTTACCCTTTGCACCATGCAAAAATGCCAGTCATATGCAGAGACTTGAAAGCAGAGAATGTGATTCTGACCAATGAGGGGGAAGTGAAGCTGGTCGATTTTGACATTGCGAGGATCTACCAGCCTGGCAAGTCAAAGGATACTGTTATGATGGGAACGCAAGGCTATGCGGCACCGGAACAGTTTGGGTTCGGACAGACGGATGCGAGAACCGATATTTATGCGATGGGTGTGCTGCTTAATTATATGCTTGTGAGAGAGTTCCCGATGGAAAAGCTGACCGAAGGAAAATTCAGGACGATTGTGTTAAAATGCATTAAGATAAACCCTGAGGACCGGTATCAGAATGTGGATGAACTTAAGGCGGATATCTGCAATGCAGCGGAAATCCCCTGCAGTAGTATGGATAGTGATAAAAATAAGTTTTATTGTGCGCAGAGCTGTAAAAAAGATCAAGCCGGTGAAATCCCTTTTTATAAAATACCGGGATTTCGGACAGGAAAAGTATGGAAAATGATCGTCGCAGTCATAGGATATGCACTGACCACAGTTACCGCGTGGTCGTTAGAAGCGCATGATGCGAATGGAAAACTGCTCCCACAGTCAAAATTGACACTGGAACGGCTGGTGGTCTGGCTGTCGCAGATCGTATTTATATTTTTTGTCTGTGATTATATGGGAATGCGGAGAAACATACCGGTTGTAAACAGTAAGAACCGGTTCGTAAGACTGATCGGTTATGCTGCAGCGGAATTTATATTTCTTTTTGCTGCAGCTGCCATCTGCGCGATCTTAGAAGCAATATTATTTTAAATGTAATTTGACAGTCAAAAATTGAACGTACTATTTGAACTCAACATTATATAATGTGAAAATGTATGCACGGTGCATACCAAAAATAAATGAAATACGGCTAAGATGAGAGAAGCATAAGACAGAGATGTTTTACGCTTCTTTCTTTTTGTCCGCCTGGGTCAGATATTCTTTCAATATCATATTGATATATTGGGAAAAAGAACGGTCGTCCTGCTCGGCGAGGAGCTTTAACTGTTCAATGATGTCTGAATCAAGTGTGATGCTTACTTTATTTTTTAATGGTTTCATAGACAGCCTCATTTCGTTTTCGATTAAATAACTCTATTTTTATATATACGATAAATGGTTGACATATACCACTAAGTAGGATAAAGTAGCATAAAGTAGGATGAAATAAAAAGTAGTAAAACAAAGGAGTAAAATCCGTGCCCAGAGTGCTGGGCATTGCTCACCAAAGGGCTCGCATTTTGCTCCGCAAAACAAGGAGGATTATGAAATGGAAAATGAAACAAAGTTGTGCAAACACTGTAAGAGTGAGATACCGAAAGGCGCGAAGGTCTGCCCAAACTGCAGAAAGAAACAGGGCGGTATCGGGAAATGGATCGTGATCGTGGTGGTGGTGGTTATTATTATTGCAGCAATGTCGGGCGGTGGAGCGGATAAACCGAAAAAGGTAGAGAATGCCTCGACGCAGAATAATACAGATAACAAGGCTGATGTGGTGAATGATACTACAGAAGATACCTCTGTCAAACAAGAAGATAGTGAGAAGGATATATTTGGTATTGGTGAAACTGCAGAAATGAATGATGTGCAGGTTACAATGGTCAATTATACGCAGAGCAGCGGGTCAGAGTATAATAAACCGGCAGATGGAAATGAGTTTGTTCTGGTAGAGTTTGAAATCGCAAATAATTCTGATTCTGAGATAAATATAAGCAGTATGGCGAGTTTTGAAGCATATGCGGACGATTATGCACTGAATTATTCAGTGAGTGCTCTTTTGGAGAAAAATGATCAAAATCAGTTAGATGGAACCATTGCAGCAGGGAAAAAAATGAATGGTGTGATTGGGTATGAGGTCCCGGCGGACTGGAAAACAATCGAAATTCATTTTAAGGACAATGTATGGAGCAGTAATAAATTTAAGTTTGAGATAACGAAATAGGCAGATTAGAGGCGGACATCTGATAAAGGATATCCGCCTCTTTCAGAGTTAATTTGGAAGATAGTTTTATTTGTAAAAAGTTTGATCTAAAGTAAAAAAATCCTTGACACACAAGGCGTCGTGTACTATACTATTTAAGTCTGTGATAGTGAAGTAATGTCAATCCAAAGCCCCGGAGCGACATTTAAACTATAAACAATTTATTGAATACCAAGCGGTGTGTCCTGGACATTCACATTGCAGAGGTGTTCCGTAACATTATTTCTAGGAGGAAGATCAATGAAAACTTTTATGGCTAGCCCAGCTACCATTGATAGAAAATGGTATGTAGTTGACGCTGAAGGTATGACATTAGGACGTTTAGCATCTGAAGTTGCTAAAGTATTAAGAGGAAAGAATAAACCAATCTTTACACCGCACATCGACACAGGTGATTATGTAATCGTTGTTAACGCTGAGAAGATCAAAGTAACCGGTAAGAAATTAGAGCAGAAGATCTACTACAATCACTCTGATTATGTAGGTGGTATGAAAGAGACTACCTTAAAAGAAATGTTAGCAAAACATCCGGAAAGAGTTATCGAGCACGCAGTAAAAGGCATGCTTCCAAAGGGACCTTTAGGAAGAGAGATGTATACAAAATTATTCGTATACGTTGGACCGGATCACAAGCATGCAGCTCAGAAACCTGAAGCTTTAACATTTTAATTAGGAGGGAAAAACAGTGGCTAATACAAAGTATTACGGAACAGGAAGAAGAAAATCATCTGTTGCCAGAGTATATTTAGTACCGGGAACAGGTAAGATTACAATTAATAAAAGAGACATTGACGAGTATTTAGGATTAGAGACTTTAAAGGTTATCGTTCGTCAGCCATTAGTTGCTACAGAGACAGTTGACAAGTTCGACGTTTTAGTTAACGTAAAAGGCGGCGGTTACACAGGTCAGGCAGGAGCAATCCGCCACGGTATCGCAAGAGCATTACTTCAGGTAGATGCAGATTACAGACCAACCTTAAAAGCAGCAGGTTACTTAACTCGTGACCCTCGTATGAAAGAGCGTAAGAAATACGGTCTCAAAGCAGCTCGTAGAGCTCCGCAGTTCTCGAAACGTTAAGCATTTGTTAACGAAGATTATGATGTGTATAGGACATTTTCCGGTAGGAATACCGGAGAATGTCCTTTTTTTCGCGTTTCTACAAGTGTAAATCAACGAACTTAATATCCGTTATTTCACAAAACTTATTTGCACAACTTGAACAAACAAGTTCTCGGAGGTATACTATAACTATAAAAGGAGTGGATGTGAATGATTAAAGTTGCATGTGATTATAATATCAAAGAGGACATAGGTTTTATATTAGAATCAGAAAAGATAAATAATATAGAGTTTGCTGAAAGGGCAAAAGTTTCACGGACTACATTGGAAGGAATAGTGAAAAAAGGCATAGCCAGAGATGATGTCTGCGAAAAAATATATGCTTACGCATATAATAATAAATATAGGATTAATTCGGTTAAGGAAGAATTAATAAAAGAAAAATACCGAGATGTATTATTTCATGGCTCTAAGAAGGGTTTGTCAGAAATATCAATTTCTGATTCGAGGGAGAACTGTGACTTTGGAAAAGGATTTTATCTGGGGGAGACATATAATCAAGCATTGTCGTTTGTATGTGAAAAAGAAAAATCTTGTGTGTATTCGTTTAGATATTCGCTTTTGGATTTGAAAATAAAGAAATTTGAATGTGATTTGGAATGGATGCTTGCTATTTGCTATTATAGAGGAACATTGGGAGAATATGTCTCGAATTCGATGGTTAGGGAAATAGTGAATGAGATTGAAAAGGCAGATATAGTTAT
>OLQT01001020.1_pt1 | contig 18212 bp, 13 predicted proteins | sample 1672651 | NCBI WGS metagenome assembly OLQT01 (sample SAMEA3136709, study PRJEB25190) | human gut metagenome | biome: human gut; feature: human-associated habitat; material: faeces | place: Austria | collected 2013 | reverse complement strand
CATTGTAGAGACCATTAAAAAAAGTCGTTTGAACCAATATGTTTCCATTTCCGGAGAAGAGGCAGGAGTTCATTTTCTGATGAAGATTGAAACGAAAAAGCCACAGGAACAATTAATGGAGAACGCAAAAGCGCAGGGAATTAAACTGTCTCCATTGTCTGCGTACTATAAGGAAAATCGGGAAGAAATCCAAAACACTTATGTCATGAATTATTCTTCGATTGAATTGGAGAAGATAGAAATGGTAGTGACTCGCTTAGCAAAATGTTGTGAATAAAACATCCGGCATACAAGAAGCATGCCGGATGGCTTTTATTATAGTTTCGGACCAGACTGACTGCGATTTTTTAAGTATTCTTTTACACCCTCTACATCGCTGTAGGAAAAATGACGCAGTTCTTTGTCTGTCATCTGGCCAAGTTCTTCTAAGTCATAGCTTCCGGTGGCTGGACAGCTTGGTTTTAATTCTTCTGCGGTAAATCCGAGCGCATTGAAAAGACTGCGCGCCGGAGCCTGCTGCATACCGCTCCTTGCGTTATCACTTATCATATTATGTTCTCCTTAAACTCTCTCTGCGATCAGGTCGCCCATCTTTGCTGTACCAACCTGTTTAATCCCTTCTGTGCTCTCTCCTGCCTGCGGCATGATATCAATGGTACGATATCCTTCTTTTAATACCTGTTTCACGGCATTCTCAATCGCATCAGCCTCTTTATCCAGATCAAACACTTTCAGAAGTTCCATTGCCTTCTCATTCATCTCTGCTTCCACTTTGCGGTATTTTGGCAGACGCAGGATTCCTGTCAATGTAGAGTAAGGCATTTGATTATGTAAACCTATTTTGACATTATCCAGAACAGACTGTTCTTTGAAAAGCCGGATATTCTGGAACGTTCTGGCAATTCCCTCTTTATTGATCTCCACCGTCTTTTTGCCCGTAATGTCTTTTCCGTCCAATGTAATAGTTCCATCGGTTGGTGTATACACACCTGTCAGCATATTAAAACAGGTCGTTTTTCCTGCACCGTTTGGTCCGATCAGTCCATATAACTGTCCCTTTTCAATTGTAATGTTGAATCCGTCTACCGCACGAAGTCCACCAAAGGAGATCCCAAGATTTTTTACCTCTAATAATGCCATATTATGCTGCCTCCTTTTTTGCTGGCTTTTTGAATTTTGCTGCGATACGCTGTCTCATCTCAATACATTTTGGTGCCCAATTGAAAAGCATCATTACGATCAGAACGATGGAATAGATCAACATACGATAATCCTTCAGTCCACGGAGCACCTCCGGAAGCAGTGTTAAAATGACTGCTGCAATGATCGATCCACGGAAGCTTCCCATGCCGCCTAATACAACAAATACCAGGATCATGATGGACATATTGTATCCAAAGTTTGTCGGAGTTGCTGTAACGGTAGAAAGATTATGCGCATAAAGCACACCGCCTGCACCCGCGATTGCTGCGGAAATGGTAAATGCCATCAGTTTGAACTTTGTTATGTTGATACCGACAGATTCTGCTGCGATCCGGTTGTCACGGATTGCCATCACTGCACGGCCGGTTCTGGAATTTACAAAATTATATACGATAAATAAAATGACCAGGATCATGATCACACCGGCTGTGAAACTTGATAAATGAGGAATTTTTGCAATTCCCTTTGCCCCATTGATCAGCCAGATACCATCTTCGCTTAACTCGATCTTATTTCCATCCGAGATAGCAAAATGGAATCCATTCTCATCTTTTGCAATATATAAAACATTAATGACATTTTTGATGATCTCACCAAAAGCAAGCGTTACGATCGCAAGATAGTCGCCGCGGAGACGAAGCACCGGAATACCGATGAGGAATCCAAAAAATGCGGCTGCGACAGTTCCAACTGCAATTGCGATCAAAAACAGAACCACTTCATTCTGAATGCTGTCCTGTAACAGTTTGGTGCAGAATGCACTGGAAAATGCTCCCACACACATAAATCCGGCATGACCGATACTAAGCTCGCCCAGATAACCGACACAGAGGTTTAAACCAATTGCCACGATCGAATAGGTACACATTGGAACAAGAAGTCCCTGCATCAGGGAGGACATGTTGCCGGTTGTAATCATAGTCTGTACAATTATGTAAACCACAATGACCATAGCAAATGTAATGATATGATCTTTTGTACTTTTTTTCATTGATTTCAAATTTAACTTTGCCATATCTGCCACCTACACTTTCTCATGAACCTGTTTGCCCAAAATTCCCGAAGGCTTCACAAGAAGCACAATGATCAGGACTGCAAACACGATTGCATCGGATAACTGGGACGAGATATATGCGCGGCCTAAAATCTCGATCACACCAAGAAGGATCCCTCCGATCAATGCTCCCGGAATGGAACCGATCCCTCCGAATACAGCGGCTGTGAACGCCTTGATACCAGGCATTGCACCCGTATACGGTGTCAGTGTCGGATAAGCGGAACAGAACAGTACGCCTGCTACCGCTGCAAGACCGGAACCAATTGCAAATGTCAGGGAGATCGTTGCATTTACATTCACTCCCATTAACTGCGCTGCATCTTTATCCTCAGATACTGCAAGCATTGCCTGACCGGCTTTGGTTTTCTTGATAAAAAGCATCAGTGCAGCCATGATCACAACGCACGCCAGAAATGTAACAATTGTTGTACCGGAGATTGTGAGTGCTCCACCTGCCAGTTTCAATGCCGGAAGTGTTACAACATTTGTAAACGATCTTGTATCAGCGCCAAAGATCAGTAATGCTGCATTCTCTAAGAAATAGCTGACACCGATGGCAGTGATAAGAACTGCCAGAGGCGCTGCCTTTCTGAGTGGTTTGTATGCGATCTTTTCAATCACAATGCCGAGTACGGTACACACGATAATAGAAAGTACCACTGCCGGGACCGCTCCCCAGCCCTGTCCGCTCATTGTCATAAAGACAATATAGCAGCCTACCATAATAACATCACCGTGTGCAAAGTTTAACATTTTTGCGATACCATAAACCATGGTGTATCCCAATGCGATAATTGCATAGACACTACCGAGGCTGATACCGTTGATCAGGTAGGATAAAAAATTCATAACTACACCTCTGTCTTTCTGTTGATTTACTACGTTAAAACATTACTTTTTCACATCAAGGATTATAACATATAAAATACCTGTATACAATCTTTCTGTTAAAAAGAAGGTGTCATACGGCAGCCCAAGCCACCGTTGACACCCTCTGGGGAAACTGGATCGCCCTTATTTTCGTTGTATCATTATCGCAGATTACATTGCTGTATAAGCACCATCTTTGATCACCATAGCCTTTGGAGCTTTACTTACTTCTCCGGTAGCTTCCCATGTCATGCCATCACCTGTCAGACCATCTACAGAAATCTTTGTCATAGCCTCTGTCAGAGCTGTTCCGATATCAGATACGCTCATATCCGGTGTTACGCCAGCTTCCTCGATTGCAGCTTTGATCGCATAAATTGCATCATATGCATCTGCACCGAACTGGTTTGGTGTATCACCGTAAAGCTCTTTGTATTTGGATACAAATGCCTGTGTCTTCTCATCATCTGCATCTGCAACGAATGGTGTTAATAACATTAAACCTTCTGCTAAAGATGTATCAAAGTTTTTCACATCAAGGATACCGTCCATACCATCACATCCGAAGAATGTCGGTTCATAGCCCATTCCGTTTGCCTGATTTAAAATGATGGAAGCCTCTGTATAGTAGATTGGAAGGAATACCAGATCAGCACCTTCACTCTGTGCTTTCTGTAACTGTGTGGAGAAGTCTGTCTTGGAATCTGCTGTGAAAGCTTCCTCTGCGACAACCTCAAATCCCTGATTTGCTGCTTCTTTTACGAATGTAGCTTCAATACCGGATGAATATACATCAGAGCTGTCATAGATAACTGCTACTTTTGTTGCAAGTTTGTTCTCACCAATGTACTGTGCGGAAGCTGTTCCCTGATTCGGGTTTGTAAAGCATGCCTGGAATACATTGTCGTTTTCAATGACATCTGTGGAAGAAGCGGATGGTGTGATCTCAAACATACCATCTTCTGCTGTCTTATCTGCAACTGCAATACATGGAGTTGTTGTAACAGTTCCCATCAGAACCTGCATACCCCAGTCTTTTAAAGAGTTATAAGCATTGACAGATTTCTCTGCATCGCTCTGGTCATCTTCTGCTTTGAATTCTACCTGATATCCATTGATACCACCTGCTTCATTGATCTCATCTACTGCGATCTGTGCGGCATTCATAACTGCAGAACCATAAATTGCTGCTGCACCTGTTGTAGGTCCGATACCACCGATCTTAAATACGCTTCCATCTGCCGCGCTGTCTGTGGAACCGCTCTCCGTTGATGCTGCGCTTCCTGTGCTTCCTGTATCTGCGGATGATCCACATCCTGCGAATGTGCCAACTGCCAGTGCAGCTGCTAAAAACATACTCACTGCTTTCTTCATAATAATCCTCCTTGTTTGCGAAGCAAAAATTAAATTTTATTGAGATAATTTAATTTCTTCTTCTCAACTTTCTTTTTCTTGTAGAGAATCTTATCAAATTTTCTTTTTATGCACAATATTCAGAATCACCTAAATTATTGATGTATTTTAACGTCAAATTATGCAATTTACTCATTATGATAACTTTTGGTTATGGCTTTTATGCAGGTGTGTCATACTATACGGTTTTTACGCATAAATATAGTGCTGTATCATATGTTCCAGCTTCTCTCCGCATCCCGCATAATTGGCTTCCATAGCCAGCGATTCCATCAGATGTTCCTCCAGATATCGCTCTAAAAAGCTGTTGCGGAACTCATTTTCCATCTCTCCGACTTTGCTCTCTTCCTCATGCTGCAGATAATATGCGAGTGCAAAAAAATTTGGCGACCGCCATTCCGATGTATCCTCCAGCAATGCCTGCAGATTTTCCAACTCGCTCCGCAGCATGATCAGATTGATCTTGTCCATATTTGCCGCCATATTTTTGAGTCCGTCGGCTGTGGACTTAAAATCCGGATCATCCTCCCGGATACTGCACTCATGGAAGATCTGATCCAAATGTCCGTTCAGTCTGTCGAGATCACGCTTCACATCCTCAATGGGAATCTCGTTCATGTCTTCCATCATATTGATCAGTCCGCGCCTTGCAACTGCCATATGTTCCTGCGAATCAACATACCCCTGACGCAGGTTCCCACCGAGTTCTAATGCGTCCTTTAATTCTTTCATCTGGACTTCCACCTGTTTTTTGTCCAGTTTACTCGCCAGCAGTTCTTTGCGGAGTTCTTTTACCTCGCGCGTCAGTTCCGCCACACGTTTCTGTTCCTCTGTCTTCTCTCCGAAAATCATGTCTGTCTTCTCCTCTTCCACAACCTACGAACATTCATATTCTCTGCTTAGTATAATCCAAGACAGCAAAACAGGCAATTGCGGCTTTCCGCAACTGCCTGTCTGCTTACTCTAATAACTCTGATGTATAATGCACGCTGTCTTTGTCATACAAATCTGTCAGTTCTAACCCTGGATCCGTGTAATAGAGCACACTGTTCTCTCCAAAAATCGTCTGGATACCGTTTTCTGCGAGATTTTTTACCGCCTCTGTATCCATCGTATCAGCGATGTAAACCGGGCTTACCTTCAAAATGAGTTCTGCACAGCTGATGTCGTCCGCATAAGCTGCCATATTATTGACTGCGGACTTACACAGTCCGTCTGCGGTATCTGCATAACGGGTCCTGATATCACCGCTCTGAAATTCATAATAATGATATTTTTCCTTGTCCGACATCGGATAATTGTGCAGACTGACAATACTTTCCGCCCCGTCATAATGCATGACACCGGCAGGATAAATGATATTCCCCTGCCTGTCATATAGATTGAAAGAATAATCCGCATTTTCCTCTGCTGTCCCGGATGTATCCGGACCGGCATTTAATTTTGTAATCGCAGAAGTCTGATCCAGATTTCTTGTGAATCCATCATAGCTTGTCAGTGAACCCAGTGTATAACCGTTCTCTATCATGACATCCGCCACATAATCAGTAATGAAAGCGTTTTTCATCCACGAAAAATCAATGAAATCCGAAATAAAATTCTTCTCTGCAAAAGCAAGGTAATCGTCGGATACAGACAATTTTACCTGATTGCCGCCGAGCAGTTCGACGTTCACGCCAGACGGATCATTGCTGTAAGCAGCCACCTCAGAAAAATAGGCTGCCACTTCCCCATTCTGGTAAGCATCATAGTTAACTGTCTCAGAGTCATCATTACAGAAAAACAGATTGTCATATTCTGTATACACAGGCGCAAGATAAATTGCCCGGTTCCCGGTCTCTGCGATCAGCTCAAAAGCATGGTATAATGCATCATCCACAACCATTGTCTCATTCGGATGCCGGTTAAGATCATACACGTTTGTGATCCCTTCAAATGATTCATCACTGCTGAATATTTTATAGGCTTTTACAATGGAATCTGTGTAGAGCAGCGTCAGCGCTTTTTTTTCTGCGGTGGCATTTACGCCCGCTGCCCCGACATAATACTGGAAGATAAAATCATCTCCACAATTAATTTCAGCGGATGAACCCACTTCAATGTTTGTCCATCCGCTGTCATTTGACATCAATCCATTCAGTGCATACATAAATGCCCCCGAAGCAATGACCAGTAATACGATCACTGCGATCAATCTCTGTCTTGTATTTTTCTCCGAAAGCTCCACCTTCTGAACTGGTCTCACATTCGGAGTATGGTTTCTGCTGCCACCTCTGACGGTTCTTCCCATATCTTAAATAAACACTGCTGCAAGTGCTAACAGGAACAATGCAAGAATGACTGCAAGTACAATAAATCCTGCAATGGCACCCTTTTTGCACATCTTGTAGTTACGATAATGTCTGTGTTTCTTAAAGATCATCGCTGCGATAATACCGATGACCGGAAGTAAGAACGAAAGCAGTGCGTACCATGCGCTTCCTGTATCATGAAGTGGTGGAAGCTGGATCTCATCATGTGCAATATTGTCATGATGTTCTTCTGGTCTTGGTGCATCTTTGTCTAAAATCGTAATTGTTTTTAAAGGCACATTCTTCTCACGCGTAGCTTTGTATTCTTCAATCTCTTTCTTATTACCAAATACCCAGTGGTCATGACCGATACAGACTAACTCCGGTTTGTCTGTACTGTAATCATGAATGGATGGATCATAAGTAAACAGCACTTTATTTTTCTCTAACTGTGGATCCGGGATTGGGATCGCAGAGATCAGAGAATGTGTATACGGATGCAGTGGGAAGTTGAACAACTCTTCTGCATCTGCGATCTCCACAATATCACCCTTATAAATAACGGCGATACGGTCAGAGATAAATCTCACGATGGAAAGGTCATGTGCGATAAATAAATACGTTAAGTCTTTTTCTCTCTGGAACTTTTTCAGTAAGTTCAATACCTGTGCACGAATGGATACGTCAAGTGCAGAGATTGGCTCATCGGCAACAACAAGTTCCGGTTCCATTACCATTGCACGAGCTAAACCGATACGCTGACGCTGTCCACCTGAGAACTCATGTGGGTATCTTGTCAGATGTTCCGGCAAAAGCCCTACTTCGTTGATCATTTCCTCAACTTTACGCACACGGTCTGCCTCATTCTCATATAAATGGAAGTTATACAGACCTTCGGATACGATGTAATCGACAGTTGCACGCTCATTCAGGGAAGCTGCCGGATCCTGGAATACCATCTGGATGTTACGGATAACTTCACGATCCAGAGATTTTGGGATTTTCCCGGAAATACGCACACCTTTGTACAAAATCTCTCCGTTTGCCAACGGGTTGACACGGATGACTGCACGGCCGATGGTTGTCTTACCGGAACCGGACTCTCCTACTAAGGAGAATGTTTCTCCCTTGTGAATATCAAATGTCGCATTTTTTACAGCGCGGACAGCGTTATCGCCCTTGCCAAAAGTAATATCTACATTTTTTAAAGATAATAATACTTCTTTACCATTTTCATCAATCGGACCATGCTCTGGTAAATGAGAAGCATGCTCCTGGTTTTCTGTGTTTCGATTTAGTTTAGACACGATCTAAATCTCCTATATATTGAATGCTTTAACAAGTTTCTCATGAATGTTCTGGATTCCTTCCGGTTTTTCAACCTTTGGAGCATCTGGGTGTAACAGCCATGTTTTGGCGTAATGCGTATCTGTTACTTTGAACATTGGTGGTTCCTCTAAGGTATCGATCTTCATACAGTATGGGTTACGCGGTGCAAATGCATCACCGACGATACTGTTGTAAAGAGAAGGTGGTGTACCTGTGATCGAGTAAAGAGTTGTATTTCTCTCAGCCAGCTGTGGCAGGGAAGAAAGTAATGCCCATGTATATGGATGACGCGGGTCATAGAATACCTCTTCTACTGTACCAACCTCTACGATCTGTCCTGCATATAAAACTGCAACACGGTCTGCGATATTGGCAACCACACCTAAATCATGTGTGATGAATACAATTGTATAATTGAACTCTTTCTGTAAATCCTTTAACAGTTTTAAGATCTGTGCCTGAATGGTAACATCAAGCGCTGTGGTAGGCTCATCACAGATTAAGATCTTTGGCTGGCAGGACAGGGCGATCGCGATAACGATACGCTGTCTCATACCACCGGAATACTGGAACGGATAATCATCAAAACGTGCCTCCGGGTTCGGGATACCAACCTTGTCCATCAGATCAAGCGCACGAAGCCTTGCCTCGTTCTCGGTACAATCCTGATGTTTCATGATGACAGATGTGATCTGTTTTCCAATCGTGATAATTGGGTTTAAGGATGTCATAGGATCCTGGAATACTGTAGCAATCTTCGTACCACGGATCTGGCTCCAGTCTCTTCCATCTTTGATATTTGCAAGGTTTAAGATACAGGTTCCATGTAATCTCTCACTGTTCTCATCCAGATATTTTACGCGGAATGTAACTTTATCAAAAACAGCATTTCTCTGCTCTTCATCATTCAGATCCACGCCAAGCTGCATTGCCTCTTTTAATGCATCCAGCAGTGCATTGTTCTGTTTCATACGCTTACGGAAACCAAAACGTCCGACAGAAAGATATACCTCTTTCGCAAGGATCTCATTTCTCGCTTCTGTCTCTGCTGTGATCGCTTCGCTGACTTCCTTCGCATGTTTTGCCTTAAGCTCTGCCATCTTCCTATCAAATTCCTGATTGTATGCGGTATCATGTGCCAGACTGTTTGCACGCTCTTTTACCTTCTGCTCATGCTCTTTCTCGAATGCCTTGATTTTTGTATCCAATTCGGAGATTTTCTTTCCAGCCTCTTTGATCTTATCCTTCTCTTTGGATGGATCAAATGTCTGCTTCAAGTTGAAGGTATTCGTTCTCTCACGTTTTAACTCAAGGAGTTCTTTTTCATACGCTTCTGCTTCTTCCCTGCTTATATCGGCTCTTCTTCTCTTTTCAGACTCTAACTCAAGGATTGCTTTATAAGTGTCTGCACCAAACTCCAGTCTGGAATACTCGTCTAATTTTTTCTTATTCTCTGCGATGACTTTCTTTGCATTGTCATTTAATTTTACGACAGTATCGGAAAGCTCTTCATCGCTGAAAATAATCTTGCCGTTATCAATGAATCCGTTGCTGTCTAACATTCCTGCAAATGTTTTTGTAAAAACAGATTTACCGGAACCGGACTCTCCTACGATCGCAATGGATTCATTCTCATAAATATCCAGTGACACTCCACGGATAGCAGTAAGCACCCTGCCCCTCACGTGGAATTTCACGATCAAATCTTTTACTGATAATAATACTTTTCTATCTTCCATCTACCTAACCTCTACATGTGTGTTCTCGGATCAGATGCATCACCAAGGTTCTGTCCAACGACATATAAAACAATCGTGATGATAGAAGCAACGACTACCGGGCTCCAGAACTCGAACTGCCAGCCAGGGGTAAGCATCGCACTTTCTGACTCGTAAATCAATCTACCAAGTGACATATCTGACATACCCATACCGATATATGCTAAGAACACCTCATAAGAAATATAGGAAGGGATCTCTGTTGCTGCCAGTGTTACAATAACAGATGTCATAAATGGAAGAATATTCTTCATTGCGATCTTAAGTGTACTTGTTCCCAGACATTTGGATGCAAGGTTGTACTCTCTGTCACGGATGATCACTACCTGTGTACGGATAAAGTACGCAATTCCAAGCCATCCGGTAATAGTCAGCGCCAGTACCATGGTCCAGAAACCAGCTTTAAACAACATAACCATAACGGCAATCAATAAAATGTATGGAATGTTTGCAAGAATGTTATATACCTCCTGCATAAAAACATCCACTTTCTTTGAAAATCCCCAGATAGATCCGACAACAACACCAACGGAAAGGTTGATCGCTGCACAGATAAATGCAAGGGAAATGGAGATCCTTGATCCAAACCATACGGCATCGAATGTAGACTGTCCGGCTGCACCGGTACCTAAGATCCAGTGAATGTTCATTCCCAGACGTTCGATCGCTGCAGATGGTGACAAGTGTTTAGTTGTCGCATCCATTAAGTTACCAAACTTATCATATTCCACAAATAATGGGTAAAGGTAAGTGAATGCGATCAACACACCCAGAATCGCCAAAATAATAATATTAATCTTTTTCTTAAAAAATACACGGAATACAGAATGCCAGTAAGAATATCTTGGCGCTGTAATCTTTTCTGATTCCAGATCACTGTGGTCTACCGGAGCGAATAATTCTTCCTCCGGCATACCGAACTTTTCTAAATCCTGACTCATTTCTAATTACCTGTCCTTTGTTGAGAATGAAATTCTAGGATCAACCATTGCCATTAGGACATCACCTAAAATAAGGGATGTGACTGTTAAAATCGCATAGAACAGTGTTCCACCGACAATAACACCATTATCATATTTGTTGATAGCCTCTGTTAATAAGTTACCAATACCTGGAACGACATACACACGCTCTGTGATGATCGCTCCTGTCAATGCTCCAAGCACTGCCGCAGGGATTCCCTGAATGATCGGGATCGCTGCGTTCTTCAAAATATGTCTGGTGAAAATCTCACCCTCTGTCAGACCACCGGATCTTGCGAATTTGACATAGTCCGAATTCATCTGGTCGATCATATAACGTCTTATCCACTTCATCAGATTTGCTATGGATGGAAGTGCTAACGATACGATCGGCAATATATACATCAGCCTGCTCGGCGATTCCATATCAAAGGTTGTCGGCAGACCAAAGCTTCCACCGATCGCCTTGAACAGGAAAATATACGCAAGTGATGGTACTGCGATAATAAATACAATATAAAGCGTACCGATCTTATCGACCAGTTTGTCTTTCTTTCTCGCCATAAGGATACCCAGCGGCACACCGATCAGATAAGACATGATAACTGCGATCAGTCCGATCACAAATGAATAACCCACTTTGGATTTTCCTGTTTTGTATGTTGCAACATTGGTGTAGTCATCTTCATAACGGTCTGCATACAATAAGCTGGATTCTCTGGAACCCTGCATATAGGTTGCAGTGTGCAGATTGTCCGCACTCTCCTCCACAAGACCGGTTGGATAGGTGACAGTTGATTTTATATAAGATCCCTGATGGCTTGTCATCGTACTGAATACATCCACTCCCTGATTTACCGTGTAGGATGTTCCAAGATTGATCGTCACAATATTCTGATGAACAAACGGAAACTTGGAATCAAAATACAGTAAATACTTGTGTGTTGTACCATTGCCAATGATCGCCGGTGAGAATTTTTCCCCACCATAGACAGGATCATGTAACGTAAAGGTGAGACCTCTCTCACCTACGATGTCTTCTACATTATTAATATCATCAATTGTTATTAAATTTGCAAAATATTTTCCCATACGGGATGCCAATGGGACATCTTTATACGCAAAAAGCTGCTGCTGGCCACCGTCGGCATACTTCTTCTTGTTCATCATGACGGCGTCTTTGCGGACTACCGTGTATCCCTGAGACTTATAATACTTTGTGAATTTTTTGACATATTCACTGACCTGCTCAGAATCCTGTGCCTTGGTTCTTCCGAAACCAACCACTGCAGATCGCTCTTCCTCTGTTAATTCTCCACTGCTTACAAGTTCATTCAGCCAGTCAGAGTAGGTGACATAATCCAGATAACCATAATCTTCCCATTTAGAGTATTTATAGGCAACTCTTGCATTATTACTTGTATGTGAATATTTTGTATCCCCTGCAAAAACAAGGTTTCGGTCTAACATTGTGTAGATCATGATCATGACCAGCGCCACAACGATCACGATAGACACCAGTCCATGTAATATACGTTTTAATAAATATTTTGTCATAATTGTTCACTCATCAATAGTGCAGGGGAGCGGGGAATCCCCGCTCCGATGCAGTGTTGTTATTTCGTAGATACGATTAATAAATACCGATAGATTTGATCATGTATCCGGCATATTCTGGCTGGAATGTATCCAGATAAGATGCAGGATCACCATAGTCAGGACCCCATCCGGATAAGTCACAGAAGTCATAGTTCATTTCGTAACCATAGTTCATGTAATATCCGCTGTAGTACCAGTCTGTGTTATCTGCTGCTGCAATTAAGTTTACCTGGACAAGTCCCTGTGTAGAAGCTTCGATAGACTGTTTCAGAGAGTTTGCTCTGTTTGTAAATACTTCACTGGAAGAAGCATATACAACATCCATCTGGATTGGGTTGTCAGCATCGATCGTAAGACCATCTGCTGCTAACTCTTCTACTGCCTGACTCATTTCTTCCCAGGAGTTATCTGCATTGTACCATCCGTCATATCCGTCGGAAGAACCGGCACCCTCGTTAGCTGTTGGATCCCATACTGTGATCTTCACGCCGTCAGCATCGATCTGATCCTGTACGATCTGTCCATAGTATGTTCCAGCCGGATATGTTTTTTCTGTTCCGTTGATATCAACTGTTACTTCTTCTTCCAAAGTAACAAAGTTACCCGGTGTGTAAGAGTTTCTCATAGAAGCATATTTCAGATCATCACCAACCTGCTGTGCAAGATAAGCACCACGATCCAAGCCCATGGCAAGTGCTCTACGGAAGTGGACGTTCTGCATAGCCTGTTTTGTTCTTGCAGCATCTTCCTCTGTCTGTGAGGAAACTGCTTTTGTTGTATCGTTTGCGTTTGCAAACTGATTACGGTTGATATTAAAGAATCCGCTGTATGTTGTTGCATCAGTAAGTGCTACATATGCATAATCATCAAAGTTTCCATCCGCTTTTGCTGCTGCAACAGAAGCTGTGTTAAGACCTGTTCCATCTACAACACCTGCGATTGCATCGTTATATGCTTTTGTCGCATCAGAACCATCATTGTATACCCATGTCAGTGTATGGATATTGATGTGATCTGCATTCCAGTAGGACTCGTTAGCCTGGAATACGATTGTGTTCTTGGATGTAAAGTTCTTAACAACGTATGGTCCGCAATATGCGATAGAATCAGAATCCTTACCATATGTGTAATCTGCTGCATCCGGATCATACTCAACACCAAACTTACCACCCATGGATTCATAGAAGGATCTGTTCATTGGAGCAAATACGTTGTAACCGAGCATTGTTGTGAAGTATGTGCAAGGAGCTTCCAGATCATACTCTAATGTGTAATCATCAACCGCTTTTACACCGACCTGTGAGAAGTCTGTTACTTCACCGGAGATGTACTGGGATGCATTTGTGATGATACCTTCGATCAGGTACTCAAGACCACCCTGGGCATCCATCATATGCTGCATTCCGGCAACAAAGTCATCTGCTGTCACATCAGCAACTTTTCTGCCCTGGGAATCAACCCATGTAGCACCTTTGCGAAGATGGAATGTGTAAGTTAATCCGTCATCAGATACTTCATAGCTCTCTGCTAATGCAGGCTGTAAAGTTCCCTCTCCATCATACTCCATTAATCCATCGTATGTGTTCACGATTGCTTCAGCATCTACAGACTGAGAAGTTGCAAGAATATCCCATGTGGTAGGATCCTGTGTATATAACTGATAATTATAAGTATCTTTGAGCGTGTAACCCTGCTCCTCTAAGTAAGATTTTGCCCATGCTTCATACTCACCTGTTCCTTTTAACTCAGCCCATTTTGCTCTCATTGTGCTGACATCGGAAGCTTTGATCAGCTCTGTTGTGACAACTGCATTATGGTATCTGTCCATATCGTTGCCCCACAGTGTATAGTCAAATGTGTAAGGAGCTACACGTGAGATGGAATAGTTACCACCCTTTGACTGTAATGGAAGCATAACGCCTGATTCCATTAACTTTGCTTCTGCGATTGCTTCAAGTGCAAATTTCTCAGAAACGGTTTCAGCTTCATCAGCTTTCTGGTAAGCTGCCCAAAAATCACCGAGTTCTTTGTCATACAGCTCTGCAGATACTTCTTCATAATTAGCCGGAGCTACTGCTTCTTCGCTGCTGCCTGATTCTGTACCGGCTTCTGTGTCTTCGACAGCATTTGCATCATCTGCGGCATTGTTCTTATTGCCACATGCAGTCATGCTGACTGTCATAGCAAGTACAAGCATAAGGCTTACTACTTTTTTCTTCATAATATTTCCTCCTGTAGAAATAATCTATATAAACGCTTATGCGCTTATATCATAATTTTTCCTGTTTCTCTGCGGTAAAAAACGTATTCTGATCCGGGCTTTCAATTTCAATGTGTTATCATTGCGCCACGTTATCGTGTTAAATTATTTTTTTACAACCAAAAAAAGTGCCAACAGACTTTTCCGTCTATTGCACTCACTAGATACAAGTGTCTTTTTCCCGCGTACAACACTTCTTCTATTATACATGCATCTGCGATTTTGTCAATAGTTTTTCTTTTGTCACTTTCTTCCTTATACACACGTTTTATCATATATTTTCCCGCTGTTTTCTCTCCCATCGTTTCTTTATTACAGCTTAATTACAGCTTATTGCAATGCCTCTGTCTCCTCATATCTCTTTAAGCTTTTATCGCTTTACTTATGTACTGTATTATCTCGATATCAGAGTATTGCCTTAATATGTATTATACAAAGCAGTCGACATTTGTCAACAGAAATTTGTTTACCAAGAAACATTTTTCTCGTTGACATAGTAAAAAAAGAGCAGGGATGCCCCATATTAGGGGCCTTTCCCTGCTCTTTGTCTCTATTCATTTTCCCGACTAACTTTTACAGACATCCGCCTGTCCAAATCTGTTATCTATTAAACGCCTTTTTTTCGAATTTGTCAACCAGCTTTTCCATACATCCATCTTCAAAAGGACTATTTAACCCTGCTTCCACGATCACATTGGTAAAGAAATCACGTGCGGAAAGATTACAGAGTTTATAGTAATTCTTCCATGCTTTTTCAAAGTCTTCATCCATCATGACTTTGAACTGCATCGCACACACACTTGCAAGACAGTAATCAATATAATAGAACGGGCTGCCAAAAATGTGCGGCTGTTTCTGCCAGAAGCCGCCTTGTCCAAAGAAAGGATCTTCTTCGTAATCCATGTGCGGGCGGTAAACTTTTTCCAATCCTGCCCAGACTGCCTTGCGTTCTGCCGGTGTCATCTCCGGTTTTTCGTACACAATGTGCTGGAACTCGTCCACCATGCAGCCGTATGGGACAAACGCAGCGGAATCTTCCAGATGCATTTTCAGGTAATCGTCTTTCCGGTCGCCAAAAAATAATTCCATCCAGTTATAGGTGAAGTACTCCATCGACATGGAGTGGATTTCCGCTGTCTCCATTGTGATATCGGCGAACTCACGGATCTCTTCGTCTCTTAACAGATATCCCTGGAATGCATGGCCACATTCATGGGTGATGACGTCCACATCTCCGCTTGTTCCGTTGAAGTTTGCAAAAATAAATGGAGACTTGAAATTTGGAATATAGGTCATATAGCCGCCCTGACGCTTTGTTTTTCTTCCGAGCACGTCAAAAAGTTCATTCTCCATCATAAAATCAAAAAATTCCTTTGTCTGTGGAGACAGTTCACTGTACATTTTCTGTCCTGCCGCAAGAATTTCCTCCGGTGTTCCGACCGGCGCAGGATTTCCATTCGTGAAATAGACATCTGTATCAATATAGGAAAGCTTCTCCACACCAATACGCTGTCTGCGCTGCTCATGTAGTTTATTGGCAAACGGGACAAAGTATTCCTTCACCTGTTTCCGGAAATTTTCGACCATTTCCTTGTCATAACAGTTGCGGTTCATACGGTAATAACCAAGCTCCACATAATTCTCATAGCCAAGCTGTCTTGCCTGCTCGGTTCTGTTTTTCACCATCTTATCGTAAATCTCGTCGATCTCATCTGTAACAGACAGGAAATAGTCACTGACTGCCTTCCATGCTTTTCTTCTCAACTCACGGTCCGGGCTGGTCTGGAACTTTCTCATGAGAGACAGATTGTAAACTTCTCCCTCGAAAGGAATCTTCGCTGTAGCGATCAGCTTACTGTAACGGCTGCTCAATGCATTTTCTTCCTGCATTAACGGAATGATCTTCTCGTCAAAAGCCTTGTTTGCGATCTCGATATTTTTAAATGTCACTTTTCCAATCTTACTCTCCAGATAGTCTCTGTAAGGAGAATCATAAAGTACTTTTCCGTATTCATTCTCATACTGGCTGATGATCGGTCCGACCTCATCATAAAAATCGCTTTCTTTCTCATAAAATTCATCGGTCGTATCAATATCATGGCGGATCATTGCAAGTTCCATGCTTGTCTGCACATCTGCGGTAAATTTATAGTACTCCCGGTGGATCTCAAACTGCTCCTCCCCGCTTTTTGCATTCTTCGTGCGCTCGATAATGCTCTTATACTCTTTTTCTACTTCTTCCATATCAATGCGTTTGTATGGCATTTCTGAAAATTTCATAGTTCCCCTGCTTTCTGTATATACATCCTGTCTATACTGTTTTCTTCTCAACCATTCTATGATATTCCCGGATTTTTTGCAATGAAACCTTGTGTTTTTCCTTTCACAATTTCACAAAATAGACTATAATAACTTTACTTTCTAAAAAATTATATTCCGAGGTTTTATATGATCACAGCAGAAGATATTTTAAATATGAATTTTTATAAAAAAGAAAAATTTACCGGAAGTTACAAGGGCATGCGCTACCTTGTAAAAAAAGAAAAAGATGACGCTGAAAACGATATTTTCCGCGCCACCGTCTGGCCTGGACCTTATAATTTTTCAACCACTCCCGACGATCAGAAAATTTCCGCCACTTTTCCATTCACAGAAGAAGGTAGACAGCAGGCAGTCGACTGGATGAATGAGCAGTGGCGTTCCAGAAGCGAGTGGGGGATTATGATGCATTCGTGATGAACGATTGCTTTTCTACATCAAAACCAGCATTTATAATAATACCAATGCGGTTTTATTTTTTGAATCTCTCCTCCATTGTCTCCGTATCCCTGCCAGCTCCAGCCCGCATTGTCTCCCTCTGCTTTTACAAGCTGACCTTCCCCGGTTCCAACCGGAATATCTTCGGGTGAATAGTAAAATCCATAATACACAGATGATGGAGCCAGCCCAAAACCTCCCATATAAAATGCCACTACGTCTTCCGGAAATAACCCTGTCAACTGTACGCTGTAACCATTTTCCTCTTTCCACTCTTCAAACATATGTCGTCTTTCCCTTTGTTCCACTGCCAGGTAGTTTTTTGTAAACTCTGTAAGTTCTTCCTCGTTCCTCAACACAAATTTTTGTATCCGCTTTTCATAACGAAGCTGTGAGACAAGTAGCAGCGTCAAAAAAACACATATACCCAGTCCAACACTCTTCTTAACTTTTTTCTGTAATTTTCCCTGTCCACTCTTCCATTTTTGTTCTGCTTTCATCTACATCCCCCGTTTTTTGTTTTTTCCACGATACTTCCCATAAAAATAATAGAAACTCATCATCCCAGCCACACATAACAGGATATCATCGACATCCAACATACCAACTTTAAAAATATACTGCACTATTTCTATTACAAATGTAATCGTAAAGCACACCAAAAAATTCTGTTTTATTTTTCGGATTTCAAAC
>OLQT01000987.1_pt1 | contig 18622 bp, 16 predicted proteins | sample 1672651 | NCBI WGS metagenome assembly OLQT01 (sample SAMEA3136709, study PRJEB25190) | human gut metagenome | biome: human gut; feature: human-associated habitat; material: faeces | place: Austria | collected 2013 | reverse complement strand
CCGTCACCTTTGCCGTAAAGATATCTTCCGGATATGCCGTCAATGCAATATTCGCCGCAGATCCCAGAGAGATATCCGTCATGTCATCTTCATCCACTGTTACCGTTATGGTCACTTCGTCCATATCGTATAAAGTAACCAGAGAGGTTCCGGTACTGATCTTGTCTCCGGCCTCCAGCTCCACGCCGGTGATGACACCGTTGTATCTTGCACATACTGCATTACCATCGATATAAGTGCTGAACTCATTCCATTTTTTTAGTGACTCATTATAGGTTTCCTGCTGATCGGACAATTCCTGCGTGAGATACCCCAGTGCAATGTCATAGGTCTCCTGTGCGGTATTGTAAGCCAGTGTCCGCAGTTTTTGGGTCTCAGCTGCGGTCAGTTTCCCCTGCTCCAGTTCCCGTTTTGCCTTATTGTAGGCGGTTTCGGCAGTGGTTACATTTTCCTCCGCCTGCTCTACTCTCTGTTCCAGCTCTTCCTTCTGCTGCTCCAGTGAATCTGCCGTGGACTGTGCCTGCTCCGTCAGTTGCGCATAATAGACATATCCGTAAGTATCATCGGCTGCGTTTGTACTGTTCAGGCTGTATTTACAGTTCGACAATACCTGTGCCGCATCCTCATAGGCTGCCGTTACTTCCTCCAGCTGTGCCCGGTAATCTTCCAGGCTGCTCTTCGCCTGCTCCAGCGTGCTCTCCGCAGAATCTACCATATTCTGAAGCTCCTGCAATGTAGTGCTGTACTCGGTATCAATATAACTGCCGTAAGCAGTGCTGCTGTCATAAGTGTATTTTGCCTGTTGTTTTGACAGGGTCTGGTCGGCTTCCACCGCCTCCAGATCCGCTTTTGCTTTCTCAACATTAGACTGCAGTTCGTCTTCCAGGTCGGAGACGCTGTCTTCTTCCAGCAGGTACAGGGGATCTCCCTCGGACACCTGCTGCCCAACGGAGACCACTACCTCCGCCACGGTCAGGGTAGAATCATCACCGTTGCTGCCAGAGCTGCTGCCTCCCATATTGAAGATCTGCCCAAACATGTCTAAGCCTCCCTGGGCTCCGCCGCCGGAAGCACTCATGCCGCCAAATCCACCGGAACCAGAGCTGCTTCCGGCAGTACTATCGGAGGAGCCGCCGGAGGAACTGCTGCCGGAAGTATCCGTTCTCTGCAGGGCACTCATATCCAGATCAAAGGTCTGATCTACCGTACCAATGTCCACGGAACCACTCTCCGTCACACCTTTGACCAGTGTACCGTATTTTACCGTGGTCTCTTTATAAATGACTTCCGTATCGGAACCACCGGAGAGACCAATGGCACCTGCCACTACAGCGATCGCACAGACACCGCAGATACCTGTGGTGAGCTTGCGCCTTTTCGACCAGCTTTTCCATGATCCGATCCGGCACATTTGATTTCTTATATTTTCTTTGATCTTTTTCCCATTTTCATTCTGCTTCATAACTGTTCCCAATCATTCCTGTCTGTTTCTCAACATTTGCTCCATCCGCCTGATTTATTGTCCTCCGTGACCGCCCGGAATTCCGCCGCCGAAGGTGCCGGAATTACCACCCCTGTGACCACCCTGGGGCATGTCACCGCCTCCCGGCATCTGCATATCCTCCGACATCTCGAACTCCGTATCACTGCCGACTGCGGTATCAGAACTGCTGCCGGAATCGGCAGTCTCCTCCGTGCTCTTGACTTCTGCCTCGGAACTGACTTTACTTGCCAGGTAGATGGTATCGCCCTCTTCCAGTCCTGACAAGATCTCGATGTCCACACCGTTAGTGATACCGGTCTCTACCTCCGCCAGTTCCCTGCCGCCCAGTGCTGCCTTACGATAGACATAGGTCTTGCCGTTCTCTTCTACGATCGCCTTACGGGATACATAGAGGACATCTTCCTTTTCTTCGGTAACGAAGATCACATCTGCGGTCATGCCGCCGTAGAGCTGCTCCAGTTCACCTTCCACGCTGATCTCCACAGTGTAGCTTACGGTATTACTTTAATCGGAAGTAGCCGTGGTATTGATGGAGAGAATGCTTCCAGTATAGGAATCCTCCGGGTATGCCGTAAAGGTGATATCTACCGCATCTCCCACCTGCAGGTCCACAATATCCTCCTGGGTCACATCCACGGAGATTCTCATGTCATCCGACGTTGCATAGGAAAACAGAGCTCCTGTCGTCGTCAGACGGTCTCCCGCTTCGTAGCTGACCTCTGTGATCACACCATCCTCTGCGGCATAGAGAATACCATCACTTCCGATGAAAGCTTCAAAGGCCTGTAACTGTTCTTCCCGTTTTTCTTTCGTCTCTTCCGCTTCCTGTAAGGTCTCCTTCAGATCTTCCACGGTAGCGTTGTAGGTAGTCTGGGCATTCTGTCCGTTGATCACGGTCTCCTGATAGGTCTCTTCCGTATCCAGCTTGTCAATAGTTTGCTTCGCCCTGGCTGCCGCCAGCTGATTCTCCAGATCGGTGATGGCACTTTCATTGTCCGTTACCGCTGTTTCCGCCTGAGTCAGCGCCGCTTTTGCCTGTTGATATTTTGTTCTTGCGCTGAGATAACCGTTCTGTATTGTCATGAAATTCACTGTATTATCGGTTCCGGCACCTTCATAGCCTTCCTTTGCCGCTTCGTAGGTCTCCAATGCATCCTGATAATCTTCCTGTGCTTGCGTCAGTTTCTCCTGCAAAGATGCGGTATTCGCCTGCTTCTGCTCCAGCTGCACCTGCAGAGATGCCACATTGTCCGTCACGCTCGTACCGGAAGTATTGCGGATGGATGCCGCATAGGAAGCACTGATCTTCTGCGTATCATAATCAGTCTGGGCTTCCAGCAGGGACAATTCATAAGTACTCTCTGCCTCCGCATAGTCTGCCTTCGCCTCCACTACCGCATTCTGCAACAGTGCCCGAACCGCCACCACGCTGTCTTCCGTGAATTTCAGAAGTTCCTCGCCTTCGGTGACACGCTGCCCGCTGGCGGCGTAGATCTCCTCTATCTTCAGATATTTCTGTACGGTATCATCGTCATCCTCGTCGCTGTCATCCTCGTCATCATCACTGACATCCAGATCCAGATCGTAATCTATGGATTTTGTGTTGTATTCCAGAGAGCCGCTCTCCGTCACACCTACCTTTAATGTACCACGCTCCACCGTCTCTTCTTTGTAGATCCACTGTTCTTTCTGAAGTAACGGTGCAATGAACACGGTATAACAGGCTGCCAGGATCAGCATAAGCAGTGCGATCCCCGCCAGGATCAACTTTTTCTGCTTCTTCGTGAGGGATTTCAGTTTTTCAAAATGTGGTCTTTTCAATTTCATGACTGCGTCTGTCCTCCCTGCATGCTCTGTCTCTGCTGTAACTGCTTGATCTCTTCCTCCGTCATGCCGAAGACTACGGTAACGGATTCGTTGGCACTTAAGCTGTCCTCCTCATCTTCTACGTTGATCTGTACCGTCACGCTGTAAGTGACACTGGTACGGCTGTCAGACGAGGATACCGGATCAATGGCTGTGATCACACCGGTATATCCGCTGCCTGCGGAGGTCTGCACATAAGCACTGTCGCCTACGGTCAATTTTGCAATATCCGCCTGGTCTACCGATACGGTGACCGTCAGCTCCTTCGGATTGCTGTAAACGAATACGACTGCATCGGAAGTCAGAGTCTGCTCCGCCCGTACCATGGTCCGCAGGATCGTTCCGTCCTCCGAGGCATAGAAATATCCGTCTCCCACACTGCTTTCAAACAGTTCCAGATTCTCTTTGGCATCTTCATAAGTACTTTTCAGAGCTGCCAGATCGGACTTAGCTTTTTCCACCGTAGTATTGTAATCGCTCTCTGCACGTTCCGCACTGGACAAGGAAGTCTCGTAAGTCAGCTTTGCCTGCGCCAGCTGGATCTCATAATTTTCCTTCGCCTCCGTGACTGCCTGCTGAAGGCTGGGAAGCTTTAACTGCAATGTCTGTAAGTTAAAAGAAGCATTGGTGACTGCATCCTCATATTTTTCCTGTGCTTCTTCCAGATCCTTCAGGTTCTGTTCCAAAATGCTGTATAGGGATGCCAAAGTTTTCACATTCGAGGAATTGCTGTCCTGTCCACTGCTGCCCAGCACATTGCCTGCGGTTCCACCTGCTTGCACAGATCCGGCTGACCCGCCGGTGATCTGGGACCAGCTGATTCCCCACTCATCCAGTTTATCCGTCAATGCTTTCAGGTTCTCATCATAGATTGCCTGATATTCATCTACCTTGAAATAACTCTTATAGGAACCGTCATTAACGTATGTCTCATATTCCGCTATCTCATCCTCGGCATCCTGCAATTCCTCTTCCGCCCTGGTCACAGCACTCTGCAGACTTGCTACCGTCTCATCATAGACTTCCTTCGCCTGCTGTCCGGTAAGGATAGCACTGTCTCTTGTGTACTCCGCGGTGATCAGGTTCTGCTCATGTTCAATGGCTCCGGTACGATACGCAAGCTCCGCATCCTCCAGCGCTCTCTCCAGTTCCTTTCTGGCTTCCTCCACACTGTCCTCCGTAAGCTTTAAAATCTTATCTCCTGCCGTTACCTCTTCCCCGGAGACCGCATAGACTTCCCCGATCTCTAGCTCTGCCGTCAGATTTTCCACATCGAAGGTCTCTTCCGTGATACCGACATTGGTAACACCTGACGCAGCAGTCATATCCTCCGTGAAGGTCAGCCCCGCCATATTCCCCGGCATGGAAAATTCTGATTGATTGCCGTTTCTATGTAATATCACCACTGCTGCCACAGAACCTCCACCCAGCGTAAGTACCAGTACCAGCGCAATGATGATCCATTTTTTGTTTTTCTTTCGGGAAAAAATTATCTGTTTGATCTCTTTGTTCTTCACGGCGAACCTCCGATTGCTATTCCGTCCAAATTCCATTGTTTTCTCAAGTATAGTTGGATTTTGTATTGAAAAAGTGTTCGCTCTGTGAAAAATCTGTGTCCTGTAGAAGCTTTCCCCCTGCCTGCTTCTATGCAATTGCACAAATAAAGCACAAAAAGAAGGCCCTGTTGGAGGCTGCTTTCGCAAAAGTCTCTAACAGGACCTTCTATCATAAGCTTACGAATCGTGCTATCGCGCTACTGTGTCCGGAAAAACAAATCACCGCTTCCGGGAGATGCAGATATCCTCCAGATTCTGCGCGCCCTCCGGTCCGATGGGTCTGCCACCCGTGGTGATGCCCCATCCTGCACGGATCTTGATAATATCGTCGATCTGTCCCTGGGACAACAACGTCTTCTTCCCTAAGATAAAGTTATTCATCATCAGGATCTTCGCATAATATTCCGTGGTCTCCATGCGGTAATATGCCTGCATGAGGTTATCTCCCCAGGTCAGTGCGCCATGGTTTGCTAACAGTACAGCATTGTATTCCCGGCAATAGGGTGCCACCGCTTCCGGCACTTCCTCTGTGCCGGGCAGGGCAAAATGCACTAGCGGCACACAGCCCAAGGACAGAACCCCTTCCATCAGCACCGGTTCTTCCAGACTGATGCCCGCACAGGCAAACGCCGTCGCCGTCAGAGGATGTGCATGTACCACGCCCTGTACCTTCGGGTTCTCCTTGAATACTCTGAGGTGCATCTTGATCTCGCTGGAAGGCTTGTGCGTTCCCTCCAACACATTCCCGTCCAGATCCAGTTTTACCAGCATGTCCTCTGTCATAAATCCCTTAGAAACTCCCGTAGGTGTTGCCCAGATCTCATTATCTCCGACTTTACAGGAGATATTCCCGTCGTTCGCTGCCACGAAGCCGCCCTGATACATTCTGCGGCCTACCTCTAAGATCATCTGTTTTGCCTGTGCATCTGATATATATTCCATACTAATCTCCATTCCGCAGACGATTCCTTCCGTCGGAGGAATCCTCCTTTTCCGTTCCGGCATGCAATAATATATTACCTTATTGCCCTTCTCCTTGTCCAGCTGATATTCCCAATAATTTTTTATGCATGCGAGTAGAGGGTAGGGTGCCATGTGCCAGTGGCACATGTTTAGCACGGACCGAAGCGGAATGAAATATCTTCTCATGTCTATACAAAAAAACGTCAAAATGCTATAATTAGATTTAAATCATTTTGCCGACACATACGAAGGAAGCATAGCACTATGACACGAAATAAAATCAAATTTTCTCATACCAAATGGCTGCTGCCGTTATGGGTACTTCTTATCAGCAGCATCGTCTTATATATGATCGCTCATGCGGTACAGCAGGACGACTTCAGGCACATCCGCACTCTTGCGGAACTAAATGCTGTAACCTACGGTGATAACATGATCGCAGATCTGAATGCCGGTATCAATATCACGGATACACTGGAGCAGATTCTGATCAGTACGGACGGCAGAATCGACAAATTTGATACCATTGCGGGCAGAATGATGACAGATTACGTCCGGAGCATCCAAGTGGCTCCCGGGGGCATCGTAACAGATATCTATCCCGCCGAAGGCAACGAAGCAGGTAAAATAGACCTGATCCATGACAAATACCGCGGAGAGACCGTAAAATACAGCATTGCTAATGATGCGCTTATCATACATGGTCCTTTTGAACTGGAGCAGGGAGGACACGTCCTTTCAATCCGTAATCCAGTTTTTTTACAGGATGAGAAGGGTACTCCATATTTTTGGGGCATGACTATGGTTATCATCAAGGTTCCTGATATTTTTCAGCATTCCGCTGATGCCTTAACCGATTTCGGTTATCAATACCGGCTATCGAAGACCATCTCACCTCTGACCGATGAATATACCGTGGTAGACCAGTCGGAGGAGACTCTGATGGATCCCGTCTCTTATGATTTTACTCTGGGAGGCTGTAGCTGGAGGCTGGAAGTCATGCCCACCGGTGGCTGGAAGAATGACACACTTTTACAACTGATAGTATTATGTGGCATTGCAGTGATCCTACTACTGGTGGTTCTAACGATATCTATACTATTCGTTGACGAGCAACGCAAAAAATTTCGCAGACTCTCTCTGACGGATTCTATGACCGGTCTCTTAAATCGTAACGGATTTAATTTGCAGCTGGAGGAGTATCTGGAGGGAAACAAGCAGAAAAACTGTGTCGGTATATTACTTGACGTGGATAATTTTAAATTTATCAATGATGTCTATGGTCATACTATCGGTGATCAGGTTCTATTGCAGCTTTCACAATCCTTAGTGCAGGCTTTTCCGGATAATTCCATTATTGCCAGAAATGGCGGTGATGAGTTCTGTATTATCCTGAAGGATTGCAGTGCAGAAGAGGCTGCCCCAATGATAGACGCTTTCAGCAAGGCTTCCCGCTCTTTTTCAGCCAAAGGCGTCGAACACAATTACAGCATTTCCCTGGGCTATGCGGAATACCCCGCCAACGCAGAAAAAGTCTCTGACATTCTCCGTTATGCCGACATTGCACTCTATGAGGTAAAATTACAGGGAAAACATGGTGCTCTGGCCTACCGGCCGGATTTCCACAATTCGAAACGGACACAGCTTGGTTTTTCATTATCGGATATTTCTGACAACCTGCCGGGTGCCTTTTTCATCTACCGGGCCGAAAAGGAGGATGAACGCATCCTGTATGCTAATCAGGAAATGCTTCAGCTGACAGGATGTACGGATCTGGATGATTTTATGCATTTTACGAAACATCAATTCCGTAATCTGGTGCATCCTGAAGATCTGACACAGGTAGAAGAAAGCATCTGGCAGCAGATAGAATCCGGCATGAACGGATACAATGATTATGTCAAATACCGACTTGCTGTCAAAGATGGAACTTATAAGACGGTTCTGGATTATGGGCGTATCGTGGAGAGTGAACATTATGGCTCGGTTTTCTATGTATTGGTAGTGGATTGCGAATTTATCAAAACACACTACGATGATTAATCATAAAAATAAAAGAATAACAAACTTTCCTCCGGGGCATACTGGTTCCGGAGGAATTTTTATATGAAAGATCAGATTAAGTCTTACTTACAACGTTTGAATCACGGAGAACCTCTGGAAAATGTCCAGGCGGATTTCGTCCGGGAATGTAAGGATGTGGATCCTGCCGAGATTATGCATGCCGAGCAGGAGCTGCTGCGGGAGGGTACTTCCATCGAAGAATTGCAACGGCTCTGTGATGTGCATTCCGCCCTGTTCCATGGTTCCGCGACAGATGCCCAGAAATTGCACGCTAAGGACATACAGGACCAACGGCTCTCCGCTGCTGCCGCCCTGATCCAGATCTCCGGGCATCCCCTGCAGACTTTTACGCTGGAAAATGCAGCACTGGAAAAGCTGATTGCCCGCGCGAAGCAGGTTCTGGAAAATGGAACAATAAATGACGGATCATTAAATGAGCTGCGCCAGATCGCTATCCACTATGCCAGAAAGGGAGACTTACTTTATCCACATTTGAAGGTGCAATATGGGATCAGCGGTCCCTCTGCGGTCATGTGGACAGTAGATGATGAGATCCGGGATGAACTGAATGCCCTTGCAAAACAAAAAGACCAAAAAGAAACCGATGCATGGAAACAACGTTTGAACGCCGTATTGACCCGCATGGAAGAAATGATCTACAAGGAATCCAATATCCTCTTCCCCAACTGCGCACTGAATTTCTCGGAGGAGGAATGGTATCACATCTACCGGGATGCCAAAGATTATGCAGAATGCTTCGGTATCCGGAGTGACAGTTGGCAGGCTGCGGAAGCACATCTGGCAGACACTGCCTCTACGGCTGACACCTTGTCTGTAGAACATGCTTTTGCAGATGGTGAGACCAGAATCCACCTTCCCGGCGGTAGTCTGACCCTGTCACAGCTGACCGCCATGTTGAATACGATTCCTTTGGAGATTACCTTCGTGGACATCGATAATGTCAATCGTTATTTTAACGAAGGCCCCAAGGTATTCAAACGTCCCGGCATGGCATTGGGCCGTGAGGTCTTCACCTGTCATCCGCCTAAAATCGAAGAACGGGTTCGCCGCATTATCGGAGAATTCCGCGCAGGGAATCTGGACCAGGTACCGGTCTGGATGGACAAGGGCGGCCGGACATTCTTAGTGACTTATTACGCTGTCCGGGATAAGCAGGAGCAATATCTTGGAACACTGGAACTGGTACAGGATATGGAATTCGCAAAAGAGCACTTCCGCTAGGGAAATGCTCTTTTTGCTTATATGCCGCCAGAAGAAAGCAAATATTTCTGTGGATGTATTGTAATTTTAAGTTGCAATATGCCGTAATTTTTTTACACCATATTACTGCAGAGAAGCTAAAATTTGGTTATACTGTAAGCATAGGAGATTACTCATTAGTGCTTTTGTGAAGGATGGTATAAGATATGCTTAAAAGGTTCACCTTGAAAAATTATAAAAACTTTAAAGATGAAATTACAATAGATTTTGAAAATATTGCAGGTTATCAGTTTAATACAGATTGTCTTTCGGATGGTGTTATTGGAAAAATGTTAATTTATGGGCGCAATGCAACTGGAAAGACGAATGTGGGAAAAGCACTTCTGAATATTGCTTTAACAATGTTCGGTATAATAAGATATACAGGTAATGGAATTTTACTTAATGCAGATTCTAAAGAGGATGCGGCAACGTTTCAATATGAATTTCAGTTTGATGACACAGAATTAAGTTATAAATACTGACTCATTTCCCAAAGACCAGAACAATATAGAAGTATGATTTTTAAAAGTTTCATAATTGCTTTTAGCCCTATCCAGTACAGCTTCTTTCCACTGAGGCAATGATCCCGGAACATTATAGGACGGTTCTATTGCTCCCATTTTTTGCCATGAGCCATGACTTTCCAGATTTGTTTCCGCCATCATATAGATCCCCATCTCATCGCACATATAATAAAAAGGAATTTGATTAGGATAATGACTTGTCCTTACCGCATTAATATGATTCTTTTGAAAACATTCCAGATCTAAAAGCATTTCTTTTTCCGTAATGCATCTACCTACATGTGGTTCCCATAGTCGCTATGTGCATCCATTCGGTTTACTTGGTATATTTCTGGATCATCTAGCCATCTGATATCTGCTTTCATCTTATACCTCGCTTTATATTTGTCCATTTTCTGCATTTATCCTTTTTGATTTTTAATTATTTCAACTATCTGAATCATTCTTTCCAGACATATATCAAAAAATATTCGATAACTTTTGCAAAAATAATTTTCATATTCTCCATTCATGGCATTAAAATCCTTATTTCTTCGGCATCCTCCTTTACATATTTTATAGAATTTGCAATTTTTACAATTTTCTGCCACTATTTGAGACTGTTCCACAAATGCAATTTCTTTTCTTTTCTTATCAATTTCTTCCAAACGATTGCAGTTAAAGTTACCTAGTTTATATTCGTCTAACGCATAAAAATCACAAGGGTACACACTTCCATCTGCTTCCACAACATTCTGTATACCACAGCTTCCTCTTTGCTCACACGATTCCGGCTGATAGCCTAAAAGAATCCCTATATAATTTTCGAACTGTCTTATATACGGTTGTTCACCCTTTTTCCAGTCCTCATACCATAAGTTGAACAATTCCGTCAAAAACATCCCGTATTGTTCAGGATTTAAAGCATATGGTGTCTTCCCTCTGTCTTCTCCCAAAGGATCCAGACATGCAATATACTGTTGATATTTCCATCCCTGTTCCTTATAATAATTATAAATTTCCGCTGCGTGACCGGCCGTTTTTTGTGTTACTACTGTGAGAATATTGTAATCCACACCATATTGATCCATAAGTTCCGCTGCCTTCTTAATCCTGTCAAATGTCGGTTCCCCTCTTCTGCCATGACGATAAAGGTCATGTATCTGCTTCGTACCATCTACCGAAAGGCCAATCAAAAAATGATTCTCCCTAAAAAATTTGCACCATTCATCATCTATCAAGTACCCATTCGTCTGCATCGCATTATTTACACGTATTCCGCACTTATTGTAATGTCTTTGATATTCCATCGCTTTTTCGTAAAACGCAATTCCACGTAAAGTCGGTTCACCACCTTGATACGCATAGCTTATCATGCCTTCCGCATGAAACATTGTTTTACGAATAACATTCTTAAGTGTCTGCTCTGTCATGAATCCATAGGATTCCCGCATCCTTTTTTTCATTTCATCGCAATAAAAGCAATAATCGCATTTCATATTGCACATTCCCGACGAGGGTTTTATCAGTACACTAATTGGTGGCATATTGTTCTCCTGTCTTTCGCCTTATACAAGTGATACAAACACTTTAATTACCCCGGCCAATACCATAACCCAGATAGGATTCATCTTTGTTTTTCGCAGTATAACTACACATATGGCAAAAATCAATACCATGACCCATTTTGTTCCAGTAAAAGTTATCGTATTGCTTCCCCAGAAGGCCGTCATAAGAATCAAAATTCCAGCTGATGCAATCATCGCCACTACTGCCGGACGAAGTGAACGCAATACTCCCTGTAGCATATCCATACTCCGGTATTTCAAGTACAATTTTGCCAACACTGTCACAATAATACAGGACGGCAAAATACATCCAAGTGTTGCTACTACTGCCCCAGGTATACCTGCAATCTTCAGTCCTACAAAGGTTGCAGAATTAACCGCAATCGGCCCCGGTGTCATCTGTGATATCGTAATAAGATCCGTAAACTCTGACATAGTCAGCCATCCATGGTCAGTGACTACCTGTCCCTGAATCAAGGGCATGGCGGCATATCCACCACCAAAGCTGAACAGCCCAATCTGAATAAAGCTCCAGAATAATTGTAAATATATCATTTTCCGCTTCTCCTTTTTGAAAGAAGTGTACGTATTACACCAATTATTCCGCACGTTAGCACAATGTACACTACATTTATGCTAAACACGCATGCTACAATAAACGCTCCCACCATAATGACCAGAGATAAAGCATCCTTTTCCTTAATAATAGGCAGCCCCATATCCACCGTAACAGAAGCTATCACTGCACCAACTCCTGCCTGCATTCCCTCCAACAACTGACTGATCAGCCAATTATTTCTGAAAGCATTATAAAATATAGATATTACTGATAAAATGACAAAAGGAGGCAGAACGGTCCCCAGAATTGCCACAAAGATCCCTGCAGCTCCTGCTAGTTTATAACCTACAACAATCGCACCATTTACCGCTATGGCTCCCGGAGAGGATTGTGCTATTGCCACCAGATCAAGCATTTCATTTTCCTCTATCCAATGATATTCGTCCACAAACTTTTTCTTCATCAGTGTAACAATGACATATCCCCCACCAAATGTAAAAGTGCTCAAATATAGCGTAGATATAAACAATTTCAATAGTACTATTTTTTTATTTTTTTCTTCCATAGACTCCTTTTTAGAAAAATCGCTTAAATCTTCCGACTTAAGCGATTTTTCTATATCTCTACTTATTTTCTTCTATTACTTCATTACCACGATCCATCAAATTCTTGATGGTGTCATCCAGAGACTGAGATCCGAGAAGATACTTATCTGTTTCCTCTGTAAGAATGCTATCAATTTCACTCTGATAATCAGGAATGTATGTTCCATAGCTGTCAACCCAATCCGGATCATCCATAATCTTGGTTAAGGTATCTGTGTCAAGCTTATCCTCAAATCCGGCAATAATCTGCTTTACACTATCAGATTTCACAGCTCCCTTTTCATTAGAAATAAACATTCCCTTAATATCTACACCTTCCGTTGTCCAGAACCGTAAGAAATCATATGCTTCCTTGGGATGCTCGGATGTCTTTGCAATAGAAAAGATATTTCCACCTGCTTCATTATAATGTTCACCATCTTTGTCCCATAAAGGCTGGCGTGCAAATGTAGTTACGAAATCATGTGCATATTTTTCATTTCCAATGTCACTAAGCATAGCTGTTCCCATGGGAAGCATTGCAATATTTCCATTAAAGAACTGATCGCGATAATTCATGTTCAGAGCTTTAACATCTGCCAACGGTGTAGAACTATGATCTACATTTTCCATATCATAACGCAGCTGCAAGAACTTAGCTAAGTTGGGATTATCAAAAGTTAAGGTTTTATCATCATTAAAGATTGTGCTTCCACCCTTTCCACTACTGATTCCCCATAAGTTACAGCTCCCCCAAGAGTGAAAATAGGAACCATATTTTGTGTCCGCTCCACTTCCACTTGTCAGCTTTTCAGCATATTCACGATAATCATCCCAGGTCCAATCCAAAGAAGGTACATCCAGTCCGGCTGCATCCAACATATCTTTGTTGATAAGAACCAGATTATATTTCATTTCTCCCGGAATACCATATGTCTGATCGTTTACTCTTACAATTACATTGTATGCGTCCTCTGCAGTAGTTCCTTCCTCAGTAAAATAATCATCGAGAGACAGGTAGGATCCAGACTCCGCACGCACAATATAGGAAGCGTAATTAGGCGCCATCAGAATATCCATTGCTTCGCCACCCATCAGCATAATATCAGTCTTTGTCAGATAGTCATTACTGTTCATGTCACCTACATAATCAAACTGCACATTAATATTAGGATGGAGTTCCTTGTATGCTGCCGCAACCTTTTGGTTCTGTTCATCATGATTGGTCTGCCAGCTGACAAAACGCAGAGTAATTTCCTCCTGATTTTCATCTGCTACCTGAGTAGTTCCTGTTGTTTCCTTGTTCTCAGTCGTGGTAGCTGTATTCGTTGTTTCTGTGTTTTCTCCACCGGAACATCCTACTAAGGCGGTTGCCATAATGGAAGCCAGTACCAGGCTGAGTCCTCTCTTCATCTTTCTCATAATAATTCTTCTCCTTTCATGTGTGTATATGTAAATGTTACAAATACCCTTACATCAACCCTTTACCGCACCCGAAGCAATTCCATCAATAATATAACGTTGCCCGAACAGGAACAGAATAATTAATGGTATCGTTGCTGATACAGCTGCAGCCATAGTCAGGGAATAGATGCTTCCAGATTCAGAAGCAAATAATTTCATACCTAGCTGAATTGTAAATAGTTTACGGTTGCTTAAAAAAATCAATGGTGTTTGATAATCATTCCACGTCCATACGAATTTCAATACCGCTAATGTAGCAATAGAGGGCTTTACCAACGGGAATATAATTTGAAAAAATATTCTCAAGTGACCAGCACCATCTATTTTGGCAGATTCACAGAGCGAATCCGGAATTGCCATCATGGCCTGACGTAGCAAAAATACTCCATATAGGCTAAACATGGTCATCATGATAATTCCCATGTGTGTATTATAAAGGTTCATTTTCTGCATAATTACAAATCGACTGACAATCATAACCTGTGCCGGGATCATCATTGTTGCCAAATACACTAAAAAAAGCTGATTTCTGCCTTTCCACTTAATCTTTGTAAATCCGTAAGCTCCTAAAGCTGATACCAAAATTTGAAGAACCGTGGATATTACCGTCACCTTAATGCTATTCAGGTAGTACATTCCAAAATTATAGGCAGATCCCCACACTTCTTTATAGTTGGCAAGTCCGACACTGTGTTCCGGAATCCATTTGATAGGAAACTGAAATACTTCGTTTTCCGGTTTAAATGATGTGGAAATCATCCACAGTAACGGAGTCAGCATAGTGAAGCCAATCGCAAATAAAAAAACTGTAAAAATCACTTTGTGTATCTGTATCTTTTTCATATACTGCCTCCTTCCTATTCATTAGCAAAACGATCTTGGAATTTCCACTGTACTAATGTAACTGCGAAAATCAAAAGGAACAAGACCCATGCCAGTGCACAGGCGTAGCCCATTTTAAAATCTGTAAATGCTGTCTTATATATGTAATAAGCCATTACTGAAGTAGAATTTCCCGGTCCACCTGCTGTTAATACGCTGATCATATCGAATACCTTAAATGAACCGATAATTCCCATTATAGCCAGGAAAAAAGTCGTCGGACTTACCTGCGGTACTGTAATATACCGGAATTGCTGAATGCTGGATGCGCCATCAATCTGTGCTGCCTCATACAAATCAGCAGGAACATTTTTAAGTCCTGACATATATACCGCAACATAATATCCTACCTGCGACCAGATATTAATCAACATAATTGCAATCAATGCCCAATGTTCATCAACCAACCATTTCGGAGGGTTTTCAATTCCAATAGTACGCAGGAACTCATTGATCGGGCCGTAACTCGGTTGAAGCATTACCTGCCATACTGTACATACTGCTACTACACTGGCAATGTATGGAATAAATATCATTACCCGTATAGCAGACCCTCCATATGTATGTCTGTTAATCAAATCTGCCATCACTAATCCCAAAATTAACAGACAAGGTACTGTCACCGCAGTAAATAAAATGTTATTTCTTAAGGATACAACAAACCAATCATCTTTAAACAGTTTCAAATAATTTCTCAATCCTGTAAATTTTATTGAATCCCACCCCTTCAGAAAGTTCCATTCCGTAAAACTGATTCCCAATGACATGATCACGGGTATCAATATAAATATGATGAATCCAATCAGCCCTGGAAGAACGAAACAGATTCCTGTCAACGTTTCTTTTCGTTTCATACAATGCCTCCTCTTTGTAATTGTCAAAATGACGAATTCACGTATCATTTTTGTTTTTTTTACTCTAAACTGCACAATTAAAAAAGTAAAGTTGACATTTTTCCTTGGCAATGAAATTAGTACACTTCCATACGAATTTCACTTTATGCCATTGACATTCCTTTCAAACATCCTATATTATGTATACACATTACAAAAAATTGAGGTGATTATATGGAAAAAATATACAATTTTGCCAAAAAAGATTTTTTTATTTTTGCATCTACCTATGTTGCAATTATTTTTTTGGTTCTTTTATGTTTTTTTCCTGTATGCCGGGCATTTGAACGTTCTGAACAAAATCAGGCTATTGCGGAAATACGTGATTACGCCTCCAGTATGTTAGGAGAACTGGATCTCCAAGAGCAGGCTATTTTTAACGCCACCAGAAATCTATACAGTGATCGCGATTTTACGTCCATTTATTATAACAGTACGCGCAGTTCATCTTCTTCCTTATTCTATGACATGACACTGTTGCAAAAACGAATTAAACTGTACTATCAAAATCTTGAGTATGTTCAGGATGTATTGGTATACCTTCCCAAATTCAATTATGTACTTACACAAAATTATATTTTTGACAGCCGAGATTCTTTTTATTCCTATATAAAATCAAGTGCCTTCGAAGGAACTCCTGACTGGTTAGAAACCTTTCCGTTAAATAATACTGGCATTTCTTTTTATAGTGACCAACTAACAGATTGCGTTAATTCCGAAGAAATAAGAAACTCCTTGAACTTTTCCTATTATTTTCCTACTTACGGAGATCCCAATATAAGAATGCTGGTGATTGTTCAGTTAGACCCGGATGCTGTTGCTAAAAGTTTTCTCTTAAAGTCTGCTTCTGACTATGGATTTACTGTATTGAAAAATGGCGATGGTGAGGTTCTAGTTCAACATAACTATCCAGATAATTTAGCAGAAAAATCGTGGGAAATAATAAATTTACCGCAAAGCGATCAAGGTTATCTTACAATCGGAGTCAAAAATGAATACTTCAAACCAATTCATCAGGCTACGATCCGTTTAATTTTTGCTGATCTGGGGATAGCATTTCTTTTAGGCACGATTGCATCCATTTACTTTGCTTACAGACGCTCGCGCCCTATTGAACGAATCCTTCATATCATTCACGATATGGATCGACAGCCCAATGTGCAGAATTCTTTTTTGGAAATTGAAGGCACTGTATTAAATATGATCTCGGAAATCAGTCATTGCAAGACAACCATCGAAAGTCTTGATACTATGGTTGCCGACAGCTTAAAAGAAAAACTTTTTATTTCTGGTCTAAGTACAGAGCAGGAGATTCACTCTTTTCAACAGTATTTTGGGGATTTTTCTTTTTCTATGAATGCCCTTGTTTTTTCTATACCGGAAAAAACGACTTTTTCTAAAGAAATATCATTAAAAGAATTGCTTTATGAGCAGCTTTTACAGCTAAGTCAGAAAACCATTATATTATATCAGGCAGAAAACTATATATACTGCCTAATGGAATCTGTTTCAGGTCTGTCAGATCTGTTGAGCAATTGTTTAAAACATATACGTGAACTCCATAATCAGTCTGTTAAAGTGGGCATCAGCAATCCTTTTCAGGATATTTCCTACACCCAGCATGCTTCCACTCAGGCAAAACGACGTTTATCCGCCGGATACCGCATTGACGGTGTATATGTATTTACTCACACTTATTCCTCTCGTGCTGTCCGCTCTTTGATTAGCATTCAGGATCTTGACAACCTTCAACGCGCTTTGCTTAGTGGAAATGGTCAAAATGCTGATCGGATTTTGGAAACCATCCACCAGACAATCAGTCACTCCGAACAAAATTCTGTAGAACTGCGCCAGATGTTCTTTTCTCTTCGTTCCGTTTATGCAACTGTCTGCAATCAGTTTTCATTGGAAGCAGAACGAAACGGGGAAACACGCTACCACGCTCCTATTCTTCCAAATGATTTGGACGAATACGATCTGGATTCCGTTTATGAAGTATTCCGTAGTCTGAATATTGAATTGCAACAGCAATATGAGATTGTAATGGCTCGTACCGCCAGAAGCCTCGGGACAGATATTTTGGCTTACATAGATCAGAATTATACCGATCCTAACCTTTGTGCAGGAGTCATTGCAGATGTTTTCCATATCTCTGAAAAATATGTATTTCAGTTACTAAAAAGTTGTTGCAACGAAACTTTAAACGACAGAATACTACGCCTTAGAATTGATGAGGGGATCCGGCTTTTGACAACTACCGATTTGACGATTACTACGATTGCAAAGAAAACAGGGTTTTCATCCAGCAACACAATGTACAAAGCGTTTATGAGAGTAAAAGGAATTTCCCCTTCTTCCTATCGTGGTAAAGAAATATAAAACAGGAGGCTATATATTTATGAAAGCAATTATGATAATGTTTGATTCCTTAAACCGGCATTTTCTTCCCAACTATGGCTGCAGCTGGACCGTCATGCCACAATTTCAGCGCCTGGCTGAAAAGGCTCTTACTTTTGACTGTTTCTATGGCGGAAGCATGCCCTGTATGCCCGCACGCAGAGAATTGCACACAGGGCGCTACAATTTTCTTCACTCATCCTGGTGCCCTATGCAACCGTTTGACGACTCTGTCATTAAGCGTATGAAAGATGCGGGAATTTACACTCATATTTCCACGGACCATTTTCATTACTGGCAGGATGGCGGCTCTTGCTATTTAACCAAATTTGACAGTCATGAAATTGTTCGTGGACAACAGGGAGATCCATGGATGGGACAGGTTGCCTGGCCTGACTACCCTGATACGCTTTCTCGACGCAAAAATACACAAAGTTGGCGTCACGACTGGGTAAACCGGCAATTTATCACAACTGAAACTGCTATGCCACAATGTAAAACCTTTACAAACGGACTTGATTTTATTGAACGAAATCATAATGATGACCTATGGTTC
>OLQT01000979.1_pt1 | contig 18662 bp, 12 predicted proteins | sample 1672651 | NCBI WGS metagenome assembly OLQT01 (sample SAMEA3136709, study PRJEB25190) | human gut metagenome | biome: human gut; feature: human-associated habitat; material: faeces | place: Austria | collected 2013 | reverse complement strand
GGGGATGGAGGTGCCGCGCGACGTTTCGGTGGTTGGCTTTGACGATGCGGAAACCTATCGTTTTCATCAGCCTGCTTTAACAACGATTCGACAGGATTTCTTTATTTTGGGTTATGAAAGCGCCAGAGTGCTGAACAAACTGATGGCGGAAACAGCGTTGGGATGTACCCGGATTTATACGCCGGCGCAGTTGATTGTACGTGAATCCACGGGCGTGTACCGTCAAAACGGGTGACCGAAGCCGGGAAAATCGCATGGGCGGACGGAAGGCTGAACGATCCTTATGAGAAAATCCTTACCACAAGGAAAAACACTTTATCAGACAAAGAGAGTCTGCCGGCGGGCAGGAGTGTTTGCCATATCATCTCACCCCTCAAAAGAACGTTGGAACGCGGAGGTTGACGGAAGATGCTGGAAGTGAATAAGATGTTTCTGACCATTGACAGGTTGGAACAACGGGTGCATGAACTGGAAAAATATCGTTTTGTTGACATGAAAACGATCGCCCCCATGGATGCGATGCCGGGTGGCCTGGAAAAGGACGAGGTCTATCATGAAATGCCGGAAGAGGTGAAGGGACGGGCCCTTCGGATCGGCGACGACTTTGCGGGCCGCGACCGATATCTATGGGTTCGAAAAAAAGTGAGGCTTCCAAAGCATCGCGACGGATATGAGGCCTATGGACTGTTCAACTTCGGCGAAACCGGCGGCGCGCTGCTGTCCGGGTTTGAATCCCTGCTTTACGTGGATGGTCAACCCTATCAGGGCGTTGACACCTTTCATAACGACGTAAATTTTGAAAGCCTTGCAGATCGGACTGTTGAATTGACTTTTCTTCTCTGGACCGGTCTGGAGGGAGGCGGCCCGAAGCGGGAACTTTGTCATCGCTTTCAGCGGGCGGACGTGGGCTATCTGCATCAGGCCACGGATGAATTGTATTACCTGACCAGGGCGATGGCGGAAACGCTCCATTATCTGGAGGACGCCAATCCGGACAAGTTTGTATTGATCCGGGCTTTGGAGCATGTTTTTGCCACGATCAACTGGGATGAAGAATGCTTTTACGCCTCGGCGGAGGAAGCGCTGCGCGCCTTGAAAAGCGAATTGAGCGCCTTCCCCGGGAAAAGCAATGTCACCGTTAATGCAGTCGGCCATACGCACATTGACGTCGCCTGGCTCTGGCGGCTTAAACACACCCGTGAAAAAGCCCAGCGTTCTTTTTCAACGGTGCTTCGGCTTATGAATGAGTTCGACGATTATGTTTTTTTGCAGTCTCAGCCGCAGCTGTATCAATATATTCAAAAGGATAATCCGGCACTGTATGAGCGGATCAGGGAGCGCGTTGCAGAGGGCCGCTGGGAAGCGGACGGAGGCATGTGGCTGGAAGCCGACTGCAACATTTCCTCCGGCGAAGCGTTGACCCGTCAGTTTCTTTATGGAATGCGCTTTTTAGAAAAAGAATTTGGCCGCCGATGCGAATTTCTCTGGCTACCGGATGTATTTGGATATAGCTGGGCGCTGCCTCAAATTTTGAACGGCGTTGGAATTCACACCTTTATGACCACCAAAATCAGTTGGAATCAGTTCAATTCCATGCCTCATGACCTGTTCCGCTGGCGGGGCATGGATGGCAGCGAGGTAATGACGTACTTTATTTCCACACCGTCCGAGGGCGAAGCGTTCGACAAACGCATGGCTACCTACAATGGTATGATGAATCCACACAGCGTCGTCGGGAGCTGGGAAAAGTTCCATGATAAGAACCTTTCAAACGAAACGCTGATTTCCTATGGCTTCGGTGACGGAGGCGGCGGAGTGAACCGCGAAATGCTGAAAATGCGGCGCGCTATGGACAGCATTCCCGGCCTGCCATCGGTGAAACCATCCCGGGCGAATGAGTTCTTTAAGCGGCTGCATGAAAGAATGGATCGGGAAGATCAATATATTCCGGTTTGGGATGGAGAACTGTATTTGGAGTTCCACCGGGGAACCTATACCTCTCAGGCATGGAATAAAAAGATGAACCGCCGCATGGAGTTTGCGCTGGCGGAAACGGAATGGCTTTCAACGCAGGCCTGGCTGTCCGGAGGCGCCTATGACCGGAAAGCGCTTACGGACGGTTGGCAGACGCTTCTGCGTAATCAGTTTCACGATATTATTCCCGGGTCCTCCATTCATGAGGTATACGAAGACTGCCATCGGGAATATGGCCAGCTGGAAGCTTCCCTTCGAGAACTGCAGACGGAAGAAATGGCCGTGCTTTCTGTGCCGGAGAAGGACAGCTATACGGTCTGGAACTTCGGTTCCTTTGCCCGCACGGATGAAGTGAAAATCTTCGAAACCCGCGACGGATGTTTCCTGGATCGCCAGGGGAAAAGATTGCACGCCCAAAAAACAGAGGAAGGATACTGGGTGGAGCTTTCCGTGGACGCATTGTCCGCCGCCGTCCTCCGCTTTGAAGAAACGAACTGTGCCGGCCAGCAGGAGGACCTGCCGTTCGTTTGGGAAGCGGAAGCGCAGAAATTGCAAACGCCCCATTATATCGCGGAGTGGAATGAAAAAGGACAACTCGTCCGGCTGTTTGACCGTGATAACGACCGCGAGGTGCTTCCGGCAGGCTCCTGCGCCAACGTGTTGGAAATTTATGAGGATAAACCGCTGAATTTTGACAACTGGGATGTGGATCTGTTTCATCTGCTGAAACATGAGGAAATTGCGGCGGAGTCTTCCCCTGAGCTGATTTTGAACGGCGCGCTGCGGCTGGTATTGCGTTTCCGTTACCGGTATCATCGCTCCCGTTTTGAGCAGGACGTTGTTTTCCACGCGGACAGCCGCCGGATCGACTTTGAAACGCGGGCGGAATGGTACGAGGACCACCGCTTGCTGAAAGCGGCCTTTCCGGTGGATATTCGCACGACAAAAGCCGTTTACGATGTTCAGTATGGTCACGTGGAACGACCGACGCATTTCAATACAAGCTGGGATTATGCCCGGTTCGAGGTGGTCGCCCATAAATGGGCCGATCTTTCCGAAGAAGGGTATGGGGTCAGTCTGCTGAACGACTGTAAATACGGCCACAGTGCTCACGACAATGTGTTGCGGATTACACTGCTCAAAAGCGGCAAATATCCCGACGAAGAAGCCGATATGGGCTTGCACGAATTTACCTATGCCCTTCTGCCGCATGAAGGCTCTGTAACGGTCGGAGATACTATCGAGGAAGCAACCAAATTGAATCTGCCGCTTCGCACGGCGGAACACAAAGCGTGGGAAGCCAGGCCGCTGTTCTTTTCCGATACGCGCAGTGTTGCGGTCGACGCCGTGAAACTGGCGGAAGAGGACGAAACCATTATTCTCCGCATTCATGAATGCCGCGGAAGCCATACTTCTGTCACCCTGTGCCCTTCTTTTGAAATGGCGGCTTATGCCCCGTGCAATCTGCTGGAAGAAACCATTGCAGAAAAGCAAAACGCATGCAAAATTACGTCCAGACTTCGTCCTTTCGAGATCCAGACCTTCAAAATCTGGGTGAAATGAGTCGAATTACAGCAGTCAGAAGAAACCATACAGCTGGAAAACCCGGATAGCCTGTGCGCTATCCGGATTTTTTGGATAAAAGCCAAAAAGGGATTGGTTTATGCCGCTTACAGTCATTTTCCCCCAAATGTGTAAAACTTGAGCATTTTCACCCGGATGACGGTTTAGAAAGGGAGCGAACCGTGGTATACTGAACGTGCGATGGGGAAAGCCCTCCCTTTTTCCGCCGCCTTTTTTCAAAATCAGCTTTTTCAAATCAAAGAGAGGTGAAGCCAATGTGTGAAAGCAAACTTCCCTTCCCGACGGTGGAAAGTCAGCTCAGGCATAATATCCTGAAGATCCCGCCGGAGGTCTACTCGGCCAGCGGCATCGTGATCAACGGCCGCCGCATCAAGAGCTTTGTGTTTACCACCGATCTGGCGATCATCCGCAACTGCGACGCGGACGCGGTGTTCGCCGTCTATCCCTTTACCCCGCAGCAGGCCATCAGCGACGCCATCATCAAGGCGTCCTACATTCCGGTGTTTTGCGGCGTGGGCGGAGGAACCACCAAGGGCATCCGCACGGTCTCGCTGGCCAAGGATGTGGAATGTCAGGGAGCCATGGGCGTGGTGCTGAACGCGCCGATCTCCGATTTGAACCTGCTGGCGGTGGTCAAGGCCGTGGATATTCCGGTCATTATCACCGTCACCAAGGAGGATACGGATATCGAGGCCCGGCTTCGGGCGGGCGCGTCCATCCTCAACGTGGCCGCAGGGCCCCGCACGCCGGATGTGGTGCGCTCTATCCGGGAAAAGAACCAGCAGGTGCCCGTTATTGCTTCCGGCGGCAAGACGGGGGACAGCATCCGCGAGACCATCGCCGCCGGAGCCAACGCCATCACCTTTACGCCGCCTTCCACCCAGGAGCTGTTTAAGGAAATGATGGAGCGCTACCGGGAGTAAACCAGACAGCCATTTCTATTTAGAGTCCGCTCCGCAACCACCAAAACATAAGAAAACCAACATGTGAACGGCCCGTATGGTATCATACAAGTGCAAGGAAAAGCGTGAAGAACCCACCAAAAGCTTGCACAGGAGTGAGGGCGGATGTACAAGAAGGAGACTCAGCTGGCATTCGAGGACTTTGTTTTTCCGTTCGGGGAACTGGATTCGGAAAATGAATGGGTCAAACTGGCGGGCCTGATTCCCTGGGACACGGTGGAGCGAGCGTACGCGAAGCAGTTTGTGGACAACGGGCATCCGGCGCATTCGGCGCGAATCGCGCTGGGGGCACTCATCATCAAACAGCGGCTGAAATGCAGCGACGAGTGGACGGTACGTCATGTGAGCGAGAACCCCTATCTCCAGTTCTTTCTCGGGATGAAGGCGTACAGCTCAAAGGCTCCCTTTGGGGCATCCACTATGGTGGAGTTCCGCAAGCGTTTTCCGCCGGAGGCCATTGCGACGATTCTGGAGGCCAGCATCCCAAAGAAACCCCGTCAGGAGGATGACGACCAGGGAAAGCCAGACGGGAGCAGCGGACAGAAAGCAGCGCAGTCTGAGCCGGAGACACCGTCAAACAGCGGAACACTGCTCATGGATGCGACCTGCTGCCCGGCTGATATCGCCTTTCCGCAGGATTTCTAACTCCTGAATCACGCCCGGGAACTGCTGGAAGACATTGTCCGGGAGACCTGCATGGCCAATGGCTGGAAGACTCCCCGGATGTACTCAAAGATTGCGCGAAAATCTTTCCTGAACCTGTCCAAGAGCAAAAAACGCTCTGCCAAGGCCATTCGGAAGTGCATCAGGCAGCAGCTGCAGTTCATCCGCCGCGATATCGGATACATCGCGGACTTCGTCCGAAACAAAGATATCCGGTTTGACCAGGCGGTCTACGACCTGCTGAACACGCTCACCACGCTCTACGAGCAGCAACTGTACATGCATGAGCATCGGGTACACAGCGTGCCGGATCGAATCGTCAGCATCCGTCAGCCGTGGGTGCGGCCAATTGTCCGGGGCAAGGCACACGCCAACACGGAATTCGGCGCGAAGCTTCACATCAGCATGGTGGACGGTTATGCCCGGATTGAGCGGCTTTACTTCGATGCTTTCAACGAAGCCACCGATTTTTTCCGGGCTGTGGAAGGCTACCGGGAACACTACGGATGCTACCCGGCGAGGGTGTTGGCAGACAAGATTTACCGCAACCGGGAAACCATCGCCTGGTGCAAGGAGCGTGGCATTCAGCTCACCGGACCTGTTCTGGGCCGTCCCCAAAAGAACCCGGAGGTGACGAAAACCGCCCGTCGGCAGGCGTATCAGGACATCTGTGACCGCAACATGATAGAAGGCGAATTCGGTACCGGTAAGCGCGCCTATGGACTGAACCGCATTATGGCTCATCTCCGGGAGACATCCTTCTGCGTGATCGGTGTCGCCCTCCTTTGCATGAATCTGACCAAGAGGCTCAGGTCTCTTTGTCTTGACCTTTTTGCCGGTTTGATGCAGATTCTCTGTTCTATTGACCGATTATCCGCTATTGCTTGATTTGGGGACGGTTGCGGAGCAAACTCTAATTTACAAATGATATCATTATTCATAGAAGGAGGAGCAGTTCATTGAGTGTACGAAGAAGCCACGCAAGGCATTACCCAAGTACAATACGAGGGTGATATCAACGTGGCTTCTAAAAGAGTATAGCATAGCTAGAAACAAAAACCAACAAGAAATAGGCATGATTGCATGAGAGGCTTTTGAGATTTCATCCGATACTTTCCACCTGAATAAAGTGCGGAATTCGTAGGGAACATACTGTCTTCACGTGGTTACAGAATGTGCAGTAATTCACTCAAAGCGTTAATCTGAAAATCAGCAGCTCCTTCGCCAAGTTCGTTGGCCTGGTGCTTTGCCAGACCATTTTTGATCCACACCGTTCTCATGTCCAATGCCTTGGCCGGAAGGATGTCGTTATCCAGCCGGTCGCCAACCATTACGCTTTCTGGGGCGCTGCAGCAGGCGAGTGCAAATGCTTTTTCAAAGATTTCCTTCGACGGTTTGGCGCAGCCCATTTCTGCAGAAGCAGCAATTACATCAAAATACTGTCTCAGGCCCCATTTTTCCAACCGATCTGCCGTTCCGGCATTCTGGTTGGCGATAATGCCAAGTCGGTATCCCTTCTGTTTCAGGGCTGCCAGCGTGCTTTGAGCATCCGCATACGGCACTTCGTCTTCAGAAGGCCAGGGTGTTTTGGTCAGGCCAAAATGGCTGATGGCGGCGGAGTTTCCGTCCAGCCCCTGCTTTGCAAATGCAATGCGCACTTCATCAAACGCCTGAAAGGACACATCGGTTTCCGCAATCATCTCCCGCGCCCTGCGATCATAGGCTGCGGTTTCATCCATCAGAGTAGATCCTACGTCAAAGAAAATCCATTTGATCATCTTTACAGCCCCAGTTCCTCATAGGGAATATGCATCAGATAGTGCTGCTTGGCATTTTCATAAGCCACGTACAGCTTTTTCTGTTCATCATCCGCGAAGGCGTGCGGATAGAAGAAACGTTCATCCGGCGGAGCAATGGGTAGCTTTTTCTCCCAGGTCTGCATATTGTCGGAGCTGACCCAGATTTCCAGATGGGTACGCTTCATCCAGCCTATATCATCGTAGAAATTGTTGATAAGCAGAATCTTACCGTTCACCTTCAGTAGGGTGAGCTTGGTGTTGGGGTTGGACAGATCCGTCACCTTCATTTCGCCCCACGTGCGGCCATAATCGTAGCTGTCGCAGCGGCGCAGATAGGGATTGGCATTGTCGCGCATGAGGATCACGATGTGGCCGTTCTCCAGTTCGATGCAGTTGGGTTCCCACAGGCCCCTGTTACCCGAATCCTTCATGTAGCCCCACCGCTGATAGGTTTTGCCCTGATCGGGGGAGATTGCCACGCCGCACACAAAGGGCCATGCTTCGCCCAAATCCTTCTCCGCCTCATTGTGTTCATCGCTGAACTGGCGGGGTGCATCGTTCCAGTCGAAGAAGCGGTTGGTTTCTTGCCAATACAGCGGGAAAAGCCATTCACCGTTGCTCATCACAAAGCCCTGCCTGAGCGTTACGCCGTTAAGGCCACTGGGGAATGAAACCGGTTCTTCCCAGGTGCGGCCATTATCATAGCTGTAGGAGCGGAAGGTCTGCAGCTCGCGGTAATGGTTTTCGGCGCAATAAGTCATCACCACCAGGAAAGGATTCTCGCCTTCGTTAAACAGTTCCGTGCACCACACGCCGCGATTTTTGTGGGCGATGATGGTTTCCGGCTTGGACCAAGTTTTGCCGTCATCGTCGCTGTAGCTGAGCTTGAGCACATTGGTATCGTGCGGCTCGGTGGGGCCGCCAGTCAGAAACGTACAGACGATTCTGCCATCCTTCATGCGGCGGATGATCGGTTCACGGGCATAGTCCCTGCCGTTTTGTTCTCCGGGATCTTTTCCAAAATCGTAAATCAGATACCGTTCCATAGCTATTCTCCTTACTCCTGAGAGAGTTTTGCGGATTGTTCTTTTTTGTACTGTGCGGGTGTAACGCCCGTGCTGTTTTTAAAGCGCCTGGTAAAGCTGCGCACATCAATGTAGCCTACGGATTCCACCACCTCAGCAATGGGCATGGAAGTGGCCAGCAGCTGTTTGGCACGTTCAAGCCGCAGAATCCATACATAGTCATTGAAATTTTGACCAATAACATCCTTAAAGTACCGGCTCCAGAAGAAGTTGGAAAAACCAAAACGTTCCGCCAGGTATTCCAGCGACATGGCACTGTCTGCAAAGCGTTCGTGCACATAGGCCAGTACTTCCACTTTCATTTCGTCGCGCTGATGTTCGGTTTGCTTGTTGCGCTGGGCGCAGATTTCCTTTACAACCGCTTCTGCAATGCTTTGAAAACGTTCCAGCCGACCGGAGTGGATTTCTGCCGTCAGGTTTTCCTGAAGGGTTTCGGCTTTTTCTTCGCCGCAGGCTTCCGCAAACATCGGAATCAGAATGTCCACCAGACTGTAGCACACATAGTGCATTTGAGGTTTGGATGCATTCCATACCCAGCGTACAAGCTGGCCCAGGTTATCCATGGCCAGTTTTTCGTCGCCCTGCTTCAGAGCGAGGTTGATGTAGATGGTCTGTTCCTTCGGATCAGGCGCAGGTTCCTGCTTGAGCAGCATTTCGCTGAAACCAAGCATACGTTCTTCGCCCTCTGCGCTGTTTGCCACAAATTCCATTGCCGCCATGGCGCGCAAGTAACTGCTGCGCAGGCCTTCCAGGCCTTTTTCCACACTGCCCACGCCGATTGAAACCTGTTCAGAAAGCCGAACATCGCCCAAAAGGGTTTGGCAGCGTTTGGCGGTTTGCTCCTCGTCTATAGGCGTATCGCTGAGCATAATGAGCGCAATCAGGTTTTCGCGCTCCATTTCCAGCAGCGTTTCGCGCTCGGTACGCCGCTGATCCATGGTTTGCATGGCGTGCAGCCAGTCGGCATTGCGGGGCGTTTGGCCAATGCGAATACACACCGCGCAGCAGAAGCTGTTCACATTCAGGCCTAGTTTCGCCGCTTTGGCCACCAGCTTTTCGCCGCTCAGTTCGCCGTAGAGCAATCGCAGCAGATTATGCTCCCTAAGCATCCGGCGCTGGTCCAGAATGGTTTCCACGTATTCCTCATTCCGACAAATGGTATCGTACACATCGCGGTGCAGTTCTTCCCAGTTATTATAGGGTTTGTTGGCGCCGGTCATCAACTGGCCAAGGTGTCGAACCGGCTTGAAGTGTTCAAAAGCCAGCCACGTGCTCAGGCCTACACATCCAATGAGCAGCACTATGGTCAGTGCAAGCGTTGCGCTGATTTGGTTGAGCGGAATCACCATACTGTTCTGCGAAAGCAGCATGTGCAGCTGCAGCCGCTTGCTACCGTCTGTGCTGAGCTTGCGGAAGTTCACCCCGTCAATCTGCACGGTTTGTTCCTGCATGGCGTTTTGCACATTTACCGTATCCGGCAGCGTGTGGTGAATCACCTGCCCGGCATTGTTCACAAGCAGCACATATTTAGTTTTATCCAGCGACGGGTTGGCAAGCATGCCAAATACATCCGAAGCCCGTAACAGGAACAACGCAAGGATGTCATTGGAGCGGGTAAGACGGCAGGGTGCTGCGTATACCAGGTATTCAGTCGGCAGGCTGATAAAGAAAGGCAAAGCACAGTTGTCGAGTTTTTCATTCAGTTCAGTGCTGCCAATCTGCCCTTGCAAAACAATATCTGCATATGTCTGCTGGGTCATCATTCCGTAGGAGGTGTACACTTCCGATCGATTGGTATGCCACAAAGCAATATTGGTTACAAATTGGTTGCCCGCACACATTTGCCGCAGTTGCCGGATGTTTTCATACCGATCATAGGTCTGCAGATCATTGGAAAACAGAATGGTGTTTTCTGCCAATTGGTAGGCCATGGACAGCATTTCAGTCAAGCGCACATCCAGCACGGCCTCGGCGCGCTCGATTTCCAGAAGACTTTTCTGAACCAGACTTTCCGCATAGGATTCATTGGCCACGTTCACCACATACGCTGAAAAGAAAACAAAAGGGATGAGCGTGATGACAAGGTAGGATATCAGCATTCTGCGAAAAATTCCCCATCGTCTGTTCATACTCATCCCTCTTCATGCCATTGAGGGGCGAAACGCTTGCGCGTTTCGGCCACAATGGTTTTCATATTTGAATTTACTTGGCAGTATAACGGTCGTAGGCAGCCTGCTTGGCAGCGATAACCTTATCCATGCCCATCTTGTTCAGGGTTTTGATGTACTCTTCCCAGGTACCGTCGATGTCAGCTTCGCCGGTGATGAACTTCACTTCCATGGAGCTGACGTAGTTGCGCATGTCGGTCAGGCAGGTGTTGATTACATCCTGCTCGTCAGCCGTGAACATAACCAGCGGGTAGTTAATTTCCAGATTAGGAACAGGACGGGTGTCAATGCGGCGCTGGAACGACCAGCCGGCCTTGGGATCGCCAGCGGTCATCACAAAGCCCATGTAGTCGCTGCTGTTGTAGGGCATGCTCATGGGAGAGTGCTGCTCGCGGAAGTTGTAGTAGCTGGTGTACTTCTCGGTATCGTAGGTGATCACAGAATACAGCTCGTTGCCGGCTTCGTCCTTCACGATATGCCAGCCGCCTTCGCCGCCCCACACACCATCTTCGGGGCCGGAGCGAACCATCAGGCTGCCTTCGGTGGTGAAGCAGTAGTCGATCATGCGAACCGCAGCTTCAGGATACTTGCACTTGTCGGTCACAACGAAGTTACCGGTGTTGCGGTACACAAACTGCTGGCCGGGCCAGATCTTCTCGGTGAAGGTTTCGCTGGTCAGCATGGGCAGCACATCATAGCGCTCGGCATAATTCTCCACGTAGGTGTAAGGAGTAGTATCATCACCAACGCCCACGAGGTTATCACGGATGTAGGTGCCGTATTCTTCAGCAGACAGGATGAACACGTCGGGATCCAGCAGCTTTTCTTCGTAGAGCTTCTTCATGTACTTCAGATATTCCTTGTACTGCTCGGAAGCAGGAACGAACACATACTTATCGTCCACGATGTCATCCTCAGTGCCGGAAATGCCCAGAGCCGCCAGAATGGAGCTCTTAAAGACGGTGTTGCCAGCGGTGTAGGTTACAGGCTTTTCATCGGAGGGATCGCCGTTGCCGTTAGCGTCCTGATCTCGGAAGGCAACCAGCACGTTGTACAGATCGTCCAGCGTTTCGGGAGCTTCCAGACCCAGATTCTTCAGCCACTCAATGTTGTAATAGCTGATGGGAGCAATGCGATCGCGGGCGGCGGTGTAGATGAAGGGCATGCTGTAGATGGCGCCGTCCTCATAGGTGATGGCCGTGCGGATTTCGGGATACTGCTCCATGAGAGCGGTGAAGTTGGGGGCGTACTTTTCGATCAGCTCGGACAGATCAATGAAGATGCCCTGAGCGCCGTACATGGCTTCGTCTTCAGCGGTGATACCCTTGAAGAAGATATCCGTGTAGTCGCCGGAAGCTATGGCCAGCGCCTTGCGCTCATTGAAGGCGCTGCTTTCAACCAGTTCAAACTCCAGGTTGATGCCCAGCTTTTCACGGAAGGTGCGAACCAGGTACATATCGGAGAAGTCCGTGGGCTGGCTGGTGCTGCGCGGGAACATGACGGAGAGGGTGATCTGCTCATCTACAATGGGGTAGCCTTCAGCGTTGAAGCCGTAATCTTCGGCCACGGCGAAGGCAGGCAGCAGCATGAGGCATGCCAGCAGCAGAGCTAACATCTTTTTCAACATGGTTTGTCATTCTCCTTTTTTGTTTTTTTCTCTCTCATTCAACAAAGTCCTTCATGGCCGCGGTTCCACAAGGAACTTTGTAAAGAGCATTTTTGCGAAACCATCAGCCCTTGATGGCACCGATGGTCATGCCTTTCACAAAATACTTCTGCAGGAAGGGGTAAAGCACCAGCACCGGCACCGAGGAAACCACCACAACGCCGAACTTCATGGCTTCCTTGCGCTCCAGGCGTTCCAGCCATTCCTGCACGGCTTCCGTATCGCCCATGAGAGCGGAAACATCCTCTAGAATGAGCACATTGCGCAGGTACAGCTGCAGGGGATAATGCTCCGCCTTGGACAGGTAGATCAAAGCGTTAAAGTAGTTGTTCCAGTGGCCAACGGCGTAGAACAGCACCAGCACCGCAATGATGGGGGTGCTCAGCGGCAGCACAATCTGCAAAAACAGCCGGGTGGTAGAACAGCCGTCCAGATAGGCAGCTTCCTCCAGCGAGTGCGGAATGGAGCCCTGAAAGAACGTGCGGGTGATCATCATGTTCCACACCGACACCGCGCCCAGAATCACCAGCACAGCCGGATTGTTGACCAGCCCCAGATCCTTCACCACCAGATAGGTGGGAATGAGACCGCCGTTGAAGAACATGGTAAAGGAGAAGAAGGCGGTAAAGAAGCCGCGCGCCTTGAAATCCGCCCGGGAAAGCGCATAGGCAGCAGGCAGCGTAAGACAGATGTTGATGGTGGTACCAATAAGCGTGTAGAAAATGGTGTTGCGGTAACCCGTCCAGATACCGGCATATTCCAGAATGGTTTTGTAGCCTTCCACGGTAAAATTAACCGGCCAAAGCACCACTTTGCCCGTGATGACGCTGCTGGGTTCGCTGAAGGAGGCGCTGAGAACAAAGATCAGCGGGTAGGCAGCGATGACCGTAATCAGCGTGCCAAGTACATAGACCAGCGTATCCACAATGCGGTCGTCCAGACTGGTGATGTGCGATTTGCTGCGTGCCATGCTGAGGCCCTCCTTCTTCAGAACAGTCCAGTATCCGTGAGCTTGCGGGAGATGGTGTTGACCAGCAGAAGCATGATGCAGTTGACCACCGAGTTCATCAAACCCACTGCGGTAGAGAAGCTGAACTGCGCCTGCAGGAGGCCAATTTTATACACGTAGGTGGAAATAACCTCCGAAATGTCGAGGTTAACGTCATTCTGCATAAGGTAAACCTTTTCAAAGCCGACGGACATGAGGCTGCCGGTTTGCAGAATGAACATCATCATCACCGTGGGCAGAATGCAGGGAATGTTGATGTGCCAGATGCGCTGCATGCGGCTGGCGCCGTCGATCATGGCGGATTCGTGCAGCTGAGGATCGATGGCCGTGAGTGCGGACAGGAACACAATGGCATTCCAGCCAATGTTCTGCCACACGCCGCTCCACACGTACAGGTGGCGGAACCAGTCGCGCATGCCCATAAAGGAGACGGCTTCCATGCCGAACAACTCGCGGATTTTATTGAAAATACCATAGTGTGCATTGCCGAACATGGTAACCATGCTCACCAGCACAACCGTAGAAATGAAATGAGGCGCATAGGAAACGGTCTGCACCAGCTTTTTCATGCGCTTATTGCGCATTTCGTTCAGCAGCAGCGCCAGCAGAATGGGCAGCGGAAAACCGGCCAGCAGGCTGTAGAGGCTGAGCGAAAGTGTGTTGCCAATCAGAGACCAGCAGCTGTACAGGCTGAAAAAGCGATCATAGTGCTTCAAGCCGACCCATTTGCTGCCCTCGATGCCCAGACGCGCCATAAAGTCCTTGAATGCGATCTGCACGCCGTACATGGGCATATAATGGAAAACAAAGAAATACGCAGCAGCAGGAAGAATAAACAGATATAGTTCCCAGTTTCGACTCAATTCCCTTCTTGCATTGAAAAAGAGACTTCGTTTGGTGATCAATGCATGATTCGCATTCATGCCGCTTCACTTCCGTTCCGAACTTGTTTTTGATGTACTCATCATATCGGATTGTGCGCAAAGCACAAGGGTCAATGTTGCCAAAAGTGCATGGCTGTTTTTGCAATTGGTGTTCCAACAGTGACAAAATGCCTTCGTATTTGGAGCAAAACACAAATTTACCCTGCATAGAAGATGCCAGAATGAAACGAAAAAGCGGATGGCGGCAAAAGAGAATGGTCAGTCCCAATGAAAGCAAGATAGATGTATACCATGGAGCAGACTGGACCATGTAAAGTGCTGGGTATAGCCTAAGTGATAAAGGAGGTTGCCTATGAAAAAGTTGTTTGCAGTCCTCTCCATTCTTTGTATTTTTTACGCTTGTAGCGTTACGGCGTTTGCGGCCACTGACCAGCTGCCTGATGAAATTCTCGACGTATTGGATGAAAAGTGGGATGGGTGGACAGTTCCGTCAGAAACATACAAAACAACTAATGGTAAGTAGAGTCCGCTCCGCAACCACCAAAACATAAGAAAACCAACATGTGAACGGCCCGTATGGTATCATACAAGTGCAAGGAAAAGCGTGAAGAACCCACCAAAAGCTTGCACAGGAGTGAGGGCGGATGTACAAGAAGGAGACTCAGCTGGCATTCGAGGACTTTGTTTTTCCGTTCGGGGAACTGGATTCGGAAAATGAATGGGTCAAACTGGCGGGCCTGATTCCCTGGGACACGGTGGAGCGAGCGTACGCGAAGCAGTTTGTGGACAACGGGCATCCGGCGCATTCGGCGCGAATCGCGCTGGGGGCACTCATCATCAAACAGCGGCTGAAATGCAGCGACGAGTGGACGGTACGTCATGTGAGCGAGAACCCCTATCTCCAGTTCTTTCTCGGGATGAAGGCGTACAGCTCAAAGGCTCCCTTTGGGGCATCCACTATGGTGGAGTTCCGCAAGCGTTTTCCGCCGGAGGCCATTGCGACGATTCTGGAGGCCAGCATCCCAAAGAAACCCCGTCAGGAGGATGACGACCAGGGAAAGCCAGACGGGAGCAGCGGACAGAAAGCAGCGCAGTCTGAGCCGGAGACACCGTCAAACAGCGGAACACTGCTCATGGATGCGACCTGCTGCCCGGCTGATATCGCCTTTCCGCAGGATTTCTAACTCCTGAATCACGCCCGGGAACTGCTGGAAGACATTGTCCGGGAGACCTGCATGGCCAATGGCTGGAAGACTCCCCGGATGTACTCAAAGATTGCGCGAAAATCTTTCCTGAACCTGTCCAAGAGCAAAAAACGCTCTGCCAAGGCCATTCGGAAGTGCATCAGGCAGCAGCTGCAGTTCATCCGCCGCGATATCGGATACATCGCGGACTTCGTCCGAAACAAAGATATCCGGTTTGACCAGGCGGTCTACGACCTGCTGAACACGCTCACCACGCTCTACGAGCAGCAACTGTACATGCATGAGCATCGGGTACACAGCGTGCCGGATCGAATCGTCAGCATCCGTCAGCCGTGGGTGCGGCCAATTGTCCGGGGCAAGGCACACGCCAACACGGAATTCGGCGCGAAGCTTCACATCAGCATGGTGGACGGTTATGCCCGGATTGAGCGGCTTTACTTCGATGCTTTCAACGAAGCCACCGATTTTTTCCGGGCTGTGGAAGGCTACCGGGAACACTACGGATGCTACCCGGCGAGGGTGTTGGCAGACAAGATTTACCGCAACCGGGAAACCATCGCCTGGTGCAAGGAGCGTGGCATTCAGCTCACCGGACCTGTTCTGGGCCGTCCCCAAAAGAACCCGGAGGTGACGAAAACCGCCCGTCGGCAGGCGTATCAGGACATCTGTGACCGCAACATGATAGAAGGCGAATTCGGTACCGGTAAGCGCGCCTATGGACTGAACCGCATTATGGCTCATCTCCGGGAGACATCCTTCTGCGTGATCGGTGTCGCCCTCCTTTGCATGAATCTGACCAAGAGGCTCAGGTCTCTTTGTCTTGACCTTTTTGCCGGTTTGATGCAGATTCTCTGTTCTATTGACCGATTATCCGCTATTGCTTGATTTGGGGACGGTTGCGGAGCAAACTCTATTTACGCGTTTACGAAATATTTCAAGGAGGAACGAATCATGGATCAGATCACCAGCGGACTTCGGAAGTTGATTTTGGCCGGTATCGGCGCTGCGGCCATTGCAAAGGAAAAGGGCGGCGAGGTGCTGGATGCGCTCTCCAAGCGGGGAGAAGTGACCGTGGAACAGGGCAGGGTGCTGAATGAAGAACTGAAGCGCAATCTGAAGGAAAACGTCCGGGAAAACGTGGAAACGGTCAAGCAAAGCGTGAAGGATAACGTCCGCGTCCACGTGATCTATCCCGAGGACGACCTGATGAACGCCGTGGACGGCATGGACGAGGAACAACTGGCCGCCCTGAAGGAGCGCATCGCCGCCCGGAAACAGGCTGCGGAAGAGAAGGAAGCGCCTGAGACCGAAGCCGAAACCGAAGCGAAAGACGAGGACGAAAAGGATGGCAGCGCGGAATAACAGCCGGAGCGACAACCGGCAGCGCCTGATGGAGATCGTGGAGGTGGTTCGCCGCCACGAGATCGGAAAAGGCGTTACGCCGGACAAGCTCTGCGCCATCATCGAGGAGCTGGGGCCCACGTTTATCAAGCTGGGGCAGATCCTTTCCATGCGGTCGGATATTCTGCCCAAGGCTTACTGCGAGGCGCTGACCCGCCTTCGCAGCGACGTGGCGCCCATGCCCTTCGAACAGGTGAAGACCCTGATCGAAAACGCTTACGGAAGGCCTCTGGAGGAGGTCTTTTCGTCGTTCGATCCACAGGCGCTGGGCAGCGCGTCCATTGCGCAGGCCCACGCCGCTACCCTTCAGACCGGCGAAAAAGTGGTGGTCAAGGTTCAGCGGGAGGGCATCCACGAGATCATGGGCCGTGACATCCTGCTGCTGAAGCAGGCCTGCAAGCTGCTCAAGTACGCGCCCGTGAACGAACTGCTGGACTTCAACCAGGTGCTGGACGAGATGTGGGTGGTGGCGCAGGAGGAAATGAATTTCCAGACCGAAGCCGCCAATCTGGAGCGGTTCCGCAAGCTGAACGAGGATGTGGCCTTCGTTTCCTCGCCCGCCCTGTACCGGGACTATACCACCACCACCGTACTGGTGATGGAGCGCATCGACGGCGTGGGCATCGCCCAAAAGGACGAGCTGGCCGCCGCCGGTTACGACCTGAGCGAGATCGGGGCCAAGCTCGCGGACAATTACGTCAAGCAGATCATGGACGATGGCTTCTTCCATGCCGATCCTCACCCCGGCAACCTGCGGGTGCGGGAGGGCAAGATCGTCTGGCTGGACATGGGCATGATGGGCTCCCTCAGCGACCGGCAGCGGGAGCTGATCGGCAAGGCCATTACCGGCGTGGCCCGGGGCGACGTGAACGCCTGCCGGGACGCGGTGCTGGGGCTGGGCGAGCTCCGGCAGAAGCCGGACAAGCACCGGCTGTACCGGGATATGGAGGATTTGCTGGAAAAGTACGCTTCCGCCGACTTGGGCACCATGGATCTGGCGGAGGTGATGCAGGACATGACCGAGGTCATGCACCAGAACGGCATCGCTATGCCGTCCAGCCTGACCATGCTGGCTAGAGGACTGGCCACCATCGAGGGCGTTGTGGCGGAGCTGAGCCCGGAACTGAACGTCATGAGCGTGGTTACGGCTCGTCTGGGACGGCGGCTGCTGTCGGGCATGGACTGGCGCAGCACGCTGGCGCAGGACGCGGGCGCACTGTACGAAAGCGCCCATAAATCGCTGGAAATTCCCGCGTTGATCGCGGATATCCTTCATACCGGCCTGAAGGGCGAAGCCAATCTGGGCATTGAGCATCATCCGGGAAAGGATATGGCGGAGCTGGTTCACAGCGCCGTGGAAAAGGTCTGCGGGGCGCTGCTGGGCTGCGGCCTGCTTGTGACCGGCGCGCTTCTGCGCCAAACGCCGCCGCTGGCGGGAGAACTGTCCATCTATTCCATCGTCTGCTTCGTGCTGGCGGCGGGCGCGGCCTGCTGGCCTTACCGGAAGCGAAAGAAAAAGTGAGCGCCTTTCCTGAGCATCTTTCCTGAACACTCAAAGGTTTTTGGGGCTTTACTTTCTCCTGATTTTTCGCTATAATACCTGCGAAGCAATGACAAGGGCGGTTTTTGCCATTTCCCTGCCAGAGCGAGTCCGGGAGGGTGCAAGCCGGACGGCAGGCAGCAGAAGCCCATCGCCTTGGAGCTGGCCGCTCGAGCCTTGATAGGGGAGAACGGCCCGGGAGCTCCCGATACAGAGCGCACAGGAGTGGGCGGCGATTCGCCGTCAATTCGGGTGGTACCGCGGAAGCATGATGTCAATCATTCTCCGTCCCGTTTTCGGGACGGACTTTTTTTATGGGTTCGGCCCGCATCCTCCCGGTCAGCCGGGAATCATTCTCCATTTTTCACTAAGGAGGCATCCCCAACATGTATCGCAAGGTTCCAACGGACATGAAGTTTGTGGAGCGCGAAAAAGAAACGCTCCGCCTGTGGAAGGAAAAGGGCATCATTGAAAAGTGCTTCCACTGCCGGGACGGCGCGGAACGCTTTACGTTCTTTGACGGCCCGCCGACCGCCAACGGCAAGCCGCACATCGGCCACGTGGAAACGCGCGCGATCAAGGACATCATCCCGCGCTACCGCACGATGAAAGGCTATGATGTGCTGCGCAAGGCCGGCTGGGATACCCACGGCCTGCCGGTGGAGCTGGAAGTGGAGAAGATGCTCGGCCTGGACGGCAAGCCGCAGATCGAGGAATACGGC
>OLQT01000957.1_pt1 | contig 18916 bp, 16 predicted proteins | sample 1672651 | NCBI WGS metagenome assembly OLQT01 (sample SAMEA3136709, study PRJEB25190) | human gut metagenome | biome: human gut; feature: human-associated habitat; material: faeces | place: Austria | collected 2013 | reverse complement strand
GAGAATGGTTTCCATCAATTGAAAACGTATTATCACGCAAAGCACTGTTACTGTCGAGATGCGGTTGAAACCATATTTAATCTGATAAGCATAGGCTTTAATGTAAGAGAGTTATATTTGTACCGAAGAAGCCGGAACTTTGCAGGAAGTGGTATAAGCCGAAAGAGCATAAACCGGATTTTTTGCGATGGGCTGCTAACAGAAAAGGTGAAACAGATTTTATATGAAAAAGGTGGATAGAAAATCACCAGAAAAAGTATATAGGGAAAAAGCAGGGGGAATTTTGCGCGTATTGACCAGGAATGAATGGTAACCGCAGATGGAATGCTGATAACCGGATTATTTATAAAAATGCATAGATAAAAAAGTTAAAAGCGAAATCCCTGAGAAAAAAGGGAATCGGTTTACACAAACAGAATAGATATGCTATAATAATGCTGTTATACCCTTGGGTATAACAGCATTTTGAATATAAAGGACAATAACAATAGATGAAACAGTTAATTCAAGATAGACAGTTATTTATGCGCCGTATTTTTTTGATGTGTTATGACATGCTTGCTGTATTTGTTGCGAGTATGTTTGCGCTGATAATACGGTTTGATCTGAACTTTTACAATGTACCGACAGAATATCTGAATGAAGTATGGAGAACACTTCCGTATATGATGGTGATCACATTGATCATCTTCTGGGCACTCCGATTATATTCAAGTCTGTGGAGTTATGCAGGGGCACTTGAAATGATGTATGTTGTTTCGGCATGTATACTGGATGCGATCGTGGTAGCTGCATTGATCTTGGTACGTAACTGGGGAGATATGTTCCCGGTTCCACGAAGCTTTTATATTTTATATGGGTTATTTTTACTTGTGCTGATCATGGGATGCAGATATTCCTATCGTGGACTTAGGGCAATCCGGAATATGCGAAGAGACGGCACATATCGTAGGAATGTACTGGTAATCGGTGCAGGTGAGGCTGGTAATCAGCTGATTAAAGAGATTAACAATAGCCGTTATGTAAAGAAAAAAGTTGTCGGTGTAATTGATGATGATAAGACGAAGATTGGTAATTATATCCATGGAGCAAAGGTGATCGGTGACAGAAGCTGCATCCGGGATAAGGTGTTGGAACTGCATGTGCATGAGATCATTATAGCGATGCCATCAGCCTCCCCGAAACAGATGAAGGGGATTCTTGATATTTGTAAAGAGACCGGCTGCGAATTAAAACGTCTGCCTGGAATCTATCAGCTTGTCAATGGTGAAGTTGGTATCAGCAAATTAAAAGATGTTGATGTAAATGATCTGCTTGGAAGAGAACCGGTCATGGTGAATCTTGAGTCTATCATGGGTTATGTGTCCGGGAAAGTTATCATGGTAACCGGTGGGGGTGGTTCTATCGGAAGTGAGTTGTGCAGACAGATCGCGGGACACAAACCAAAGCAGCTGATTATTTTAGATATTTATGAGAATACCACATATGATATACAGAATGAATTAAAGGTAAAATTCCCGGATCTTGATCTGGTTGTGCTGATCGGTTCTGTGCGGAATACCAATCGAATGAACTGGATTTTTGAGACCTATCATCCGGAGATCATTTACCATGCGGCAGCTCATAAACATGTACCGTTGATGGAGGAGAGTCCGAATGAAGCAATCAAGAACAATGTCCTTGGCACATGGAAAATCGTGCAGGCTGCAGACCGTTATCATGTAAAACGGTTTGTGATGATCTCTACCGATAAGGCGGTCAATCCGACCAATATCATGGGCGCAAGTAAAAGAATCTGTGAAATGATCATTCAGACTTACAATAAGCGCTCTGAGACGGAATATGTGGCAGTGCGTTTTGGAAATGTACTTGGCAGTAACGGAAGCGTGATCCCTTTATTTAAAAAACAGATCGAACGTGGAGGCCCGGTGACTGTCACAGATCCGAATATCGTGCGCTATTTTATGACAATACCAGAGGCTGTATCCTTAGTATTACAGGCGGGAGCCTATGCAAAAGGCGGAGAGATTTTTGTTCTGGATATGGGAGAACCGGTCAAAATCCTTGATCTAGCCAAAAACCTGATTCTGTTATCCGGTCATAAACCGGATGAAGATATCCAGATCGTGTTTACCGGACTACGTCCTGGGGAAAAATTATACGAAGAGATGCTGATGGATGAAGAAGGACTGCAGGATACCGAGAATAACCTGATCCACATCGGAAAACCAATCGAACTGGATGAAGGAAAGTTTTTAGAGCAGTTAGAAGAATTAAAAGAGTATGTAGTGACAGAGCCATCTGATATTCGTGAGTGGGTGAAAAAAATTGTGCCGACGTATCAGCCGAAGGAGGAGTAGAAAGGGGAAAGTATGAGACTGGAAATTCAGCATTTTTCCAAAATTAAACAGGCATCTATCAAACTTGACGGAATTACTGTGATTGCCGGTGAAAATAATACGGGAAAGAGTACGGTAGGAAAGATTTTGTCATGTATGTTTAATTCCATGTATAAAGTGGATGAAAAAGCTTCACAGAAGAAGAAAGAACAGATAGAGTCACTGCTCCGTTATAACTGGCAGAATAGCTGGTATCATAATTTGAAAAATGATGATCAGAGAGTAACTGTGAATGTACCTTCCCGAACCAGCAGAAAAAGATATGCAAATGCAGCAGAATTGATTATGGTAGCAGATGAGGAGAGAAAAATAGAAATTATTTCTGAATTATATGATAATCTCAGAAATGTGATTGATGATGAAAGCAGAGATGCATTGTGCCATGAAGTTTTAGAGAAAGTAAATAGTATATTAAATTTAAAAAATGAGGCTGTGGAGCAGACCTTGATAGCAGACACTTTTGGCAGATATTTTTATGGTCAGATGAATGATCTGTATGAGCCAGAAAGCGAGGCGAAAGCAATATTGCTTATTCAAGGGAAAAAAATACAGGTTGGGATAAAACAGAATAGTGAATATATGATAGAAAGAGAAATATCTGTCATGCATGAAGCAATCTCAATTGATTCGCCGGCAATTATGGATTATATGAATTCGTGGGAGTACAGTGATGGGCTGAGTGAACAGGATTTGCACTTGCTTCAGAAATTAAGTGCGAATATACCGGACAATGCGATTGGAAAACTGATGGCAGAAGAAAAAATCAGTGATATACTGAAAATGTTATCTGAGGTAACGATCGGAAAAGTAATAAAAAATGAGGATGGGGATTTTTTTCTGGCAGATGAAGAAATGCATTATTTTGAAATTGGAAATTTATCCATGGGAATCAAGGCATTTACAATTATTCGCACTTTGTTAGAAAAAGGCGAAATCCATGAGAAAGATGTGATGGTGCTAGATGAGCCGGAAATACACCTACATCCGGAATGGCAGCTTATATATGCAGAATTGATCGTATTACTGGAAAAATATCTTCATCTTACGATACTAATCACTACACACAGTCCTTATTTTCTAGAGGCGATTGAAACATATACGAAAAAACATAATGTGGATCATATTACGAATTATTACCTTGCACAGGCAGATGGAAAAGAAACGGTTATGAAAGATGTTACAGAAAATCTGCAGTCTGTGTATCAGTTGTTAGCAAAACCGTTTGAAAAATTAGAAAGTATTCAGATGTCTAAATAGCAGAAAGCAGGCAAGAATTTGATTTTGAAGAAATGGGGATATAATGACAAAAGAGGCAATAGAAAAACTTCCGGAAGTTATGCAGTCGATGACTGCAACATTAAAACACTGTTCTAAGGACGATGCAAGTTTTGATTATATGACGGAAAGCAGATTACTTGCTGTCAATTTTGATCGTTTTTCAAAGTATTATTGCCAAGTGGTTAAAATAGCACAACAACCGAAAACCAATGATGCATTGTATTGTACAGAAGATGGAAAGTGGTATTTTGTGGAGTTTAAAAATGGCAGCATAAAAAAGGATGAAATTTACCGGAAAATATATGACAGTCTTATTATGCTGATAGAAGCAGGAATGATCCCTGATTATCAATTTTCCAGAGAAAATATAAGCTATATTCTTGTGTATAATAAAGAAAAAATCATGCAGGAGAAACAGATTAAGGTAAATAGTGCGAAAAATCAGATCCATCGGCATATAGAGCAAAAGCAGGAAAAATTATTCTGCCTTTTTGAACTTGAAAAGCTTCAGGGATATATTCTTGATGAAACCAATACATATACCAAAGAGCAATTTGAACAATTGTTTGTAAAAAAGTTTGAAAAATTAGAAGGGACAGACAGAAAATGACAGGATACCGTTATATAAAACGAATCATAGATATCTTACTCAGCGGGCTTGCGATTATTATATTGTCCCCGCTGCTTTTGATCTTATGCATTGCGATCAAATTAGATTCACCGGGACCAATCTTCTTTACACAAAAGAGAGTCGGCATCCACAAGACATATTTCCAGATTTATAAATTCCGGACCATGCGCACCGATACACCGAAAGATATGCCGACACATATGCTGGCAAATCCGGAACAGTACATTACAAAAACCGGCAGATTTCTTCGTAAGACCAGCCTCGATGAGCTGCCACAGATCTTTAATATTTTTAAGGGGGATATGAGTATCGTAGGTCCTCGCCCGGCACTCTGGAATCAGGATGACCTTGTCGCAGAGCGTGACAAATACGGTGCAAATGATGTGACACCGGGATTAACCGGTTGGGCGCAGATCAACGGACGTGACGAACTTGAAATTCCGGTCAAGGCAAAATTAGATGGCGAGTATGTGAAAAAATATGGGTTTACAATGGATGTACGGTGTTTCTTTGGTACATTCTTAAGCGTTTTGAGACAGGATGGAGTGGTTGAAGGTGGAACAGGGAGCATGAAGGGGAAATGAAAAAGGTATTGATTTTAGGCGCCAACAGTTATATTGGCAACTCATTTCAAAAATATATTGGAGAAAATTATAATGACCAGTATGAGGTTCATAAAGTCAGTCTGCGTGGTGAGGCGTGGAAAGAGGATGACTGGTCAGGATATGACAGTATTTTAAACGTGACTGGCAAAGCACATGCGGATATTGGCATCCTGACAGAAGAACAAAAACAGGAATATTATGCCGTAAACTGTGATCTGGCATGTGAAGCTGCCCAAAAAGCTGTAAAGGATGGCGTGGGACAATATATTTACCTGAGCAGTGTAATTGTATACGGAGACAGCAGTAATGGCGGAGGGGCAATACATATCACAAAAGATACAAAGCCTGCTCCGTCAAATTTTTATGGGGACAGCAAGTGGCAGGCTGAGCAGAAACTACAGGTACTGTTTGAGGAGCTTAAGGAAGATGATGGAAAAAACAATACTGCACTTGCAATCGTCCGTCCGCCGATGATTTATGGAAAAAACAGCAAAGGTAATTTTAAGATGCTTGTAAAGTTAGCGGATAAGGTACCGGTATTTCCAAATGTAAAAAATGAGCGGAGCATGCTTTATGTGGAGAATCTTGCGGAGTTTTTATATCTTTTGATCGAGAGTCAGAAGTCAGGGGTATTTCTGCCGCAGAATGCTTCCTGCGTGACCACGGCACAGATGGTAGCAGCGATTGCTACGGCAAAAGGGAAAAACGCACATCTGTGTAACTGGATGAATCCGTTTGTGGCGCTGGCAAAAAAAATGCCGGGGAAGATCGGCGGTATGGCAGGAAAGGCATTCGGTTCTATGGTGATTGAACAGGAACTAAGCAGAAAAGAGATAGATGGATATCAGCGGTTCGGATTGAAGGATAGTGTGGAGAGAAGTGTTTGAGGATGAGAGTCCCGTTTCTTTGCAACAGAATACATTTGTAGTATAATAAATTCTGATAATCGCTTATAACAATGAAAAGGTGGCAGGATGTTAAAAAGATTAACAATCGGTTCCTATCGCGGATTGCGCAATCTGACGATGGAGAATCTTGGTCAGATCAACATTATAATTGGCTATCTGAAGTGACATTGAGGGAATGTGAGATGTTAAAACGGCTGGATGAGGCTGTGGGAAAGTTTATTGGGGTATAAAAAGGAGATAAAAACTTCATGTCAGATAAAGTTTTACTGGTGGCTTCTGTAGCATCCATGATACAGCAGTTCAACATGAGAAATATCGATATTTTGTTGCAGATGGGATATCAGGTAGAGGTGGCATGTAATTTTGCAGAGGGAAATACGTGCGCACCAGAACAGATCGGTGAATTAAAAAAAGAACTGGAATCAAAACAGGTTGTGTGGCATCAGATTGATTTTGCCAGAAATGTATTTAAACTTGGACAAAATGCAAGAGCGTACCGGCAGTTGAAAGAATTATTCAAAAAGAATCAATATCATTTTGTACATTGCCACAGCCCGATCGGCGGGGTGCTTGGCAGACTGGCCGCACATAAATATAAGACGCATGCAATCTATACTGCACATGGGTTTCATTTTTTTAAAGGGGCGCCGGCAAAAAACTGGCTGCTGTTCTATCCGGTGGAAAAATATCTGTCACGATATACAGATGAACTGCTGGTGATCAATCAGGAAGATTATGAGCTTGCAAAAAAGAAATTTCATATGAAGCAGCTTACTTATATTCCGGGTATTGGAGTAAATGTAACACCACACGATATGCCACAGGAAGCAAAGAATAAAAAAAGACAGGAACTTGGTATACCTGAGAGTGCTTTTCTGATCGTACAGGTGGCAGAATTTACAGCAAATAAGAACCAGAGAACTGTCATAAAAGCATTGGAAAAAATGAAAAAAGCTGATATTTATTATGTGATGTGTGGGATTGGACCGGAAAAAGAAGAACTTGAACAGTATGTGAAAGAGCACCATTTAGAAAAAAATATACAATTTGCCGGATTCCGCAGTGATGTACATGAAATTCTACAGTGTGCGGACTGTTTTGTTTTGTCCTCGTTCAGAGAGGGGTTATCCGTGGCATTGATGGAAGCAATGACAGAAGGGCTTCCTGTTGTGTGCAGCAGAATCAGAGGAAATGTTGATCTGATCGAAGAGGGTGTGGGAGGCTATCTGGTGGCACCGGGAGAAGAAAGTGAGTACAGAATAGCATTTACAAAATTATATGAGATGAAAAAAAATGAACCACAGAAATTTGAAAAAACGGGACAGGCGAATCAGTGCAAAATAAAAGAGTTTAGCAAAGAAAATGTGGATGAAATCATGAAGAAAGTATATCAGGTGTGAGCAATATGTTCAGTGTTATTATTCCGGCATATAATAGTGAAAAAACGATAGAAAAGACATTGGATTCGTTGCAGAATCAGACAAAACCAGAACTGATTCAGGAAGTGATCATAATTAATGACGGATCTACAGACGGTACGAAAGATAAGGTGGAGCAGTATAAAAGCCGTCAAGATTGTATTTTGAACATTATTTTATATAATCAGCAAAACGCTGGTGTGGCGGCTGCAAGAAATGCGGGAATCCGTATGGCAACAGCAGATTATCTGGCATTTTTGGATTCGGATGACTGCTGGGCGCCTGAAAAATTAGAATGGCAGGAAAAAAATTTAAAAGAAAATCCACAGATCGACCTGCTCTGTGGCGGGCTGGAAGAAGGACCTTTAAGAATTTTTCTGCGAAAAGATTATTTGTTACATCGGTTATCGCTGAAAGAATATTGCACAAAGAGCGTTATATTTACCTCAACCGTTGTGATACGCAGGGCAAGAGTAAAAGATGCCGGATATTTTGATGAGTCTATGCAGTACTGTGAAGATATGAATTATTACCAGCGTTTTTTTGAATGGAACCAGGTGTATTATTTACCCAAGAAACTGGTTGATTATGGTATTGGACGGAAATATTATGGGCAGAGTGGATTGTCGTCTCATTTGAAAGAGATGCATTGTGGGCGAAAAAGAAATTTTCAGATATTGAGAAGAAAAAAAAAGATTTCTTTTACATTTTATATTGTGATGATTGTATTTGGTGAAATTAAGTTTTTGAGACGCAAGATGATTATAAACAGACAAAAGTAAATGTAAAGGCAACTATTGGAATTTAAAATAAGTTATGTTATAATATAGCAGTTTTATATGAAAAATATAGGAAGAAAAGAGGAATCAGAGCGAGTAATGAATAAAATGAAAACAAGATGTCAGGTGTTGTATAATTACAGATATCTGATCAAACAGCTGGTAACGAAAGATATAAAGTTAAAGTATAGAAGAAGTTTTCTGGGATATGTATGGAGCGTATTAAATCCATTAATGGTTATGGTCGTTATGTATTTAGTATTTTCCAAAATGTTCCGTTTTAATATAGACAATTATTCTGCATATCTTATCATTGGACAGACGTTGTTTACATTTATGACAGAAGCAACAAATCAGGCGATCTTTTCCATTACAGGAAATGGACCATTATTGAAAAAGGTTTATGTTCCTAAATATGTGTTTACCTTATCTAAGGTTACGAGTTCTTTGGTCAACTTAGTCTTTTCTCTGGGAGCTATGATTATTGTATTTGTTATTACTAAGGTACAGTTCTCATGGGCAATGCTTTTTTTCCCGGTTATTTTAATGGAAGTATATATTTTCAGCCTTGGTCTTGGCTTGTTTTTGGCGGAGGCAGCTGTATTCTTCAGAGATATACAGTATATTTATAATGTACTGACAACGGCATGGATGTATTTGACACCTATTTTCTATCCGATGGAACAGTTACCGGAATCAGTGCAGAAAGCAATTAAAATTTTTAATCCTATGTATCAGTATATCACACAGTTCCGTACGATATCACTTCATCAGACATTACCGGCTGCAGGAGATGTGGTATACGGATTTGCGATAGCATTTGTCTTTCTGATTGTTGGATCATGGGCATTTATAAGAAAACAGGACGATTTTATTTTATATATCTAGGAGAATGAAGATGGATGACAAGAATATTGTTATTGATGTGTCGGATGTAACAGTGCGTTTTAACCGTGCATCACAGCAGGTCAATAATTTAAAAGAATATGTAATAAAAATGGTAAAAAAAGAACTGATGTTTCAGGAATTCCTTGCCCTACAGAATGTAAGCCTTCAGGTTCGGAAAGGGGAAGCATGGGGAATCGTAGGAACGAATGGTTCCGGAAAATCCACATTGTTAAAGCTGATCTGTGGTATCTTAAAACCGTATAAGGGCAGTGTGAGCCTTTCGGGAACGATCGCACCTCTGATTGAGTTGGGAGCCGGATTTGACGGTGAACTGACTGCCCGCGAGAATGTTCTGCTGAATGGAACACTGTTGGGGTACTCAGAGAGTTTTATGAAAGAGCAGTTTGAGGAAATCATTGATTTTGCTGAATTATGGGATTTTCTGGATATGCCGATCAAGAATTACTCTTCCGGTATGGCGGCAAGACTTGGATTTGCTGTGGCAACGATGGTTCAGCCGGATATCCTGATCTGTGACGAGGTATTATCCGTAGGAGATTATAAGTTTCAGGAAAAATGCGAAAAACGTATGAAACATATGTTAGAAACAGGAACAACATTATTATATGTGTCACATTCTATAACATCTGTACAGAATTTATGTGATCATGCATTGTGGCTTGACAAAGGACATGTGAAAATGTGTGGTGATGCTGATACAATTTGTGATGCATATATGAATTTCTAAACGAAGAATGATAAGAGGATTCTATGAGTGAGATAAAATTATTTGTAACCCATACGCCAAATCGCAATACAGTGAGAATAGAGCATCCACTGATGTATAATGTAATAGCAGGAAGTGCCTTTCTGACTCAGTCAGTTCCGGAAGGAATGCTTTTGGATAATGAGGGGGACAATATTTCATTTAAGAACAAATCTTATTGTGAACTGACGACACAATATTGGGCGTGGAAAAATCAAACTGCAGATTATTATGGTTTTTGCCATTACCGCAGATATTTTTCCTTTTCCAAAGTGAATCTGCAGGAAGCTGATTGTGGCTGCCTGATTTACCCGGTTTTGAGTGAAAACGTGAAACAGGAACTTTGTATGGATGAAGCATCCATGAGACAGACGATTGAGCAGTATGATTTTCTGATTGCAAAAGGGATTCCGGTAAATGCATTACAGGCGAAGTCTGTGTATCAGCATTATAAGAATGCACCGGAACTCCATATAGAAGATTTAGATCTTTTTCTTTCTATTATTCGTGAAAAATATCCTGAACTGAATGACGTGGCTGAAAAATATGTGCATGGGAAAATCTTTTACCCATGCAATATGTTTATTATGAATAAAGAATTATTCTTTCAGTATTCTAAGATGCTGTTTGATATTCTGGATGAATTTGAACAGAGATGTGATATGAGCAGATATTCCAGAGAAGGTTTGCGCACACCGGGGCATTTAGGGGAACGCATGACGGGAATCTTTTTTGAATATCTGAAACAAAAAGGCGGATATCGTCTGGGACAGCTGCAGATGGCACAGATTGAACAAAATGAAGGTACTTCAAAAATCAGTGTGTCAGAAGACGATGAAATACCGGTTGTGTTAGCTGCCAATCAAGGATATGTTCCAATTTTATATACATGTCTGCAGTCGATTGCAGACCATATATCGGAACAAAGAGATTATAAAATATATATTTTTCATACTGATATTGAGCCGGAAAGCCAAAATGAAATAAGAAAACTTAAAAAGAAAAATTTCGATGTTTCTTTTGTTAATGTAAGGAGCCGGGTGGCTGGATATCAGTTAAAAGCGAAAGAACATATTTCCACGGAAACATTTTATCGTTTTCTGATTCTTGATATTTTAAAGATGTATCCGAAAGTGGTATACTTGGATTGTGACATGATCATCCGGCGTGATATCGCAGAGCTATATGATGTTAAACTCGGTGATAATATGTTGGCAGCAGTGATTGATCCGGATTTCGCAGGACAATGTAACGGAGCGAATGCTGACACACTTGCTTATTGCAGAGACGTCTTAAAATTAAAGGATCCTCTTGCTTATTTTCAGGCTGGTGTATTAGTGTTCCATATGGGGCAAATAGCAGATAAGATTAGTGTTCAAAAATTATTTGAAATGTCAGATACTGGAATTTACAAATATTCCGACCAGGATATTTTGAATATCGTATGTGAGGGTAAAGTTACTTATCTGAATATGCAGTGGAATGTTTTGACAGACTGTAATAAATATCGCTGGCAGCATGTGATCAAATCGGCACCTTATTATGTTATGGATGCTTATGAGAATGCCAGAAAGGATCCATATATCATCCATTATGCAGGTGCGGCAAAGCCCTGGAAAAATCCAAAAGATGATTTTGCAAAGGAATTCTGGAAGGTGGCACGAAAAACCCCTTATTATGAAGAACTGCTCTATGATATGTGCGGACAGGCAAAAGAAAAGATACATCCGGGGAAAGCAGTGGTTGACGTACTTAGGAAAGCGGCAAAAAAAATTTTGCCACAGGGAAGCTGGATACGGCGGACAGTTGGAAACCTATATTGGAAATTAAAATAGACAGGAGAAGAAAAAGTTATGAAGTATGATTATCTGATTGCAGGAAGTGGGCTTTATGGAGCAGTTTTTGCCTATGAAATGAAAAAGAGAGGGAAAAAGTGTCTGGTTATTGATAAGAGAAACCATATTGGTGGAAATATCTACTGTGAAAAGATAGATGATATTAATGTACATAAATATGGTGCGCATATTTTTCATACTTCAAATAAAAAAGTGTGGGAATATATTAACCAGTTTGCAGAGTTTAATAATTACATTAATTCACCGATTGCCAGATATAAAGACGAATTATACAATCTTCCGTTTAATATGAATACATTCAGCAAAATGTGGGGGATTGTTACACCACAGGAAGCAAAAGACATCATTCAGTTACAGATCGCAGATTTAAATATTACGGAACCGAAAAACCTCGAAGAACAGGCATTATCCCTTGTCGGACGTGATGTCTATGAAAAACTGATCAAGGGATATACGGAAAAACAGTGGGGAAGAGACTGCAAAGACCTGCCGGCTTTTATCATCAAACGTCTGCCGTTACGTTTTACTTATGACAACAATTATTTTAATGACCGCTATCAGGGAATCCCGATCGGTGGATACACAGCCATCATTGAAAAAATGTTAGAGGGAACAGAGGTATTACTTAATACAGATTATAAAGAGTTTACTGCAAAGAACGGACAGGTCGCAGATAAAGTTCTGTATACAGGAATGATCGATGAATATTATGACTATAAACTGGGTGTCTTAGAGTATCGTTCCGTCCGATTTGAGCAGGAACGTTATGAGATGGAAAATTATCAGGGAAATGCTGTCGTGAATTACACAGACAGAGAAGTTCCATATACAAGAATCATCGAACATAAACACTTTGAATATGGAAAACAGCCTGTTACAATTATTTCCAAAGAGTACTCAAGTGAGTGGCATAAGGGAGATGAACCTTATTATCCGGTAAATAACGAGAAAAATAATTTACTTTATGAAAAATACCGCCAGCTTGCCGAGAGTGAGAACAATGTCATTTTTGGCGGAAGACTTGGTAATTATAAATACTATGATATGGACAAAGTGATCGAAGCGGCATTAGATAAAATTGAGGAGTTAAAATAAAAATGAGTGATATTAAGATTTTTGTGACACATACCCCGAACCGCGATACGATGCGTGTAAACAATTCATTACTGTACAATGTAATTGCAGGAAGTGATTTCCAGACAAAAGAAGTGCCGGAAGGTGTGTATCAGGATAATCAGGGAGATAATATTTCTTCTTTGAACAAATCTTACTGCGAACTGACAACCCAGTACTGGGCATGGAAAAATATGCAGGCAGATTATTATGGATTCTGTCATTACCGCCGTTTTTTTTCTTTCAGTGAAACGAAACTTAAAGAGACATCCTGGGGAACGATCGAATACGATTATCTTGATCAAAAAGCAATGGATGAACTCGCCTTTAACGAAAAAGATATGCAGGCTTACATTGAAAAATATGACTTCCTGATCGCAAAAGGTGTGGCAACATCATGCATGAATGCAAAGAGTGTTTATGATCATTACAAGAAAGCTCCGGAGCTGCATATTGAAGATATAGAGCTGTTTTTAAAGATCATTGATGAAAAATATCCATATCTGAGTGAAACTGCAAGAGAGCTTTTTGACGGTCAGACATTTTATCCGTGCAATATGTTTATTGCCAAAAAAGAAGTATTTGAAGAATATTCCAAAATTCTTTTTGATGTACTGGGAGAATTTGAGAAATGTGCGGATATGAGTGAATATTCCAGAGAGGGATACCGCACAACCGGTCATCTTGGAGAACGAATGACCGGAATTTATTATATGTACCTGAAAAAACAGGGAAAATACCGCCTGGGAGAATTACAGATTGCATTGATTCACAATGCAGATGCAGAGACAGAAATTACACAGGCAGCGGACGGGGATGTAGTACCGGTAGTACTTGCAGCAAACCAGAAATATGTCCCGATTTTATATACCTGTGCACAGTCGATCGTGGAACATACAAGTCCTGACCGCAAGTATGAGATCTACGTATTCCATACAGATATCAATGCTGACAGCCAGAAAATGTTTGCGGACAGATTAAACAGAACGAATGTGAGATTTATTTTCGTGAATGTGAGCAGCAGGGTTGCCGGCTATGTCTTACAGGCAAAGCAGCACATTACGACAGAAACATTTTACCGTTTCCTGATCCTTGATATTTTAAAGGTATATCCGAGGGTAGTATATCTGGACTGTGATATGATCATCTGTCATGATGTGGCAGAACTTTATGATACCGATATGGGAGACAATCTGATTGCAGGTGCGCTTGATCCTGATTTTGCAGGACAGTGCAATATGAAAAATTCAGAAATGCGTCAGTATTGTAAAAATACACTGGGACTGGATAATCCGTTTGTATATTTTCAGGCGGGAGTACTTGTGTTTAATGTTACAGAAATGAATAAAGTAATCACCGTGGACAAGCTGTTAGAAATGTCAGATACGGGAATTTATCGTTTCTCGGATCAGGATATTTTAAATGTTGTATGCAAAGACAGGGTTACATATCTGGATATGAACTGGAATATGATCTTTGACTGTGATCATTTCCGCTGGCATCAGGTAATTAAGTATGCGCCGTATTACATTATGGATGCGTATGAAAATGCAAGAAAAGATCCATATATTATCCATTATGCCGGATTTTTAAAACCATGGATGAAACCGGATGAAGATTTTGGGTATGTATTCTGGGATGTGGCAAGAAGAACCCCTTATTTTGAGCAGATTTTAAGTGGAATGCAGAATCAGGGCGGCGGACAGAATGTAACAGTGAATAATGTCATTGAAGCAAGAGCATTCAAGAGAACCAGAAAGCTGCTGATGAAAATATTTCCACAGGGAAGTGGAATTCGAAGAACGTTAGGGAAGATGTATTGGAGAATTTTGGATAAATAGTGGAGTAGTATGAAAATGGAAGAAGGAAAAATTAGTGTTATTGTTCCGATTTATAAGGTAGAGAATTATTTAAATCGTTGTGTAGAGTCAATTCGAAAGCAGACATACCGTAATTTGGAAATCATACTTGTAGATGATGGATCACCGGATGCATGTGGGGAGATGTGTGACAGGTATGCCCAGGAAGATTCGCGGATTCGGGTGATCCATAAGGAAAATGGTGGATTATCAGATGCACGGAATGCAGGCATTGAGGTGGCTGCCGGAGAGTACATAGCTTTTATTGACAGTGATGACTGGATAGATGATAAGATGTATGAGGTATTATATCATACTTTATTGAAATATGATGCTGATATCGCAGAATGCAGCTATCGAAATCTATATGCGGACTGTATTGTTGAAGAAACAGCCTGTACCGGGAATGTGGTAGAAGGCGATAATATTTTTGCGTTGGAGGCAATGCTTGATTGGCATTACTTTAAACCCAATGCGTGGAATAAGCTTTATAAGCGCAGTGTGATTGCGGATGTCAGATATCCGAAAGGCAAACTTCATGAAGATGAATATACGACCTATAAATATATGTATAATGCCAGAAAGTTAGTATATATAGATTTTTCATTTTATAACTATGACAGAAGACGAACGGACAGTATTACAGGTGAAAAATTCAGAGAGGCAAATCTTGATGCTTGCTGGGCATTTCGTGAGAGAGTAGATTTTTTTGAAAAGCATGGGATAAAGTCATTAGAAAGGAAAATGAATGATATTTATTGCTGGATTCTTTTAGACCGGATTTATCAGTGCTATCGTCAGCAGGTGAATGGACCGAAAGTAAAAGCACTTGTAGAACAGGCAAGGAAAGACGTGGACTATTTGCAACAGCATGATGTTGATCCGTGGTATATTGAGGAATTTAAACTTTTGTCAAAAGGGCTTGAGAAGTATGGTATGGCAAGGAGTGTGCGTGAAAGAAAATGAAAAATGAGAAGGTCAGTATTATTGTTCCAGTGTATAATGCAGAACAATATCTTGGGTATACGATCACATCGATACTGAAACAGACATATAAAAATATAGAAATTATTTTGGTTAATGATGGATCGAAGGATGATTCACTTATCATATGCCAGAACTATGCTGCAATTGATGCCAGAGTTAAAGTTCTGGATGTCCCAAATGGTGGAGTCAGCAATGCGCGAAACTGTGGAATTGAGTCGGCGACAGGAGAGTATATCCAGTTTGTTGATTCAGATGATGTGATAACAGAAAATATGACGGAACGACTGGTAGATACAATGCATATCTATGAAGCTGATATGGTAGTCTGTGGAATGCGTTATATGGTATTAGAAGGAAACAGACCTGTCAGTTCCAATGACTGGCTGCCACAGTATCTTGGAAAAGAATGTGTACTTTCGAGAGAAAAGTTTCTGGGTGATTTTTCAAGAATATTATTGTATACTGTGCTGCTTGAAGGACCATGTAATAAATTATATAAACGGGAATATTTTGACAAGTACGGATTGTGTTTTCCACTTGATAAGGAACTGGGAGAAGATTTTTTACTGAACTTACAATATTTTTCCCGATTAAAAAGAATTGTATTTATTTCAGACGTTCTCTATTACTATCTGCAATGGGGAAAAAATTCACTGACAACATGTTACAGAAGCAAAATGTTTGACAATCAGGTTTCTTTGCTGCAGGAATATGAAAAATTTTTACGTGTGCAATGTGTGTGGAAAGATGAGAATATTACCTTTTTTTACCAGTATGCTGTGGGACATGTAGTTCGTTGTATGAATATGTTGTTTGATTCCAGAAATGATGGAGAAGATGGTCAGATTAAGGCGGAACTATTTCGGATATTAGATAATGATTCGGTTATTACATGGATTGAAAATGTTGCATGGATTCCGGAAGGCTATGAATGGCTGAAAGATTGTATGAAAAATGTTGATGTCGGATTTGCATTTGACAGATTAATGGATATGAGCAGGCAGAAAAGTGTGCCTGATGTTGTGGTTCAGGAGACGAGGCAGGTATATTATCCGGGGAAAGCGAATCAGAAAATGGGTCAGATACTGCGGCGTGTAAACAGTGTTTTAGATAATGAGAGAATTGCCAAAACGATTGAGAGTTTAGAGCAGGATGGTATTAAAACAACAATCTCAAAAGTAGGAATAAGCTGCAGATACAGGATGTCAAGAGCTATATTTGGTGAAGATGAGAATAAATAAAACCAATGATATGGAGGTAAATATTTTATGAAAACCAGCGAATTGGAACAGAGATTAAAAGAATGTAATTATAGATTATCTAAAATGGATGAAAGAATAAAAAGACTGGAAGAAGAGAATGAACAGCTGAGACAAAATAGAGAAGAGGAAGCTGTAAAGCAGGAAGATGTAAAACCAGAAGCTGAAAAATTTCCAATGTCGTCAGAAGAAGTAGATAGATTGAATAACAGAATAAAGGCGTTAAGCGATGAACTGTACGAGTATATAGGAAGTCAGATCAGACAGCAGGCTTCTTATACGGATGAAAATAAAGAGCATTTAGAGAAGAGAATCAAGGGACTTAGTGATGAGTTATATGAATATATTGGTGAGCAGATTCAGAGACAGAAAGAATTTATTGAAACAAATTTATGCAGATAAAAAATGGTATGTGAGTATTTTTCCATGTTTAATTTCAATATTTGGATGGATTCAGTTGGAATTAAGCTGCAGTTGGGATGATAAACAGTCTTTTTGGAATATGTCCGGCAAATATATAGGACTTAATATACTGACAATATTGGTTATAAATTTAATATTGTTAATGATTTGTAATAGGATATGGCTGTCCACTCTTTTAGGAGAGATTTTATGTTGTGTCTTATCAATAATTAATTATTTTGTGATAAAATTTCATGGATTACCATTTTCTATAATGGAAATAAAAAATACAAAAGCTGCTATAGATGTAATGCAGGGATATGATATAAAAATAAATGCTTGTATTAGTATAATACTCGTAATTTTTGCTGTTAGTTTTGTATTGATTTTATTTGTAAAAAAAGAGGAAAAAAACAGTGTTAAAACAAAAAAAATATTTTTAAGCGTGATGCTATCATTGTTTTGGCTGCAGTGTGTGTTTTTTATTTTGGATATTTTTCTGCAAATCCTGTCAAACCTAAAAAAACAATTGGATGGTCATGGAAAGAAGCTTATTTTCAATATGGATATACGGCATGTTCTATAGAAATGATTATTTCGACACGAAATGTCGTTAATAAACCAGAAGGATATTCATTAGAAAAAGTTGAGAATATAAATATAGAAGAGAATGAACAACAAAGAGTGAATCAAACACCGGATGTTATTCTAATATTAAATGAGACATTTTATGATTTAAAAATGATAACAGATATAGAGACTGATCATGAGTATATGTCTGGAATCAAATCTTTAGATAATAGTGTTCATGGATATGCAGTTGTTCCATTACCAGGAGGCGGAACAAATTGCTCGGAATATGAGTTCTTGACGAGTAACTCGTTACAATTAATGCCTGGAGTAACACCATTTAATGTTCTTGATTTAAAAAATGCAAATACTGTAGTTTCTCATATGAAAAATTTAGGATATAGGACATTAGGAGCACATGGTTCAGGTGCGCTTAGTTATTCTCGTAATCGGGCGTATCCAGACATTGGGTTTGATAGAATATATTTTATGGAAGATTTTGAAAATATTGAATATTATGGGGAACGTTGGTATGCAACAGATTTAAGTTTATATAAAAATATGATCAACTGGTATGATAATAATAGTGAAGATCCTCAATTTATGTATTTATTAACAATGCAGAATCATGGTGGTTGGGATATGAATAATCCAGAAAAAGACACTGTTCATGTATTAAATGATTATGGTGAGTATACAGATCAAATTAATGAGTATCTAACAAGTATCAAATTATCAGATGAGGCATTTATGTATTTAGTAAATTATTTTAAAACAATAGACAGACCAGTTGTAATTTGTATGGTAGGAGATCATTCACCGGCATTTGCTAAGGACATTGTGGATAAAAAGTATGAAAATGATAAAAAAATAAGGTTGAGAGAAACTCCATTTATAATATGGTCTAATCAAAAAATAGATGAAACAACTCAGGAAACAATAAGTATGAATTATTTAGTTCCGCTCATTTTTGAAAAGATGGGAATAAAAGAGTCTTCATATTATACATATATGAACCAATTGAGAGAAGATATTCCAATATTAACATCCTATGGTGATTATTATGATTCAAAGGGAAATGAATATTCGTATGATGAAGAATCAGTTTATACAGATAGAGTTAACAATTATTTTTATTTAGAGTATAATAATTTAAATAAAAAACGGATAAAGGAAATATTTGAATAAAAATACAGAT
>OLQT01000950.1_pt1 | contig 18979 bp, 18 predicted proteins | sample 1672651 | NCBI WGS metagenome assembly OLQT01 (sample SAMEA3136709, study PRJEB25190) | human gut metagenome | biome: human gut; feature: human-associated habitat; material: faeces | place: Austria | collected 2013 | reverse complement strand
TCCCCGCAAACCAGCGTAGCGCTGTTTGCGGGCAACGGAGGCCAACTCGAGGTTTTTCGACAGACTGAGAAGAAAATTTTTTCTTCTAACTAAAAAAAAAGAAAGGAGCCTTTCAGAATGAAAAAACGTCTTTTCCTTTTTGGGCTGGTTCTGATTCTGGGGTTTGCGTCGATGACGGAGTTAGGTGCTGCGGAAGCATACAAACCCGCCGGAGCTTACGTTTCTCTTCCCGCTCTCCGAGAGGAAGCGCTGCAGGGCTGGCAGGAGCGTTTTACCGTGGATGGCCGGGAGGTCGTGGTGAACGCCGCGATTTCATGGATGCCCGAAGGGGATACCTGTCCCCTTCCGGAAATCACGCTGGGAGAAATCAATCAGGAGGAATCTCTGATCGCCCGCTATGCCGGAAAGGGCAACGTCGTAGACATCAGCACCAAGCGTCCCTATGTGGACGTTAACATCGATATAGACGGCAGCACCTGGTACACCGATCAAAAATTCTTTTACGGCGTTGGGCCGGGGTACCGCACCCAAACGGAACGCATCGAATACGGCTATCACCAGCCTCCCGCCGGTACGCCCGAAGGGCTGGACATGACTTTTGATGCGTTTTACGCTTTTGCAGACGAACCCATCCGGGCATTTACAGGCTTATCGCTGGACGACTACTATTGGAGCGGCGACCTGTGCAGCGTCATCTGGCAGGTAAAGGAGAAAAAAGACGGACAACGCATCCATGTGGAACCGATGACCCGAAGCGGCAGCTGGGCCATCTGGGGCTGGCAGATGTTCCACGGTATTCCGGCGCTGCCTTACGGCGACGGGCCTTATCCCCGGATGCTTTTTAACTACTATAATGAAACCTGCTACAACTTTACCGTGGTGCCCTATCGGGAAACCCGGTTGCTGGCCGAGGACGTTCCCCTGCTTTCCTTTGAAGCTGTGAAACGGGCGCTGACCGAGCAGATCCTTGCCGGGCATTTATGGAGCATCGATGAAATGGAGTTTGGCTATATCGGCACTTCCGCCCCGGGGATGGATAACCGTCATTTTCTTTTGCAGCCCGTCTGGCGCATCAAGGGCGGTTATACCGACGATCCCCATACGGACAAGGCCGTCCTGCCCTACCAGCCGTCCAATGCAAAGGAAGGCCGTCTGGTGATCCCGGAAGCCTACGGCGATTATTACTTTCACGCGCAGACCGGCGAAATGTTCCGCAGACCCACGCAAAACGACAATGGCCGCGCCATGGAGGTTCTCTATTGGGAGAACGTGCTGTAAATCCAAAAAAGCTGCGAATCACTTCGCAGCTTTTTTGGATTAGATTAAAATATGTTTCATTCCACCGTCCGGGTGGCGATCACGTCCACGCCGGTGCCGCACACGTCGGGACAGATCACATCGCCCATATGGACGGGAGCGTTCAGTTCCAGATTGCCCAGCGCCGCCATGCAGTCGAAAATTTTCTCTTTGGGAATCGGGGTGCGGGTCTTGGCGCTGACGGGCGTTTTCCGATTTTGCAGGGGAACGGCGGCCGTCACCATGCGGGTGGGCGCGGTGCATTCCTGCTTGGCATAGGTTTCGCCGCGCTTGCAGCTGTTGCCGCTGACCGATACCACCTGTCCGTTTTCCAGCACGACCTGCAGCCGGCAGCCCACCGGGCAGTTAATGCAAGTAATCTGCTGTTCCATGATTCTTCCTCCTTATTCCTTCACGATGGAAACGGTCACGTCCGCGCCGGACAGGCCCTTGACCACTTCCGGCTTCAGAATCAGCTCGGCCATTTCACCGGGAGTCAGAATGCGCTTTTTCTGCTTGATCAGTTCCTTTTCGCCGTCCATGACGCGGATATAGGCGTTTTCATAAACGCCGGAGGGCCGGAACATGATCTGCACGTTTTCCGCATCCCCATCGGGGATCAGCAGCTTCTGCGGCACAACGCCGCGAACGCCGTCGCCGTCCTTGACGGAAACATACGTGCCCACGCGCTTTTTGCCCCGAACATACTCCGCAGCCGCCTTTCCGGCCTTGAAGCTCTCGGCGCTGACGAAGTCCACCAGATCGTGAACATGCAGCACGTTGCCGCAGGCAAAAATGCCTTCTTTGCTGGTTTGCAGGGTGTCGTCCACCACCGCGCCGGAGGTCAGGTTGCTCATTTCTACGTCGGCCTGACGGGTCAGCTCGTTTTCCGGCAGCAGACCCACGGACAGAAGCAGCGTATCGCAGTCGAAGTGCTGCTCGGTGCCGGGGATGGGCTGACGCTTCGCGTCCACTTCCGCCACCGTCACGCCGGTCAGGCGTTCCTTGCCCTGAATATCGATCACCGTATGGCTCAGAAGCAGCGGAATGTCATAGTCATGCAGGCACTGAACAATATTGCGGTTCAGGCCGCTGGAGTAAGGCATCAGTTCCACGCAGGCCAGCACCTTGGCGCCCTGCAGGGTCATGCGGCGGGCCATGATCAGGCCGATATCGCCGCTGCCCAGAATGACCACCCGTTTGCCGGGCATATAGCCTTCCAGATTGACGAACTTCTGCGCCGTACCGGCGGAATAAATACCGGCGCAGCGCGTACCGGGCGTTGCCAGCGCGCCCCGGGGACGTTCCCGGCAGCCCATAGCCAGAATCAGCGCGCCTGCTTCGAAGAGCTGAATGCCCTTTTCCTTGCTGACGGCGGTCACGAAGCGGTTTTCATCAATGGACAGAACGGTGGTTCCGCAGCGGACTTCAATCCCCAGTTCCTTTACCTTGTCGATGTCCCGCTGGGCGTATTCCGGGCCGGTCAGTTCTTCCTTGAAACGGTGCAGGCCGAAGCCGTTATGGATGCACTGGCGAAGGATGCCGCCCATGTTGGCTTCCCGCTCCAGCACCAGAATATTGTCAACGCCCGCCTCTTTGGCGGCGATTGCGGCAGCCATTCCCGCAGGGCCCGCGCCCACGACGAGCACGTCTACCTTTTCCACCTGATTTTTCAGTTTCTGACTCAGCATGTTATCTGTCCCCCTTCATGGCCTGTGCGACGGTGCCCACCAGCAGACGGCTCTCGCCGCCGCATTTGGTGATTTCGGTGGGATCGAGCCGCAGCTCTTCGGAGAGAATTTCCAGCACTCTGGGGCTGCAGAAGCCGCCCTGGCAGCGGCCCATGCCCGCACGGGTACGGCGTTTGACGCCGTCGATGGTGGTCGCGCCCACCGGACGGCGGATGGCGGCGCGAATCTCGGCCTCCGTCACCTGTTCGCAGCGGCACACCAGCGCGCCGTATTCGGGGTTCTTCTTCACGATTTCAGCCCGTTCTTCCAGCGTCATGGCATAGAAGGGCTTTTCCCGCTTGGGAGCGGGCTTCCATTCCTTCTTTTCGGTCAGGCCGTTTTCTTCGGCAATCTGACCCGCCAGCATCCTGGCGATGGCGGGCGCGGCGCTCAGGCCGGGGCTTTCGATGCCGACGGTTTCATACGCGCCGGGAACGCCTTCCACAGCGCCGATGATAAAGTCGCCGTTTTCCTCGTGAGCGCGAATGCCCGCGAAGGTGGTAATCACCGTGCGCAAATTCATCGCAGGCCAAGTCAGGCGGGATTTTTCATTGACCATCTTCAGCGCCCGGGCCGTGGTGGACACGTCCTCCGTGTCCGGCACATCCTCGGCGCTGGGGCCCAGCAGGGTATTGCCGTGAACCGTGGGGCTCACCAGCACGCCCTTGCCCATGGCGGTGGGGCACTGGAACATGGTATGTTCAAACAGAAGGGGCAGCTGATGATCCAGCAGATAATACTCCCCCTTGCGGGCGATGATGTTCAGCTTCTTTTCGGACAGCTGATTGTGCAGCTCGGCGGAATGAACGCCGGCGCAGTTCACAATCAGGTCGGCCTCGAATACGCCCTGATTGGTGATCAGACGGAAGCCCTTGCCGGCCTTTTCGATCTTCTCCACCCGGGTATTCATGCGGAATTCCGCGCCGTTCACCGCCGCGTGATCCGCCAGCGCACAGGTCAGCTCGTAGGGGCTGGTCAGGCCGCTCATGGGCTCCAGCAGGGCGCAGACCACCTCGGGATTGGTGTTGGGCTCCAGCTGAAGGATTTCATCCCTTTCGATGATCCGCTGGGCCTCTACGCCGTTTTTCACGCCCTGCTCATACAGGGTCTGGATGGTTCTGCGCTCTTCCTCGCTGAAGGCCAGCACCATGGCCCCGGGACGGCTGTAGGGCGCGTCCACCTCCGCGCACAGGGCCGGATACATCACGGAGCCCTCCACATTCAGCCTGGCCTTCAGGGAACCGGGCGCGGCGTCAAAGCCCGCGTGAACGATGCCGCTGTTGGCCTTGCTGGCTCCGTGGGCTACATCCTCTCCGCCCTCCAGCACGGTAACGGCGGCCTCATAGCGGGACAACAGCCGGGCAACCGCGCAGCCTACTACGCCGCCGCCAATAACGATGATCTGCTTGTCCAAAACGAACCCTCCAACTTCTGTTCGGCGCGATGGAACGCGCTCTGTAAATTCTGCGTGACTATCATACCACGAAACATCCAAAAAAGACAGACGGAGGGATTGATAATTTTCTGACAATTTCATAAACTTTTTTCTGTTCTGTTCGTTCGGGACGTAAAAAGGCGGGGCAAGCCCGCGCTCCGCCCCGCCCTGCTCCTGTTCTGTTTTTTCGTCACTCATGGAAGCAAGCGGCGATTTCTGTTTTCGCCCTTCTTTCGTAAAGCTCCTTCCATGCCTATCGTCCTCTTCATTTCCCGCCCTTGCGGAAAAAAGCGGCCACCACCGCGCCCGGCCCGGCGTAGGTTCCGATCACGCTGCCGATGCAGACGCTGTCCAGCCGTTCCGTTCCATCCTGCCAAAGCTCGCGGCTGTCCTGAATGTACTGCTGCATCAGCCTGTCGTCCAGTCCGGTATAGCCCAGCAGAATCGGCATGGTAAAGTCCACGCCGCCCGCTTCCTGAATCTTCTTCACCAGCAGGTTGTTCCCCTGCCTGGAGCCCCGCGCCTTTCCAATCAGAGCGACCCTTCCATCCTCGATGGTCACAACCGGCTTGATGTTCAAAACGCCGCCCGCGAAAGCGACGGTCTTGGAGATCCGGCCGCCTTTTTTCAGATATTCCAGCGTATCCAGCACTCCGATGACGCAGATTTCGTTTCGCTTTTCCTTCAGATGCGCCGCCAGCTCCGGGGCCGCCATGCCTTTTTCCGCGCAGAGGATGGCATACTCCGCCAGAATACCCGCTCCGTTCGCCGCGTTCTGGCTGTCGACCACGTAAATGTTGTCATATCCCTCCGCGGCGATTTGGGCGCTCTGGCAGGTTCCGGACAGCTTGGAGGAGATGGTGATGACCACGGCGCTCTCCCCTGCCCGGGCGATCTCTTCGTAGGCTTCCTCAAACGCCGCCGGGGAAGGCTGGCTGGTGGTCGGCATGGCTTCCACGGACACAAGGCGTTCGTAAAACTGGCTTCGGGTGATCGTAACGCCGTCCGTCAGCACCTCCTGCCCAAAATGAATGGTCAGCGGGATCACCCGGGCGCGCCGACAAAAGGACTCCGTCATGTCCAGCGTGGAGTCCACAATGATTCTCGTTTTCATTCTATTTCCTTTCTTCAGCCCGCAGGGCCGCCTCGTTCGTTTTGGTTTCCCCCATTTGGGCCAGCCGCTCGCTGACGGCGGAAAGCGCGCGATACATCACGGCCCGCTCCTCCTCCGTCAGGGCGGAGCCTGCTTCCCTGACGATCCGGTCGATCTTCTCCATGATTCTCCGGCCGGTCGCCTCTCCCTTCTCCGACAGCCGGAGGGGCGAGCGATAACGCTTTCTGGCGCTGCTGTCGCAGACCAGATAGCCTTCCTTTTCCAAAAAATCCAGCGAGCGGGAAATGGCGGCCTTGTCCTCGTCGCAGCGGTCGCATAATTCCCCCGCCGTCAGCGGCCCCGCCGTCGTCAGGTGATACAGACAGGCCACATGAGGGCCTTTCAGATGGAATTCCGCCATTTCTTCCGTTTTGATTCGGCGAATGTTGCGGTTGATTTTGGCAATCAGCACCGTAAAGGCCGCGAAGCGCTCTTCCATGTTTCCCTCCTCCCTGTTGACAAATCAACAAGCAGTTACGATTCTAACACTGTTTTGTTGATTTGTCAACATTCCATCTTAAAAATCCAAAGCGACGAGCGCTTCGAAAAGAATTTACAGCGTTATATCATACCGAATTTCTTTCATTACCAGATCGGTATTGCGCTTGTGGTACGTTTTTTCAGTTGCCGCAATGCCGCCGCATTTTTCCGCCACCCGGCAGGAGGCGGCATTTTCGGCACTGACCCAAATGGTGGCTTTTTCCGCCCCCTGACGGCGGGCGTATTCGATCATGCCCTGCGCCATTTCCGTGGCATAGCCCTGCTTCCAAAAGTCCGGGTGAACGCAGTAAGCCAGATCGTAAGTTTTTCCCTCGTCAAGAGGCAGAAAACTGCAAGTGCCGACGCGCTGCTCCGGGCGTTCTTTCATTGTGGGGATCAGGTAACAGCATTCCTCATCGTCGCCCAGTTTTTCCAGTTCCCGAATGTATTCCGGGTCAGGTTCCAGCATAGGCTCGTCCGGCAGGTACTTTCCCACCTCCGGGTCATTCCAGATGCGGAACGCCCACAGAGCATCCTCTTTGGTAAAACCGCGCAATAGCAGACGCGGCGTTTCAATCGGAGGTATTTTCATCGTTCGATCCCGTTCCTTCCCAGATGATTCGAGCGGCTTCATAAGCCAGATAAAGTCCCGCTACCGACGGCACGAAGCTGACGGAGCCGGGTGCCACCCGGCCGGTCGCCTTTGTTTCGGCTTCATCCTCCGGGGACGGCGTTGGCATTTTCGCCTTTTCCAGCGAGTAGACGCACCGCAACGCTGGAACGCCCCGTTTGCGCAGCTGCTGCCGCATCACCCGGCACAGGCGGCAGTCCTTGGTTTCATACAGGTCGCCGATACGGATCTGCGTGGGATCCAGCCGGTTGCCCATGCCCATGCAGCTGACCAGCGGAATTCCGCGCTGATAACAGGTTTCCGCCAGATGCAGCTTTGCCGTCACCGTATCGATTGCGTCCAGCACCACCGTGCAGTCCTCCGGGATCTCTACCGGGTTTTCCGGCAGATAAAAAGCGTTGATTGCCGTTATTTTCATTCCCGGAGCGGCGTCCCGAAGTCTGGCCACTACCACGTCCGTTTTCAGCTGGCCCACGGTGCTTTCCAGCGCGGGCAGCTGCCGGTTCAAATTGGAGGGGGCCACGGTATCGTTATCCACCACGGTCAGGCGACCCACGCCCAGCCGGGCCAGCGCCTCCGCCGCGTAGCTGCCTACGCCGCCCAGCCCGAACAGCAGCACGTGAGCGTCCTGAAGCTGCTTCATCTGCTCTTTATTCAAAAGCAGTGCCGTTCGTTTCAGCCGTTCCTGCGTGATGTCCACTGCTTATCCCTCCACCCGAATCAGGCTTTCCACCTGCGCGATGGCCTGGTCGATTTCCCGAACCGCCTGCTGCATGTCCTTTTCATAGGCACGATGGGTAATAAACACCATAGGAATGCGCCCGTTCCGCTTTTCGCCCTTCTGCTGCATGGCGGCAATGCTGACCCCATGATCGGCAAAGGTAGCCGCCACCCGGCTCAGAACGCCGGGTGCGTCGATGGCCATGGTGCGCACATAGAAGGCGCAGCGCCAGTCGGTGTTGTTCTGCAGGGACACGGCAGGGTGCAGCTCGTTGTCAAAGGTGGGATAGAGGTGCTTCTGCGCCGAGGCGGCGCGCACCAGGTCGCTCACGATGGCGCTGGCTGTGGGCAGGTCGCCCGCGCCGCGCCCCATGAACATCATCTCGCCGCAGGCATGGCCGTGAAGAAATACCGCGTTGAACGCGCCGGAAATGTTGGCCAGAGGATGGTCGTTGCGGATGAAGGTAGGGTGCACGCGGGTTTCCACGTTGAGTCCGTCGCGCTTGGCAATGGCCAGAAGTTTGAGCGTATAGCCCAGCTCCTGTCCGCAGCGGATATCTTCGGCCTGTACCTGAGTGATGCCCTCCACGTACACATTTTCAAACGGAACGCGTCCATGGAAGGCCAGGCTGGCCAGAATGCTGAGCTTGTAGGCAGCATCCAGCCCCTCGACGTCGCTGGCGGGATCCGGTTCGGCCAGGCCCAGGCGCTGGGCGTCGGCCAGGACATCGGCGTATTCCGCGCCCTCCTTGCTCATGCGGGTCAGGATGTAGTTGGTGGTGCCATTGACGATGCCGTAGATATAGCTGATGCGGTTGGCCTGCAGGCTTTCCTCCAACGTATGGATGATGGGGATGGCTCCACACACCGCCGCCTCGTAATACAGGCCCGCGCCGCTTTGCTTGGCGGCTTTCTGCAATTCATGCCAGTGCAGGGCGAAGGCTACCTTGTTGGCCGTGACCACGGTTTTGCCGCGTTCCAGCGCCAGGGTGATCCATTGATGAGCGGGCTCCTCGCCGCCCAAAAACTCCAGTACGATGGAGATTTCCGGATCGTCCAGCACGTCCTCCACGCGGTCGGTCAGTACCCCCTCTGGAAAGTCGATATCACGCTTTTTTGCAAGCGAGCGCACCAGCACCCGCTTGATGGAAAAGCGAAGGCCCGTGCGGTGCGCGATGTCGTCGGCAAAGCCATTGAGCAGCTTCCACACGCCCCCGCCCACGTTGCCGCAGCCCAGAAAGCCGATGGTAATGGTTCTCTCCATGGTTCAATCATCCTTTCCCGCGTCAGCGGTTGCGTTCATAGATCAGGCGCAGCCCCTTGAGGGTGAGGATGCCGTCCAGCTTGTCGATGGTGCCGACCTCGTCGGCCACCAGGCGGGCCATGCCGCCCGTTGCCACCACCAGCGCGTCCGGCGCGCCGAGTTCCTTGCGGAAGCGCTGCACCAGGTAATTCACCTGGCCGATGTAACCGTAGATGACGCCTGCCTGGAGGTTGGTCACCGTGGTGCGGCTGATCACATGATCGGGCTTGACCAGCTCAAAGCGGGGCAGCTTGGCCGTGCCGCTGACCAGCGCCTCACTGGTCAGCTTCAGGCCCGGACAGATGCAGCCGCCCGCGAACGCCCCCAGGTGGTCGATGGCGCCGAACGTGGTCGCCGTGCCAAAGTCGATAAAGATGCACGGCCCGCCGTATTCCGCCTGCGCGGCCACGGCGTTGGCGATGCGGTCGCTGCCCAGCTCGCGCGGGTTTTCATACCTGAGGTTGATGCCCGTCTTGATGCCGGGCGCCACGGTCATGGGCATCTTGCCGAAATAATTCTTGCACATGTGCTCCAGGGTAAAGTTGATGGTCGGCACCACACTGGACATCACGATGCCTTCCACTGCGTCCAGCGAAAGCCCTGCGCGCGCGAAAAGCCCTTCCAGAATCAGCCCGTATTCGTCCGAGGTGTAGGAGGTATTGGTGGAGATGCGCCAGTAGTTGCGCATCTCCCGCCCTTCAAACAGTGCAGTTTTGATATTGGTGTTGCCAACGTCCATGGTGAAGATCATGGCGGTCTACTCCTTACTTGTCCGAATGGGCGCGCCGGGCGGGCGCGCGGCGCGAACGGCGCATCACCGCCTCCACCGCAATTTTGATCATCGGCACGATCACTGCGGCCACGACGGCCTCCCCGATGCCGTTGGGCAGGCCTACGGCGGTCACCAGCCATGCGCCTGCGTCGTTGAGATAGGCGGCGTCCGCGCTGCCGGCGGAGATCATATTGTTGATGAGCTGGGTCAGGTCCGCTCCGTAGATCACGAGCAGCATGCCCAGACACAGCACCGTGTTGGCTATCGACCCGACAGCGGAGGCCACGGCTGCCCCCACCTTGTCGGACACCGCCCCCTTGGGCGCGAAGCGCTTCCACAGGAGGTACACGCCCAGCGCCACCAGCGGCACCAGCAGCCGGGGCAGCACGCTCACCAGGGGGTTACGGAAGAACAGCGTCAGCCCCACCGCGCCGCTTTCCCACGCACGGATGAAGCTGCACAGGCCGAATACCAGGCCGACGACCAGCCCCACTACGGGCCCCTCCACCAAAGCGGCCAGAATCACCGGCAGGTGCACGGTTGTGGCACTCAGCAGAGGGGGAGGCAGGGGAATCATGCCGATAGGCGTGAAGGTGAGCACGACGGTAATGGCGCTGAGCATGGCGGCCGTAACCATTCTGCGAATGGCCTCGCTCTGCCGCCTGGCGGACGGGACGATGTTTTTCATGATGTTTTCCTCCGTTCGAGTTCTGTTGGGATACCCGACGATACCATGGGGAAGCAAACCGGGGAACCGGGGGCTGCGTCCGCCTCCTGTGAGGATGGCTGCGCGCCCCGCCTGCATTATATAGCCTGCAAAGAGGATTGTAAAGGGCAAGCCCCGAAAAAGGGGCCTTATTCGTGCGGCTGGCTGGCCCGCTTCCGGCCAAGCCGGCTCCAGAAGCCGAAGGTCATGGGCCACAGCACGCCGCCCGCAAGCGCGATGCACAGGTAGCGCACGCCGTCGGCAAAGGGCGCCTCGCCAAAGAGCGCGGCCAGCGCCGCCTTAAGACCCACGCGCACGCCCATCACCAGCGCAAGGCCCAGTACCAGCTTGAGTGCCTGCGCCCACCATACGGCGCGGGTGTCAAAATGCAGCCAGCACCGGTCCGCATACCAAGCGGCCAGCAGGCCCAGCATGATGCCAAAGAGCGTCCATGCGCTTTCCACTCCATGTGCGTCAAACTCGGCCACGTTTCCCGCCCGCTTGGGCCAAAGCAGCACGTAGAGCAGCAGAACCAGCGCAAACCCCAAGAGGCCGGCTCCCAGCCACCGCCGGCCGTGCGCGGATGCCTCCGCGCGGTCAAACAGACGGGGCATCACCGCCACCGTGGCCGCGCCCGTGAGCAGCGACACGCCCACATCCAGCGGCGTATGCACGCCCAGATACATGCGCGAAAAGGCCACCGCCAGAATGCCCAGCACGCACAGAGCCGTAAAGACGCGGTCGCGCACCCACAGGGCCAGCATGCCCAGCACGCACGCGGCAGACTGCGTGTGTCCGCTGGGGAAGGAATAGCCCGTCGCGCCTGCGCGCGCCGTCTCCACGATGGTAAACTCCGGGTCGATCACCCAGGGGCGGGGGATGAGGAACACCGCCTTGAGCAGCTGGTTGAGCACTGTGCCTGTCAGCCCCACAAACAGCAGACGGAATCCCCAGCGCTTGTCGAAGCACCACACCAACGCAAGTCCCACCAGCATAAAGAAGGTTTCCTCTCCCAGCAGGGTCACGGCGGCGGCCACCTGATCCCAAAACGGGGTGCGGATGGACTCCAGCATCTTTAGAAACGTCATGGCAATTCCTCCTTTTGATGGCCGGGAACGGCCCGATACAGACTGCGCCAGGGCGCATCGGCAGGCAGCTCGCTAAAGCGCACGCGGTCGAATGCCTCCTGAGGTTGCCCGTGTCTGACGCGAATCAGGCGGTCAGCCAGGGAGAGCGAGTCCGCCAGATTCACCGCCAGAATCACCACCGCCACGCCCCGGTCCAAAAGCTCCTCCAGCAGCCGCCAGATGCTCATGCGCAGGGCCACATCCGCCATGCGGAAGGGCTGCACGCAGAATACCACGTCCGGACGCTGCAGCAGGATGCGGCGGTACACCAGCTCGCAGCGCTCGGCTTCGGTCAGATCTTCCACCCGGCGGTCCAGCAGGTCCTCCCCAAGCCACTCGGCATAGGCGCGGCGCAGACCCCGCTTCACCCTGCCGCTTCGCCACAGCGCCTTCATGCGGTGGTCCATGGTGAAGCAGAGATTTTCCAGATAATTGAGCCCCGGAAATACCATTGTGCGGCCCGGCTGATCCTGGATGACCGCCAGACGGCGGTCGTGCCCCGGCCGGAAGGGCCGCCCGCAGAGCAGCAGGCTGGTTTCCTGTGCGGGATGTGTCCCCGACAACACCCCCAGAAAGCCGTCGATGAAATGATTGTCCAGATCCTGCAACACCAGGCATTCGCCCGCCCGCACCGAGAAGCGCAGGCCCCCGGCCGCGGCATCCGGCAGCAGGGCGCTGAAAACCTCCCCGCCGATCGGGTGCGCGCCTCGCGCCAGCTGGCTGGCGACCATCTGCTCATAGGCGGCGGAGTAGGGCAGCAGCGACTGAGGAATCATCTCTTCGCCCTCCAGCAGCTTCACCACGCGGCCCTGCATCATCACGGCGGTACGGTCGCTGATTTGCAACAGCTCCTCAAAATGAAAACATACGTACAGGAAGGAGATGCCCTCTGCTGCGTAGTGGCGGAGGATGGCGTGCAGCTTGCCAAGCTCGGCTTCATTGATGAGGGTGCTGATCTCATTGAGCACGATCAGCCGGCTGCCGGCCACTACAGCCTTGAGCAGCTCCACCACAAAGCGCTCGAATACGGAAAGGTCCTCCACGCGCGCGTCCGCGTCGATGGGGATGCCGACGCTGCGGATAAACGGCGCCAGCTGCCGCCGGAAAGCGGCCGGGCGCATCAGCCGCCCGCGAAACCCGGGACGAAGCACAAAGATATTGTCCGCGACGCTCAACCCGTCCACCAGACAGCTCTTGGCCTGAATGATGCTGATGCGGTTGTAGTGCGGCTGGGGGTGGCGCCAGGTGTTGATCAGCTTTTCCCGGTAGAATACATAGCCATAGTGCAGGGGCAGGTTTTCACGCAACAGATCACACAGAGCGGTCAGGCCGTGGGTGTCGATGGGCACCAGCCCCAGGATCTCGCCCTCGAAGATATGCAGGTTCAGGTTGTCCAGCTGGGTCACACCCCGCTCTCGGAGGGTTACCTTTTCCAGTCGAAGCACTTCGTTTCTCACACAAGCGCCTCCCGGTTGGGAATGTCACGGTCGCTGGCGATCATGGGCAGGGTGATTTCCACATCCGTGCCCACGCCCGGCGTGGAAAAGGCGTGCAGGCCGTACTTGTCGCCAAAGAGCAGGCGGATGCGGCTGTCCACGTTGGCCAGCGCCAGTCCGCCACGGCTTTGAGGCGGCTGGGCGATGGCGCTTTTCCCCAGACGCTCGTTGAGACGCAGCAGGGTTTCGGCATCCATGCCCACCCCGTCGTCCGATATGCGGATGAGCAGGCGCTTCTGCGTGCGCTCCAGCTGAATGCGGATGTGACCCGTGCCCAGTTTCAGCTCCGTACCGTGGATGATGCTGTTTTCCACAATGGGCTGGATGGTCAGCTTGGGCAGGCGGCAGCGATAGATCGCCTCGCGGTCGGCGGGGTCACAGCTGATGTGCAGCTCCAGCCGGTCAGCGAAGCGGTAGCGCTGAATATGGAAATAGGTTTCGCAGTTTTGCAGCTCTTCCTCCACGGATACCAGGTTTTCCACCTTGCTGATGGTGTAGCGGAAAAACGTAGCCAACGCTTCGGTCATGTCGGCGATGGTGTCCATCCCGGACAAAAGCGCCTCACCCCGGATGCTTTCCAGCGTGTTATACAGGAAATGCGGATTGATCTGGTTTTGCAGGGCCTGGTACTGGGCCTGCCGCTTGTTGAGGTTGAAGAGCTGTTCGGGGTTGAGGATGGCGGCCACCTGCTCCTGCAATCGCGCCTGCGCGGGGGACAGGGCACAGGCGGCATCCTGACGCGGAGGTGTGTATCCCTCCAGAAACATCAGCATGGCCCGTTCCTGCGCCCGGTAGGGACGGACCACACACAGCCAGGCCACGGCCCCCAGCCCGGCCGCGGCGCACAGCAGCAGCGCGGCGGCAAGCGGCTCGCGCCCTGTCAGCAGGGCTGCGGCTGCCACCAGCGCTACCAGGGCCGCCGTGCCCAGCACGCCCACACGGAAGGAAAGCATTCGCCAGCGTCGTTTCATGCGCTCGCCTCCTCAGCCGTAGAGCTTGCGGTACTGGGCGGGGCTCAAACTGGTGTATTTTTTGAAGGTCTGCGTAAAGTGCTTGAGGTCGCTGTAGCCCACCCGCGCGCATACTTCCGTCACGGGCAGGCTGCTTTCCTGCAAAAGCTCCTTGGCATGCTCCATGCGAACACCCGTGAGATACTTGGAAAACCCTTCGCCGCTTTCCTTTTTGAACAGCGCGCTGAAATAACTGACACTGAACCCTGTGGCGGCGCAAACGTCCTCCAGGGTGATGGACTGGCTGTAATGCTCCTGCACATACTGCTTGGCGATGCGGATAGGCCGGAGCGCCTCGCTGCGGCGGCGGATATCCTCGGCTTCCATGTGCTTTTTTTCAAAGCGGATCAGGCAGTCGAACAGCTCGTCCGCCCGGCTGGAAAGGCCCGCTTCATGCGCAAAGGCCTCCTCCTCTCTGCCATCCAGTCCAAGGCGCAGGGCAAACAGGCTGCCTGCCGAACGCACCAGCTCCGTCAGCTCATACCCGCGCACGCCGGGAAACTCCATCGCCTCGCGTGCCAGGGCGTTGGTACAGTCCACCGCGAGGCCCGTATCCAACGTGGAGAGAGCCTTTTCGATCTCATGGCCGTAACGCTCCAAAAGGCGGGCATCCCGCAGCCCGGAGGGAGCGGCCATGCCCTCCAACAGGCGTCCGGTGCCCTCCAGCAGCCGCTCATCAATCAGCTGGCCGGCCTGACGCACCAGCGCGGGAAGCCGGGCGGGGGAGGAAGCGGCCTCGCTCAGCGACAGCGAAAACGACACGGGACCCAGCAGTCCTTTCTGGGCTTCCAGCTGGTTGAGCACCTGACGCAGCGCGCGCCGCACATCCGCCTGCGCGTCGGGCAGGGCGCAGACCACACCGGTGAGCCGGTCCTCATCATGCGCACAGGCAAGCTCTACCTCGGGCAGGGCCATGAGCGGGGCGATCAGCTCGCGCGCCTTGCCATGAATAATCTCCAGCGCCTCGCGGCCCAACCCACGATGATCCAACTTGAACACAAAGGCCCGGTACGTACCGCCCGGCAGACCAAATCCGTAGGTCCGTGCCAGATCGTCCGCCGCTTCGGGAAAAGCCCGGCCTGACACGGCCTCGCGCACCAGCTTTTCCCGGAGCGCCGCCCTGGCCCGTCCCTCGCCGTCATGCGCCGTACCGGGATCGCTGGGATGCTTTGCGTAGCAGCGTTGAGCCAGCTTGGAAAGGGTGGCAGTCAGCTCATCCTTTTTGATGGGCTTGAGCAGATAGTCGCCTACGCCCAGCTTGATCGCGGTCTGCGCGTACTCGAAGTGCGCGTAGCCGCTGATAATGATGATTTCGATATCGGGAACGGTCCTTCGGGCCCTTTCGATCAATTCGAGCCCCTGGCAGCCCGGCATGCGGATGTCGGTGATGAGGATATCCGGCCGCTCACGTTCGATCAACGCCAGCGCTTCCAGCCCGTTTCCCGCCGTACCGGCCACCTCGATGCCCAGTGCGTCCCAGTCGGGCAGCAGGCGGATCAGGCTCAAAATGCGCGCTTCATCGTCGGCAATTACCACCTTGAGCACAGCGTACCCTCCTTTCCAAAGCATGCATCATTTGGCATTTCAGTATAGCATATACGGCAGGGAATGACAAATCACGGGCAGCAAAAAAGGCCGGAAAGCGCTGTGCGCCTTCCGGCCCCCGCGGGTCCGGCACTCTTAGAGCAGCCCGGCAGCCGCCTTGTCCAAAAGGAAGATCACGTTGGAATGCGTGCGCAGGATGCTGGCCTGCGTCCTGGGGTTGATGTCGCCGTAAACGGCATTGCGGATGGCTTCGGCCTTGTCGGCGCCGGTGGCCAGCAACACGATGCGCCGTGCGTTCATAATGCTGCCGATTCCCAGGCTGATGGCCTGGCGGGGCACATCGTCTTCGCTTTCAAAGAAGCGGCGGTTGGCCTGGATGGTGCTCTGGGTGAGGTTGACGATATGGCAGCCGTAGACGAAGGTGTCGGCCGGCTCGTTGAAGCCGATATGGCCGTTGCGCCCGATGCCCAGCACCTGGATGTCGATCCCGCCGGCCTGGTTGATGGCCGTGTCGTAGCTGGCGCATTCGGCAGCCTGATCGCGAGCGTTGCCGTCGGGCACGCGGGTGTTGGCGGGGTCGATGTTGATGTGGTCAAAGAGCTGCTGGCGCATGAAGCTGTGGTAGCTCTGTTCATGATCCACGGGCAGGTTGCAGTATTCGTCCAGGTTAAAGGAGCGCACACGGGAGAAATCCAGAACGCCGCCCTTACACAGGCGGATCAGCTCCTGATAGGTGGGAATGGGGGTGGAGCCGGTGGCAAGCCCCAGCACGGAATCGGGCTTGGCAATAATCTGCGCGGCAATCAGCGTTGCGGCGGCCTGACCGACTTGGGCGGCGGAGTCGTAAAGATGAATCTGCATGATGCGGCCTCCTCTGAATGCGATAATATGTATATCGTAAAGTGATTGATGCATAACGTTTTTCACGAAATACATCTTAACATAAGTATAGCACTGGATAAATGCCGTGTCAATGCAAAAGCCGGGGGCTGCTATAAAAGCCCCCGGCTGAGAAAGGCCGCGTCTGCCGGACAAAACGCATATTGATGCAGTTCCGAGGGAAGCGCCCATACCGCTTTACCGTGCACATGCAGAGACAGCGCATCCGCGTCCAACGGCACAGCGCTGACAAATACAAGGTGGATGGCACGCCCATTCTCCTGGCGTGTGACTTCACCCAGAATGTCCCCGGCGTGCACGCGCAGGTCCAATTCTTCCATCAGCTCGCGTTCCAGACACTGGGCGGGGGTTTCGTCCGCTTCGAGTTTGCCGCCCGGAAACTCCCACAGCCCTTCCAGCCGTCCGGTTCGGCGGCAGATGAGCACGCGCCCATCCGCCCGGCGCACCACTCCGGCAGCCACTTCAATCATCTGCATGACGGCCTCCTAGAAGTTGCGGCTCATGTCATAGCGCTCATAGAATTGTTTGCGCAGCTCCAGCAGACGGTCCTCCTTGATGGCTTTGCGCACCTTTTCCATCAGCCGGATCAAAAAGCGCAGGTTGTGAATGCTGGTCAGGCGCGCACCGGTGATTTCGCCCGCCTTGAAGAGATGGCGGATGTAGGCGCGGCTGAAGTTCTGACAGGCATAGCAGTCGCATTCCTCGTCGATGGGGCGGAAATCATGGGCGTACTGCGCGTTTTTGATGACCAGCCGCCCGTCCGTGGTAAAGCAGGTGCCGTTTCGGGCGATGCGCGTGGCCAGCACGCAGTCGAACATATCCACCCCGCGAAGCACGCCCTCAATCAGGCAGTCGGGTGAGCCGACGCCCATCAGATAACGTGGCTTGGCAGCGGGCATGTGGGGCATGATGGCCTCCAGCAGGTCGTACATCATGGGCTTTGGCTCACCCACCGACAGGCCGCCGATGCCATAGCCGAAGAAGTCCATATCCGCCAGCATCCTGGCGCTTTCGATGCGCAGGTCTTCAAAAAAAGCCCCCTGCACGATGCCGAAAAGCACCTGCGAATCGTCGGTGTGGTGCTGCTGGCAGCGTTTGGCCCAGCGGTGCGTGCGGTGCATGGCGTCCTCGGCGGTGGCATGATCGCAGGGATAGGCGGTGCACACGTCAAAGGCCATCATGATATCCGAGCCCAGCGCGTGCTGGATGTCCATGCTCACCTCGGGCGAGATGAAGCGGCGGCTGCCGTCCAGATGGCTCTGAAAGGCCACGCCCTCTTCGCGGATCTTGCGGATGCCGGCGAGGGAAAACACCTGGAACCCGCCGCTGTCGGTGAGGATGGGCTTGGGCCAGCTCATGAAGCGGTGCAGGCCGCCCGCCTCGCGGATCAGGTCCTCGCCGGGGCGCAGGTGCAGGTGATAGGTGTTGGACAGCATGATTTCCGTGCCGATTTCCAGCATCTCGCGCGGGGTCATGGCCTTGACGGTGGCTGCGGTACCCACGGGCATGTAGACGGGGGTATGGATGTCGCCGTGCGGCGTATGAAGCAGGCCCAGCCGCGCGCCGGACTGCTTGCAGGTTTTGAGCACCTCAAAGGAAAATTGGCTCACAGGTCGGCTCCCTTCCGTTGGTCGTTGATAAAGCCGCTGATTGTGGCGGCATAGGGCAAAAACGCATCACCCCGCGGCGCGCTCAAAAAGGTCATGGGCTCCTTTCGGGTGGGATGCGTCAGCCGGAGCACCGCGCCCCAAAGTGCCACGGGCTGGCCGCGCACGCCGCGGCCGTAGCGCATGTCCGCTACGAGCGGGTGGCCGCTGTGGGCCAGCTGCACGCGAATCTGGTGCTTGCGTCCGGTCTGGAGCCGAACATGGACAAGCGCCGTATCCAGCGCCGCGTCACGGCCCAGCACCCGGAAGGAGAGGCGCGCTTCCTTCGCGCCTGGCGCGCCGGGCGAGACGGCGCGCACCCTGCCCGTCTCCTCGTCCTGCACGAGCCAGTCGTGCAGTTCCCCCGCGTCCGGCATGGATGCGCCGCCCTCGGCCACGGCCAGATACTCGCGCGCCATGGCGTGTGTGCGCAGCTGCTCGCTCAGGCGCGAGGCGGCCTTGCTCGTGCGCGCAAACGCCACCAGCCCGCCCACGGGCCGGTCCAGCCGGTGCACAAGCCCCAGGTACACGTCCCCCGGCTTGTGATAGCGTTCCTTGATATAGAGCTTTAGCTGATCGAGCAGGCAGTCGTCGCCCGTGGCATCGCCCTGGGTGAGCAGGTTGGGCGGCTTGACCGCCACGATCAGGTGATTGTCCTCGTAGACGATCTCAGGCATCGGGCAGCCACCGCGCGGTCGTGCCGCAGGGCAGCACGCCTCCCGTCGTCACGGTCAGGCACAATTCATCCGCCTCCACCTTGCCGCCGTAGCGGGCCACGAGGCAGCGGCGGGCGATGTTGCCCAGGACCGAGGCCGAAAAGCCCGTGGTGTAGCCGTTGATCAGGAAAAACAGCGGCGTGTCTGACAGCGCCTGCGCGCACAGGTCCACCAGCGGGTAGAGCTCGTTTTCCAGCTTCCACACCTCGCCGCCGGGGCCGCGGCCGTAGCTGGGCGGGTCCATCAGGATGCCGTCGTAGCGGTTGCCGCGGCGGAGCTCCCGCCGCACAAACGCCTTCGCATCCTCGATGAT
>OLQT01000943.1_pt1 | contig 19123 bp, 15 predicted proteins | sample 1672651 | NCBI WGS metagenome assembly OLQT01 (sample SAMEA3136709, study PRJEB25190) | human gut metagenome | biome: human gut; feature: human-associated habitat; material: faeces | place: Austria | collected 2013 | reverse complement strand
CTTTACCCTGACGGCTGACGGCGGGGAACCGCTGACCGTTCGGGATGATACAGCCTGCGCCTACGGCATGGTCGGTTATGCGCAGTACGCCATGGGCCGCACGGCTTTCGGCAATCTGACCCTCGAAGAACGATAAAAAGAACGGAAAAGCGATAAAGGAGCATATACATGAAAACAAGGCAGGAATTGAAACAGAACCCGGAGCTTCTGAAGGACAAATGCCGGGGCGCGATCATCGGCATTGCCATCGGCGATTCTTTCGGCGACGCTTCCCGCAAGCCGGACAATCAGCTGAGCTACGGCATCACCACGGATTTCCACAAGGGCGCGTCCTGGTCTACCGACGATACGGAATTCGCCCTGCTGACCGCCCGTACCATTCTGGAATGCAAGGGCAAGCTGACCGACGAGGACGTGGTGAACGCCTGGCTGGAAAACGTGGCCACGCAGGATGAATTCAAGCGGGGCGGCGCGTCCGAATTTGAGGCCAGCCGCAACCTGCGGCGGGGTCTGCGGCCTCCGCTGTCCGGCCAGTACAACAGCTATTGCCACTCCGACGGCGCGGCCATGCGCATTGCGCCTGTGGGCGTGTACTGCGCGGGCGACATTGACGCGGCCATCGCCATGGCGGAAACGGACGCGCATATCAGCCACTACGGCGAGGGCATCTGGGGCGCGCAGGCGGTCGCCGCAGCCGTGGCCTGCGCCATGGCGGACGGAACCATTGACGAAATTCTGGCGGCGGCCATGAAGCCCATTCCCGAGGGGACCTGGTTCCGGGCGGCGATGGAAAAGGCCTTTGCCATTGTGGATCGGGCGGAGGGGCGCTTTCTGGATGCATGGATGCCGCTGCATGACGAGCTGTGGTGCTCCTACAAGGCGACGGTTTCCGAAGCGGTTGCCGAGGCCTTCGGCGTGCTGAAGCTGGTCAACGGCGATTTCCGCACCGGCGTGGTGGCCGCGGGCAACTTCGGCCGGGACGCGGATACCATCGGCGCGATCGTTGGCTCCATTCTGGGCGCGAAGTACGGCGCTTCTGCCATTCCCGCCCATTGGGTGGAGAAGCCCCGCTATCCCACCGGCACCTGCCTGACCTTCGCCAAGGGCGTGGATATGCTGGCAGTGGCCGATGACCTGTGCAAGCTGATTCTGGAATAACACAAGGAACGGAAAGGAGCGGCCCATGCAGACCAGTCTGAAACAGCGGCCCAAATCCAAGGGACAGAGAATTTTGACGCGGATATGGCAGGATCGGGTGCTGTACCTGCTGCTGGCGCCCGCCATGCTGTATTTCGTGTTCTTCCGCCTGTGGCCCATCTGGAACATGCGGCTGGCCTTCTTCAACTACAAGGCCCGCTCCGCATGGACCTGGGCGGGGATGAAGTGGTTTGAGATCATTTTTTCCTCCAACGGGTTTTTCACCATTCTGGGCAACACCATGCGCATCAGCTTCATGAAGTACGTGCTGATGTTCCCCTTCTCGGTGGCCTTCGCCATCCTGCTCAACGAGCTGCGTTCCAGCCGGATGCGCCGGCTGGTGCAGGTGAGCACCTATTTGCCCCACTTTCTGTCCTGGGTGGTCATCGCGGGCATCTTTATCAACATTCTTTCGCCGACCGGCGGCATTCTCAACGATTTCCGCGCCCTGTTCGGCCTGCCTGCCGTGGACTACATGACGCAGAAGGAAACCATCATGGGCGTGCTGTTCGCCTCGTCCCTGTGGCGTTCGCTGGGCTGGGATTCCATCATCTACTTTGCCGCGATCATCGGCATCAACCAGTCGCTGTATGAAGCGGCCTACATGGACGGTGCGACCCGGCTGCAGGTGATCCGCTATGTGGTGCTTCCGGCGCTGATTACCCCCATGGTGACGACCTTCATCCTGAATCTGGGCTTCTTCCTGGATGCGGGCTTCGATCAGGTGTTCAACTTCACCAACGACGCGGTTAACTCCACCATCGACATTCTGGATACCTACATCTACCGCCTTGGTCTGACCCAGGGTCAGTATGAAGTCTCCACTGCCGTGGGCCTGCTCAAGGGCGTGGTGGGCGTCGTGCTGGTGCTGATTACCCACGGGGTATCCAAAAAGCTCACCGGCACGGGCGTGTGGTAAGAAAGGAGAGTGCTGAAGATGAATGTTGGCAGAAAGCGCTTTTCCTTCGGACAAATGCTGCTGAACGTATTCTTTCTGGCCATTGTGCTGACAGTGGCGGTGCCGGTCATCAATCTGGCGGCCCGCTCCTTTGCCAGCGCCAAGGGCGCGCTGCAGATGCACGGCTTCTCCCTGTGGCCCTCTGACCCGACGCTGCTCAATTATCAGGTGGTGTTTTCCAACCGGCTGATCCTTCCTTCCCTGTGGAACAATATTATCATCACCGTACTGGGAACGGCGGTCAACCTGCTCATCACCCTGATGGCGGCCTATGCCGTCACCCGGCCCCGGCTGGTGGGCAAGAAGTTCTTCATGGGCTTCTTTATCGTCATGATGCTCTTCAACCCCGGCCTGATGCCCGAATATCTGGTGGTGAAGCAGCTCAAGCTGATCGACAGCATGTGGAGCGTGATTCTGGTCGGCGCGGTGAACGTGTACTACCTGTTCATCCTGCGGCGTTTCATTGAGGAAGTGCCGGAATCCCTGATCGAAGCGGCCCGCATCGACGGCGCAAGCCACCTGCGGATCCTGTTCTCCATCGTGATTCCGCTGGCCAAGACCGGCATCGCCACCATCGCCATGTTCTACGCCGTGGCCCGGTGGAACGAATACTTCAAGGCGGGGCTGTACCTGCTTTCGCCGGATAAGACCACCTTGCAGGTGCTCATCCGCAAGTTCGTCGTGCAGGGCGATATTACCGACCTGATCGGCTTTTCCAACATGATGAACAAGACGGAGCTGGCCAACGTCAACTACAATTCGCTCAAGAGCGCGGCAATCGTAGTGGGCGTAGCGCCGATTTTGCTGATCTATCCCTTTGCGCTCAAGTTCTATGCCAAGGATGTCATGGAGGGCGGCGTTAAGGAATAAGCCGTCCGGCCCATTCATCATATCTTGAAGGAGGGTATCTCAATGAAGAAACTGGTTTCTCTGCTGCTGGCCCTTGCCATGCTGCTGAGCTGCACCGCGGCTCTGGCGGACATCGGCACCCCCGACGCTCCCGTGAAGGTCACGATGCTGCTGAAGGATATGCCCGCCGACGATCCCGCCGGTCAGGCTTTCTGCAAGGCGCTGAACGAAAAGATGGCCGAACAGGGCATGTACGTAGACTTCTCCTTTGTCGACGCTCCCGCCGGCAAGTACGTGGAAGTGATGCCGCTGGCCGTTATCAACGAAGTGCTGAAGGCTGACATCCTGTACTTCCAGGGCAACACCGACTCCACCGCCGCCGAGCAGGGCTTCCTGGAGGACATGAAGCCTTATGTGGACGGCTCTCAGTACCTGAAGAACATCATGTACGCGCACAACACCGCCCGTCTGGAGAATCATCCCTACCTGCTGGCCGCCGCGCCCATCGCAGTGTTCAGCCCCGTTATCCGCAAGGACTGGGTGGCTCAGCTGGACAGCTATGAGACCCTGATGGCCGATCCCACCGTGGACAACTATCAGGCCTTCTTCAAAGAGCTGAAGGACAAGGGCCTGTGCGAATACCCCATCTGCGTGTACGGCGACCACAGCCGTCTGGACAGCGTGTTCGGAGCGGCCTTCGGTGTGACCACCACCCTGGTCAAGACCGAAGACGGCAAGTGGGTCTACAAGTATGTGACCGACGAAATGAAGAACCTGCTGGCCTTCTACGCTCAGCTGTATGCCGATGGCATGATCGATCCCGAATATCTGACCAACACCTGGGACGTGGCCGAAGAGAAGTTCTACTCCGGCAAGGCCGCCTTGCTGATCGGCAAGACCGGCGCGACCATCAACGTGTATGACAACTCCATGCAGGCCACCAACGGCGCGGACGCGGCCCTGACCGTGCTGCCCCCCGCCAAGTCTGAACTGGGCCAGTACTGCGCCGCCGTGGACGTGTCCAAGGAAGAGCGCGGCCGCGTCATCAGCGCGGACTCCGAAGTGAAGGAAGCCGCTTTCGCCATCTTCGATTTCATGGCCAGCCCCGAAGGCCGTGTGCTGGATCTCTACGGTGTGGAAGGCTATCATTACAACATCGTGGATAACAAGATCGTGCCCATCGAAGGCGCTCCCGACTGGTACGGCGTGTTCTATGACAGCCTGATCGGTCTGGAAAACATCCCCTACGAAGCCGACGCTCCCATGGGCGAAGCGGGCCTGACCTCTCTGGACATTGCCAGTGAGTACTTCCTGGCGGACAATGCCGTGACCCTGCCCAGCGAATATTCCGCTTACTGGGATGCCATGATCAGCCTGTTCAACGAGTATGCGGTGGACGTGATCCGCGGCGACAAGAACACCGACAGCGACTGGACCGCTTTCGTGGAAGCCTGGAACGCCGCCGGTGCTGACAAGATCAGCGAGTATCTGGGAACCGTGATGGAATAATCAACATTCCACGCGGGAAGGAAGGGACTTTGGGGGCTGTGCGCCCCCAAACCCCGCAACAGGAGGCAGTGCCTCCTGTACCTCCACTTTGACCGCGCTATGCGTGGTCAATTGGGGGTCAAGGGCGAAGCCCTTGTGGGGTGCAGGGGCAACGCCCCTGCGTCGTCCCTCCCTTCCTGCGTTTTTTAGTGAGGTGAGAAAATGCTTCCGGGAAACTATGAAGAGCGGGTGTATGCCGCCGTGTTGGGCAAGTGCATCGGCGTGCGGCTGGGCGCGCCGGTGGAGGCGGAAAGCTGGACTTACGAGCGCATCCGGGCCGTGTATGGGGAGAATATCCACGGATATCTGCGGCCCTATCGGGTGTTCGGCGCGGATGACGACATCAACGGCCCGGCGTATTTCTTTCAGGTGCTGGAAGAAAAGGAGGATCCGCAGCTGTTGGACTTTGCCCACGCGTGGGTGGACTTCGTGCGGGAGGGCAAGGGCTTCTTCTGGTGGGGAGGCGTAGGAAAGTCCACCAGCCATACCTGCTATCATCTGATCCGTTCGGGAGCGCCGTTGCCTTTGAAGCGGGAGGATCTGCGGGGCCTGAAGGATGAGGACGAAAGCGTAGGCGGACAGATCTTCGTGGATTTTCTGGGCCTGGCGCTGCCGGGACAGGATGAGCGTGCCGCGGAACTGGGCGGACGGCTTGCGGCAGTGGCTCACTTCGACGACGGCGTATCCGGCGGACGGTTTATGGCGGCGGCCAACGCGGCGGCCTTTGACAGCGATACGGTGGAAGAAATCGTGCTGCGGGCCTTGCGTACCATCCCCGAGGAAGGCGACTATGCCAGGGTGACGAAAGCCGTGCTGGACTTTTTCCATCAGCATCCCGAGCGCTGGCAGGACTGCCGGAACATGCTGGAAAAGGAGTGGGGCTATGACCGCTACCCTGGCGTTTGCCCGATGATCCCCAATGCGGGCGTCTGCGTGATGGCCCTTTTATACAGCGGCGGCGACCTGAACCGGGGCGTGGAAATCGCCACGCTGGCGGGCTGGGATACGGACTGCAATGCAGGCAACGTAGGCTCCGTTCTGGGCGCTTTCGGCGGACTGAGCCCCATCGACGCATGCTATCGGGAGCCTTTTCACGATACGGCCATTCTTTCCGGGGTCAGCGGGGAGATCAATCAGTGCGACCTGCCGTCGCTGGCAAAGCGGATCGCCCGGCGGGGCTTTGAGCTGCTGGGGCAGCCCGTGCCGGAAACGCTTCGGGCGGAAGAGGGGCTGTATTTTGACTTTGAATTGCCCGGTTCGACCCACGGAATGCTGGTCAGCAATCCCTTTGTGCTGCAGCTGAGCAACAGCGGGGAACGGAGTTTTCGGGGAAAACGTTCCCTGCAGGCGGTTTTTAACCGGCTGCAGAAGGGGATGGAGACCCGGCTGTATTTCAAAACCTTCTATACCCGTGCGGAGTTTGAGGACGGCCGATACAGCCCGGTTTTCTCGCCGCGTATTTACCCGGGCCAGCGTCTGTCCATGCAGATTTTTATGGAAAAATGGGGCGGCACAGAGCCGCTGCGCCTGCGGCCTTATGTGCGCACCGCCTTTGACCACAGAGATTATGAGGGAGAAGACTTCCGTCTTGAAAACGGCCGCTGGCAGGAAATCGCTTTCCGCATTCCGGAGGTGGACGGCGGGATCATCGAAGAAGCGGGCCTGCGGGTATTTTCGGATTCGGTTAACACCGGCGAGGCCTCCCGCGATTTGGGCAGGTTCTTTGTGGATGAGATTCGCGTAACGGGTGCGCCAGAATATCGGCTGGATTTTGCGCAAAGCCGCGTGGAACTGGGCAATCTGACGCCCTTTGCGCACAATCGGGGCCAGTGGACGCTGGAGGGCGACGCCATTCGCGCTCAATGCGGCGAATGCGCCCAGAGCTTCACAGGCGCCTATACTACCGGGGATGTGACTCTTTCCTGCCGGACGACGCCGCTGGAGGGCGGGGCCTGCCTGCTGGTGCGCGGCATGGGGACTTTGCGCCACGTGCTGGCGGGGCTGACCGAACCGGGGAAAGCGGGAATCCTGCTGGGCGGGCCGGAAGGCTATCGGCCGCTGGCGGAAGTGGCTTTTGAGTGGCAGCCGGGGCAAAGCTACGAATTGAAGGCCGCAGCCCGGGGGCAAAACGTTGCATTTTGGATTGACGGGCAGAAAATCGCCGAAGAAAAAGTGCCGTATGACCACGGCATGTACGGGATGGCTCTGCCGGGGGCCGGAGAGGCGCTGTTTCGGGGGATGAGGGTGGAAAAATTATCATGAAAAGAGCAGCGGAGCTGAAGCTCGTTGACAGATTTTGTCAGCGGGCTATTTTTGATCAAGCAAAATCATCTGCTTTGATCGAGGGCGGGAAACTGAGACCAGTCATCAATTTATGTCAAAATAAGCATGTGCTGCCAGCGATGAACAAAATAGTGTGAAAAAAGAAAGATGCCCTGGCATATACAAAACGTGTATTTGCGGTGCAATATCGCAGCTGTTTCGGCAGCTCTACAGAGAATGTGAATACTGCCGATGCTATGGGAAAAATGGTAATGTAATTCAAGACCTGCTCGGTGCGAATGTTTTATAAAAGAACTTGGGCTTGGAAAGCGCAGGGGGCTTCAGTATAATGAAATCAATGAAGGGTAGGAAAGACCTCCAAGGAAATAAGGAGCAAGGAGTGAGAAGAGATGGCCGTCGACGATCAGAAAATCCTAAACTGGACGATCAATCGGATTCAGACGGATTATCCCAATGATGTGGCGCTGCTGGTCGGAAACGGGTTTCAAAATGAGAAAAACGACCGTGCCGAACATTATCAGGGAGAAATTGACTATTTTATTTCTGATTCGCCTCGTGCGGATGGACTGAGCCAATCTTTTATTATTGGCGGCGTATGCTATGACATTTATCCGCGGACTTGGAGCAGTATCGAATCCATGGCGGCGCTGAATGACTGCCATACCGCGTGCATGGCAGATGCGAAGGTGCTGTATGCCCGCAGCAAGGCGGATCAGGAAAAGTTTGAACAATTCCGGACAAGATTGTTCGATAATTTGAAGAACAAGGCATACACGCAGAAGAAGGCACAGGAACGGCTTAAAATGGCACAGGAAATTTACAAGAATATGCTATTTGAGACGCGGATGTGTGCGATGAGGGCTTCCATTGGCTTTATCATGGATTATCTGGCCCAGAGCGTGGCATTACTGAATGGACGGTATTTCAAGCGAAATGAATTGTATCAATTGGAAGAAATGGCCAGCTTTGAAAAGGTGCCGCCACATTTTGCACAAATGTATGATGAACTGATTTGTCGAGATGAGCCGGAAACGCTGCGCAAGCTGTGCTACAAGCTGATTGTAGAAACGTCGCTGTTTTTACAGGAGCAGATTCCCGCACCCCAGCAGCCGCATTGCGTTCAGAGCAATTATCGGGCACTGGCGAACTGGTATCAGGAGTTCGGACATTTGTGGCGCAGGATCGAGGATGATTGCCGAAAGGGTGATGCACGCCGGGTATATATCCGCTGCTGCAAATTGCAGCATGAGCTGGACGTTATCAATGTGGAGCTCTCCCTTCCGGCTGTAGACCTTTTGTCCAGCTTCGATGAAAAGTCGCTGGACAAAGTGTGTAAGCGTGCAGAAGAAATAGAAAAAAACATCATCGACATGGTCGTGAAGAACAGCATCTGCATTGCGATGTACCCCACGGTTGATGCATTCCTGGAAAATAATTGAGCTTCCGAAAATAGAAGGCAGGAGGGAAGGCATGAAATACATCAATGCAGCAGACGTACTGCCGGAGGAACTACTTCAGGAAATACAAAAATATGCATCAGGTCTTATTTACGTTCCCTCTGGTGAATCTAGACGGAAATGGGGCGAAAGCTCCGGTGCACGGCAGTTTTATGCGGCGCGGAATGAGGAAATCCGCCAGCTTTATGTGGAGGGCCTGGATGTGGACAGCCTGGCAGAGAGATACAATTTGTCGGTCGATACAATCCGTAAAATTGTATTCAAATGACATGGAAGAAAGGAGAGATTTTCAATGAAGGTTCTGACGTCCAAGCGAGAAAAGAAGAGCATTCCTGTTCTCGGCGAATTGCATAGCAACCGCACGCTGTACGCTATGGTATTTCCAGCCGTCATCTTTTTTCTGATTTTTTCTTATTTGCCGATAGTGGGCATCTATTACGCCTTCACAAATTACAATTTTGTGGATGGGCTGTTTGGCAGTAAGTTTGTTGGACTGAAAAATTTCCGCTATCTGTTTAACGGCGGGTGGAATGCGCCGGTATGGCGGCTGACAAAAAATACCATTCTTTATAATGTGGTGTTCATTGCACTTGGAAACATTGCCCATTGCTTTGTCGCAATTATGCTGACCGAATTGCGGAGTAAGCGGTTCCGCAAGATTACGCAATCCTCGCTGCTGCTGCCGCATTTTGTATCCTACGTTATTGTCGGCACGATTGCCTACAATCTATTCAGCTATGAATTTGGTATGATGAATCATTTGCGGGAAATACTGCAGTTGGAAAAACTGAACCTGTATAGCAACCCAAATGTATGGCCCTTCATTATTACCGCTTTCTACCTCTGGAAGGGCATGGGCTACGGTACAGTGGTGTATGTGGCGGCCATTATGGGCATTGACCGAGAAATTTATGAAGCGGCGCGGATTGATGGCTGCGGCGTATTTGGAGAGATCCGGCATATTACCCTGCCGCTGCTGAAGCCCACGTTTATTATGCTGGTGCTGTTTTCTCTGGGAGGCATCGTGCGCGGACAGTTCGAGCTGTTTTATCAAATTATTGGGCGAAACGGTTTACTGTATGCTACCACGGACATCCTTGATACATACATCTACCGGGCTTTAACAGTAAACCTGAATATTGGCTTGTCTACAGCCGGCGGCCTGTATCAGTCCATTTTCGGCCTGGTGTGCGTGTTAACGGTTAACCTGATCATCAAGAAAAAAGATCCGAGCTACGCACTGTTCTAAGGAAGGAAGGAAAATACTGTGACGCAGACAAAGGGTGTTCGACAGGCGGGAAGAAAAGGGTTTACAACGATTTCCGTAATAATGCTGACAATGATGTCACTGCTGGCGGTCATTCCCTTCATTATGATCATTACTGGCTCATTATCTTCTACAGAGGAAATTATTAAGCATGGTTATTCCCTGTTCGTTCAGAATTTTACGCTGGATGCGTATCGAATGATCTTTATTAATCCCCGGGATATTCTTAATTCATATACGGTCAGCATTGTCGTTACGGTGGTCGGCACATTCGCAGGCTTGTTCCTTATGAGCATGGCGGGCTATGCGATTCAGTGCCGGGAGATGAAGTGGCGGAATGGCATTGCATTCTACTTCTATTTTACCACACTGTTTTCCGGAGGTCTGGTGCCATGGTACATGCTGATCTCGAACATGGGCATGCGTGATACCATCTGGTCGCTGATTGTTCCTGCACTGTGTAATTCCTTTCACATTCTGCTGATTCGTAATTTCATGAAACAATTGCCGGAATCCTTGGCAGAATCGGCCAAAATCGATGGTGCAGGACACTTTCGCATCTTTTGGCAGATCACGCTGCCCCTGTCCAAACCCATTCTCGCAACGGTGGCGCTTTTCGTGGCTCTTTCTTATTGGAACAACTGGTATTATGCTTCACTGTTCATTACCAAGGTTGAACTATGGCCCCTGCAATTCCGTCTGCATCGCGTACTGACGGCGGCAGAGGCAGTGGCATCAGGGGGTGCGGAGCATTTCACCAATGCGATCATTCCCACTGAAACGGTGAAATTGGCCACCGCTGTGGTGGCAACCGGTCCCATCTTTTTGGTTTATCCCTTCCTGCAGAAGTACTTCGTGCAAGGCATTACCATTGGTGCAGTGAAAGGATGAGCTTTGGGTTTGCTGGCACACGGGATTTTGCAGCTGCTCCCGTGCAGCCGTTTGTGTTTTACTTATCTGTTTTTATATGAGATTAAGGAGGGATAAATACCACAAAATATTATAGTTTCCACACTCTGCACAATACAGCAAAAGAAAAGGAGAATGAACGATGAAACGCATGCTTTCTATGATCCTGACGCTGGCGCTCATGATGAGCCTGGCGGTAATTCCTGCGGACGCTGAGGAAAAGCTGACCTACAACGGTCACGATATCAGCAACTATGTGACGCTGAATATGTTTGCCGTAGCGGATGCTCCCCTGAATTCTCAGAAGGCGGAAGAGTATTACAAAGCACTGAACGATTACCTGAAGGAAAAGCTGAACTGTGGCATCAACTACGTCTATGCTGCCGGCAACGACTACACCAACAACTATATGCTCGCAATGGCTTCTGGTGAAAAGTATGATCTGGTGCATGCTGCAAATTGGCTTGGCTATACCACCTATGCCGGCAAGGGCGCTTACATGGCGTTGGATGATCTGTTGCCTGAGTACGCGCCCTACATGTGGGAGCAGGCGAAGGACAAGTGGGACGGCATCCGTGTGGATGGCAAGATTTACGGCGTGCCCACGCTGCGCGGCGACAGGGTGGAAATGAGCTTCTTCTACCGTGAAGATCTTCGTAAAAAATATGGATGCCCAGAGATCACTTCCATGGAGAATATTGAAATTTACTTGAAGGCCATCAAGGAAAATGAGCCTGAGCTGCTGCCGTCGGATGACACCCAGGCCATGGTCTACGGCAATACGTTCATTCCGCTGAACAAGTATCAGATTGTGGACACTATGGGCGGTAAAAATTGCAACTTTGTCATCGATCCCGCCAATCCTCATGTGCTGCTGAATACTATTGAACTGCCCGAATACAAGGAATACATGTACGTCATGAAGCGTTTCTATGACGAGGGACTGTGGCCCAAGGATCAGCTTTCCCGCAATGGCTGGGGCGTTATGTCCGTAACCAACGGCAAGGCGGCTGCTTCCTTCGTCGGCCAGTTCTGGAACTACGCTTATCTGATCCCTCAGACGGAGGACGAGCATCCTGATTGGGAACTGAGGTATGCGCCTTATTGCCTGATGAACGAGGAATCCGTTGTGCCAGCTGCCGATCCCACCGGTTCGTTGCTGGCGGTGAGCCGCACGGCTGAAAATGCGGAGCGCGCTCTGATGCTGATTGATCTGGTGCATCAGGATGAAACGCTATGGCGTTTGATGAATTATGGCCTGGAGGGCGTACACTATACGGTGACTGAAAACAGAGAACTGGACGAATCACTGCTTCAGGATCCTGTATATGACAAGTTTAATTATTTCCCCGGCTCCCTGTTCGACGATCCCAAGTTCTACCTGCCCCGCGCGGATCAGTGGGAAGGACAGGCTGAACTGCAGAGTCAGATCGAAGCTATGGTGAAGCCCAACGTGCTGGAAGGCTTCGTTATCAACTATGAAGATATTGATACAGAATACACCATGCTCAACGAAGTTCGTACTACCGTTGGAAATCCCTTGCATGTAGGCTCGGTGGATGATGTGGATAGCTACTATGACGCCTATGTACAGCAGTCATATGACGCGGGATTGAGCATTTGCCATGATGAAATTCAGCGCCAATTGGATGAGTTCCTGAACGCTAAGGGTCTGTAATCGATTTCGGGGCGCACCTCACAGACAGAGGGGTGCGCCCCTTTCAGAAAAATCAAGGAGATTTTATGAAGAATATGAAACGGAACAAGAGTACGATGTTCTTCTTCGCTGTGATGACGCTGTTCAGCATGACATGCAGCTTTGCACATCCGGTAACGCCCTCGCTGTTCAAGCAGCTGGAATTGGCAGATTATATGTTTGGCATATCGTTGGCTTGTATGTCGTTTGGCAACCTGCTGTTTTCCCCCGTATGGGGAACGCTGATTGGATATCGTTCAAGCCGCAGTATTATGCTGGTGTGCTGCATTGGGTATGGCATTGGTCAATTGTGCTTTGTGCTGTGCCGCTCGGTGATGGCCGTTGTGTTGGTTCGCTTCCTGACAGGTATTTTTGTTGGCGGCATTTTCGTGGCAATGCTCACTTATGTGGTGAATACAGCAGAAGACGAGCAGGTGCGAAGCAAGCATCTGGTCTACATGGCGACGATAGAAGGCGTATTCAATTCCGTTGGCTATTTTGTAGGGGGCATGTTGGGAGAGATTAGCATTACGGTGGCGGTATTGGTACAGGCGGCATGCCTGACGCTGTGCGGCGTGCTATTCCGTTTGGTATGCAGGAATGATGCAAAGCCTGAATTGGGACATCCGCAAGGCAGAGAACTGGTCAAACAGTTGAATGTGTTTCATGCATTTGCACAGGGCAAGCCCTTTATTGGATGCCTGATCGGCCTGCTGTTCGCGGTTTGTGCTCTGCAGAATTTCAGCCAGACTTGCTTTGATCAGTCCTTCAATTATTATGTGATTGATCAGATTGGCCTGTCTACCGGCTACAATGGAGCAATTAAGGGCATGATGGGCTTAGTGACCTTGCTGGCAAACAGCACCATATGCGTTTGGCTGATGAAAAAGACGGACGTAAAGAAGTCGCTGATTGCTGTGCTGTTTCTGTGCAGCATGACGATGAGCGCAATTTTGCTGATGAAGGATTTGATTCCCTTCCTGATTTTGAACGTGGTGTTTTATGCCATGTCCGCAATTTCTATTCCCATGATTCAGAGCCTTGCTGCTTCTGAGGGAACCCGGAGTGGTTATGATGGCAATCTGGTAATGAGCTTCTATAACGCATTGAAAAATCTCGGCGGTATTATCGGCGCACTGCTGGCTGGTTTTACCTACATGGTAACACCCAAGACACCCTTTGTGTGCTGCGTATTTGGCTTTTTGTGCGCAGGAACATGTGCGGTGGTCTATGCGGTTCGCGTGAAAAAGGAAGTGCGGAAACATGCATGAAAAACTCAAACGGCAATTGGAAGAAAGCCGCTATTTACGCAAGCCCATGAAGCCGTGCATGGAAGATTCGGCGGAGCAGCGATGGCTGCAAAAACCCGTGATGGCAGTGCGAAAATTGGATCTGTTGGCCATGTATTCGGATCTGCGGCTGGAAGGGCCGGGACTGCTGAAAAAGAAGACAGGAAAAGGGCAAAACGGCGAAACCGTGGTATGCGTGGACTTTCCAACGGAACAGCCAGTGCAGAACCCCAGCGGTCGGGCCTATGCGCTTACGAAGCTCACGATTCCTTTGCCCCATGAGGATTTGTCGGCTTATACGCGGCTTACTGTAGATATATACATTGACTCGGAAAACAGTGGCATTAACGAGGTAGAACTGCATCTATACAATCAAGGCCCTGTGGAAATTCCGGTTCCTGGACGGTTTGAAGGTTTTCACTCTGCTATGGTGGGGCCCGGAAAGTGGACACGCTTGTTGTGGGAAATTCCTCACCTGTGTCGGGTAGATGTAACAGGCATCAGCGTGAGCTTTTTGGAAGCGGGTGTGTCCTACCCCGGTGAAAAGCGCGTCTGTGCGTATGTGAACAATGTATGTTTTGAGCGGGTGGAGCCGGATCAGTATAAAGGATTTGACCTGCGCAAGGACAGCTTTGCCTATTGCCACAGTGGATACCTGGCAGGGGCACGGAAGCAGGCACTGGTGCAGGGGCATGCAGGACACTTTGAGCTGACAGATGAACAAGGAAATACGGTCTGGCAGGGTGAGAGCAAACCATTGGAACATGAGTTTGCACTGTTGGATTTTACAGAGGTCAAACAGGAGGGATGGTATCGCCTGCGCATGGGGGATATAACCTCCGGGACTTTTCCCATTGGGGCAGAAGCCTATCTTTCTTGCGCGTGGAAGTCATTGAATTTCTTTTTGGCCGAACGCTGCGGTTATAGTGTGCCGAATGCTCATAGCGAATGCCATCTGGATGTTATGAGCAAGCACCCGGATGGGCGAATGAAATGCGTCGCGGGCGGCTGGCACGATGCTGGCGACCTTACGCAGGATGGACGCAATACGATGGAATGCGTGCTGGCAATGCTGGAGACGGCGCAAGCTGCTGCCGGAAAGCAGCAGGCGCTGGCAGACCGTGCGCTGGAAGAGGCACGTTGGGGACTGGACTGGATGATGCGCATCCGTTGGGGCGATGGTTATCGTCACTGCGGCAGGATCATCGCCTTTTGGACGGATAACGCATTGGGAACCACCGATGATGTGACGACAATGGCAGAAAATCGTCCTTATGACAATTTATTGTCCGCACAGGTTTTTGCGCGCGCAGCCCAGGTACTGAAGGATGAGGACGCGATGTATGCAAAACTTTGCGCGCGGATGGCAAAGGAAGATTTCCTCTTCGGCACAGAATGGGTAGGAAAGGCGAAAGCACAGTCCTTCAGCTTTGCTACGCAACTTCAGCTGAGCGCCCAAGCAGCGCTGAGCGGTGCAGAATTGTATCGCTTGACAGAAGATGAGGTCTATCTGGATGCGGCAGCCAGGGCGGCACGTATTGTGATGAACTGTCAGCAGAAGGAACCAATCCCCGACTTCCGATTGCCGATTTACGGCTACTTCTATGAAGAAGAGAACCATTGGCGGGAGCAGGCGTATTTCCACCGCTCTTATGAGCACGTGCCGCTGCACGCCCTGTGCGACCTGCTGGAACTTGCGCCAGAGCATCCGGATGCAGCCCTGTGGGAAAAAAGCCTGCAAGCGTATGCACACTATCTGAAACAGATGACCCAATTTACGCCCTATGAATTGCTGGCGGCGGGAGTGTATCGTCTGGATGCGGCTGATTTCACTAACATTTATCACGAAGGCGATAGGAGCAAGGGTGCTCCCTCCATGGAGGAATACAACGCGCAGGTGCGCAATGGTATACAATTGGACAATACGCATTATGTGAGAATATTTCCTGTTGCATATCAGTTCCGCGGATATCATGCGATTCATTTATCCAAGGCGCTGGCAGCTGTGCGCATGGGTGATATCCTGCACGATCAGGAGCTTCGCAACATTGCGTATCGTCAAATGGAGTGGGTCCTGGGGATGAATCCCTTTGCGGTCAGCGGACAATATGGCGAGGGATACGATTACCATCCGCTGTACACGGGCTTGCAGCCTCAGATTGTGGGAGCGCTTCCTGTGGGCTTTGAGTCCTTTGAGAATGAGGACATTCCATATTATCCATTGCAGGCTATTGCGACATACAAAGAAATTTGGGTGCATACGACTTGCCGCATACTGAAATGCGCGGCCTATTTCGGCTTTTCGAAGGAGGACTCAAATCGTGGATGAACATATGGAAGTTATGCTGATGAAAACAACACGGGATTTTCTGGAATTTTTGAACCTTCATGCGGGAGAAAATGCGCCGTTGGGCCAATTTGGTTATTTCCCCGGCGCATGCGGAGAGGTGCTGACGGAGGAAAAGGCGAAGAAGATCCCCGGGAGTGAAAAATGGATCGGGCATTATGTTTATGATGGAAACGGACTGATGGAAGGGTTTATCGAGAAAAAAATAGATGGTAATACGGCCGACCGTCTTCAAAGCAATTATGACGTGTGGTGCGCCGGACATGTGGGCGATCGGCTGGATGAGATGGTACAGCTGCCGGGCAGCGCAGTGTTTCAGGCGGATGCAAGCGGAGCGTTTCGTCGGGTTGGCTATCTGTACAAAAAAGTCGGAGAGGCGCCTACGGATTGGTTAATTTTTACCTGTGATACAAATGAAGGCCTTGTACTGCGTCCTATGCAGGCAAAGGAATGGACACACTGGGGATTGATGAGCATTGCATTGCGTTATAATGTTCATGGCGAAAAGACGAAGTGTGAGCCTGCGCTGGAACCGGGGAAGCCTTACGCCTATGTTTATTCGTCGGTGCTGAATTGCCGGGATGGCCAGGATAACCATCTTATTACATCGATCCCTCATGCAACCAAGGTGAAGCTGACGGGCAGACTGCGGGAAAATTGGACGGAGATCGTTCTGGGAGACGGTACGGTGGGCTGGTGCTTTACGAAATTTCTTGTTAAGCATAATGTGTAAAGGAGGAAGACGGCATGCTTTATCTGGGGGTTGATTCCGGCGGGACGAAGGCGGCGTTTCTGCTGGCAGATGAAACGGGCAAAGTTTATGCCCGTTATCGCGGTGCGGGCTGCGCTGTACTTGGCGCACGGAAGGAAGGCGTAAAGGCCCGCATGGAGGAAGGACTGCATGAAATCTGTACAGCGGCGAGAATACGGAAAGAGGATATCGCCGTGATGGCACTTGGCATCAGCGGTTACGGCGAGGGCGAAGGAACGGAACAGGAAACGTTGGAGGCTTGCGAAGAAGCCTTCTTGCCAGGACGCTGCGTGTGCAATCTGGACACTTATGTAGGCTGGGCAGGATCACTGCTGTTTGAACCGGGAGTGAATGTGATCGCTGGCACTGGCTCCGTAGTTTATGGTGTGAGTGCGGATGGCAGAACAGCACGAGCCAGCGGATGGGGGGCAGGCTGCGATGAGGGTTCCTGTTCCTGGCACGGACAGCAACTGGTAGCGGCTTATACCAAAGAGGCGGATGGACGCATGCCCAAGACGGCGCTGTATGAATTGTTCCGGGAGGAATTTGGTATTACCGGTGAAGATGAGCATTGCGTGATGCAGCTGAACCGGCAAATCGTGCGCGGCGGTCAAGGACTTGCAGCACTGCAGTATCTGCTTCATAAGGCGTACATGCAGGGGGATGAAACGGCAGAGCAAATTTATGAGGCGGGCGCAAAGGAGCTGGCACTGGGAGTGAAAGCGGTTGCCAGACGCTTGAAGCTGCCTGATGGCTACAGCGTGTCCTACAGCGGCGGATTATTCAAGGCCGGCGAATGCGCACTGAAACCTTTTCATAAGGAAATCGAAGCGCTGGGAGCAAAGGTCGTAACACCGCGCTATGAACCGGACGTGGGCGCTGTTCTGATGGCAATACGTTTTGCGAATCCTGAATATGATGTGCGGCGTTTTTGTTTGACAGAGTGAAAAGGAGTATATAGCTATGGTAACGATGCTGGATTGCATTCGTCGGGTGCCTTTGCTGGTAGAGAAAATTTGGCAGCGGAAAGAGGAAAACTTTGCGGAAGTATTTAAGGTTTATGATCCTGGTCAAATCGATGAAATCGTACTGATTGGCTCAGGCTCTTCCCTGACAGCGGCGCAGACGGCGCGTTATCTGTGTGAACAGGCTTCGGGCGTTCGCGTTTCGGCACTTCCACCCAATGAATTTAGAAACAATTGCTATGTACGAAATAAAAATGCGCTGCATGTGTTTATTTCGCAAACCGGTACATCCGCAGCACTGTTAGACACCATTGCATATGCCGGAAAGCTGGGAATGAAGACGGCAGTGGTCAGCGAAAATCCGGATACTCCCGCCTCGAAGGCTGGCGGTGCGTATATCTGCATGGAATGCGGCCATGAGGAATATGGTATTCGCACCATTGGCTACAGTACTACAGTCATGACGCTGATGACTATGGGCATTGTACTGGGTGAAAAAAGAGGGATTCTTCAAGATGCGGATCTAACAGCATATGGTAAGCAGGTGGCGGATGCAGTACATAGCATTCCGGAGGTCATTGAAAAGACGCTGCATTTTATGGACGTGAGCCGCCGCCGTATTATGCGGAGCCGTTTTATCGCTTTTACCGGCGTTGGTCCGCTGTGGGGCGTGGCACAGGAAGGCGCAGTAAAAATGTGGGAAGCGCCGCAGTTTCCCAGCGCGGCCTATGAAATGGATGAAGGAATGCATGGGCCTAACTTCGGCTATAACGACAACGATGCGGTTATTATACTAAACGATGGCGCTCCCGGTATGGAAAGGGCGCAAAGCTTAGCACGCTATATGAAGAATGAGCATCGAAACGGATATATCTTTGGCGTGGGCGCGTTGGATGAGGATGACGTATCCTTTGAGCCGAAAGGCGGTGCGTTCCGCTGCCTGGAATTTGCAGCGGCAGTGCAAACCTTTATGTATCGCCTTGCAGTAGACGGCGGACGAGATTTTTCCATTTTGGGCATTCATGCTAAGATGAACAGCTACTTCGATGCGCATAAACGGCAGGAGAAAAACACATGAGTTATCGTATGAACCGCATGCTGATTGATCTTTACAGCAATGCAACGGAACTGCGTACACAATTAACGGTGCTGCTGCCGGATATGCCTGTGCCGGAGCACGGATTCCCGGTCCTGTATCTGTTACATGGCAAGGGCGGCGATCATACGGATTGGACACGGCTTGGAACACTGGAAATGGACATGCAGACGCGGGCACCGCTATGTATCGTGATGCCGGCCTGTCAGCACAGCTTTTATCGAGACATGGTGTATGGGTTGGATTACTACCAGTATCTTTCTCAGGAACTTCCTGAGAAATTGGAGCGGATGCTGCCGATTTCTACGAAGCGCGAGGATACGTTTATTGCGGGCCGTTCCATGGGTGGCTACGGCGCTATGCTGCTGGCGTTGAATCAACCGGAGCGTTTTGCCAGTGCAGCGAGCATTTCCGGTGCACTGGATGTGTATCAAATGATTCGGACGCATGAGTGGCGGGAATGGAAATGGATTTTTGGCGAAGATGAACAATATCTCCATTCGACGGGCGA
>OLQT01000933.1_pt1 | contig 19251 bp, 14 predicted proteins | sample 1672651 | NCBI WGS metagenome assembly OLQT01 (sample SAMEA3136709, study PRJEB25190) | human gut metagenome | biome: human gut; feature: human-associated habitat; material: faeces | place: Austria | collected 2013 | reverse complement strand
CTCATGGCCGAGCGAATTGACCCGCATACGGCGGCGTTCTTGCTCGGGCTTTCGCATGTGTGGGCGGCGACGCATACCGATCAGCGCCTCCGTGCGATGGAATTCATGTTGGGTCGGTGATGATGCGCAGGCGCGCGCCGCTTGTGGTAACATACCGACCTGTTGGTACCTCGACCTTGGATGTTCGCTCCACCGGCGGCTTCCCAGTCCGAGGCGAATAGAGTCGTCCGCGGGCGACGCGAAACGAAAGGTGAAACAATGACTGTTTCCAAAGAGCGCAAGGCGGAGCTGACCGCCCAGTTCGGTAACTCCCCGGTCGATACCGGTAACCCCAAGGTTCAGGTCGCCATCCTGTCCGAGCGCATCAAGGAGCTGACCGAGCACATGAAGTCCCACCAGAAGGACTTCCACACCCGTCGTGGCCTGCTCATGCTCGTCGGCCGTCGTCGTCGTCTTCTCTCCTACATCAAGAAGAACGACATCGTCGAGTACCGTGAGCTCATCAAGGCTCTGGGCATCCGCGACAACATCCAGTAAGGATTTGTACATGCTAAGAGCGTCCTGCGCAGCGGGGCGCTCTTTTTGTGTAAGGGCGTGAACAATCACGCTCTGAAGCGTGGCGGGGGCAGGGGGCCCGCGTCACATGAGAAGCCCGCAGGCAAGGGGCCTGCGGGGTAAAGGAGAACAATGACACTCGTATCCAAGACCTTTGAGCTGTACGGCAAGACCTACACCTTTGAGTCCGGCGAGCTTGCCAAGCAGGCCACCGGCGCTTGTCTGGTCAAGCAGGGTGACACCACGATGCTCGATACCGTGGTCGTCTCCAAGGAGCGCAAGAATTACGACTTCTTCCCGCTGACTGTCGACTTCAACGAGAAGATGTACGCTGCCGGCCGTATCCCGGGTGGTTACCTCAAGCGTGAAGGCCGTCCCAGCGAGAAGGCCACGCTCACGGCTCGTATGATCGACCGCCCGATCCGCCCGAGCTTCCCGGACGGCTTCCGCAACGAGGTGCATATCGTCGCCACCTCGCTCGTCGCCGACCAGGTCAACCCCTTCGACGTCATCAATGTCATGGGTGCCTCTTTGGCTATGACGCTCGGCGGCGTGCCCTTCGAGGGCCCGCTTGCCTGCGTGCGCATCGGCCGCAACGTGGAGACCGGCGAGTTTATCGTCAACCCCACCTATGAGGAGCGCGAGAACTCCGACCTGGACCTGGAGCTGGGCGGCTCTGCCGACTTCATCTCGATGGTCGAGGCCGGCGCCGAGGAGATTTCCGAGGACGACATGCTCGCCGCTATGAAGTTTGGTCAGGAGGCCCTCGCTGCCTTCTGCCAGGCCCAAGACGAGTTCGTCGCCGAGTGGGAGCAGGTCAACGGCGCTATCGTCAAGAAGGAGTACCCGCTCGACCAGCCCGTCGAGGAGGTCCAGGAGCGCATCTTCGCCCACTACGACGAGATGGCCGCTGCCCTGCGCGACGCCGACAAGCTTTCCCGTATCGGTAAGGTCGAGGCTCTGAAGGAGTCCATCCGCGCCGAGTTCACCGACGAGGAGCAGGCCGCCTGGGAGCGCGAGATTCCCGTGGCGCTCAAGAAGCTCGAGAAGAAGGCCATGCGCACCATGGTCGTCGAGACCGGCGAGCGCGTCGACGGTCGTGCCGCCGACGAGATTCGTCCCATCATGGTGAAGGACAACTACCTGCCGCTCGTTCACGGCTCCGGCCTGTTCCAGCGTGGTCAGACCCAGGTGCTCTCCGTGCTTTCGCTCGGTATGCTCAACGAGGGCCAGCGTCTGGATACCATCGAGCCCACCGAGGGCAAGCGCTATATGCACCACTACAACTTCCCGCCGTTCTGCACCGGCGAGACCGGCCGCATGGGCAGCCCCAAGCGCCGCGAGATCGGTCACGGCAACCTGGCCGAGCGCGCTCTGCTCCCGGTGCTTCCCGACGAGAACGAGTTCCCCTACGCCATCCGTGTGGTCTCCGAGGTCATGGAGTCCAACGGCTCCTCTTCGATGGCTTCGACCTGCGGCTCCACGCTCGCCCTTATGGACGGCGGCGTTCCCATTAAGCGCCCGGTCTCCGGTATCGCCATGGGCCTGATCCAGGAGGAAGGCAAGACCGTGGTCCTGTCCGACATCCAGGGTCTCGAGGACTTCCTGGGCGACATGGACTTTAAGGTCACTGGCACCACCGAGGGCATCACCGCCCTGCAGATGGACAATAAGGCCACCGGCCTCACCTTCGACATTTTGGCCCGCGCCCTGCAGCAGGCCAAGGAGGGTCGCGCTTTCATTCTGCAGAAGATGCTCGATGTGATCCCCGAGCCGCGTCATACCACGCGCAGCACCGCTCCGCGTATCGTCTCCATCCAGGTTCCGACCGATAAGATCCGCGACGTCATCGGTTCCGGCGGCAAGGTCATCCGTGGCATCCAGGACGAGACCGGCGCTTCGGTCGACATCCAGGAGGACGGCACCGTCTTTGTCGGCGGCACCGGCGAGTCCGTCGACCAGGCCGTCGAGCGCATCAAGCTCATCATCAAGGTTCCCGAGCCGGGCGAGGAGTACACCGGTCGCGTGGTCTCCATCCAACCGTTCGGTGCCTTCGTGAACCTGCTGCCCGGTAAGGACGGCCTGCTGCACATCTCCCGCGTCGCCAAGGGCCGCGTGGAGAAGGTCGAGGACGTCCTCAACGTGGGCGACGAGGTCAAGGTCGTCGTCATCGAGGTCGACGATCGCGGCAAGATCTCGCTCGATCGTCTCGACAAGCCCGAGGCCCCGGCTCGCGCCGAGGGTGCCTCCGAGGGCGACGGCGAGCACTTCCAGCGTCGTGAGCGTCCGCGTCGCGAGCGCTCCGAGCGCAACGACCGTCCGCGCCGTCCCGGCGACAACGGAGGCCGCAAGCCCCGCCGTCACCACGACGCCGAGTAACAGCCGCACATAATCAGCTCAACAAGGGCGACTCCGGACAGGGGTCGCCCTTTTGCTTGCGCCCGGGAGGGCCGCATATGAAGTTTCCTGCTCTACAGTCCTGCGCAAGACGGAAAGCACATTAAGTGCTTTCCTTTGCGTGCGGAACTCGCGATAAACTTCATATGCGGCCCTCCCGGGCGCAAGCAAAAGGGCTGGTTAGTTCCACTCGTTCTTTAGTTGGACAGTCTATTCAGTAGTCAGATTTCGGATCCGTAGATAGATTCAGCAGTATTTCCCCAGATAAAACCGATCAAAATAAACCTGTCCCTTATTGGTAGGTTCCCCGCGAGGGCGGGCACGGATGAAGTTTATCGCGAGTTCCGCACGAACAGGAGGCCACTTAATGTGGCCTCCGTCGTGAGCAGGACTGTAGAGCAGGAAACTTCATCCGTGCCCGCCCTCGCGGGGAACCGGCGGGATACACGGCTTCAGATGGGGCTTTGATGCATGGGTGGCCTGTTGTTGTGCAAATGGGTATCATACTGTGGTTACTGCATCGACTTTGCGATGCATTATTGTACGTTCCCGGCGGCCGGTTTGCCAGAAGCGCCCCGTCGGTTGTTCCAGACCCGTTTCGAAGAAAGGAAACAACGCTCACCTATGGCAGCTAAAAAATCATCTCCCTTGAAGATCATCCCGCTCGGCGGCCTTGATGGCATCGGCAAGAACATGACGGTCTTCGAGTGCGGCGACGACATGGTGCTCGTCGACGCTGGCCTCATGTTCCCCGACGACTCGCAGCCCGGTATCGATCTGGTACTCCCGGATTACACCTATGTTCTGGAGAACGAGGAAAAGCTCCGCGGCATCGTCGTCACTCACGGCCACGAGGACCACACCGGTTCGCTTCCGTATCTGCTTCAGGACCTCAACAACAAGGTGCCCATCTTCTCGAGCAAGCTGACGCTCGGCTTTATCGAGGGCAAGCTCTCCGAGTTCCGCATTCGTGCCCCCAAGTTCCGTGAGGTCAAGGGCGGCAGCCACGTCAATCTGGGTGGCATCTCGCTCGACTTCTTCTCGATGACGCACTCCATCCCGGGTGCTCTGGGCGTGTTCATCCGCACCAACCAGGGCACCGTTATGCACACCGGCGACTTTAAGCTCGACCAGACGCCCATCGACGGCGTCACGCCCGACTATGCCGCTATCAGCCGCTTTGCCAAGCAGGGTATCGACCTGCTACTGTCCGACTCCACCAACGCCACGGTCCCCGGCTTTACCAAGTCCGAGGCCGAGGTTGGCCCCAATCTGCTGCATGCCATCAAGAATGCTCCGGGCCGCGTGTTCGTCGCGTCGTTCTCGAGCCATATCCATCGTCTGCAACAGATCTGCGACGCCGCCCGCAAGTGTGGCCGAAAGGTCGTCGTGACCGGACGTTCCATGCTCACCAACACCCGCGTGGCGCGCGAGCTCGGTTATCTCAACATCGATGATGCCGATATCATCGATGCCTTCGATATTGACAACCTGCCCGACGACAAGATCGTCGTCATGTGCACCGGTTCGCAGGGCGAGCCCCTGTCGGCCCTTTCGCGCATGGCTAACGGCGAGCACAAGACGCTCTCCATCCACGAGGGCGATACCGTCATCCTCTCTGCAACGCCGGTCCCCGGTAACGAGAAGGCCGTTCAGCAGGTCGTCAACAGCCTCGCCAAGCTTGGCTGCGACGTGTGGGATAAGAACCGCGCCCTCGTTCACGTCTCGGGTCACGGTAGCCAGGAGGAGCTCAAGCTCCTGATGGCCATGGCCAAGCCTACGTACTTTATGCCGGTCCACGGCGAGGCCGTGCATCTGCGCGCCCATGCCCAGCTGGCACGCAAGATGGGCCTCAAGGACGATCATATCTTTATCCTCGACAACGGTGACACGCTCGAGATGCGTGGCGGTATCGTCAAGCGCGGTACGCCCGTCGAGTCTGGCGTCGTCTACGTCGACGGTCTGCGCATCGGCGATACCGACCCCATCGTCCTGCGCGATCGCCAGAAGCTCGCCAATGACGGTATGGTCACGGCTGTCGCTATCGTTTCGCTCAAGCACAAGAAGATCGAGGCCATCGAGTTTTCGGGCCGCGGCGTCTCCTTTGCCATCGACGACCAGTTCTCCGAGGATGCCTCGGCGTCCATTATGAAGACGATAGAGAAGGGCAAGTTTAGCTTTACGAGCAGCGGTTCCGATGCCATTCGCAAGGCCGTGCGTGACTCGCTCTCTAACTTTATCTGGAGCCGTACGCGCACTCGTCCGATGATCATCCCGGTCGTCATGGAGGTTTAGTTTGGCGCGCGGATCTGCACAAAACGCCAAAGGCAATAAAGCCAACAACCAACCGGCATCTGCTAAGGGTGCCGGTTCCCATCTTCGTGCCAATAAGGGCCATGAGGCCGACTTCGACGATTTCGAGCCCCTGGTCGAGCCTTCGGCCAACCGCGATATCGCCGGCGTGGTCATTGCCGTTTTGGCGATTGCGTCCTTCATTGCCGTGATTTCGCCGGCGACCGCACCCGTTACGGCTGCGGTTGCCGGTTTCTACCACCTGGGCTTTGGTCTGGGCGCCTACGTGCTGCCGATCGTCATTTTGCTGTTTGCCGCCACGCTCTTTTTAGGCGAGGACTCGCCGCTCAACGTGCGCTCTGTTGCGGGCGGCACCGTGGTCTTTATCGCCGTCGTCTCTATTCTTTCGCTGATGGTGCCGGGTACGAGCGTCTCGTGCGACCTTATGTTCACGCCGCAAAACCTGTCCGCCTCGGGTGGCTACATCGGTGCGTTTATTGCGAGTGCGCTGCAGAATGCCTTGGGTAAGCCTATCGCGATGGTGGTCCTGTTGGGTCTGGCCGTCGTCGGCTTTGTCATCATCGGCTTTTCGGTGGGCGGCGTTTTGCGCTCTGCCCGCGACCGTGCGGCCGATTTTGCCGAGCGCCGTCGTGCCGACGTCAACGCGAGTCCGTGGGGTGACGACGAAGCTCTGTCGGTGCCCGGCGTTGCCCGTCCGCACCTGAGCATTCTTCGTCAAAAGGGCTCTGATGCTGCCGTGACCACGGTCATGGGCAACGATGCGGACCCGGTTTTGGACGATGGCGACGAGGACGAGGATCCGTTTGTCGACGTGTCCGGTGCCGTGGAGGCCGAGCGCGCTAAGACGACGCTGCTGCCGCGCCGTCATGCCAAGAAAGGCAAGACGGCTCCCAAGCTCAATACGAGCGAGCCCGACCCGTCTTGGTCCGAGAGCGAGATTGAGCTTACCGAGGGCGATGACGAGGACGACGAGGCTCCGATCGAGACCGCCAAGACGACTTTGCTGCCGCGCCGCCATGCCAAGCGCGGTCAGGTGACCGGCCAGCTTTCGATGGAGGACGATCCGAACAAGGTCGACGAGTCCGAACCGCCGTTTGCCGTGAATCCCGTCTCGGCCGCCCCTCAAATTCCTGATTTCCTCAAGCACCCCAAGGTTGCCGATACGGCTGTCGCGGGCGCTGTCGATGCGTCTACTTCGAGCGATGGGGGAGCGGACAATGCCTCCGCGGATAACGAGGGCGAAGAAGAGGACGGCCTTAAGCTTCCGCCGCTCGAAATCCTGCATGCAAACCCTCAGTCCGCTTCTGCCGCGTCGTCGGACAAGGAACTGGAACAGACCGCCGAGTCGTTGCAGTCCACGCTGCTAGAGTTTGGCCGTAGCGCTCGCGTCGTCGGCTGGATTGCCGGTCCCACGGTGACGACCTTTAAGCTGCAGCCCGGCGAGGGCGAGCGCGTGAGCAAGATTTCGAGCCTTGAGGACGACATCGCGCTGTCGCTTGCTGCTCAGTCTGTGCGTATCTTTGCGCCGATTCCCGGCACCTCACTCGTGGGTATCGAGATCCCCAATCGCAAGCGTCAGAACGTCAACTTGGGCGATGTGCTGCCCTATGTTAAGGGCGGTCCGCTTGAGCTTGCCATCGGCCGCGACGCAGAGGGCACGCCGGTCGTCGCTGACCTCGCCAAGATGCCCCACCTGCTGATCGCCGGTACCACGGGTTCCGGTAAGTCGGTCATGATCAACTCCATCATCACGACCTTGCTCATGCGCGCCCTTCCCGAGGACGTTCGCTTGATCATGGTCGACCCCAAGCGCGTCGAGCTCGCAGGTTATAACGGCCTGCCTCATCTGTACGTGCCCGTAGTGACCGAGCCCAAGCAGGCCGCGAGTGCCTTGCAGTGGGCGGTATCCGAGATGGAGCGCCGCCTGAAGGTCTTCGAGCGCCTGAACGTGCGCAAGATCTCGACCTATAACGAAAAGCAGGCCGCCGGCGAGTTTGAGCATTACGATAACCCGCCGCAAAAGATGCCCTACCTGGTCATCATCATCGACGAGCTTTCGGACCTGATGATGGTTGCCGGCAAGGACGTCGAGGCGTCGATTGTGCGTATCGCCCAGCTGGGCCGTGCCGCCGGTATCCACCTTATCGTGGCGACCCAGCGTCCGAGCTCCAACGTGGTGACGGGTCTCATCAAGGCAAACATTACCAACCGTATCGCCTTCAACGTCGCAACGGGCATCGACTCCCGCGTCATCATCGACCAGATGGGTGCCGAAAAGCTCACCGGCTTGGGTGACATGCTGTTCTCAAAGGTCGACTGGGGCAAGCCCCGCCGTATCCAGGGCTGCTTTGTTTCGGATGACGAGATCAACGAGATTGTCGAGTTCGTCAAGTCGCAAAGCGAGCCCGACTACCATGAGGAGATTCTGTCGGCTGTGGCACCTGCCTCCATGTCCATGGCAGGTGGCGGCGGGATCGTGCGCACCGGCGTTGCCGAGCCTCAGGACGACGATCCGCTTATCTGGGAAGCCGCTCATATTGTGGTGGAATCGCAGCTGGGCTCCACATCTGGCCTGCAGCGTCGCCTGAAGGTTGGCTATGCGCGCGCCGGGCGTATTATGGACATGCTGGAAGAAAAGGGTGTCGTCGGACCGCCCGATGGTTCCAAGCCGCGCGAGGTCCTGCTGGATGAAGAAGGCCTTGCCGCGCTGGAATCCGTCGACGCCGAGATGGCACGTGAAGATCGTGAGTTTGGAGGATTCTGATGGCTGCACGCTTTGGTGACATGCTGCTCGAGCAGCGTCGCCGAATGGGCCTTTCCATTCAGCAGGTCGCCAACACCATCAAAATCAGGCCGCAGATCATCGAGTTTTTCGAGAATGGCAATTTTGCATCGATGCCTCCGCGCGGCTATGCGCAGGGCATGATTTCGAGCTATGCGCGCTTTTTGGGCCTCAATCCGCGGGAGGTCGTCAACGCTTATTTTGACGATTTGATGGCATATGAGCGCGAGACGTCGCAGCAGGGCGGTCGTTTTCAGGACGCCGCCGGCTACGTCAATTCGCGTTCCTCGGTCGACAACGGCCGCTTCCTGATGGTTCAGGGTGGGCGTTCGACGCGTTATGGCCAGCGCCCTCAACAGGCTGGTTATGTTACCGAGACGGGCTCGAGCGAGGAGATTCGTTCCCAGCGCGATCGTTTTCGCAGCACGCCGGCGCCCGAGGAGCGCGCACTCCCCGCTGCCCGCGGTGTCGCACGAGACCCTCGTGCCGGCTACGGCGATGGTGGTTATTCCGATCGCGGGTACCGTGGCGTTTCTTCCGGCCGTCCGCGCGGCGGCTATGCAGACGCCGATACTACGCAGGTGACGCCTCGCCTTCGATCTCAGTCACAGCCTTATAGCCAGCGCTCCTCGGCGCCTCGTTCTGGCCAGCGCAACTACCAGGGTCACGGCGAGCTCGCCCCCCGCTCGGGCCAGCGCAATATGCAGCGCCAGGGTAGCTATCGCGGACGTTCCGACAATAACCGCGGTCGTATGCCCCAAGGCACTGGTCGCGGTGGTTCCAATCGTGGACGCGGCGGTGGGCGTGCTCCCCAGAACAACGGTCTCGATCCACGTATCGTTTACGCCGGTATCGGTGCCGTGGCGCTGCTGCTGATCGTGCTCATCGTGGTGCTCCTGCGTGGCTGCGGCTCCTCGGCGCCCGAGTCGACGCCCGAGACGCCCGTTGCCACCAAGACATCGACTAAGAAGTCTTCCAAGAAGACCGAATCCGTCGATGAGGATGAAGATACCGATGAGACGACGGACGAGTCGACCGATTCGGATGCCGCTAAGACGACGGCCAAGAAGGAAGAGAACGAGGTCACAAAGGTCAAGATCTCCGTTGCCAAGGGAAAGACTGCTTGGATTGAGGTCAAGGTCGACGGTAAGTCGGTCTATGGCGCCCAGGCGACCGGCCCCTTTGAGCAGGAATACACGCCCGAGTCCTCGATCGAGATCACCACGTCCAAGCCTTCCGATGTCACCGTTACCAAGAACGGCGAAAAGGTCCGCTACGACACTAAGACGTCGGGCGTGGCACGCGTGACGATCACCGTTCCCAAGAAGGAGACGACCGACGCCGAGGACGGCGAGAGCGCTGACGGTACCGATGGCACCGAAAGTACCGACGGAACTGATGGAACCGATGCCCAGTCCACGGACGGCACTGATGCCGCCACCGACGGGCAGACTACGCCCTATTCAGACGACTATTCTTACGACAGCTACTAGTCCGCTCGTAAGCGAAAGGATTAACCATGGTTAAAGATTCAAGCTTCGACGTCGTGTCCGAGGTCAATATGCAGGAGGTCGACAATGCCTTCCAGCAGACCACGCGCGAGATTTCCCAGCGCTATGACCTCAAGGACTCCGGCGCCACCATCGAGCTTTCGAAGGGCGACAAGCTCTTTACGATCAACGCCCCGGCCGACTTTGTCTCCAAGCAGATCATCGACGTCCTGAGCTCCAAGCTCATCAAGCGTGGCATCGATCTTAAGGCTGTGTCCTGGGATGCGCCTCAGGCTGCCTCGGGCGGCACCGTGCGCGTGCTCGGTCACATCGTCGAGGGTATCGACCAGACGACTGCCAAGAAGATCAATAAGGACATTAAGGATCAGAAGCTCAAGGTCAAGGTGACGATTGAGGCCGACAAACTGCGTGTTTCCTCTGCTTCCAAGGATGCGCTGCAGGCCGTGATCCAGTTCCTGCGCGACCAGGACTACGGTCAGCCGCTGCAGTTCACCAACTACCGCTAATTCATTCGAAAGGACCGCTCTCCAACATGGATACTCCGTTGGGCTCCGTACTCTATATCACCCTCGGGTGCGCCAAGAACGAGGTCGATACCGACCGTATGCGTTCGCTGCTGACCGCCGCAGGCTACGAGGAGGCATTCGATCCGCAGGATGCCGATATCGCCATCGTCAATACGTGCTCGTTCCTTGCCTCTGCAACGTCCGAGAGCATCGAGACCACGCTCGAGCTTGCCAACGAGGTGCAGGACGGCGTTCGTTCCTGCCCGATCGTCATGTGCGGCTGCGTGCCGTCACGCTACGGGGATGACCTGCCCGACGAGCTTCCCGAGGTCGCGGCCTTTGTGAAGGCCGACGAGGAAGACGGCATCGTGGCGGTCATCGATGACGTACTGGGCGTGGAACGCGAGATTGCCGCCTATATTCCGCAGGTCAAGCGCACCGTCGAGGGCGCTGTCGCCTACGTCAAGATCTCCGATGGCTGTAACCGCTTCTGTAGCTTCTGCATGATCCCGTATATCCGCGGTCGTTATCACTCGCGCAATGCCGAGAGCATTATCTCCGAGGTGCGCGACCTGGTCGCCGGTGGCGTGCGCGAGATCGTTTTGATCGGTCAGGACACGGGCATCTGGGGTACCGACTTTGCCGACGAGGACCTCGCCGAGGGCTCGCCGCGCAATCTGGCGCAGCTGTTGCAGGCCGTTGCTGGGGCGGTGCGTCCTCATAACGTGTGGGTCCGCGTACTCTACCTGCAGCCCGAGGGCATGACCGACGAGCTTATCGAGACCATCCGCGATACGCCCGAGGTGCTGCCCTATATCGATATCCCCGTGCAGCACTGCGACGCGCGCATCCTCAAGGCCATGCGTCGATCCGGTTCGCGTCAGGAGCTCGAGGACCTGTTCCGTGACCTGCGCGAGCGTATCCCCGGTATCGTGATTCGCTCTACGGCCATGGTCGGCTTCCCGACCGAGACCGACGACGAGTTCCGCGATCTTATTGACTTTATGGACACAGTCGGCTTTGATTACACGAGCGTCTTTGCCTACTCGCGTGAGGAGGGCAGCCTGGCTGCCAAGATGGAAGGCCAGGTTGACGAAGAGGTTAAGCTCGAGCGCGCCCAGGAGGCCATGGATCTGGCCGAGTCGCTCGGCTTTGCCGCGACAGCCGCGCACGTGGGCGAGCGCGCCCAGGTGATTGTCGACGGCATCGAGGAGACCGAGGACGGTGCCGAGCTCATCGGACATGCCTGGTTCCAGGCGCCCGATTCCGATGGTGCGGTGCATCTGGATGCCAGCGAGGCATCTGTGGGCGATATTCTGACGGTCGAGTTTACCGATAGCTTCTGCTACGAGCTTATCGGTCATGTTGTTGAGTAGGAGAGCGTCGTGGCTAACGAGAGCAATAAGGAATTGACGAGTGTCTGGACGCCCGCCAACATCGTGACGTGCGTGCGCATCGTCTTTATTCCAGTGTTCATGATCGTGTCGGCGCTGTCTCACGTGGGCGTTGCCGGTACGGATTGGAGCACCTTCGACGGCCCGCTCGCCGCCGTCGCCTTTATTCTGTACGTCATCCTGTCGTGCACCGATAAGGTCGACGGCTACCTGGCTCGTTCGCGCAACGAGATCACCGACTTCGGTAAGTTCTTGGATCCCATCGCCGATAAGTTGCTCGTGTTCTCGGCCCTGCTGCTGTTCTTGGATTTTGGCGCGGTGACCGTGTGGTCCGTGTTCATCATCCTGTTCCGCGAGCTGCTGGTGAGCGCCCTGCGCATGGTCGCGAGTGCGGCCGGTGTGGTCGTTGCCGCCGATAAGCTCGGCAAGTACAAGACGGCGACCACGATGGTCTCCATCTGCGGCTATCTGTGCGTCTTTGCGATGGCCGGCTTGCACCTTGGCCCGGTGGCTCTGACGCTTGGTATCTACTCTGTGTCGCGTTTCCTGTACGCCGTGGCCGTTGTCTTGACCGTTATCTCGGGCGCTCAGTACTTCTGGAACTGCCGCAAGATCGTTTTTTCGGTCTAGGTCCTGGTAGGCATGACGGAATCATTTGAGCAAATTACCGCGGACAATGAAGATCTTGCTCGCGATATTGTCGAGCGTGCAAGCGTTCGCTGTGTGACGGTTTCGACGGCTGAATCTCTGACGGCGGGCATGATCGCCTCGACGATCGCCGATATCCCCGGTGCCTCGGCGGTGCTTCGCGGCGGTGCGGTGACGTACTGCGACGAGATTAAGCATCGCGTGCTCGGCGTTGAGCAAGAGACGCTCGACAGCTATACCGCGGTGTCGTATCAGACGGCGCGCGAGATGGCTGCCGGTTCGCTGGAGCTGTACCAGAGCGATATTGCCGTGAGCGCGACGGGCTATGCCGGACCTGGTGGAGGCACCGAGAACGATCCGGCTGGAACCTTTTATATTGGCTGGGCGTATCGCTCGGCCGATGGGGGAGTGCAGGTCGTGGACTCCATTCGTTGTCACTATGAGGGCGATCGTTCGTGTGTTCGTGCCCATGCGGTCGCGGAGGCACTGGGTCGCATTGTCTGTGTGCTCCATTCTATGGAATAGACATGTTTTAAGGGGCCTCCGGGCCCCTTAATTGTGGAGATAGGGGCCTCCGGCGAATTTGATCTTTGTGCAGGTAGTCGGCGTATTCTTCCTCGTCATGCCTTGCTTGGTTCGCCTGCGGTCAAGTTTTTGGTCAGCGTTTGGTCGGCTTTTGGTTGGGTTTTGGAAAGGTCGGCTGCATATGATTTATCTGAACGGTTGACCACGAACAGCCGTTCGTTTATTATCGATGCAGGTTGTTAAGAGGAGGGCTATTCATGGCCAAGAATTCAGGTCCCGTACGTACCGTTCATGCTCGCACGACGGGTAAAGAGCGCGATGAGATGATCGCCACCACCAAGGCCGAGATCGAGAAGAAATTCGGCCAGGGTTCCATCATGAGATACGGCGACGGTGGTCCCGAGCTCGAGGTCGAGGCCATTCCCACGGGCGCCCTGGCCCTCGATGCCGCGCTGGGCATCGGCGGCGTGCCGCGTGGCCGTATCGTCGAGATTTACGGCCCCGAGTCCTCCGGTAAGACGACGCTTTCGCTCGAGATTTTGGCTGAGGCCCAGGCTATGGGCGGTGTCGTGGCATTTATTGATGCCGAGCACGCGCTCGATCCCACGTATGCCGCGCGTATCGGCGTGGACATCGATGAGGTCCTCATTTCCCAGCCCGATACGGGCGAGCAGGCGCTCGAGATCGTCGACATGCTTGTGCGCTCTGGCGCCATCGACGCCATCGTCGTCGACTCTGTCGCCGCTTTGACTCCGCGTGCTGAGATTGAGGGCGAGATCGGCGATACTACGGTCGGCCTTCAAGCCCGTCTGATGAGCCAGGCACTCCGTAAGCTCGCCGGTTCGCTCGCCAAATCTAAAACGACCTGCATCTTCATTAACCAGCTGCGCGAGAAGATCGGCGTCATGTTCGGCAACCCCGAGACAACGACGGGCGGCCGCGCCCTCAAGTTCTTCTCGTCGGTTCGCATCGATATTCGCCGCATCGACAGCATCAAGCTCAAGGACGAGGTCATCGGCAATCGTGTGCGTGCCAAGGTCGTTAAGAACAAGGTGGCTGCTCCGTTCCGCTCTGCCGAATTCGACATCATGTACGGCACGGGCATCTCTAAGGAGGGCTCGATTCTGGACATGGCCGTCGAGTGCGGTATCTGCAAAAAGATGGGCTCTTGGTTTGCTTACGGCGAGGACAAGCTCGGTAACGGTCGCGAGGCCGCTAAGGCCTTCCTGCGCGAACACCCCGATTGTGCTGACGAGATCGAGCATAAGGTTCGTCTCGCCTGCGGCCTTGAATTCGATGACGATGCTCCGTCCGAGGTTGAGCTGACCGATCAGCCCGTAACTGACGAGTTCGATGAGCTTTACGCCATTGATGGCTCCGCGATGCTCGATGATGACGACGAGTAACGGATGCTCTCATGTCGTATTCGGTGACCGAGGCCACGGTCGTCTTTCCCGATAAGAAGGCGACCTCCTCGTTCTCGAGTGGGTATGCATCAAAAAAGCCTTGTGCACATATCGACTGCGAGCTCGAGGGCGGTTATGAACGATCCATCTGGATTCCTGTTCGTGTTGCGCGCCTGTTTCTTAAAAATCGCCCCGATCTTCCCTGCGATTGGGATGAGTTTCGCGAAGCGGTACAGCTCATTGAGCGTAAATGTGCGCTTACCATGGTGACTGAGATGCTGTCGCGCCGCGACCATGCCACGGGTGAGGTCCGTGACAAGCTCGCTCGTTACGGATTTCGCGCGGACGCGATTGAATTCGCCGTTGAGCGTGCCACTGAGTATCGTTTTTTAGATGAGAACCGCTTTTGTTCGTACTTTATCGAGGAACGCAAACGACGCGGCTGGGGACAGCGCAAGATTGAGACCGAGCTCAAGCGTCGCCATGTCGTACTCGATGATATCCCCGGCTATCCCGAGGATTATTTTGCCGTTGAGGACGACTTGGCTCGCGCGTCGGCTTTACTCGCGAAGCGTCGCGTTCCCGAGACACGTGGATTCGAAAAACTCGTCCGGTTTTTGATGGGTAAGGGCTTTTCGTACCACATCGCCGCCGATGCCGTTAAGGCGCGTCTCGATGCCGAACGTGAGGAATGTGCAGTTTAGACACATGTGTTTTGCGCACCTGCCGTTCACCGCCTTTTAGCCGCCGTGCTGGGTCCATTTATTTGACAGTTGTTGCGGTTCAACGTACGATAAACACTGTCATTTGCTTTGTGATATGTGCTCATCTTTGATGAGTTTGTTTATATGTTTATCTGTATCTGACCCGCTTAAGCTGCGCCCATATTACTCAAATGTCGCGAGCCGTTCGCAAGGACGGTTCGCTTTGTTGTGTAACGAATCCATAAAAAGGAGTGAGCATGCCTATTATCGCAGCGCTCGTTGGCATCGTTTTGGGTGCTATCGCCGCCATTGCCTACATGCGCACCGCCAAGCAGGGTAGTCTTCACGAGGCCGACGAAAAGATCCAGTCGGCTCACGCACAGGCTGAGTCCCTCATCGGTGATGCAAAGCGTCAAGCCGAGACCCTCAAAAAAGAGGCTCTGCTCGAGGCTAAAGAAGAGATTATCAAGAACAAGCAGGCTGCCGAGGCCGAGGACAAGCAGCGTAAAAGCGAGATTCGTACGCTCGAGAATCGCGTGATGCAGCGCGAGGAGTCCCTCGATCGCCGCAACGATGCCCTCGACAAGCGTGAGCATCAGCTGTCCAGCCAGGCTGGCCAGGTCGAGAAGCGCTCCCGCGAGCTTGAGGAGCTCTGCGCCAAGCAGACCTCGGAGCTTGAACGCATCGCCGACCTGACCCGAGAGGATGCTCACAAGGAGCTTCTCGACAAGGTTCGTGGCGAGGTTACCCACGAGGCCGCCACGATCATTCGCGAGTCCGAGCAGCAGGTTCGCGCCGAGTGCCACAAGACCGCTCAGGAGATCTTGTCCCTGGCTATTCAACGCTGTGCCGCCGACCACACCGCCGAGGTTACCGTTACCTCCGTTCACATTCCTTCCGATGACCTCAAGGGTCGCATCATCGGCCGTGAGGGTCGCAACATCCGCACCTTCGAGCAGGTTTCCGGCGTCAACCTTGTGATCGACGACACGCCTGAGACCGTCGTGCTTTCGAGCTTCGATCCGGTCCGTCGCGAGACCGCCCGCGTCGCCCTTGAGAACCTTATTGCTGACGGCCGCATTCACCCCGCCCGCATCGAGGAGATGTATCACAAGGCCGCCGACTTGGTTCAGCAGCGCGTGCGCGAGGCTGGCGAACAGGCTGCCTTCGATACCGGTATCCACGATCTGCATCCCGAGATCGTTAAGACCCTGGGTGCTCTTCGCTACCGCACCTCGTTTGGTCAGAACGTGCTCCAGCATTCCCTTGAGGTTTCCGACCTGTGCGGCGTGATGGCTTCCGAGCTTGGCCTGGACGTTGTGACTGCAAAGCGTGCCGGCCTGCTGCACGACCTTGGCAAGGCTATCGACCATGACGTCGAGGGGCCGCATGCCGTTATCGGCGCTGAGCTCGCCCGCCGCTATGGCGAGAAGCCCGTTATCGTTCATGCTATCGAGGCTCACCACGCCGACGTTGACCCCAACACGGTGCTCGATGTTCTGGTCCAGGCCGCCGATGCCGTTTCTGCCTCTCGCCCCGGTGCCCGTCGCGAATCGGCCGAGAACTACATCAAGCGTCTTGAGAAGCTCGAGGAGATCGCCAACTCCCATGAGGGCGTCGAGCGTACTTATGCCATGCAGGCTGGTCGCGAGGTCCACGTCATGGTTCAGCCGGACAAGATTTCCGATGCCCAGTCCACGGTTCTGGCTCACGATATCGCCCATCAGATCGAGGAAGAGATGGAGTATCCCGGTCAGGTGCGCGTCGTCGTGATTCGCGAGAGCCGCGCTGTCGATATCGCTAAATAATATGAGCGACGCGAACGAGCTCATCTCATTTATCGCGTCGATGTCGGGGGAGGGCAACCTTCGCGTCGAGGAGAACCTTGGCGAGGGGTATGTCCGCCTCCGCGTTTCGGAGGCCGAACGGCGCCAGGCAAAGCACGACATTCAGCATGTCGAGGATATTGTCATCGAAATGCTGCGTAACGCTCGTGATGCCGGCGCCGACAAGGTCTATCTCGCTACGACCAAGGAAGATGGCGTCCGTACACTCGTCTTTCTGGATAACGGCTCGGGGGTGCCGCAGGATATGCAGGAGCGCATCTTCGATGCCCGCGTTACTTCCAAGCTCGAGAGCATGAAGATGGATCGTTGGGGCGTTCACGGTCGAGGCATGGCATTGTTCTCGATTAAGCAGAACACCGACGAGGCACGCGTTGTCGCTTCGGATATTGACCTTGGCTCGGTCTTTAAGGTGAGCGTCGCTACCGACCGCCTTGGCGAGCGCGCCGATCAGTCCAGCTGGCCTCAGGCCGTGAAGGACGAGGATGGTCACTATGTCTGCGCCCGCGGCCCTCACAACATCATTCGCGCCGCCTGCGAGTTTGCCCTCGAGGAGCTGCGCGCCTGTGATGTCTATCTGGGGTCTCCGTCCGAGATCGCCGCGACGCTGCATGCACAGGCCTCCAGCCGTCTCGATGCTTCCCGTCTTTTGTTTATCGATGACGAAGCCGAGCTTCCCGTTGTTGATCGTCTGGGTCTTGCTTCGGATGCGGAAGACTTTATCCGTATCTGTTCGGGTTTGGGCCTTGAGATGTCCGAGCGTACGGCGCATCGTATCTTGGCGGGCCAGATTAAGCCCGTTCGCGGTGTGACCGCACGCCTGCTACGCGAGCGCGATTCGTCCTCACATGCGTCTGCTCCGGTTGATCTCGCCAAAGATCGTCGCGGGTTGCGTATCGCCAAGGACGACATGGCGCAGTTCTCGCGAGCCGTCGAGCGCGACTTTAACGATCTTGCATCGCGGTACTATCTCAACCTTTGCGGCGACCCCAAGATTCGTGTTTCGCGTGATCGTATTACCGTGACGTTCGATCTTGCCAAAGAGGAATAGCATCTTTACCGAGTCCGTTCGGTACGATACAGTTATTGCAGTTAAAACGTACTTTTAAACGCAGGAGTTTCTTCATGGATTGCCTGAAGGTATCAAGCAAATCATCGCCCGCGTCCGTTGCCGGCGCCATTGCCGGCATGGTCAAAGATGGTGTTCCCGTCAATATTCAGTGTGTTGGCGCGGGTGCCGTCAACCAGGCAATTAAGGCCGTGGCTATCGCGCGCGGCTTTTTGATTCCGACCGGGTTTGATATTTCCTGCGCGCCGGTGTTCTCCGACATCCTCATCAACGGGGAGTCGCGCACGGCCATCCGTCTTTCTATTTACGTTCATCAGATTAATCGAGCTGCTATGGATAACGTTGTGATGGACGACGTTAAGCCTGTGGCATAGCGTGTTTGCTCTTTGCCCGCGCTCTTTGATTCTGCCTATTCCACCTCGTTAGGACTTATACACATGGACCAGGGTTCCGTACGCGATATTCTTGCCGGTAAAACCTACTTTATCCGCACCTTTGGCTGCCAGATGAATCAGCACGACTCCGAGCGTGTGAGTGGCTTGCTCGACTCGTATGGCTGCCTTATGGCACTCGATCCGGAGCATGCTGACATTGTCGTGTTCATGACGTGCTGCGTTCGCGAGGCAGCTGACACCCGTCTGTACGGTCAGTGCAACTCTTGCAAGAGTCTCCCGCCTTCGCCCTCGGGCAAGCGCGTGGTCGCTGTGGGCGGCTGCATCGCGCAGCGCGACGGCGAGGGTCTGCTCACCAATGTCGATAACGTCAATGTTATCTTTGGCACGCATTCCATCGCGCATGTGGCCGAGCTCATTGCCGAGGCATTCTTGGACGGCAAGCGTCATATTCGCACCAATGAGCACGAGGACACGGATGCTATGAGCATGCCGTGGCATCGTGAGACCCAGTACCACGCCTGGGTCCCCATTATGACGGGCTGTAATAACTTCTGCACTTATTGCATCGTGCCGTATGTGCGCGGTCGCGAAAAAAGCCGTCCTTTCGAGGAGATTGTCGACGAGGTAACCGGTCTCGTACGCCAGGGCGTGCGTGAGGTCACGCTGCTGGGTCAAAACGTCAACTCCTATGGTCGCGATCTGTTTGGCAAGCCGCGCTTTGCCGACCTGTTGCGTGCCGTGGGCGATACGGGTGTGGAGCGTATCTTCTTTACTTCCTCGCACCCCAAAGACCTGCTGCCCGAGACCATCGACGCCATGGCCGAGACGCCTGCCGTTATGCCGCAGCTGCACCTGGCAGTTCAGTCGGGCTCGACGCGCATCCTTAAAGAGATGAATCGTCGCTATACGCGCGAGGATTATCTGGGGCTCGTCGATCGCATCCGCAATCGCATGCCCAACATCGCGCTTTCGACCGATATCATCGTGGGCTTCCCCGGCGAGACCGAGGAAGACTTTGAGCAGACGCTCTCGCTTGCCGAGACGGTCCGTTACGCTCAGGCCTATACGTTTATCTATTCCAAGCGCGCCGGTACTCCGGCAGCCGAGATTGACGATCCCACGCCGCATGAGGTGATTCTTGAGCGCTTCAACCGCTTGGTGAAGGTTATCGAGACCACAGCGCACGAGTATAACCAGGGTGA
>OLQT01000921.1_pt1 | contig 19372 bp, 16 predicted proteins | sample 1672651 | NCBI WGS metagenome assembly OLQT01 (sample SAMEA3136709, study PRJEB25190) | human gut metagenome | biome: human gut; feature: human-associated habitat; material: faeces | place: Austria | collected 2013 | reverse complement strand
TTGTCCTCTGCGTTGAAATGACATTCGATACCGATCATGTTTTAATCAGGGGACCAACCATGGAACAGATTGATCAAAGGCGGCTTTTTAACTTTGCGTGGTACCGTTGGAGTTACTGGAATGATAATAGTAGCAATGCAACATCCCGCAAGTGCGTGGGTAACACCATCGGGAAGGATGATAAGCAACATATAAAGCGGCGGATGCAACAACGCATCCACCGCTTATTTTTTGATAGGGGTAAGTTCACAACTAAGCAATCTTGTGCCATAAATCAAAACTTTTGCGATAGATCGCCCTTATGTGGCTGCTGGCTTTTCAAAACCTTGCGGGCAGTTTTTTTGATGTTATGGCACACGCCAAGAATAGCGATGCAAAACAGCAAGGCTGCTAATCCATATCCAAACGACTGCGTTGCCATGTTCATATTCACGCCTCTTTTCTGGCCCTGCCGCCAATGAACTCAACCAAACAATCCTCTCTTTTTGTACGGCTCCTTCTGGATCGTGCCGACCTCATACCCCGTGCTGCGAATGGCGTTCATAACAGCCTCCGTGTCCAGCTCTGTTTCAGAGAGGATCACGGTCTGGTTTTTGCTCCGGGAAGAACTCACCTTTTTGACCGGGCAGGCTTTGCGCACGGCGTCATTGACATGAGCCTCGCACATCCCGCACACCATTCCGTTGACTTCCACTGTGTACTTCCACATAATTTCTCATTCCTCCTTGACTTTAGTATGATTGAGCTGCGCGGACCGGATGGTGGTCTGCCGTGCCGCAGTCCGTTCATCCGGGATCTTCCTGGCTATCAGACAGCACAGCGGCGCCAACGAACTTCCGAGAAGCTGATGGCGAACGATGGAATAGCCGCACTCGGACAGGTATGCCATCAGCTCCCCGGCAGTCCAGACATGGTATACCCGAAAGCCGGACAGCCCCATGAACCAGAGCCGGAGTCTGGCGCTGCGGCTTTTGCCCCAGACAAAGGTGGGGGCGAACAGCCATCCCCCCGGCTTCAGAACCCGCCAGGCTTCCGCCAGAGCTTTTTCGGGGTGAGGCATGACATGGAGGGCGTTGGAGATCACGACCGCATCGAAGCTCTCCGGGCCGTAGGGCAGCTTGGTGGCGTCCTGGACGGAGAAATGGAGCCGAGACGAATGCACCTGCTTTTTGGCCTGACGGATCATTTCAGCTGAAAAGTCGGTTGCCTCCCAGCTCCGGACACATGGAGACAGCGGCACGGACAGCTGACCTGTTCCGCAGGCCAACTCCAGCACATCCATGTCCCGTTTCAGAAAAGGACGCATTGCTTTGCATATCTGCTGATAGGTTGCCCGAGAGCGGCGCATGAAGCCGGCGTAATGCCGTGAAAACCGCTCCCAAAACTGCTTGTTGTCATCCATACAATATGGTCACCTCAATGATGGTTAGCGATTGCTAACTACATCATACTCTTTGTCGCACGAAATTGCAAGATGCCGCCATATTGGTTTTGCATGTTCTCTGGGATAAATCAAGGGAAGAAGCGAGAACGAAGAATGACCGGGATACATCTCCCGGCCATTCTTTCCGTTTCGTTCGGCTCACTGTGTTTACCGGCACCAACCGGTGGGATTGGAGCGGGCGGTGATGAAGCGGCGGTAAATGCCCTCCTCCGCCATAAGTTTGTCGTGGTCGCCGGCCTGAACGATGCGCCCCTGGTCGATAACCAGGATCTCATCGGCGTGGCGAATGGTATTGAGCCGGTGGGCAATGACCAGCAGGGTCTTGCCCCGGCACAGTTGGGTGATGGCCTCCTGGATGTAGCTCTCATTGTCGGCGTCCACGCTGGCAGTGGCCTCATCCAGAATGACGATGGGAGCATCCTTCAGAATGCAGCGGGCAATGGAGATTCGCTGCCTCTCTCCGCCAGATAGGCTGGCTCCACCTTCGCCGATGACAGTGTCAAAGCCGTCGGGCAGTTCCATGATGAAGTCATAGCATCGGGCTTTCCTGGCTGCCTCATAGACCTCCTCCCGTGTGGCGTCTGTCCGTCCCATGGCGATGTTGTTATAGACGGTATCCTGGAAAAGATAGACCCGCTGGAACACCATGGAGATCTGATCCATCAGATCAGAGAGAGGAATATCACGGATGTCCCTGCCCCGTACCAGAACCTGCCCCTGTTTCACATCCCAGAACCGGGAAAGCAGGTTGGCTACCGTACTCTTGCCGCCGCCAGAGGGCCCCACCAGGGCCAGCATCCGGTTTTTCTCCAGTGTGAAAGAGACATCATGCAGTACCTCTTTCTCCCCGTAGGCGAAGGTGACATTTCGGAACTCCACCTCCGGGGCACCGCCGGCTTTGGGTAAGGTCTCCCGGCCCCGGTCAGGTAGTTCTGGCTGGGCCAGTACCGCCTCGATCCGGTCCATGCAGGCGTTCATCACCGTCAGGCGGGTGGCTTGACTATAGAGCGCTTTAATGGGGCCGAAGAGGTCAAAGACGAAGAGCAAGACACCCAGCAGAAAGGTGATGGAGAGCTGCCCACGGCCATAGAGCCAGAGTGACAGGGGGATTATCAGCACCGAGCCCAGACCGCACACCAGATAGAGGGCCCGCATCCAGGGAGCCTGGCTCTCCTCGAACTCGATGCTGACCTTGCGGCTCCGGGCGAAATTTTCGGTGAGTTGCTCGGAACGCTCTCCCAGCAGGTTGAAGGTCTTGGCAATACCAATGCCCTCCACATAGTCCAGCACTGCCCGTGTGAGAGCCTCGCTCTGCTCCTGTCGGACATCAGAGTGAGCCAGGGTGCTCCCCAGGGAAGCGCGGCCCAGCTGCCAAATGATCCCTACCACCACCAAGGCGGCCAGTCCCAGCCAGGGATTCAGGAAGGCCAGCCACAGCACAAGAATGGCTTGGGCAAAGGTATAGCTCATCATGTTGGCAATGTCGTGCATACAGTTCTCCTCAATGAACACCATGTCGGTGGACAGAACGGAACTGATTTTGCCGATGTTGCCCTCTGTGAAATAGCCCATGGGCAGGCGGCGCAGATGCCGTCCCAGCTCCATGCGCAGATCGGCGAATACCATATAGCCCGCCGCGGCCTGGAGCCGGTCGGCGATGTTCTGGCACAGGCACTCCAGCAGAACGCAGCCCACCGTGCCCACCGCCAGCCACAGGCACAGCCGTGCCGTCATGGTTCCCTGGAGAAAAGCGCTCAGGGCCAAGAAGGACAGACCGATGGGGGCCTTGGACAGCATGGCCTTCAGGAACGCAAAGACAAAGGCCAGCTTGATCCGCCCCTGATAGGGGCCGGATACGGACAGGATTCGTTTCATCAGCGCGATCATGCCTCGTCGCCTCCTTTCTCCGCAGAGACACGCCAGGCAGCGGCTCCCTCGGCAGCCCGCCACAGTTTTTCATAGGCGGGGCAAGTCTTTCGCAATGTATCGTGGCGGCCAATCCCTGCCACATTGCCCTGATCCAGCACCACGATCTGATCGGCACCTGCAATGGACTGAAGCCGGTGGGCGATGACGATGACCGTCTTGCCCCGGATCACCTCGGCAATGGCGGCGTTCATTTTCTCCTCATTCTCCGGGTCCAAAAAAGCGGTGGCCTCATCCAGCACCACGATGGGAGCGTCCTTCAAAATCGCCCGGGCCAGGGCGATCCGCTGCCGCTCCCCGCCGGAAAGCCCTTTGCCGCCATCGCCGGCCATGGTATAGATTCCTTTTTCCAGCCGTTTCAGAAACTCTCCGCATTGAGCCCGTTCCGCCGCCGCCAGCACCTCCTCGTCGGTGGCGCCGGGTCTTCCCAGCCGGATGTTCTCCAACAGGCTGGTGTTGAACAGGAACTGCTCCTGCGCGACGAAGGAGATCTGCTCATTCAGAGAGGCGAGGGACATCTCTCGCAGGTCTTGCCCCCCCAGCGTGATGCGTCCGTCCGTCACATCGTAAAAGTGGACCAGCAGCTTGGCAAGGGTCGATTTCCCGCTGCCGGATTCTCCCACCAAAGCGGTAAGGCTGCCCTGTGGGACAGAGAAGGAGACGCCGTGGAGGACTTCGTCCTTTTCGTAGGAAAACCGCACATTCTCAAAGCGGATCTGCAAATCGTTTCCGTTGAAATCCGTTTTTCCTTCTTTCAGGGGCGGAATATTGAACAGAGATTCCATTTGGTCGATCTTGTAGCTCAGCTGGGGCAGCACCGACATAAAGTTCATGGCTCGGATCAGAGGCGGTCCCACGGAAAAAGACATGCACAATACCAGCGCGTAATCCGGCAAGGTAGAGGCGCCGGTGAGTACCAGATAGCCGCCGGCCGGCAGCAGCACCAGCGCCACGCAGGGCAAAATGCTGGTGTAGAGGGCCATCCACAGCCAGCAGGCCCGGAACCAATCCAGAGTAAAATCCCGGTAGTTTTTTACATCGGTCTCAAAGCGGTGATAGGACTCTCCGTCCCGGTTGAAGACTTTCACGACTTCCATGCCGTTGATGTACTCCACGATGGTGTTGTTCATTTTCTGCCCGGCGGCGTAGTAGTCTCCCATCTTGCTCATGCCGGAGCGGTACATCATGCCCATGGCCAGCACGCCCAGCGGGAGGGAGCAGAGGGAAAGCAGACCCAGCTTCCAGTCCGTGAGGAACATGGCCGCAAATACCACCACCGGCACCGCCAGATTGGACAGCCCTTCCGGCAGGGCGTGGGCCAGCAGAAGTTCCATGCTCTCAATGTCGTCAATGAACATCTTCTTCCAGACTCCAACGCCCTTCTCCTGGATCGCGCCCAGGGGCTGCTTTTCCAGCTTGCTCTGGAGATGGAGCCGGAGGTTTTCCAAAGTATGATAGGCGGAGCGATGAGACAGAGCCAGCCCCTCCACATAAAGAAGGCCGTAGAGGACCATGCATAGAGCCATTGCCCCGGCGTTTAACAGGGTCTCCTCCAAAGTGAGACTGCCCCCAGTCAGCAGGGGTCTCAGCAGGCGGTAGAGGAAGAAATAGGGCAGCACGCTCATGGCCACGCCGGCCACCAGTACCAGAATGGAGGCATAAGTCGTCTTCCGGTGGCGTCCGGTGTAGCGCAGGACTTTTTGAAACACAGTATCACTCCTTTTTTTAGTTAGTTATTGCTAACTTATTAGCGAGAAAAAAGCCTCCGCAGAGGCGTTTTTCACCCCTTGGGGAATCCCAGGGCAGCGTACCAGTCAAAGAGACGGCAGACCAAAGTGCAGTGGCGCTGGATCTCCGGCCAGGTGAAGTCGTGGATAAAGGGCTCGTAAATGGTGGTCCAGAAGGCGGACAGGACCACATGAAGCTCCTCCCGCGTCATATCCACCGTACACAAGCCCCGGCGTCTGGCCTCGGCGTAGTAGGTCCAGGTGCCTTCCGTCATTTTCTCCACCCAGTCGTGTTGGAAGTTGGCGTAGGCGGTGCCCTCCGCTCCGGTGAGCAGCAGCACAAAGCCATCCCGCCGCTCATTGAGAAAGCGGAACCACCACAGCATATATTCCTCATCCATATACCACGCCCGGATCAGATCTTCGTCGGAGAGAGCGGATGCCGGCACCGCCGTCCGCTCCTCATAAACAGCATCCAAATCCGCCACCGTATCCGCCACCACAGCGCGAAACAGCTCCTCTTTTCCGGCGTAACGCTTATAAAGAGCCCCGGTTGTCACACCCGCCCGCTGGCAGATGGATTTCAGGGAAGCCCCCTCAAAGCCAAGCGCCAGGAACTCCTCTCTGGCACTGTCCATGATCCGAGGGTCGATGGAAGCATCCGGTCTTGCCATAACACCCCTCCCGACAATGATAATTTGATTACCGATAATCTGATTATCAATATAGCATCCCTTTCTATCCCTGTCAAGGGGGAATTCTCTCTTGACAAACGCGCTTTCTGGTTGTATATTCAAAACATCGTTATGAAACACTGTTTTGAATTGTGAGGCGATACCATGGCAAAGCAGCTTGAAGGGGTCTATGAAAATGTACTCCACTGCGCCCGTCAGGAATTTTTGGAAAAAGGCTTTGCTCTGGCCTCCCTGCGGGACATCGCCAAAGCGGCGGGAACCAGCACTGGCTCCATCTATACCCGCTTTACTGACAAGGCGGGATTGTTCCGGGCGCTGGTGGAGCCTGCCGCGGGAGAACTGAAACGCCGTTTTTTGGAGATCCAGGAGTCCTTTCACCAGTTTGACGGCCAAACCCAGCAGGAGGAGATGGGGCGTTACACCGCCCATGCCCAGGAGGGTCTGTTTGACTATATCTATGAGCATCTCCCGGAGTTTGAACTGCTGCTCCGCCGGGCCGCCGGGACGGAATATGCCCACTATATTGACGAGTTGGTGGAGATCGAAGTCAGTTACACCTACAAATATATGGAGATCATCGGCTGTGAGAGCGTCCGTTCCGGTCAGGTCACCGAGGACTTGATCCATATCGTTACCACCGCCTACTTCAACGGAATGTTTGAGCCGGTGCGGCACCGCATGGATAAGGCCCGGGCGCTCCACTATATCCGCCAGCTCAACCGCTATCACATGGCAGGATTTGAGACGATCTTTCATCCTGAAAACTTCCGGTAGTGCAAAAGGCCGCTTTCCCGGCGGCCTTTTCATAGAATCAAGGGTTAGCGATAACTAACCAAAGGAGGCTTATTTATGCAGAAAACGCAAAGCCCGCTGCTGCGGCTGTGGCAGCTGGGCAGGGAACATCACGGCGGCCTGATTGCCGCCATCTTCTGCGCGGTGGCGGGTGTCCTGCTGGGGCTGCTGCCGTATCTCTCGGCGGGGCGCATCCTGACAGCGCTTCTGACCGGGCAGCGGGACTGGAACTTCTATCTTCTGTGGTGCATGGCGGCGCTGGGGGGCTATCTGGCCAAAACCCTGCTTTACAATCTGGCGCTCTCCCTCTCCCACAAGGCCACCTTCCAGATCCTGCGGGACATCCGGAAGATGGTTCTGTCCAAAATGCCCCGCTTACCCTTGGGAGACATTCTGGACACCTCCAGCGGACGGCTCAAGCAGATCGTGGTAGATCAGGTGGAGAGTATGGAGACGACGCTGGCCCATCTGCTGCCAGAGATGACCTCCAATCTGCTGGCACCGGTATGCGTTCTCGTGTATCTGTTCACGCTGGACTGGCGCATGGCATTGCTGAGTCTGGTGTCCATTCCTGTGGGCATGGCTTTTATGATGGCCATTATGGGCAGCTATGGCAAGGACTATCAGGGTGCGGTGGAGACGACCCAGGCTATGAACGAGACCATTGTGGAGTACATCGGCGGCATTGAGGTCATCAAGGCGTTCAATCAGGGAAAGAACTCCTATGAGAAGTTTTCCTCCCGGGTACGGGCCAATGCTGCCTACTACTACAACTGGATGAAGAAATGCCAGTTTGGGATGGCTCTGGCCTATGCCATCGCGCCCACCACCCTTATCACGGTGCTGCCTGTGGGCTGGATCTTCTACACTGGCGGCAGTTTGTCCGCAGAGGTATTTCTCACCACCATCATCCTGTCCATGAGCATCATGGGACCGCTCATTGCCGCTATGGGCTTTGTGGATAATCTGGCCAAGGCGGGCACCATCGTGGGCTCGGTGGACGAGATCCTCCTGAAACCGGAGCAGGATCACGGAACACAGCCGGCACAGCTGGGAAAACCGGATATCGCCTTGGATCATGTTTCCTTTGGATATGCCCAGGACAAGGAGATCCTCCACAACATCTCCCTCACCATTCCGGCCGGCAGCCTCACCGCTTTGGTTGGACCCTCCGGTTCGGGCAAGTCCACCATTGCCAAGCTCATCGCCGGTTTCTGGGATGTGACCGAGGGCCGCATTACCCTGGGCGGCGTGGAGGAAAGCCGTATCCCGCTGGAACAACTCTACGACCAAGTGGCCTTTGTTTCTCAGGACAATTACCTCTTTGATGATACCATTCGGGAAAACATCCGCATGGGCCGGGTAAATGCCACGGATCAAGAAGTGGAACAAGTCGCCAAAGCCGCCGGATGCGACAGCTTCATCCGCCAGTTGGAGCATGGCTATGACACACGGGTGGGCGGCGGAGGCGCGCATCTCTCCGGCGGAGAGAGGCAGCGTATCGCCATCGCCCGGGCCATGCTGAAAAACGCCCCTGTGGTGATTCTGGACGAGGCCACCGCCTACATTGATCCGGAGAATGAAGCGGTGGTCCAGCGGGCAGTGGCAAAACTGGTGGAGGGTAAGACAGTCATCGTCATTGCTCACCGCCTGTCCACCATCACCGGCGCAGATCAGATCGTGGTGGTGAAGGATGGAAGCATCGAGGCGCAGGGCAGGCATGAAGACCTGCTGCGTCATTGCCCGTTGTACGCCGATCTGTGGCAGGCTCACATGGGCGCAAAGGAGGGAGAAACGGTATGATCGAGACATTCAGAGGTATCTGGCGGTTTGCCGGTGAGGAACAGCGCAACATCCGGCGCTCGGTGATCGCTTGCTTTTTGGGTGCGGTGTTCCATATGTTTGAGATCGCCGCCATCTACTACACCATCCTGGCTCTGCTGGATGGAAAAACCGGCCCTGCCACGGCGTGGCAGGCGCTGGGTCTGTTGGCAGTCAGTATTCTGGGCAGCGCCGTGACCAAGTATTTCTCTCAGCTCCAGCAGACCCACGCCGGGTACTTCATGGCGGCCAATAAGCGCGTAGCCATCGGGCAGCGGATGAAATCCGTCCCCATGGGCTACTTCAACGACAACAGCCTGGGAGAGCTTACCGGGGTCTGCACCACTGTACTGGACAATGTGGAGACCGTGGCTCCCATGGTGCTGGTGACCATGTTGGGAGGACTGCTCAACGCTCTGGTCTTTACGGTGATGATCCTGATTTTTGACTGGCGAATCGGTCTCATTGTGGTGGCGGCCACCGTGGTTTATCTGTTCATCACCTCTGCCATGGAGCAAAAATCCGCCGCCCTCGCCCCGCACCGTCAGAAATCCGAGGCCAAGCTGGTGGAGGCGGTACTGGAGTATGTACAGGGCATGAGCGTGGTGAAGTCCTTCAACCTCACTGGACGGGGTGACCGCACCCTGCAGGAAGCCCTGGAATACAACTGCCGCAGCAACCTGAACATCGAAAAGATGTTCACCCCTTATATTATGGCGCAGGGGATCGCGCTCCAGCTGGGAAGCGTGGCCATGATGCTTGCGGCGGTATGGTTCTATCTCTCCGGAACGATGATTCTGGCCAACGCTCTGATGGTGGTCATCATGTCCTTCCTGGTCTTTGCTCAGATCTCCTCGGCGGGCAGCGGCATGTCCCTGCTGCGTATCGTCAGCAGCTGCATGGCCCATGCCGATGAGACGGACGCCATGCCCCAGCTGGCAGAGACCGGTCGGGCCGGCACGCCCAGGGAGCACGGCATTACCTTCGACCATGTTTCGTTCTCTTATGACCAGCGGCCTATCCTGCGGGATGTATCCTTCACCATCCCGGACAGAACCACCACCGCCATCGTGGGCCCCAGCGGCTCCGGGAAAACCACGCTGTGCAATCTCATCGCTCGGTTCTGGGATGTGGAGAGCGGCGCCGTCCTGGTGGGCGGTCAGAATGTGAAGGACTATACCCTGGAGGGCCTGATGGATCAGATCTCCATGGTATTCCAGAAGGTCTATCTCTTTGCCGACACGGTGGAAAACAACATCAAGTTTGGATGCCCCAATGCCACCCACGAGGAAGTGGTGGCCGCGGCGAAGAAAGCCTGTTGCCACGACTTCATTCTCACCCTGCCCCAAGGTTATGACACCGTCATCGGCGAAGGTGGATCCAGTCTTTCTGGCGGCGAGAAGCAGCGAATCTCCATCGCACGGGCTATCCTGAAGGATGCTCCCATCGTGATTCTGGATGAAGCCACCGCCAATGTAGACCCGGAGAATGAGGACCGACTGCAAAAGGCCATCGAAGCCCTGACCCGGGACAAGACCATTCTGATGATCGCTCACCGGCTGAAGACGGTCCGTAACGCCGACCAGATCCTGGTGCTGGACGGCGGACAGATCGTTCAGCGAGGCACACACAGCCAGCTCATGGCCCAGGAGGGCTTGTATCAAGCGTTCGTATCTGGCCGTGAAGAGTCCGGCCAGTGGAAGCTCTGAGAAAAGCCTTTGCTCAAGCATCACGAAAAGAGGCGTGCCTCTGCCGGATATTTTCCGGCAGAGGCACCTTCGCTGTCAACGGTGACGGGAAACCCTGGCTACACGCCGCCATCTTACCTGCCGCTGTTACAAAAAGCCAAAAATAAAAGCTGCGCCAGCCTGCAGAATACTGGGAAATCGCCGAAATCGGCGGTTCCCGGTATTTTTTATGGGTGTGCTTTCTCAGTGGCTCGAGCCGCCGCATATACAGCTGGGAGGGTTGACAAAAGGAAAAAGGTCTGCTATTATATCGGTGATATATAGCGGTGATATATGGGCTGGAGGGCAGATTCCAAATGGCTGCATACACAGAAACACAACTAAAAATTTTGGAGATTGGAAAAAAAGAATTTCTGGCGAAAGGCTATAAAGACGCTTCGCTGCGCGGTATCGTCTGGGAGGCGGGCTTTACGCAGGGAGCGTTTTATGGATATTATCCAGATAAGGCGGCACTTTTTGATGCTTTGGTGTCTGAGGCGGCAGATGGCCTGCTGGAGAAATTCAAGTCCGCACAGCAGGCCCATTATGACCTGATCCCCCAGGGGAAGACCGCGCAGAGCCGGGAGCTCTCCACAGAATATCTCAACCACTTTGTCCACTATATCTACGACAACTTCGATGCGTTCAAACTGGTGATCTGCTGTTCGGAGGGCACGAGGTACGCGAGCTATATCAGCGATCTGGTGGAGATCGAGGTGACCCAGACACAGCGCTATTACGAGCAGCTTCGCCAAATGGGCAGACTGGAAGGAACGGTCAGCCCGGAGCTTCACCATATGATCACCAGCGCCTATTTTACCGCTGTTTTCGAAACCGTCGCCCACGACATGTCCAGAGAAAAAGCCATTGTCTATGTCAATGAACTGGCCACCTTCTTTAACTGCGGCTGGGTGGGGCTTCTAAGGCTCGATTGAGCCTTTCTTTTACAGGGTGGTTAGTTAAAGCTAACTCATGGGAGGCCATAGATTGAGAAATTCCGAAGGGCCTTTTCACCTGGAACGGATTCTGATACTGGACTTTCAGAAGGAGTGATTCATTTGAAACAAGAGAAACACGACACCATCCGGTGGCTGCTGCGCTTTGCCCGGTCGTGCAGAGGGAAGCTGACCGCCTCCGTCCTGCTGGCGGCGCTTGGCTGTGCCAGCGGTATGATACCCTACCTGGCGGTATCCCGGATCCTGATACTGGTCTGCGGCGGCGAGTACGGCCTGGGCGCTGTTGCGGGCTGCGCCGCCCTGGAGCTGCTGGGCTATTTGGGGAATGTGTGGCTGTCCGCTGCGTCCACGATGCTGAGCCATCGCTCGGCATTTACCATCCTGAAAGAGATCCGTACCGCCCTGACGGCCAAGCTCTCCCGGGTGCCCATGGGAGCCGTTTTGGACACCCCCTCCGGACAGCATAAAACGCTGCTGGTGGATACGGTGGAGAAGCTGGAGCTGCCGCTGGCTCATATGATCCCGGAGCTGACAGCAAACCTGCTGATCCCCGTTCTGATGACGGCATATCTGTTTTTCCTGGACTGGCGTATCGCCCTGATCTCTCTGGTCACGCTTCCCATTGGTCTGCTGTGCTACATGGGCATGATGAAGGATTACGAATCCCGCTATCAACGGGTGCTGACCGCGGGAAAGAGCATGGACGCGGCCATCGTGGAGTACATCAGCGGGATCGAAGTGATCAAGGCGTTCAACCAAGGCTCGTCCTCCTACGGGAAATACGCGGATGCGGTAAGGGAAAACAATGCAGCAAAAGCCACCTGGTTCCGGCAAACCAACGGGTATTACGCGGCGGGGATCGCCATTATGCCCGCCAGTCTTCTGGGTGTGCTCCCGCTGGGAAGCTGGCTTTTCATGGAGGGCAGCCTGGCGGCTCCCACGTTTATCACCTGTATCATCCTGTCGCTGGGGCTCATCCGTCCGCTGATCCAGGCGTTACAATATACGGACAGCCTGGCCATGGTGGATTCCACGGTACAGGAGGTCGCCGCTCTTCTGGAGGCGGAGGAGCTGTGCAGGCCGACACAGCCTGCCAAACTGGACGGCTGTCAGGTGTCCTTCCGGGAGGTCTGCTTTGGATATGGTCAGGCCGAAGTGCTCCACCGTGTTACCTTTGATACCGTGCCGCAGGGTATGACTGCTATTGTGGGGCCATCCGGTTCCGGGAAATCCACCGTGGCAAGGCTGATTGCCTCCTTTTGGGAGGCGGTCAGCGGCGAGGTGCAGATTGGCGGCGTGGATGTGCGGAAATTACCGTTGTCACAGGTCATGGACACAGTGGCCTATGTGTCGCAGGACAATTTCCTGTTCCACCTCTCCATCCGGGAGAATATCCGGATCGGGAAGCCCGATGCCACCGAGGAGGAGATCGTAGCGGCGGCAAAAAAGGCCAGCTGCCATGATTTCATTCTCGGCCTTCCTCATGGCTACGACACGATGGCAGGCGATGGCGGCTCCAGCCTGTCCGGTGGAGAGCGCCAGCGCATCGCCATTGCGCGGGCCATTCTCAAGAACAGCCCTGTGGTCCTTTTGGATGAAGCCACGGCGTTTACCGACCCGGAAAATGAATCGGTCATTCAGACCTCCATCGACGAGCTGGTGCAGGGGAAAACACTGATCGTCATTGCCCACCGCCTGTCCACCATTGTGGGTGCGGATCGGATCGTTGTCCTGAACCACGGACGGGTGGAGGCGCAGGGGAACCATGAGGAGTTGCTCCGGGCCTGTCCGCTGTACCAGAACCTTTGGCGGGCGCACGGGATATGAAAGAGGAGGAAACGGTATGATCGCGCTCATCCGACGTCTGCTGGACTTTTCCGGCACGCAAAGGAAAAAATTGATCCTGTCCTTTGTGTTCAGCCTATTGGACTCTGTCTTTGAGATGCTGCCCATTCTGGCGATCCTGACGGTCCTCACCGGCATTTTGGACACGATTTCCGGCGCAAGCATGCCGCGTGAAATGATCTGGATCTCTCTGGGCATCATGGTGGTCAGTATCCTGGGGCGCATCCTGTGCAGCAGCCTTTCCGCCGCCAGGCGGACGCTGGGCAGCTTTGCCTTCTGCGCGGAAAAGCGCCTGGAGATCGGGGAAAAGCTCAAGCGTGCCCCTATGGGCTATTTCAGCCAAAACCGGCTGGGCGATATTACCGCAGCAGCCACTACCACGCTGGGAGATATCGAAAGCAACGCGGTCATGGTGTTGGAGCGGGTGGCGGGAGGCTTCCTTCATGCGCTGGTCATCGGGCTGTGGCTTCTGTTTTACCAGTGGCATATTGGTGCGCTGATGTTTGCGGGGTTGGCTGTTTCCCTGCTGGTATACACGCTCCAGCAGCGTGCGGGCAAGCGTCTGTCTCCCAGGCGGCAGGCGGCTCAGGCCGATCTGGTAACAGCCGTTCTGGAATATGTGCAGGGGATGGGCGTGGTAAAGGCGTTTGGCCTTGGAGAAAGTGCCAACCGCACTGTGGATCAGGCGATCGGCGAAAGTGCCAAAGCAAACATCCGGCTGGAATCCGTGTTCTCCTCTTTGACAGCGGTCTATCAGACCGTATTCAAGCTGGCAAAGGCCGCGATCCTGGTGATTGCTCCTTATTTGCTGGCGGGCGGGGAGATCACGCCGGTCAAGTGCCTGCTGCTGCTGGTGTCCAGCTTTCTCATCTATTCCAGCGTGGAGCTGGTGGGAAGCATGGCCTCCGTGGCCCGTGTGATCGAGGCCTCTCTCGACCGTATGGACGCGGTTCTGAATATACCCGCTCTGGATGAAGGAGGCAGAGAGATCGCCCCCGAGCGTCTGGACATCGAGCTGAGGAACGTATCCTTTGCCTACGGGGAGAATGAGGTCATCCACGATGTGAGCTTTTCCATCCCGCAGGGAACCTCCTGCGCCATCGTAGGCCCCTCCGGCTCCGGCAAGACCACACTGTGCAGCCTGATCGCCCGGTTTTGGGATGTGCAGGAGGGTCAAGTCCTGCTGGGCGGATACGATGTGCGGGAATACACCTGTGACAGCCTGCTCCGGCACTTCTCCATCGTCTTTCAAAAGGTGTATCTCTTTGAAGATACCATCGAGAACAACATCAAATTCGGCTGTCCGCAGGCCACCCATGAACAGGTGGTGGAAGCGGCGAAAAAGGCGTGCTGCCATGACTTTATCCTGACGCTGCCCAAGGGCTATGACACGGTGGTGGACGAGGGCGGCTCCTCGCTCTCCGGCGGAGAGCGGCAGCGCATCTCCATCGCCCGGGCCATTTTGAAGGATGCGCCCATCGTCATTCTGGATGAGGCCACCGCCAGCGTGGACCCGGAAAACGAGGCGGAGCTGCAAAAGGCCATTGGAGCGCTTACCAGGGGAAAGACTCTCCTGATGATCGCACACCGCCTGAATACGGTGCGCGAAGCGCATCAGATCCTGGTGCTGGATGGGGGACGTATCGTGCAGCGGGGCGCTCATGAGGAGCTGATGGGGCAGGAGGGGATGTACCGCCGGTTCGTCACGCTTCGGGAGCAGGCGTTGGGCTGGAGGCTGAAAAAGGCATGAACACGCCGGGAGCCTCCAAAGAATATCAGCGAAAGGCTGCGCGATATCTTTTTTTACAACACAGGAAAGGAACATGAAAATGAAGAATCATAAATGGTCGGTGAAGGATGTGATCACCACCGTGCTGCTTTCGGTGCTGCTAATCGTCATTCAGCTGGTTATCAACATGATCTGCATGGTCAACGATTTTGTCAGCATGGTGCTGTCTGTGGGCTTTACCATGCTGCTGTGTGCGCCTATCTATTTTCTGATGGTCAGCCGGATCCGCAAACGCTTTGTGTCCCTGGTCTATATGACGATCCTCGGCACGGTTTTCCTCGTTATGGGGAACTGGTATCTGCTTCCCTATTATATGGTGGTGGGAGTTCTCTGCGAGGCAATCCTGTGGAACGGCGGATGGGCCTCCACAAAAAAGCTGACGGCGTCCTGGACGCTCTCCAGCCTGCTGTATAACGGCGTCAATATCCTGCCGCTGTGGTTCTTCTGGGATACCTACGAGGCCTTTGCGCTGGCCAGCGGAATGGAGCAAAGCTATATCGACTCCTTTGTGCGGTACTATTCCTCGCCGCAGTGGCTTGTGTTCATTTTGCTGTTTACCACCGTCTGCGGCTTTATTGGCAGTTTGATCGGCGGAAAGCTGATCCAAAAACACTTCAAGAAGGCGGGCGTTCTTTGATGAAGCGGTATCATCTGGCCGTGCCGGTCAAGCTGTGGGCATTGGCCTGCGCCATCCTGGGCGTTTCTTTGACCGGCGCCCCGCTCATGACCTGCATACTCACGGCGACCGGATTTTTGTATCTGGCCGTGCAGAGAAATTGGAGGCTGATGGTGAGCTTCGGCGTATTCTATGGGATCCTGGCACTGCTGCTCTGCCTGATCGATCAGCATGGGGTTCGGCTGGCGATATTTTCCGAGTTCCATGTACTGATGTTCTGGAATCTCTCCGCTGTACTGTTGGTGGGCTGGGATCTGATCACCACGCCCCCGGGAGAGCTTGCATCCTTTCTGTCCCGGATCGGCATGCCCACTGCTGTGATCCTGGGGCTTCTGGTCATGTTCCGCTTTTTTCCCACTATGAAGGCGGAGTTCAAGTGCGTGGTGCGGTCTATGCGCAACCGGGGACTGACCTCGCCCAGCCAGATGCTCCTTCATCCGGCTGCCAGCTGTGAATATGTCCTGGTCCCTCTGTTGCTGCGCTGCCTGCAGATTGCAGACCAGCTTTCGGTTTCCGCTGTGGCGCGGGGCGCCGATGCGCCGGGACGGCGAGGCAGCTACGATGGTCGGGCGCTGACCGGTTGGGACTGGTGCTGGCTGGCTCTGTGGCCGGCGGTCACATTCTGCGTTCTCTGGATGGGAGGGATACGCCTGTGATACGATTGGAACAGCTTTCCTTTCAATACGCGGACAGCCCATACGGCGTATCGAATATTGACCTCTCGATTCGTAAAGGGGAGTGCGTTGTGCTGACCGGCCCGTCCGGCGGCGGCAAGACGACCCTCACACGCCTGCTCAACGGCCTTGCGCCGGGATACTATGCCGGTGTGCGAACAGGGCGGATCCTGTTGGACGGACGCGACCTGGAGCAGCTTGCGCAGCACCAGATTGGGCGACAGGTGGGCAGCGTATTTCAAGACCCCAAAAGCCAGTTTTTTTCCTCGGAGCTGACCGGAGAGGTGGCCTTTGCCTGCGAAAACTATGGGCTGCAGCAGCAGGAGATTCGGCACCGGACCAACAGCGCGATACACACGTTTGCTTTGGAACCGCTGCGGGAACGCGAGCTGGATGTGCTTTCCAGCGGAGAAAAACAGCGCGTGGCCATCGCGGCAATTTATGCCCTGGGGCCGCACATCTATGTTTGCGATGAACCTACCGCAAATTTGGATCGGGAGGGAACGCGGCAGCTGGCACAGGCATTGAGACGGCTCAAAGCGGAAGGACATACGCTTGTGATCGCAGAGCATCGGCTGGCATGGCTGCGGGGAATTGCGGACCGGTTCCTCTATCTGCGGGATGGAAGGCTCCTTTGGGCCAAACGCCCGGAGGAGCTGGAGGCCATGTCTGCCGAAGAACGGGAACGCTACGGTCTGCGGGAGGCAGCAGAGCGGCAAATGCCTGCATTGCCTCCTCCCGAGCCGGTCGCGGCGAGCATCCGAGCCAGAGGGCTTTCCTGCAAAAAGAACGGGATCTATATTTTTCGGGACCGCTCGCTCAGCGCCAGCGCCGGACGGATCACAGCCATTACCGGTATGAATGGAGCGGGGAAAACCAGTCTGGCTCTTGTGCTGGCTGGACTGTGGCGGGAAAGCGGCGGAAGCGTGGAGATCACGGGCAAACCGCTTGGCCCGGCCGCCCGCAGAAAGCTGGTATGGTACGGCTCCAACGACACCGGGACCCAGTTTTTTACGGACAGCGTCACCAAAGAGCTGCTGCTCAACGGGGAACAAACAACGCCGCGATTGGAGCAGGCGCGAGCGCTGCTGAAACGGCTGGGGCTGTATTCCTATAAGGACGTCCATCCGGCCACTCTTTCCGGAGGACAGAAGCAGCGGCTCTCCATCGCCTGCGGGCTGCTTTCCGGGCGGGAGATCCTGATTCTGGACGAACCGACCTCCGGGCTTGATGGAGGAAATATGAGAATGATTGCGGAAGTACTCCGTGATACAGCAGGCAATGGGAAAACAGTATTGGTCATTACGCATGATGATGAGCTGATCCGGGACTGTTGTGATGATTGCTGGAATTTGAATAAATAAAATAGACTTTTCTTTGTGAAAATGAACATACCCGCAAGCGTTCGTCCTGATGGCTTGCGGGTATGTTTTTGCGAGTGGTGATGTTCTGAATGATGCCGTTACTGCTTTTGCCCTGAAATCCACTGGTGTGAGTGCTTGTATCGTCTTCATCAGACAGAACCACTGCACTGGAACACAAAGCGTGCTGTTGACATACTATGGAGCGGGTGCTAAAATCAAGGTGGTTAGCTACAACTAACCGAATGTTTGAAAGGAGGTTCTACTTGGATCATACTGTATTTTTCGCCTTCTTCCTGACCCTGCTGGCTGGACTCAGCACCGGCATCGGCAGCTGCATCGCGTTTCTCTGCCGGCACACCAATCGAAAATTTTTGTCAGTTTCCCTGGGGTTTTCCGCCGGTGTCATGATCTATGTCTCCATGATCGAGATATTTTTCAAAGCCCAGGAGTCGTTGATCGCCGAAATGGGTACGCGCCCCGGCAGCTGTGCAACGGTTGCGGCGTTTTTCGGCGGTATGGTGGTGATCGCGGCGATCGACAAGCTGATTCCGTCCGCGGAGAATCCCCACGAAGTAAAGCGCATGGAGGACACAGAGAAGGACGCTCCGCAGCCGGGGCGTTTGATGCGCATGGGTGTTTTTACGGCGCTGGCCATCGCGATCCATAATTTTCCCGAGGGGCTGGCTACTTTTGTATCCGCACTCCAGGAGCCGAGCGTTGCTATTCCCGTTGTTGTTGCCATTGCAATCCACAATATCCCGGAGGGAATCGCAGTGTCTGTGCCCATCTACCAGGCCACCGGTTCCCAGCGCAGAGCGTTCTGCTACTCCTTCCTCTCTGGCCTGGCGGAACCGCTGGGGGCTCTGCTGGGATGGCTGGTGCTGCGCCCGATCATGAGCGACACGGTGTTCGGACTGTTGTTCGCCGGAGTAGCCGGCATTATGGTGTTCATTTCCTTTGACGAGCTGCTCCCGGCTGCCCGGGAATACGGAGAACACCATCTGTCTATCTACGGCCTGATCTCTGGTATGGTGGTTATGGCCGTCAGCCTACTGCTCTTTTTGTAAGTCCAAATGCTTCGATCGTTCGCAAGAAGGAGAGGATGGCCTATCAGTCCTTTCCTCCTTGCTTGTATTAGAAAAAATTCGGAGAGAAAAATCGATTTCAGGCCGGGAAAGCGGCAAAGGTGAAGGTGATGCTGATCCTCTCTGAGGACGGCATCACCTTCACCCCGGTCTGCAAAAAGGACTTGATCGACCTGATGCCCGAACCCGCGGTAGTCACTGATCTGATCGGCGGACATCTGACGCTGATGGTGCGTCTGGAGGACTATGTAAAGTTGGAGACAAAATTTATCAAGGCTCAAACAGGAGGATAACTATGTTCAAATTAGGCGTTGTTGAGGACACGCTGTTTGTCCCCATGCTGGGCAGGATCTATGCCAGCGAGTACTGCCCGCAGATCCTGTACGATCCAAAGGCGCTGGAACTGAAAAAGAAACTGCTTTCTGGACTGCCGGAGCAGGACGGACAGAGCCAGTATACCCTGCTGGCTTCCGCTGCTCGCTCGGCCAATATGGACCGGTACATCCGGGCGTTTCTGGAGCGCAGGCCGGATGGTATCATTGTCCAGCTCGGATGCGGTCTGGAAACGATATATCATCGCTGCGACAATGGTCACACTCGCTGGTACGTCGTTGATCTGCCCCATGTGGTGGAGTACCGGCGGGAGCTGCTGCCGGAGCCGGAGCGGGAGACCTATCTCGCCGGAGACGCCTTTGCCGGGGACTGGATAAGGCAAATCCGCGCCGATGCACCGGATGCTCCTATTCTGGTCACCGCCGGCGGTCTGTTCCACTATTTTGAGGAAAGCAAGGTTGTGGGCCTCCTGCGGATGCTCGCGGGGTTTGGAGAGATTGAAATCGTCTTTGATACCG
>OLQT01000918.1_pt1 | contig 19422 bp, 23 predicted proteins | sample 1672651 | NCBI WGS metagenome assembly OLQT01 (sample SAMEA3136709, study PRJEB25190) | human gut metagenome | biome: human gut; feature: human-associated habitat; material: faeces | place: Austria | collected 2013 | reverse complement strand
GGTTTGCCGTCTGGCTCAGGCAGGTAACATTGCAGGCATTAAGGATTCCAGCGGCAATTTTGATCAGATCCTGCAGTACATAGAAGCTGCACCGGATGATTTTACGGTATTGTCCGGCAATGACTCGCTGGTGCTGTGGACGCTGCAGGCAGGAGGAAAAGGCGGCATTTGCGGCATTGCCAATCTTTTCCCTGAAACGATGGTTTCCATTTATGAGCTGTGGAAAAAAGGCCGTTTCGAGGAAGCGAAAAAGGCGCAGGATTCTATCCGGGCGATTCGTAATCTGTTCAGACTGGGGAATCCCAATACGATTGTGAAGCTGGCCGCCAATCTGCTGGGACAGCCGGTTGGACCGTGCCGCCGTCCTTTCTGGACGGAAGACGAAAAAACCGTCAATGAAATCAGCCGTGTATTGAAAGAAAATTATCTCAATGCTCGATAGGAGGAACAAACGTGAGCCTGATCCACAACGGTCTTCCGGCATGGGTGCATTATGGCGCAAATGCACTGGAGGAGATGAACGCTTCAGCGGAGAAATGGCTTCGATGGCTTCCTGCGTACCCGTGACCTGCGGCGAAATCAGGATGTGCATCGTGCCGTCCTCGTCCATCGTTGCGATGGTATCAGCGGTGATCGCACCTTCCGGAACAGCGGTAACCGGGATCTCAATGCCGTCCTGCCAGACCTTGATTTTGCCGTTTGCGCTAAGTGCGGCGAGATCTGTATCGGACACTTCGCCCAGGCGAACAGGCACTTGAACACTCAGACCGCTGTTTTCCTGGAAATCCTGATATGTCAGATATTCATATCCTGTGATCTGCACCTTGGTTGTCAGAATCGGAGGCTTCAGGCCTTCCGCCTGAACATACTCGGTGATCTGGGCAACAACCTCAGCCTTCAGCGCGGTCTTGTCGCAGTTGGCGGCTTCGGCATAGGCAGTAACCATAGCATCCACCTGGGCATCGGTGACCTTGCTCAGATCCACGTTCTCGTCCAGCAGATACTGAGTAACGATTGCGGCAACATCGGAAGGCTTCAGCGTTGTGGTCAGCGCACCGCCTTCGATTTCCTGATAAGCCATGACAAAGGCTGTCACACCATCAGGTGCAAGGCCGGAAATATCCACGCCCTGTTCTTCTGCGTAATTGGTAACATAAGCCACAACATCGCTGGGCTTGAGGAGAGACACATCCGCGCCTTCCGCAAGCTCCTGATAACCGGCAACGAAACAGGCAGCAATCTCAGGTGTCAGCCCTGAGACATCTGCACCGGTGGTGACCTCAGCGTACTTCTCTACATAGGCGATCACGCCCTGCGGAGTCAGCTGGGCAACATCCGCGCCTTCGGGGATTTCCGTATAGCCGGAGACGAAGGCTTCGACCGTGGGCTGGATCTTCTGGGTTTCCTCGTTTTCCTGATAGGATGCAATGATGGCATCGGTGGTGATCACGCCGGGATTGGCAGCGAACTCATTCCACCGTGCCTGCGCACCCGTCATATCAAGATCGGTTGCGATCTTTAGAGCTTCTTCGGGGATCGCTTCAGAGAACATACTCGCAAGACCCGGGAGTTCAAGCTGGTGGGTGTCCAGATAATCCTGAACGGAAGCCAGCTGTTCCATAGCCCCGGACACATCGATCTCCGGGAACATGGCTTCGATCTCTGCTTCCGTCAGACCGCTGTCCAGAAGGGACTGGATCTGCGTGAGCAGTCCGATGTACTCGATCAGCGCACCCTCGTCCATGCCCGCTGTGATCTCATTGAGATCAGCCAGCAAGCCGGGCTTGTCAGCTTCAGAAGCCATGCTGTATTCGCGCAGCTTCTGGTTCAGTGTGTCGATGTCCGTTGCCGCCTGCTGGATATCGTCCTGCTGCCAGACAGGCATCACAATGGAAGCCATAGCCTGCGCGTATTCCAGCGCAGCGGCACGGCGGTTTTCGTTGTACTTGAGGTTCAGTTCATCCAGAGCTCTGGATCATGAGCATCCTGTGCCGCCTTCAGCTGTTCACGGGCACCGCGCAGAGCATTCTCATACTCGGTGACTGTGTTTTCCTGCAGGGTGAGCTTCTCACGGAGCATGGTCAGCCTGGCGGTCAAGCCGCCGACACTGGTGTCCATGTCCTTGATGCCGACAGCCGCCAGCTTGAACTTGCTCTCTGCAAGGCTGATCTGCTTGCCGAAGGTAGTGATAGCTGTCCTGCTTTGCTCAATGGACTTTCCGGCGGCATCCCAATTGGTCTGAGCCAGTGCCAGAGAACGATTGCACTTGCTGATTTCAGACTCCGTTGTCTTTACGGCGGCACGAGCGCCATTCAGATTGATGTTTGCCTGAGATACGGCATCAGCAGCGTTCTGTGTGCTCTTTTTCAGAGCCGCATTCTGCCCGGTCAGCTTTTTCACTTCCGCACACTGGGCACGGTATTCGACCTTCAGCTGATCGAGATTTGCCTTGGAAGCAATGGTAGCGGAGTCGGTTTCGCCCAGTGTTGCCGCAAAGGTACGGTACTGCTGTGCCGCAAGTCCGACCTGCTCCTTGAGCGCCTGCTGGGCAGCTTTGGCATCTGTCAGTCGCTGGGCATAATCATTCTGGCGGTTATAGCACTCCTGCAGCTTGGTATTGGCGGCAGTCAGCGCCTTTTCATACTGCGAAACAGCATCCTTCTGAAGCTGAAGCCTGCGCTCCAGCGTGGAAAGCTGGGTGGCAAGCCCAGTTGCAGTCTTTTCAAAGCCCTCAATACCGGCAGCGGCGAGTCTGAACTTGCTCTCCGCTTCCTGGATCTGCTTATTGACAGATTTGATATTGCGGGTAAAGTTGTCCGTCTGAAGGGACAGCGACACAACTAGGTCGCGGAGGGTTTCACTCAAGATTTCTCACCTGCCTTATACAGTGGGCGTAAGGTTGCCCCAGACCTCGTCGATGAACGCGCGGCGGGGTTCTTTCTTTTTCTTCTCCTTGCGGGCATTCCATGCGCGGACGCCGAGAAAGCCCAGCATGTCCATGCTGTCGATCTCGCTCATGCGCCATCCGCCTTCAAGTAGAGAGTTGTAGGTGTCCATGATAAAGTCGTGCAGCGTCAGGCCGGGGCCGTCATGTCCGTCTGCGCTGCCCTCGTAGGGAACTCGTCAAGCACCCCAGTAGTCTGCGTCTGCACGGCCATGAGGGCGAGAGCGATATCGTGCATCAGCCTGTCCACGGGATAGTAGTCCAGTACCTCGTCAGGGGTGAACTGGTTGCCGAACAGGATACAGAACCAGCGGATCATCACATCCATCGCTTCCGGGATGCTGATCTGATCGTCGGTCTGGATGGTTTCGCCCTTGAGAGCCGCCTGAGACAGAGCTACGATCTTGCCGTACACCCTGGCGGCGGGTTCCATCTCTCGAAGCGCGCGGCCGGTGATGAAGTCAACCGTGTACTTCTTGTTGTTCAGTGTGCAAGTAATCATGATTATTACCTCCGATCAGTAATCAACATCGTCCAGATACAAGGGAGTAAACTTTACAGCCTGGTTTTCCTTGATGCTGCGCCAGATGATCTCGATATTTTCCTCATCTGTGCTTCCGGGAAAACCGATGCCCACAGCATAGGGATAGTCAATGCCAAAATGATCATAATAATCGTTCATTGCCTTTTCAAAATCAGTCATCTCTTTTTCCTCGCTTTCATCATGTCCTGATAGACCTGATAGGTCTTGGGGAAATACTCCTTGATCGCTTTCAGCGACCCGGGGCTTGCGGCTTCGGCAGAAATGATTTCAGCAAAGATCTCCTTGCTGTTGCCCTGCCGATACCAATAATCCAAACCATGACCTGCTCAGTTCATTATTCCTTTCTTTCGTGAAGCAATCAAAAACTGCTGAAAGTTCAACCGCTGAGCAAAAGAACTCTAAAGCATGAAGCCTCATATCAGAACCACACCTGCCTTTCGATGGAGTGCAGAAAAACTTGCCACCTCTATTATACCATATTCCTATTGCCGTATAAAGGCAAATACCGGCTCAAAAGCAGTACGGCTTACCCGGACCGTCGTGTTTGGCACACAAAGGCCGCGTGTCGCATTTGATCGCCTCGGTTCGAGTTGACGCCCAACCCGGAGGAAAAGCGGCTTACAAGCTCATTTAGGGGCAAATTGAAGCCTGCACCTGGAATTTGAAACCGGGTGCAAAAAAGTGAACCCGGGTGCTGAAAAATGAAACCGTACAGTATTTGCTGTTTCGCCCACATTTGCCCTGTGTCGGGCATTAGGACTGAGTGGGGCCGTTTCCTCGACCATTCACATTCCCGGATTGCCACCTCCCATCCTGTGATGATGAGGATAAGTGATAAAATCACAGAATAAGGAACGACTACTGGATATAATAAAGCCATAAAAAAGAAAACAGGAGGACTTAAATATGTCTGCTATCAGTGTTAATAAAAACAATTTCAATCAAGAGGTTTTGAACTCGGACAAGCCCGTCCTGATGGATTTCTGGGCTTCCTGGTGTGGTCCTTGCCGCATGGTAGTTCCTCTGGTAGAGGAGATTGCCAAGGAGCGCTCCGATATCAAGGTTGTTAAAATTAATGTGGATGAGGAACAGGAACTGGCTATGCAGTTCGGTGTGATGAGCATACCCACTCTGGTGGTTATGAAGAACGGAAAGATTGTCAATTAAGTCACCGGTGCCAGACCTAAGGCTCAGATTCTCGCCATGCTGTAAGGAGGTGCAAAGATGAGATTCTTCGAGTTCCTGAAAGACCCTGACATCAATCAGGGTGTCAAAGAATATAGCACTACGGATGGCGCAGTCCTGCTGGATGTTCGCACCCCCGACGAATACCGGCAGGGGCATATCCCCGGCAGTAAAAATGTTCCTTTGCAGTCCATTGACAAAGTGGCTGGCATGATTGACAATAAAGCTACCCCCATCTTTGTACACTGTCTCAGTGGTGCAAGAAGCCGCCAGGCAGCTGCTGTTTTGCAGCAGCTGGGTTATACCAACGTGAAAAACATAGGCGGAATTTCCGCTTATGCAGGAAAGGTGGAACGATAATATGAAAGTTGTCATTGTAGGCGGTGTGGCAGGCGGTGCTACCGCTGCCGCCCGTATTCGCAGACTGAATGAGCAGGCTGAAATCGTAGTTTTTGAGCGCTCGGGGTACATCTCCTATGCCAACTGTGGTCTGCCATACTATATCGGTGATGTGATTACCGATCGGTCGGATCTGACCCTCCAGACCCCGGAAAGTTTCTTCTCCCGGTTCCGTGTGAACATGAAGGTGCGTCATGAGGTTACAGCGATTCATCCTGAAGAAAAAACCGTTTCCGTGAAAAATCTGGTAACCGGTGAGGAGTTCGAGGAGAGCTATGACAAGCTGATTCTCTCTCCCGGAGCCAAGCCTACCCAGCCCCGGCTTCCCGGTGTAGGTCTTGATAAGCTGTTTACCCTGCGCACTGTTGAAGATACCTTCTGCATCAAGGATTACATCAATGCAAACCATCCCAAATCCGCTGTACTGGCAGGCGGTGGCTTCATTGGATTGGAGCTGGCAGAAAACCTGCGAGAGCTGGGGATGGATGTCACCATTGTCCAGCGTCCAAAACAGCTTATGAATCCCTTTGATGCCGATATGGCTTCTTTCATCCATAATGAAATGCGCAAGCACGGTGTAAAGCTGGCACTTGGTCATACCGTAGAAGGGTTTGAGGAAAGGGACGGCGGCGTGGATGTGCTGCTGAAAGACGAACAGCCTCTCCATGCGGATATGGTAATCCTGGCCATTGGTGTTTCTCCCGAAACCACCCTTGCAAAGGATGCCGGGTTGGAACTGGGCATTAAAGGAAGTATTGTGGTCAATGACCGAATGGAAACCTCCATTTCCGACATCTATGCCGTGGGCGATGCGGTGCAGGTGAAGCACTTCGTCACCGGGCAGGATGCTCTGATCTCTTTGGCTGGCCCTGCCAATAAACAGGGACGAATCGCTGCGGACAACATCTGTGGCGGAGACAGCCATTATACCGGCTCCCAAGGCAGCAGTGTCATCAAGATCTTCGGCATGACTGCCGCTACTACCGGCGTAAATGAGACCAACGCCAGAAAGACAGGGCTGGATGTTGATACGGTTATCCTGTCGCCCATGAGCCATGCAGGCTACTACCCCGGCGGGAAAGTCATGACAATGAAGGTGGTCTTTGAAAAGGCGACTTACCGCCTGCTGGGTGCGCAGATCGTAGGCTATGAAGGGGTGGATAAGCGCATTGATGTGCTGGCCACCGCTATCCGGGCAGGAATGAAAGCCACGGAACTGAAGGATCTGGATCTGGCCTACGCACCGCCTTATTCCTCTGCGAAAGACCCGGTAAATATGGCTGGCTTTATGGTTGAGAATATCGCAAACGGTGTTCTGAAACAATGGCATCTGGAAGATGCAGATCGTCTTCCTCGTGACGGAAGCGTAACTCTGTTGGACACCCGCACTGTGGAAGAATTCGCACACGGACACATTGACGGCTTCTTTAACATCCCGGTGGATGAACTGCGGGAGCGGCTGGGTGAGCTGGACAAGCGTAAGCCTGTCTACGTCATCTGTCAGAGCGGTCTGCGCAGCTACATTGCCTGTCGTATCCTGGCCGGAAACGGCTTTGACTGCTATAACTTCTCCGGCGGCTTCCGGTTCTATGATGCTGTGACCAATGATCGCTGTCTCATTGAATCGGCTACCGCCTGCGGCATGGACAAATAACAACCGCCGCATCTCTCCAACAATTTTGGCAGAGATGCGGCGGATTTTCATCCTCTGACTGCAGCAAACATTTCAAACATCTGAATCACACTTTACCCCAAAAAGAAATCACTGACCAGCATCACACAGAATCCGGCCAGGAGCGCATAGGTTGCTCCAGTCTGGCTGCCGTGGGCATGGGTTTCGGGAATCATTTCATCGCTGATGACATAGAGCATGGTTCCTCCCGCAAAGGCCAGAGCAAAGGGGAGAATGGCCGAAGCAATGCTTACGGCCCAATATCCCAGAAGCGTACCGACGACTTCGATCAGCCCGGTCACCATGGCGCAGACAAAGGTTTTTACCGGGGATACGCCTGCTGCCAGCATGGGCGCAATGATCACCATGCCTTCGGGGATGTTCTGCAGGGCGATACCGAAGGCGATCATCATCGCCTGCGCCGTGTCTTCACTTCCAAAGCTGACACCGGCGGCAATCCCCTCCGGCAGGTTATGGATCGCGATGGCTGTGACAAACAGCAATACCTTGTCAAGGTTGGTGCTGCTGTGTGTTTCCGTATCGGTTCCCACCAGCCTATGCAGGTGGGGAACCAGCTTATCAATGAGATTCAGGCACACCGCCCCAGTAAAGATCCCGATGATGGAAACGAGGATCCCATGGGTTCCGCCATAATTGAGAGATGGCAGAATCAGTCCCAGTACAGCCGCAGACAGCATAACACCTGCCGCAAAGGACAGCACTATGTCGGAGAATTTGTGGGAAATATTCCGAAAGACAAAGCCAATGAGACTTCCAAAAATGGTCGCGCCCCCTACGCCGAGGGCGGTGAGCAATACGATTTTCATCATCAACGATACAGGTCTTCTATTTATCAGAAAGATCCTGCAATCTCCTTTCTTCACAAATCTCCACGGTGCCCCGCGCCAGCTTCACCATACCCTCGTTCTGGAAATAGCGAAGCATTCGGGTAACTACCTCACGGGCGGTGCCCATGTGGCCCGCGATGGTTTCATGGGTAATCTTGAGGATGTTTGTTTCCTCTAAAACTGCATTTCGCTCCAAAATCTGCTGCTGGGTCGGTGTCAGTTTGTTCTAAATTGGAAAATAGGATGAAAAATCCATGGGTACACCTCCTTGAATACACATAGTATAAAGTAATTTATAGCATATGTCAATAATTCCGTTGACATATAGGAAAAGGAGATGTACAATGGTCGTATAAATGGCATATACCGCAAAAAATATGGAGGTGAATCTATGCCAAGACCGAGAAAATGCAGAAAAGTTTGTTGTTTGCCGGATAATGATGGTTTTGTTCCGGTTCGTGGCGGCGAGGAACTGACTCCCATTGTCCTGAATGTGGATGAGTATGAAGCCATTCGCCTGATTGACCGTGAAGGTTTTTCTCAGGAGCAATGCGGAGAATATATGCGTATTGCCAGAACAACGGTTCAGCAGATTTATGCAGCTGCCCGCAAAAAACTGGCCGATGCGCTGGTTGAGGGACTTCCTCTGCGAATCGAGGGAGGGGATTTTACACTCTGCAGCGGAAACAGCGCAGCCTACGGGTGCAGAAATTGCTATCAGCATAAAAGCCATCCGATGCACGAAAAACCGAAAGGAGATAATATGATGAGAATTGCAGTCACTTATGAAAACGGAGAAATCTTTCAGCACTTCGGTCACACCGAACAGTTTAAAATCTACGATGTGGAAGATGGAAAAATCATTTCGTCTGAGGTTGTGGATGCTGGCGGCAGCGGACATGGTGCACTGGCAGGCGTCCTGAGTGCACTGAAGGTGGATGCCCTGATCTGCGGCGGTATTGGCGGCGGTGCCCAGATGGCACTGAGCGATGTGGGTATCCGGCTTTATGGTGGTGTTTCCGGCAACGTTGATGCAGCAGCAGAAGCACTGGCAGCAGGCGAGCTGGACTTCAACCCCAATGTCCGGTGTGATCATCACGACCACCATGGGGAAGGTCACTCTTGCGGTTCCCACGGCTGCGGCCATCACTCCTGCGACTGAAATAGGTGATTAAGTCACGGAATATGTGTCGTAATTTGATAGAATATAAATAAAGGAGGCGGTAAAACCTATGAAACAATATGTTTGCGGCATTTGTGGATATATTCACGATGAAGCTGTCGGTGGCAAGTGGGAAGACCTACCTGCCGATTGGAAGTGTCCTGTCTGTAAAGCAGGCAAAGACGCTTTCAAACCCAAAGAAGAAAAAACAGCGTCCCAGGAGGTCCTTGAAAAGCCCCATGTGGACAAGGAACTCTCTCCCATGGAAATGAGCATCATCTGCTCCAATCTGGCCCGTGGCTGCGAAAAACAGTATCTCTCCCAGCAGGCGGAGGACTTCCGAAAGCTGGCAGAGTTCTTCCGGTCCAAGGCGGAACCGGTGCAGGAAGCCAGCACCGCAAAGTTGCTGGAGCTCATCGAAAACGATCTCTCGGTGGGTTATCCTTATGGCAACGCGGTATCCGCGGAAAAGCCAGATCGGGGTGCCCTGCGGTGTCAGGTCTGGAGCGAAAAAGTCACCCGGATGCTCCAATCCCTGCTGACACGCTACAAAACCGAAGGGGAAAAGATGCTGGAGAATACCGGTGTCTGGGTCTGCACGGTCTGCGGCTTTGTCTATGTGGGCAACGCGGCTCCGGATCTTTGTCCGGTATGCAAGGTGCCCAGCTGGAAATTTGAAAAAGTGGAAGGGAGGGCTTGATGATGGCTGAAAAATACGCGGTGAGAAATCTTCGCCTGTGCACCAAGGACTGCCTGTGTCTCTATGTCTGTCCCAGCGGGGCCACGGATACAGAGAACAGCGTCATTGATCCAGAAAAGTGCATTGGATGCGGTGCCTGTGCCGAAGCCTGTCCATCCTCGGCCATTTCTATGGTTCCCAAGACCCTTCCTGTGCAGCAGCCCAAGGAGGACAAGGTAGTGGAAGCCCTGCGGGGTCTGGTACAGAGTAAGGCTCAAGCCGAGAGTATTGCTTCTCAGCTACCAGATGCCCTGAGCGTGGCCGTGGAAAAATCCTCCCGGCTGATGGCGGAGGACCTGTGCCGGGAAGCAGGCTTCATGCTCCCCCAGAGTGGCAACACCAAGGCGTTCCTGGAGCGTATCAAAGCATATCCCGGCATCCCGGCGGATGCGGTGGAATCCCTGTTACATACCATTCAATTCAATGAAAAAACGGAGGAAAAGAAAATGGAAAAGTGGAAATGCTCTGTCTGCGGCTATATTCATGAAGGCCCCATGACCCCTGATTTCAAGTGCCCTGTCTGCAAGCAGCCCGCCGACAAGTTTGTGAAGATCGAAGAAGCCGCCCCTGCGAAGAACCCCTATGCCGGTACCAAGACGGAGAAGAACCTGTGGGAAGCCTTTGTCGGTGAGAGTCAGGCCCGGAACAAGTACACCTACTTCGCCTCCGTCGCCAAGAAGGCCGGCTACGAGCAGATCGCCGCGCTGTTCCTGCATACCGCTGAGAATGAGAAGGAACACGCCAAGCTGTGGTTCAAGGCCCTTGGCGAGCTGGGCGATACCGCCGAGAACCTGCTCCATGCTGCTGAAGGTGAGAACGCCGAGTGGACGGATATGTATGACCGCATGGCTCGTGAAGCTGATGAGGAGGGATTCCATGATCTGGCTGAACAGTTCCGTGGCGTAGCTGCCATTGAGAAGATGCACGAGGAGCGCTACCGCAAGCTTTTGAGCAACGTGGAGACCATGCAGGTGTTTGAGAAGAGCGGCGTTACCATCTGGGAGTGCCGTAACTGCGGACATATCGTAGTAGGAACCAAGGCTCCTGAGATCTGCCCTGTCTGCAAGCATCCTCAGGCCTTCTTCGAAGTGCGTGCGGAAAATTACTAAGAATCAATTGTTTACACGCCATCAGGGCAGCAGGCCTAGGAACATTGTGTGGCGACTGCATCACGAAATCCCTGCCAAGTATCTGAAGAAGACGATGCAGGTGATGGGATAAAGTAACCGCGGGTTTAAGGAAGGCCGTGTTTGGCCCACAAAGGCCGCATGTCGCGTTTGACCGCCTCGGGTCGAGTTGACCGTCCAACCTGTAGGAGAAGCGGCTTACCAGCCCTTTTAGGGGCAAATTGAACCCTGCACCTGGAATTTGAAACCGGGTGCAAAAAAGTGAACCCGGGTGCTGAAAATTGAAACCGCACGGGAGTATCGTTTAATTACAGCCCGGAAAATAGGAAACGCCACGTCTGGCCGATAAGAGCTGGACGTGGCGTTTTGTAAAAGCGGGTGGGATTCATGCTCAAACTGCAGATAAGCGGTCTGATAGGCCGTTTTAGGGGCTGAATCTGCAAGAATAAATAAAAAACAGGACTCTAACTTCGTATCAAAGTTAGAGTCCAGAGGTGGCCCGAAACCCTTAAATTGATACCATGTGACCAAAGGTCACAACGTTGACCGGGAAATGTGACCAAGCGCCAAGGAAATGTGACCAAACCTCCATGGTCACAACCTGCGCCAATGGTCACATTTTTCGTTTGCTTGGTCACAAAACTCTTTACCAAAGCAGGAGTTGACTTGTGTCTTGATTTGTGGCTATCTGTACTGGCGTTCAAAATCTCACCAGGAGGAAGCACTCATGATGACCGATCAGCAAAAACTTGAAATCGTGTCCTTGCGGAAGGAAGGCCTTTCATACAGTCAGATCGCCGAAAGAGTTGGTGTATCGCCTGCGTGCATTAAGACATATTTCCATCGCAAACGGATACGGGATGCGACCAAGCTGTGCGAACAATGCCACAAGCCAATCATTATGACTGTGAACCGGTCAAATCGCAGATTCTGTTGCATAGAATGCAAATCCCGATGGTGGTATCAGCAGCGTACCGGTCGGGTAGTTCAGCCCTCTGCGAAGATCAAAGTTCCTGATTCCCCGGTAAGCATTCAGATCATTGACGCAGACCAGAATACTCTCGGTGATGGAATAACCGGCTACATTGCGAGTGTTGCTGTCGCTGGCGTAATGCTGAACAAAGGTATCATCGATATATGCCCGTGTTGAACGGTGCACAGGGCATCGGGAAATCCACCCTCATCGCCAACCTGGGCATGGAGTGGTTTTCCGACAGCCTGAATCTGTCTGACATGAACGACAAAACCGCGGCTGAAAAGCTGCAGGGGTATTGGATCATCGAGATCGGTGAGCTGGCTGGCATGAAGAAGGCGGACCTGGACAAGGTGAAGGCCTTTGTCTCCAGGGTGGACGATAAGTACCGAGCCAGCTTCGGGCGGCGCGTAACCCCGCATCCCAGACAGTGTGTGTTTTTCGGCACCACCAACAGCGAAAATGGATATTTACGCGACATCACCGGCAATCGCCGGTACTGGAACGTGAAGGTGACGGGCAACTGCCGCTATAAGCCCTGGGAGATGATGCCGGAAACCGTACAGCAGATCTGGGCGGAGACGGCTATTCTGGCCAAGGCCGGTGAGAAGCTGTACCTGCCGCCCAACCTGGAGGACTACGCCAAGGCTGAGCAGCGCGGAGCCATGGAGCAGGATGACCGCGAGGGCGTCGTGCTGGAATATCTCGATATGATGCTGCCCGATGGCTGGGACGAGATGGGTACTCACCAACGGCGGGATTATATCTTGGACCAGGAGGACCCCACCAGGGCAAAAGGCACGCACAGGCGCAACGAGGTCAGCAATATGGAGATCTGGTGCGAGTGCTTCGGCAAGCGCCGGGAGGAGCTGAGTGGCAGGGACAGTTATGCCATCTCTGCCATTATGGCGCATCTTGAGGGTTGGTCCAAGCCTGAGATCCGCAAACGCATCCCGATCTATGGGCTGCAGCGTCTGTACAGGCGTCTTTCGTGACAACTGCCCGTGACAGGCTCAGGAGGTTGTCACACCAAGTGAACCTGTCACATTCTGAGATGCCCTGTTCTATAAGGGTTTTGACTACTTGTGACGGACAAGACAAGAAAATCTATATAAGAGAAAACAGTGAAATATAGACATATAGATATGCGGATTGCGCGTATTCGCGCGTATAGAGGTTTCTTGTCTCTGTCGTCACACATGGAGGGTATATGCGAGAAAAGCAGATCGAACAGAAACTGGTCCAGGCCGTAAAGGCACAAGGCGGCATCTGTCCCAAGCTGGTATCTCCTGGTTCCGATGGTATGCCGGACCGAATGGCGTTGTTGCCCGGTGGGTGCATCGGCTTTGTGGAGGTAAAGGCCCCAGGACATAAGCCGCGTCCACTGCAGGCCAGACGCCATGGGCAGCTGACCGCGCTTGGATTCAAGGTATACGTGCTGGACAGCACAGAGCAGATTCCCGGCATCATCCGGGAGATTGGAGGCAACGATGGCGACGACGATACTGCTGCCAGACGGCAAGGTTGAGACGGTATTCGACATGGCGGACCTGCTGCGGCTGGTCGAAGACAGGATGGGCTGGGAAGCACGAGAGCTGTTGGAAGAATGGATCGGGCCTGACAGCGACGCCGAAGAATACATCGCTTATCTGGAAAAAGAGGCCGAGGCGCAGAAAGCACGCCGCCTGAATGCGATGAAGGCGCTGCGCAAGCAGTCCGAGACCATTGGTCCGTATGAGGTATGACACAAAGTGTTATCAATTATATGTGCGAAAACCGGGCAGAATGGACTTGCTATTCTCTCCGTTTAGAGTGATATATACACTACCCCAAGGGGAAAACACGAACGGAGGCAACCACCATGAAGCGCGAAGAAAGAAACGAGTTCAACTACATCAAGCGGTACGAAAAGCAGTTTGACCTGGGATACGGAACGACCCTTACGATACGGACCGACGGCGGTTCCGAATACAAGCACGCCCTGCACGACCTTTACACCGGCTGGGGTTTCCACCCTGCCAGCGTCCGAGTGGACCGCACGATGTACGACGACAAAGAGCGGATCATTTACATCTATGGCCTGACCTTCGACCTGCGCGGCGAGGAGCATCCCTGGACCGAGCTTTATACCCCGGAAGAGCGCGCGCGCTTCGCCAGAGCCCTCGATTGAGGAACGTTTGCAAGAGCCGGGACGCAGCCTGGAAAGGCTGTGTTTCTCGTCATGAACCGCCTCCATTCCGGCCTGAAAACACATATATTTATCTCGGAATATCTGCAGAAATGACTTGCTATTCCCTCCGTTTAGAGTGATATATACACTACCCCAAGGGGAAAACACGAACGGAGGGACACCGCCATGACGAACGCCTACGAACTGAGAACCCACTTCTTCCTGGAAGACTACAACACCGCGATCCTGCGCGAGGACTTCGAACGCTTCTTCACCAAGACGAAGGAAAAGGTCACCTTCACCTTCAACGGTTGGGACGGCAAGAGCTACGATGGCGAGAGCCGCACGGCCAGCGTTTACCGCACCAGCATCCCCGGCTTCGAGAGCGTCAGGCTGATCAAGGTTGGCAAGGGCCTCCACTACATCGAAGAGGACCACGAGGTCCTGGAAAAGGCCACCGGCGAATACCACAAGGAAGCCAGCTGGCTGGTCGATGTGAAGAGGGCTTGAGGAGGCGCGGAGCATGGCAAAGACACAGAACGGCGTCATCGGAATCCCCGATGCCAAAGACCAGACCAGGTACACTTCCTGCCGGTACGAAATCACCTGCAATAAAGGCAAGAGCCGGAAGTACGGCCTGAACGGCGGGAAGATCGTCCGGCTGACGATCAGCGTGAACGGCAAAGTCACCGCTAACTACGACAAGGGCTGGATCACCGAGCCGGAAGACGAGCCTTCGCAGCTTGCGCTCTGCATCCTGCTCTATAGCAACAACTGACTGCAACGTAACTGAAGATTTCCGGGAACAGCCCAGGCGGGCTGTATCTCGTATTGAAAGACCGCAGAGGTCTATTTTTTATGTCTGGGAGGAGGTGATTGCATGAAGAAACTGAAGCGCTACAAGCCTACCATGTTTAAGGCGAAGGATTCCCATTATGACAAAGAAGCAGCCGATTTCGCTGTCGCCTTCATCGAAAACCTCTGCCACACCAAAGGCACCTGGGCAGGCAGACCGTTTGAACTGCTGGACTGGCAGGAGCAGATCATTCGGGACCTGTTCGGAATCCTGAAGCCCAATGGTTATCGACAGTTCAATACTGCCTATGTAGAGATTCCGAAAAAGAATGGAAAGAGCGAACTGGCCGCAGCTATCGCGCTCCTTCTGTGTTGTGGCGACGGTGAGGAACGTGCCGAGGTCTACGGCTGTGCTGCTGACAGGCAGCAGGCCAGTATCGTGTTCGAGGTTGCCGCTGATATGGTCAGGATGTGCCCAGCGCTCAGCAAACGCGTGAAGATTCTCGCCTCCCAGAAGCGTATCATCTACAACCCGACCAACAGTTTCTACCAGGTCCTGTCCGCAGAGGCTTACAGCAAGCACGGCTTCAATATCCACGGCGTCGTGTTCGACGAGCTGCACACGCAACCCAATCGGAAGCTGTTTGACGTCATGACGAAGGGTTCCGGCGACGCCCGGATGCAGCCGCTTTACTTCCTGATCACCACCGCTGGGACCGACACTCACAGCATCTGCTATGAGACGCACCAAAAAGCGATGGACATCCTGGAAGGCCGAAAGATCGATCCGACCTTCTATCCGGTCATCTATGGCGCTGCCGATAACGAAGATTGGACCGACCCAAAGGTATGGAAGAAGGCCAACCCGTCTCTGGGCGAAACCATCGGGTTAGACAAGGTTGTCGCTGCCTGCGAGTCGGCACGGCAGAATCCTGGCGAAGAAAACGCATTCCGACAGCTGCGCCTGAACCAGTGGGTCAAGCAGGCGGTACGCTGGATGCCCATGGAAAAATGGGATGCCTGCGCTTCTCTGGTAAACGAGGACGACCTGGAAGGCCGAGTTTGTTACGGTGGTCTGGACTTATCTTCCACCACGGACATCACAGCCTTTGTGCTGGTGTTCCCGCCAACGAACGAGGATGACCGTTATATCCTGCTTCCGTACTTCTGGGTACCGGAGGACACGATCGATCTCCGGGTTAGGCGCGATCATGTGCCATATGACGTTTGGGAGCGCCAGGGCTTTCTCATGACCACCGAGGGCAATGTCGTTCATTATGGTTTCATCGAGAAATACATCGAACGCCTCGGCGAGAAGTTCAACATCCGTGAGATCGCTTTCGACCGCTGGGGTGCAATCCAGATGGTCCAGAATCTGGAGGGAATGGGATTCACCGTAGTTCCCTTCGGACAGGGTTTCAAGGATATGTCTCCGCCCACAAAGGAACTGATGAAGCTGGTGCTGGAGAAAAAGGTCACTCACGGTGGACATCCTGTGCTGCGTTGGATGATGGACAACATCTACATCCGCACTGATCCCGCCGGAAACATCAAAGCCGACAAGGAGAAGTCGACTGAAAAGATCGACGGCGCGATTGCCGCCATCATGGGGCTGGACCGCGCCATTCGGTGCGGCAACGTTTCTACCGCCTCTGTATACGACGACAGAGGCATTTTGTTTATCTGAAAGGATGGTGAACCTTCATGGGCATTATCAGCGGCCTCTTCCATTCTCGTGACAAGCCCACCAATGCGACATCGGGCAGTGCGTATCGCTTCTTCCTGGGAGGAACCACTTCAGGTAAAGCTGTAACAGAACGCTCCGCCATGCAGATGACCGCCGTATACTCCTGCGTCCGGATACTGGCGGAGGCTATCGCTGGATTGCCGCTGCATCTGTACTGCTACAAAGAGGACGGCGGCAAGGAAAAGGCCCTCGGGCATCCGCTGTACCTGCTGTTGCACGATGAGCCGAATCCGGAAATGAGCTCCTTTGTGTTCCGAGAGACGCTCATGACACACCTGCTCTTGTGGGGCAACGCATACGCGCAGATCATTCGCAACGGTAAAGGTGAAGTCATAGCGCTGTATCCGCTCATGCCCAACCGCATGACAGTGGACCGCGATTCATCCGGGCAGCTGTTCTATAGCTATCAGATGAGTAATGCTGATGCGCCAACAATGCCAGGTGGCACGGTGATTCTGAAGCCATCGGATGTCCTGCATATTCCCGGTTTGGGTTTCGATGGCCTGGTTGGTTACAGCCCCATCGCCATGGCTAAGAATGCCATCGGTCTGGCTATCGCAACCGAAGAGTATGGCGCTAAGTTCTTTGCCAATGGCGCGACACCAGGAGGCCTGTTGGAATACCCCGGTACTGTGAAGGACCCGGACCGCGTCCGCGAGAGCTGGAATAAGGGTTTCTCCGGAAGTCAGAACGCCGGGAAGGTTGCCATCCTGGAAGAGGGCATGAAGTATACGCCCATTTCCATCGCGCCGGAGCAGGCTCAGTTCCTGGAGACACGCAAATTCCAAATCAATGAAATCGCTCGAATTTTCCGGATACCGCCACACATGATCGGCGATCTGGAAAAATCGAGCTTTTCCAATATTGAGCAGCAATCGCTGGAGTTTGTGAAGTACACGCTGGACCCATGGGTGGTGCGCTGGGAGCAGTCACTGTCCCGCGCTCTGTTTACCTCTGAAGAGAAAAGCCAGTACTTCTTCAAGTTCAATGTGGAAGGCTTGCTGCGCGGCGATTATCAAAGTCGCATGAACGGGTATGCCACTGCGAGACAGAACGGCTGGATGTCCGCCAATGACATCCGGGAGCTGGAAAACCTCGACCGCATTCCTGCTGAAGAAGGCGGCGACCTGTACCTCATCAATGGCAATATGCTCCCGCTGGTCCATGCGGGTGCTTTTGCAGATATCGATTCGGGAAAGGAGGAAACGGAACCCGATGAATTCCCAGAAGAAGTTTTGGAAGTGGAGAAATCAGGCCGACGGCGAACCGGAAGCAAGGGTCCTTGAGCTCTATGGCACCATCGCCTCCGAGAGCTGGTTTGACGATGACGTCACACCCCAGATGTTCAAGGATGAGCTGTTTTCCGGCAACGGAGACGTCGTCATCTATTTGAACAGTCCTGGTGGCGATTGCATTGCGGCAAGCCAGATCTACACGATGCTCATGGACTATCCGGGCAGCGTCACCATCAAGATCGATGGTATTGCAGCCTCGGCAGCCTCTGTCATCGCTATGGCTGGCACATCTGTCCTGATGGCTCCCACGAGTCTCATGATGATCCACAACCCCATGACAGCTGCTTTCGGCAGCAAGGATGAGATGGAAAAGGCCATCGAGATGCTGGAGGAGGTCAAGGAAAGCATCATCAATGCCTACGAACTCCGGACCGGGCTTTCCCGCGCACGGATCTCGCACCTGATGGACAGTGAGACATGGATGAATGCAAACCGCGCCATTGAGCTTGGTTTTGCAGACGGCATGCTTACGGACGATAAGATCACGGCAGAAATGCCTGCCTTCGAATTCTCCGACCGGACTGTGGAAATAGCCCTCATCAACAAGATTACCCAGAAAACCCGGCAGGAAAAGCCGATTCCCCGTGGCCGCTCCATCAACGAACTGATGGGACGGCTTTCTCTTTTGAAAAACTGACAGGAGGATGATCAGTATGACTATCACTGAACTGCGCAACAAGCGCGCCAAGACCTGGGAAGCGGCAAAGGCTTTCCTGGATTCCCACCGCAATGCTGACGGTTTCCTCTCCGCAGAGGATGATGCCACCTATACCAACATGGAGAATGAGATCACTGCCTTGGGCAATGAGATCAGCCGTCTGGAGCGGCTGGAAGCCATGGACCGCGAGATGTCCATGCCCACCAGCGCCCCGCTGACCGAGAAGCCCGCCGCCGCACAGAAGCTGGATACGAAGGCTGGCCGCGCTTCCGATGCCTATAAGCAGGCTTTCTGGAACCAGCTCCGCAGCAAGGGCGGCATGCGCCCCGAACTCCGCGATGCTCTGCAGGTGGGCGAGTTGGCTGAAGGCGGTTATCTGGTTCCGGACGAGTTTGAAAACACGCTGATCCAGGGGCTCACTGAGAACGGCATCGTCCGCGCCCACGCCCATGTGATCACCACTTCCAATGGTGTCCACAAGATCCCCGTTGTCGCTTCCCATGGCTCCGCTTCCTGGCTGGACGAGGAAGGCGATTATCCCGAGAGCGACGAGGCTTTCGGCCAGGTGCAGCTCGACGCCCATAAGGTCGGCACGCTCATCAAAGTGTCCGAGGAGCTGCTGCAGGATTCCGCTTTCCAGCTGGAAAGCTACATCTCCACTGAATTCACCCGCCGCATCGGCGACAAGGAGGAAGAGGCTTTCCTGACCGGTGACGGCGACAGCAAGCCCACCGGCATCCTGCATGATACCCTGGGCGGCCAGGTCGGCGTGACCGCTGCGTCCGCCACCGCGATCACTGCGGACGAGCTGGTGGATCTGTATTACAGCCTCAAGGCTCCGTACCGTAAGAACGCCATCTGGATTCTCAACGATACCACTATCCGCCTGATCCGCAAGCTGAAGAGCGTGGAAGGCCAGTACCTCTGGCAGCCGGGCCTGAAGGATGGCGAGGTGAACACCATCCTGGGCCGTCCGTACTTTACTTCTCCGTTCATGCCCACTGCCGAGGCTGGAGCGAAGGCTATCCTGTTCGGTGACCTGAGCTACTACTGGATCGGCGACCGCCAGGGCATTGCCTTCCGCAGACTGAACGAGCTGTACGCCGGGAAGGGCCAGGTCGGTTTCATGGCCAGCAAGCGCCTGGATGGCCGCACCGTGCTGCC